>WBZS01000299.1_pt1 | contig 76931 bp, 57 predicted proteins | sample 5204201 | NCBI WGS metagenome assembly WBZS01 (sample SAMN12344357, study PRJNA552823) | activated sludge metagenome | biome: Activated sludge suspended growth; feature: Nitrification reactor; material: Wastewater; isolation source: activated sludge from nitrification reactor of wastewater...
GCCGCCCTGCGCAAGCTCCAGCAGGGCGCGATCGCGGCAGTTGACCTTCCCCAGGCGGCGATCGGGCCGGGCATGGCCGTGTTCAGTCGCTACAGCGCCGTCCTCGAGCCCGACGGGTCGACCATGTCCGTACGGTCGGCGTTGGCTCGGATCAACGAGATCCTCGACCAAGTGCTCAACGAGCAGGAGGGCGACTTCGATCTGACCACCCGGTTCAGCATCGCCTGGTACCGCCAGCACGGCTACGCGACCGGCAAGTATGGCGACGCCGAGTTGTTGGCCAACGCGCGTGGCGTCGCGGTCCAGACCCTCGACCGAGCCGGAGTCCTGACCAGTCGTGCCGGCACTGTCCAGCTGATCAAGCCGGCCGATCTCACCCCCGGCTACGACGCGTTGAACGACCCGCACACCAGCACCTGGGAGGTGTTGCACCACCTGATCCGGACGCTGGAGCACGACGGCATCCAGCCGGCGGGAGCACTCCTGCGCGACGCCCTGCGTAGACCCGACGCCGCGATCGACGCCGACCTGGTGAAGGAACTCGCCCACCTGCTGTTCCGGGTGGCCGAGGACAACAAGTGGACCAAGGACGCCCTGGGCTTCAACAACTTGGTGACCAGCTGGCCCGAAGTTCTCGACGCCGCTCGCAGTGGGCCGACCGCCGTCCGCGGCGGTGCCCAGGAAACCCTGGACTACAGCGATTCGGGAGCAGCTTCATGACCACCTCGACCCGGCCCGAGTCGACCCGCGACTACTCGGCGTTGATGCACTGTGACGACGCCGGTCCATGGCTGGCGGAGGCCGTTGCCCAGGTCAAGCATTGGCTGCGTGAGAAGGGCTTCGACGTCGATCTCGATGCCTCCGCCGACCACTCGACGGCAACCGCGACGCTCGCGGTGCGCCGGTTGGAATCCGGCAATGCGGTGGACCTACGCATCCAGCTGATCGAAGAACAGGTCACGGGAACGTGGACCACCGAGTTCATCGCGCACGACGAGCCCGGGACCAACGACTGGATCAGCCTCGTGGTGAGCAACAGCGAGGGCAGGTTCGTCAGCGTCCCGAGGGTAGCCAAATACCTGATGCAGGTTGTCCACCTGCGCGACGGGCTGATCGAGTTCAGCGATCGTCCGCAGGTGTTCGGGCCGGAGCGCCTCGACGAGCTGGTCGAACTGCTGACCGACGACGCACGGCACGGACCCGTCTTCGTGGCCGGCACCAACGAGAACATCCCGTTCCCGGCGTTCGCCGAGAAACTCAGCGTGTGGACGAAGGAGATTTACGGCCTCGGTCAGGTGATCCTGCTCACCCCTGATGCGACCGCAGCCTTCATCGATCGGGCCGGCGCGATGGCGACATCGCCCTGGACGATCCGCACCTACCAGCCCGGTGTGCAGTTCGACGATCCCCTGGACTCGCGACGGCACCGCATCCTGGGCACCACCCGCCTCGCGAGCCAGAAGGACGCGGCCATCCGGATCCTGCTGGGCGATGTGGCTCGGCAGCAGGCAGCCCTCCGCCCGCTCGATCCGGTGCTCCGGAGCACCCGGCGTCGCTTTGAACGATTCGAGAACCGCTGGCTGGTCGAGGAGGTCGTGGTTCCCTCGAGGGCCGTCGACATCGCCGCGCCACTGCCGCCGGCGCCGTCCCAGCCCGCGCCGTCCCAGCCCGCGCCGTCCCAGCCCGCGCCGCGCCAGCCCGCGCCGTCCGAAGCGGGGCCAGATCTCGCGCCCGTCGATTCGCCAGAAACCGAGCCGTCCGCCACGCCTCCGAAGCCATCCGAGATCGGCCTGGTCAAACGCATCCTGGGGCTCAAGGAGATCACCGAGCAGGCGCTCGTCGATCTTGTGGCGCGGGCGCGCCAGTGGGGAGCCGATCGCGCCTCCGCGCAGGCCCTTCAAGGACGGGTCGATGAGCTGCTGTCCACGGTGGAGCAGCTTGAGGACGCCAACACCGAACTGCTTGACGCGCTCGATGATGAGCAGGGCGCGAACGAGCTTCTCCGGGTCGAACTGGACGATCGAGACGGCAGGATCAACTGGCTCCAATCCCGCCTCAAGGAACGAGGCGACTACGAGGCTGCCTATCTCGGGATTCCGAGCGAATTCCTGATTGAGCGCCCGGGCTCGTTCGAGGAACTCCTGGACCGGATTGAGTCGATCGAGACGGTGAGCTTCACCGGGAACACGTCGGATGTGCTTCGCCTCAATCAGATCGACACCAACGACGCAGCTTTGAGAACAGCGTGGGATGCCGTGCTTGCGCTCACCGACTACGCGAAAGCGAGGGCGAACGGCGATTGCGAGGCAGGTCTTGACCACTACCTCAAGCACACGCCGAGCGGCTATCGAACGATGCCGTACAGGAGGTTCGCGCCCAGGGAGACCGGCACCACGATGAGTGCCTTTGGCAAGGAACGCATCTTCCCTGTCCCGACCTCCATCCAGCCCTCCGGTGAAGTCGAGATGATGGCGCATTTCAAGCTCGCTCGGATCGGCAGAGTGAGCCCGCGCATGCACATCTTCGACGGGCATCCCACCGAGCCGTGCACCTACATCGGCTATATCGGTCCGCACCTGCCGATCGTCCAAACCCGCTGAGAATCATCGAAGGAGATGACCGATGGGCTTCCGCACCCCCAATCACGAGTTGGCCGGCTACCCGCTCCCTAACCCGTCCACCACGAGCCACACCGCGAAGACGGTGAACTGATCATGGCTCTCAGCAACCGCGACCGAATCGATCGGATGTTCACCATCCTGGCTCCCGCCTTGGACGACTTCATCGCGTCCGTCGTGGGTCAGGGCGACAAGGCGCTCGGAGCCGTCTGGGTGAGCCTGGTCGAGAAGCGCGACAACCAGAAGCAGATCTTCAACAAGTCCTACGACCCGCTCGACCCGCAGCTGCAGTTCCGGATGCTCACCGAGGGCGCCATCACCAACACCTTCAAGCCGGGCTGGTACCCGTTCAGCAAGGCGATCGGCCGCGCCGGCGAAACCTACGCCAGCGAGCTCCGCGAGATCCGCAACACCTGGGCGCACAACGGAACCTTCACCGATGACGACGCCTACCGGGCCCTGGACACCGGCGAACGACTGCTCAAGCTGATCGGGTCGTCCGAGGAGGCCGACCAGGTGCGGGCGATCCGGCTGAACCTGCGCCGGGTGACCGCAGATAAGGACGACAAGCGGGTGCTCAAAGCCGCCGTCGACACCCCGGTCGGTGTCGGGCTGCGGCCCTGGCGCGACGTGCTGCCGCCCCACCACGACGTGGCCACCGGCAACTTCCACGCCTCGGAGTTCGCCGCCGATCTGTACAAGGTGGCCACCGGCGGCGAGGTGGACAATGACTACGCCGATCCGGTCGAGTTCTTCCGGCGCACCTACCTCACCGAGGGCCTGCAGGATCTGGTCGGACGCGCCGTCCGGCGGCTCGCCGGCGACGAGAACGCCTCGCCGGTGATCAACCTGCAGACCAACTTCGGCGGCGGCAAGACCCACTCGATGCTCGCCCTGTGGCACGTCGCCGCCGGCCTGCCGGTCAGTGAGTTCCCGCAGGACACCCAGGAGCTGCTTACCGCCAACGGCTACGCCGGCACCCCGGTCAACCGGGTCGCGATCGTCGGCAACCACCTCAGCCCTGCCGGCACCACCAAACCGGACGGCACCCGGATCAACACCATCTGGGGCGAACTGGGCTGGCAACTCGGCGGCCCGGACGGCTACGAGCTGGTCGCGCAGGCAGACCGGGACCGCACCCATCCCGGGGACGCGCTGCACGACCTGCTCACGCTGTACTCGCCGGCGGTGATCCTGATCGACGAATGGGTGGCCTACGCCCGCTCCCTGGTGGGACGGGACGATCTGGCCGGCGGCACCTTCGACGACCAGTTCACCTTCGCCCAGTCGCTCACCGAATCAGTGAAGGGGACCCCCGGCGTCCTGCTGGCGATCTCCATCCCGGCCTCCGAGGCCGGTGATGCCACCAAGGAGGTCGCCGGCAACGCCGAAGAGGTCGGCGGCGCCAATGGGCTGGAGGCGCTGCGACGGCTGCAGAACGTGGTCCGCCGGGTCGCCGACCAGTGGCGTCCGGCATCCTCGGTCGAGGCGTACCACATCGTCAAACGCCGCCTCTTCACCGAACCGGACGCCGCAGCGCTCGCCGCCATCGGTGCCACCGCGCGGGCCTTCGTCGACCTCTACCGCAAATACTCCGACGACTTCCCGCGAGAGTCTCGCGACGCCAGCTACGAGGACCGGATCAAACGCACCTATCCGATCCACCCCGAGCTGTTCGACGCCCTCTACGAGGAATGGTCGTCGCTGGACCGCTTCCAACGCACCCGCGGCGTGCTGCGGCTGATGAGCACCGTGATCCACGCGCTGTGGACGGGCGACGACGCCGGCCCGCTGATCATGCCCGGCTCGATCCCGCTCGCCACCGCGAACGTGAACACCGAACTCACCGGCTACCTGCAGGACTCGTGGAAGGTGATCATCGACGCCGACGTCGACGGCGCCAACTCCGAGCCGGCCCGGATCGACGCCGACAAACCACTGTTCGGGCAGCGGTCGCTGACCAAGCGGCTGGCCCGCACCGTGTTCTTCGGCGCGGCGCCGACCATCGCGCCGGGCTCGCTGCACAAGGGCATCGAAACCAAACGGGTCTTCCTCGGCACCGCGATCCCCGGTGATGTGCCCGGCAACTTCTACTCCGCGCTCACCCAGCTCAGCGACCGTGCCACCTACTTCTACTCGGGCTCGGGCAAGTACTGGTACGACGTGCAGCCCAACATCACCCGCACGGTGAAGGACCAGGCGGAACGGCTGCACATCGAGGACGTCTGGGCCGAGATCGCGCACCGGCTGAAGGGGCAGGCGCGCACCCGTGGCGACTTCGCCGGCGTCCACATCTGCCCCGAATCGCACGCCGACATTCCGGACGTCGACGAGGCCCGGCTGGTGATCCTGCACCCCAAGGTCGCGCACAAACGGGGCACCGAATCGGCGGCGAAGGAGTTCGCGCACACCGCCACCGAACGGCGGGGCAGCGCCAACCGGACCCATCGCAACATGCTGGTCTACCTGGCGCCCGACGTGGCCCGGCTCGAAGAGCTGGAGGCAGCCGTCCGCGACTACCTGGGCTGGGCGCACGTTCTCGACAACGACGCCGAGCTCGACCTGACCCAGAACCAGCGCAACCAGGCCACCCAACGTCGCGCCCAGGCCGACCAGACCGCGACGTCCCGGCTGTTGCAGACGTTCACCTGGGCCCTGCTGCCCGAACAGCCCGATCCGGGCGCACCCTTCGGCATCGGCGAGGTGAAGGTGGAGGGCCAGTCGGAGTCGCTGGCCGAGCGGGTCTCGCGCCGGATGCGCAACGACGGCACCCTGGCCGTGCAGCAGGCCGCGCGGGCCGTCCGGCACACCCTCAACCGGGTCCCGCAGATCTGGAAGGACGGCCACGTCAGCCTCGGTGCGCTGTGGGGGCTCTACACCCAGTACCCGTACATGCCACGCGTCCGGGATCGCCGAGTGCTCAACGACGGCATCGTCGATCAGCCGATGCTGTGGCAGGTCGAAGCCTTCGCGCTGGCGTCCGGCTACGACCCGGACGCCGGACGCTACCTGGACCTGTGGACCCCGGAGGATCGAGGGTCCGCACCGCTCCCCGTGGACAGCCTGCTGCTGGTGAATCCGCAACGGGCCGCTCGGCAGCTGGAGGCCGAACGGTTTCCGGGCACTGCGGAGTCGGATCCGGGGGAGCCCGCTACCCGGGCTGCAGCGGGAGCGCGAGTCGCTCCCGGCCGTCCGACTGCCCGGGCCGACTTCATGCACCCAGCCCCCAAGACCCGCTTCTACGGCGTGAAAACCCTTGCCAGCGACCGGATCGCGATGGACTTCAAGAACGTCGCCGACGAGGTGATCGCCCACCTGCGTGACGCCCCAGGCGCCCGCCTGGTGGTACGGCTCGAGATCGAAGCCGTCGACGGCAGTGGCTTCGACGAGCAGCAGATCCGCACCGTCTCGGAGAACGCCCGGACGTTGAAGTTCGACCAATCCGGCTTCGAAGAGGACTGACTGTCGCCCTCGGGGAAGCTGCGGCCTCAGCCACGCACCTCGATGTTGGTGATCCCACCCTGGAAGTAGCTGCCGGATTCGGGCGGCAGCGAGGTCAGGTAGACCAGCAGGAAGCGGGTCTCGACCGGCTTCTCCGGCTTCATCACGGCCGTCCCGGTGGCATTGCCGACCGTGGCGATAGTCGTCCAATCCTCGTGTGAACGCATCGGGGCGGACGCGGCCTTCAGGTCCGCGGGGATGCGGAGCTCCACCGCCGTACCCTTGCCGATCACCCCGACATCGACCTGGCTCACCGTTTTCGTGCCGCCCAGGTCGAGCACCAGCCCGACCCCTGGCTTGAGCTTGCCCAGCCGGGCGTCCCCGCGGTACCGCTCGGTGAGCCAGGCCGTCTCGGGGTTGTCGTCGATCGCGCGCGCGGCCAGCGCGGCGTTCTCGCTGTCGCTGCCGCCGTCCGCAACCGGATCGAAGTCGGTGGCCGACACGATCGCGAGCACCGGCGCCGTGCTCGGATTCGCGGACGCCGCCGGCCGCTGGGCCGCCGTCAGCTGGCCGACCGCGACCCACACCAATGACCCTGCCAACAGCAACCCGCACAGCCCGATGGTGAGCGCCAGCCACCGCCGCGGCGGACGTCCCATCCCGCCCCGCTGCGGCGACGGCGGAATCAGCTGATGGCTGTCGCCGGTTCGCGCCGGCGGCGGGATCGGGGTGAAAGGTTCGGTGCCGGGCTCGTCGGTCGTGACGCCCGGGAACTGCCACGGCTCGGTCGCCTCGCCCTCGTCAAGATCCAGATCGTCCGAGGCGGGGGACGTCGCAGCCTGGGACGAGGACCCCGGGGACGGCGACACAGGGGACGAGACTGGGGACGAGGAGACAGGTGATGACGAGCCGGGGGACGTCGCCGGGTCAGCTGCCGACGACGAGAGCGGCACCGGGGCGGTGAACGGCGAGCCGCCTGAGGTCCGGATCATCGCCACCGGCATCCGCAGCCGGCGTTCCAGATCGGGGGCCGCGCTGGCCTGGCCGAGCACCGCACCCAGCTGCTGGGCCACGGCCCGGGCCGTCACGATGCTGGTCTGCCGGTTGCGTGGGATGGGGTTCAGGATCCGGTCGCACAGGGTGTCCAACATCCGCGGGACGCCGGCCTTAACCTGAGCCGGGGTGAGCGTGCGGGCACCTTCGCGAGGGGCGCCCCGCAGGCCGTACCCGTCGCCGTCAGGCCAGCGGTTGACCAGGCAGGCGTAGAGCAATGACCCGAGCGCACGGACGTCGGCGGCCTCACCAGTGAGGGCCTCTTCGTCCGGATCGAGGGCGGCCTCGACCAGCAGACCGACGATCCGGACGTTGCCGGCGGCGGTCACCACGACCGTGTCGGGGTTGATCCGTTCGTGGTACAGGCCGCGGGTGTGCAGCGCAGCCAACGCCTGCGCCAGCTCCTTCACGATCCAGGCCGCCTCCACCGGCGACAGCGGACCGCTGGCCAACACCTCTTCCAGCGAGGTGCCCGGGGTGTACTCGAAGACGATGTAGTGTTCGCCGCCCTCGAACACGCCGGCGTCCAAGACCCGCAGGAAGGCCGAGTCGGGGGCCCCCGAGGCGCGCTTGGCGACGCCGATGAGCTCCTCACCGCGCGGATCGTCGGCGGGCAGCAGGTGCATCAGGACGGCGCGCGACAGCCGCTGATCGAACGCCCGCCAAGTGAGCGCCCGGCCCCGGCGGGTGAGCAACTCGTCCAGCCGGTAGCGGTCGTCGAGCACCTGACCGACCATCTCCTCGACCGAGGGCTCGTCGGTCTGGGGCTCACCCGACTGAGATTCGCCGGTCTCGTCCGAGCCGGGCCGCGGCTGGTCACCGTCGGGATCGACGGCGATGAATTGGCCGGCGCCATCCGGGTCGGTGTTGATCTGCTCCGGCTCCGGTTCCGGCTGGAACTGCGGGGCCGGGTCGGGGTCGTCGTCGTCGGAACGCAGCGGCTCCACCTCCTCCGCGACCTCGTCCGGAGGCCCGGTCACCACCGGGTGCGGCTCGCGCCGGCGACGCAGCATCCCGAGCACCTGGGTGGTTTCGCCGATCCGCATTCTCTTGGCGGCGAAGAAGAAGGCCAGCACAGCCACGATCCCGGCCAATCCGAGGCCGACCAGAGTCAACAACGCCGACTCGAAGCGGGCGAAATACCACGTGATCGCCCAAGCCAGCGCACCACCTGGCACCGACGCGATCAGCAGTTTGCCGAGCAGGCGAACCAGACCGACGCCGTCCAGGCCCGGCAGGCGCTTGCGCAGCGACAGATGGGACAGCCAGGCACCGAGCAGGTAGGCAAGGCTGTAGGCGAGTGCGAGCCGCGGGGCGACCGTGTTCACGTTGCGCCAGGCCAGCATGAAGCCGACCGCCAGGGCGACGTTGACCCCCGAGATGGCCAACTGCAGCAGGAACGGCTTGCGGGTGTCCTCGAGCGCGTAGTAGCCGCGCAGGTAGAGGTACTGGATCGTGTACGGCACCAACCCGACGCCGAACGCCATCAGCGTCCAGGCGACGTAGTGATAGTTGCTGGCGCCCTGGCCATGGCCGAACGCGACCCAGGCGATCGGTTCGGCGAGCACGATCATCCCGATCGCCGCCGGCACCAGGAAGGTGACCGCCAGCCGGGTGGCGCGCTGCACCTCGGCAGCCACGCCGACCAGGTCCTTGACCGCGGCCAGCCGGGACGCATGGGGCAGCATCGCGGTCGCCAGCGACACGGTGAGCAGCGAGTGCGGCAGCACCCAGATCAGATAGGCCTGGTTGTAGACGTTGCTACCCGCCCCGGAACCCCCGACCACCGCCGATGTCGCCAGCCGGGTGACCACCACCTGCGCCACCAGCGTCAGGGCGACGTAGCCCATCATCCACTTGGCCAGGTGGAACGTGTGGCCCAAGCCGGTGCCCTTGAGGTCCCAGCGGGGGCGGTAGCGGAAGCCGGTGCGCCGGTAGAAGGGGATCAGGATCAGCGTCTGCGCGAGGATGCCGAGGGTGGAGCCGCCGCCCAGCAGCAGCGCCTGGTCGGTGCTGAACGGTGCCGAGGTATCCAGGCCTTGGCCCCAGAGCACCGCGTACAGTCCCAGCACCGAGATCTGGACCACGTTGTTGGCGATCGGCGCCCACATCATCGGCCCGAAGGAGTCCCTGGCGTTGAGCACCTGGCCGATCAAGAAGAAGGCCCCGTAGAAGAACAGCTGCGGCATGGTCAGGTAGGTGATGAAGACCAGCGAGTCCCAGTGCGGCAGGCTCTGCCAGGCCGGGTCGGTCCACAGCGTGAGCAGCCAGGGCACCGCCGCGATCATCAGCACCGTGATCGCGGCGAGCGCGGCCAGGAAGGCGGTCATGATCCGGTTGACGTAGATCTGCCCGCCGTCGGAATCGTTCTTGATCGCCCGGACGATCTGCGGCACCAGCACGGTGTTCAGCGCACCGCCGGCGAACAGCATGTAGAGCGTGTTCGGAATCAGCGTGGCCAGGCCGAACATCTCGACCTGGCGGGTGGTGTTGCCCAAGGCGAAGGCGAGCAGCATCCCGCGTCCGAAACCGAGGATGCGCGACACCATGGTGCCCGACGCCATCACGGCGGTGGCTGCTAGCAACCGCCGTCCGGACGCCGCGGGGGCTTCCTGGCCCTCGTCGCTCAATGCTCCTCCTCGCGTTGCTTGCGGCGCACCTTGCGAATGCGCAGCACCGTCGTCGCCACCAGCACGATGCCGGAAACGATGACAATGATCCACCCGATCATGCCCAGGTCCGTCACCTCGACCGCGATGCGGGTGCTCTTGCCGACGGGTTCGCCGGACGTGGTCTGCAGGCTCGCTGTCACATTCACCAGCCCGTTCGAACTGGCTTCGGGCCGCACGTTGACGGTCTGGCTCTGGCCGGGTTCAACAGTGATCGGTGCGGTGTCGGCGATGCTGATCCGCTGCGGATTGTCCGAGGCGAACGCGACCCGGACGGCGATCGGCTCGGTGAGCCCGTTGATCACGGTGACCGGAAACTCGTTCGTGCGCGACGACATCAGCACGCGTGGGCTGGCCGACAGGGTGACTTTGCGGTCGACCGCGTCCGATCCGACCATGCCGTTGACCGCCGCCGTCCAGGCCGACGTGCCGCTGCTGCCGATCCACGACGCGGACACGAGCCGGCTCAACGTGGCGGGCTCCTCCGTGGCGAGTTCCGAGTTGGGCACCAGGTCGCGGTAGTCGTCGAAGTCGTCGGCCAGCGTGCTGAGCTGCCGGAACTTCGAGGCCGGCAACGTGAGCGCCCTGGCCGGCGCCACGAGCGTCGCGGCAGGCCCCTCGGCCACGCGGTCGAGCAGGCTGCTCAGGTTGGTGCGGGCCAGCCAGCGCGGGCTGGTGGCGGCGTCCGCGGTGGCCTCGTCCGCGGTGCGGATCAGCCGAACCAGACCGCTGCCGAAGATGGCCTCGGCGTACTGCCGCTGCGCCCGTTGGACGGGGCCGTCCTCGGTCCCGGGACCGGCGGCGGAGGCCGGCGGCGCGAGCCGCAGCAGCGTGGATCCGGACGGCCCGGGCGCGACCACGGAACCCCGTCCGGCCGTGCTGACGGCGATCGCGTCGGCATGCGCATTGCCCAGCCAGGCGGGAGTGGTGCTGCCCGCGACACCGTCGTGGGGCAGCACGATCAGCGGCAGACCGTTCAGTTCGGGGACGGAGGCGGCCGCGGCCAGCGCACGCTGCACCACGTCGTACGCCCGGTTCCGCTCGGCTCCCAGCACGTCGGGGTTGGCGAACAGGGTCTTGGTGCCGCGGTCCCTGGGCAGGCCGCGGAACCGCTGCAGCCAGGCCTGGGCCGCCGCCTGACCGGTCCCGGGCCGCAGCTTGTCGCCGTCGATCACCCGGTAGCCGTCGGCCATGTCGCTGACTTCGTCGATCAGCGCCGGGTCGACCAGCCACGACATGCCCGAGCGGCCCGCCACGCTCAGCAAGGTGTTCAGCCGGCCGTTCAGCTCGCTGAGCAGCCGCTCGTTGGCGAAGACGTGCGGGCTGACCTTGCTGGGCGTGGCCGCGAGCAACACCACCGACGCCAACGGCAGCCGGTCCTTGGGTTGGGTGACGTAGAAGGTGCGGGCGCGGGCGAGCACGTCATAGTTGCTGGACGCGTCGGCGGTGCCGATCACCTGGACGCCGAACAGGAAGACGCTTCCCCGGCTGGTGAAGCCCAGATCGGCCAAGGTGCCGCGCACCGTGAACTCGGCGCGCGCGCCCGGGTCGAACGCCTGGTCGGACGCCGTGATCGAGAAGCGGTGATCGGCGTTCGGGTAGAGCGCCGATCCCCACGGCTGGTTCTGGCCGCTGAGCACCGAGGCGAACGCGGCCCGCTCGGTGATCGGGTCGCGCGAACGCCACAACACCACCCGGACGCCGAACGCGGGCTGGGCACCGACATTGGTCACGGTGCCGCGCAGCACCACGGTGGCCTTATCGCCCGAGCCGGTGGTGCGCAGCCGGGTGAACTCGACCTTCAGTTCCGGATTCGCCGCTCGGGCCGGCGCGGCCGGACCGATCAGCACGCCCGCCACGGTGATCATCCAGGCCAGCACGAGCGCAAGCTTGGCCGGGATGGTGCGGGTCACCGGTCCATCGTAGGGTGCGGGTCGCGCGCCATCCGGCAGGAGGCGCCCGAGGCCGTCGGAGTAGAGTGTCGCGACGTGCCCGAGCCGACCTTCACCCAGCGCGCCGCCCTGGAACAGTTGCGTACCTCGTCGGCCGCGGTGGTGCGGCTGTCGGCACTGTTCACAGAGGCTGGACATGAGCTGTATCTGGTCGGCGGGCCGGTGCGCGACGCGCTGCTCGGCCGCACCGGCAACGATCTGGACTTCACCACCTCGGCCCGGCCCAGCGAGATCGAGCGGTTGCTGCGGCAGCTGTCGAACGCCGTCTGGGACATGGGCCGTGACTTCGGCACGATCGGCTGCGCGGTACCTGACGACCGGGGGAATGTGCCGTCGCCGGGCGAAGCTCCCCGGCTGGTGATCGAGGTCACCACCTTCCGCTCGGACGCCTACAACTCGGACTCGCGCAAGCCGTCGGTGGTGTTCGGCGATCATCTCGGCGGCGACCTGGTGCGCCGCGACTTCACCGTCAACGCGATGGCCCTTGACGTCACGACCGGTGAACTTCTGGATCCATTCGGCGGCCTGGCCGATCTGGAACATGGTGTGCTGACCACGCCGTCCACGCCGGAGCTGTCGTTCAGCGACGATCCGCTGCGGATGATGCGGGCGGCTCGGTTCGCGGCCCAGCTGGGTTTTCGTCCGGCGCCCGAGGTGGTGGCGGCGATGACGGCGATGGCCGACCGGATCGGGATCGTGTCGGCCGAACGGGTCCGCGACGAGCTGGTCAAGACGATCATGGCACCCAACCCCCGGGTCGGGCTGGACCTGCTGGTGGTCACCGGGCTGGCCGCTCACGTGCTGCCCGAACTGCCGGCGCTGCGAATGGAGCGCGACGAGCACAACCGGCACAAGGACGTCTACCAGCACACCCTGACCGTGCTGGACCAGACCATCGACCTGGAGTTCCGGCTCGGCGGACCCGACCTGATCGCCCGGCTGGCGGCGCTGCTGCACGACATCGGCAAGCCGCGGACCCGCCGGTTCGAGGCCGGCGGCAAGGTGTCCTTCCATCACCACGACGTGGTGGGCGCCAAGATGGCCACCAAACGGATGCAGGCGCTGCGGTTTCCGACCGAGCAGATCAAGGCGGTGGCCAAGCTGGTCGAGCTGCACCTGCGGTTCCACGGCTACGCGGACGCCGACTGGACCGATTCGGCGGTGCGCCGCTACGTCCGGGACGCCGGCGATCAGCTGGAGCGGCTGCACGTGCTGACCCGTTCGGACTGCACCACCCGCAACGCCCGTAAGGCGGCCCGGCTGCGCACCGCCTACGAGCAGCTGGAGTGGCGGATCGACGAACTGGCCAAGCAGGAGGAGCTGGACGCCATGCGTCCCGACCTGGACGGCACCCAGATCATGGCGATCCTCGGCATCCCACCGGGCCGCGCGGTGGGCGAGGCGTACAAATTCCTGCTGGAGAAGCGGATCGACGAGGGTCCGCTGGGCGAGGACGGTGCGCGCGAGGCGTTGCTGGCCTGGTGGGCCGAGCGTCAGGCGACCAGCTGAATCTCGTCGATGCGACACGAATCACAAGAATGTTATTCGTCGCGGTGACGAGATAGTCTGCTCCCCGTGCATCGCTCCTTGTGGCCGGTTGATTCGCGGAGTGTCGCGACCGCTGTGGGCGTTGATCTCGTCGTCCTGACGGTGATCGACCAGCGGCTGCATGTCCTGCTCACCAGCCGCGCATCCGAGCCCTTTGCCGGCTGTCCGGCGCTGCCGGGCGGTTTGGTCCGTGCCGACGAGAACCTCGACCAGGCGGTGGCGCGCGAGCTGGCCGAGGAGACCGGGCTGGCCCGGTTGAGGACCCACCAGGAGCAGCTGCGCAGCTACGGCGAGGTGGGTCGCGATCCGCGCGGTCGAGTCGTTTCGATCGCCTATCTGGTGCTGGCTCCCGGCGTCCCCGACCCGGCTCCGCGGAGCCTCGCCGAGGGATCGGGTTGGACGCCTGTCGACGAGGCGCTCAGCCTGCGGTGGGCGTTCGACCACGCGCAGATCCTCGCCGACGGACTGGACCGGGCCCGCGCCAAGCTCGAGTACACCTCGTTGGCGACGGCGTTGTGTCCCGCCGAGTTCACCGTTGCGGAACTGCGCGGCGTCTACGAGGCGGTCTGGGGCCGTCCGCTCGATGCACGAAACTTCCACCGCAAGGTGACCGGCACACCAGGACTGTTGGTGGAGTGCGGGGAGGTCCGCCGCGAGGCCCCCGGGCGTCCGGCGGCCCTGTATCGGGCGGGCCGGGTGACGGCCCTGAGCCCGCCGTTGGCGCGCGAGCAGTAGTCGCTGCACCGTGGGTCTGCGGCGGCAGCCGCGACCCCGTCCCTCAGCTGAACGTGCCGTCGGAGTTGACCCGGAACACGTCCACTTTGACCTCGAGAGTGGAGTTCTTCGCCTCGGTGAACACCACGCCCTTCAGCGGGGAGACGTCGCGGAAGTCGCGGCCCCAGGCGGTGACGATGTAGCGCGAGTCGGCGAAGTGGTCGTTGGTCGGATCGAGATCGATCCATTCACCGCCGGGGACCAGCACCGAGGTCCAGGCGTGCGAGGCGTCCGAGCCCTCCAGCTTCGGCTGCCCCGGTGGCGGCGAGGTTTCGACATAGCCGGAGACGTACCGGGCGGGCAGGCCGATGCTGCGCAGGCAGCCCGCGGCCAGGTGGGCGAAGTCCTGGCAGACGCCCTTGCGCAGCTTCAGCAACTCGGGCAGCGTCGTGCGCACCGAGGTGGCGCCCAGCTTGTACCTGAAGTCGCGATAGATGGTTGCGTAGAGCGACTGCAGCGCGTCGCCGAGCGGCCGATCCGCCCACAGAATGCTGTCGGCATAGGCCCGCACCTCGGGTCCGAGTTCGACCAGGTCGGACGGCAACAGGTACTCCGCCCGCTCCACCGGGTCGGCCTCCTCGGCGACCCGCACGGCAGCATCGGCGACGGTGAACGCGTTCAGTGACTCCATGCTGGGCCGCGGCCAGGCGACGTCCACGAACGCGGTCTTGGCCACCACCAACTCGCGGTGCGGCGTCCGGATCTCCACGTAGAAGCTGTGATTGCCGAAGTGATCGACGTGTTCAGTGAGCACGTCCGGCTCGGGAGAGACGGCGACGTCGTTGGACAGCACCTGCTGCGACCAGGTCTGCAGCGGGCGCAGGAAGCCGCGCTCGTAACAGGCCTGGACGTCGTCGTCGTAGCTGTAGATCGTCGAATGCCGGACGCGGTAGCGGCGCGGCGCATAGTGGTCGGGCGCGGCGATCGGTGTCGCCTGCTCCGCCGTCGCCCGTTCCGTCGTCGCCTGCTCAGTCATCGGCCACCTGCCAGGGACTCGCCCAGCTTGCGGTCTGCGGACGCCGCGGCGCCTGCCGGGAGAAGTGCAGCGAGGTCAGATCGCCGGAGAGGCGGCGGAAGTCCTGCTCGAGGTCGCGCAGCCGTCCGGCCAGGGTCGCGGTGTCCAGCAGCTCCTCGCGCGGCACGTCCCGGATGATCTTGACCAGCCCGAGCGCCTTGGCCGCGGAGGCCTCATCGCCGATCACAGTCAGGTCGGCGGCTAATGATTCGGCCTGGTACAGCACGGAACGCGGGTTCGCCCGGTCGAACAGCAGCAGGTCGATGGCCGATTCCAGCGCCATGGTCGGGCCGGTGCCGGCGGCCGCGCGGCGGCGGTGGGTGATGATTGACTCGCCCGCCCGCAGCACGCCCTCGACCACCAGATCCTCCACCTGCCGCTCGTAGGATTCGGCGAACGCGGTGGACAACATGGCCAGCGTCAGCTGGGCACGTTCCATCCGACAGCCGGCGTCAAGGAACGCCCAGGACTCGTCGCGCACCATGCTCTGCGCGACGATGCCGGCCAACGCCAGCAGCGACTCCAGGACGTCGGCCAGTAGTGGTTGCAGCTGATCGTCGTCGTCCGGGGTGTCGTCGAGGGTCTGCTGCAGCCGTCCGAGTACCGACCAGGTGTCGACGCTGAGCAGGTCCCGGACGTGCTGGGCGGCATCGATCACCTGGTTCGCGCAATGCCGGACGGTGCCGGTGCGGGAGCCGTCCAGCACGACCTGGCGCAGGTAGCCCAGCGACGAGCCGTCCCGGCGCAGCGTCGCGGTGCCGCTGACCCGGGCGAGTGTGCCGAGCAACGCCTCGGTGGCCTGGTCGCCCGGCGTCCCGGTGCGGCTGGAGTTGTCCTCGGCGAAGTCGTCCACGACGGTCAGCAGGCGTGCCGTTCCCTCGGCGCGTTCGGCGTAGCGGCCCAGCCAGTACAGGTTGTCCGCGACCCGCGGAGACAGGCCGGCGGACCGGGCGGTCGACACCGCCGCGACCCCGCGGTCGCGCGAGGTCGGGGTCAGCTGGTCGGCCTCGGTGGAGGTCACCCAGACGTCCTTGGCCAACGCGCCCAGGTAGTTCGACACGGTGTGCTCGCCGACCCGGGCGGACACCCGGCCCAGGCCGCCGGGCAGGAAACGGTAGTCGTCGTCGTGCGCGACGCCGAAGGCACGCAGCACGAAGCGGCGCGGTTCCAGGCCGGCACGGGTCACCACCGGGGCGGTGGAGAGGTGCATCCGCTCCTGGCCGCACCAGGCCCAGGGTTCCGCGGTGATCCGAGCTCTCAGTTCGTCGCGTTCTTGGCCGGTCAGCTGCCAGCCGTAGCGCAGCGGACCCGCGGTGCGCGAGATCGGCTTGATCACCAGGTGTTCGAGATTGGTCAGCACGTGCGACCGGTCGGCGTCGTGTCCGCACCACCAGGTGTCCGGCCCCGGCAGCCGCAGGTCCTCGCCCAGCAGGGCCTGCGCGGCGGCGTTCAGGTGGGCCGCCAGCCCGGGATTCTCCAGAACCCCGGCGCCGATCGGGTTGACCACGGCGACCGTCCGGTTGCGCGCCGCCTCGACCAATCCGGGGATTCCGAGCTGGGAGTCGCCGCGCAACTCCAGCGGGTCGGCGAAGGCGGCATCCACCCGGCGCAGCACCACGTCCACCTGCTCCAGCCGGTCGCCGGCCTGCAGCCACACCTTGCCCCGATGCATCACCAGGTCGTCGGCCTCCACCAATGGAAAGCCGAGCAAGGTGGCCAGATAGGCCTGTTCGAACGCGGTTTCGCTGTCGGCGCCGGGGGTGAGCAGCACCACCCGGGGCGGTTCGGTGGCGGACGGCGAGGCGTCCTGCAGTGCGGCGGTGAAGGTCTGGAAGAAGCCGCGCAGCCGGGCCAGCGGCATCGAGCGGTGCACGCCGGCCATCACCCGGGAGATGATCCGCCGGGTCGCCATCGCATACCCCGGGCCGGACGGCGCCTGGGTGCGGTTCGAGATCACCGTCCAGCGGCCCTCCCGGTCGCGGCCCAGATCGGTGGCGGCCACCACCAGCTGGCGGCGTCCCGGTGCGCTGATGCCGTCGGTCTGCCGGACGTAGCCGTCGTGGGCGAGGATCACCTCGGGCGGCAGCACCCGACGCCGCAGCAGCTTCCGTTCGCCGTACACGTCGGACAGGATCAGGTCGAGCAACCGGGCCCGTTGCCGCAGCCCGGTCTCGAGTTCGGCCCACTCGGCGGCGCCGAGCAGCACCGGGATCGGGTCGATCGCCCAGTTCCGGCTGCCGGTGAGGCCGGTGCCGTAGGTGACGCCCTCGTCGGCGGCGAAGCCACGCGCTTCGGCGCGGGCCGCCTGCAACCCGGCCATGCCCATCGCGTCCACGGCGGCGCCGAGCGCGGCCTGGTCGGCGCGCAGGCCGGTCGGGGTCACCAGTTCGTCGACCACGCCGGGACGCAGGCGCGCCCGATAGTCGTCGAGCACGCCCGATTCGACCGAAACGGCTGCGGACATGGGGTTCACCTTAGGGGGACGGCCGAAGGCCGGCGCGGTCGCGCCAGTCCGTGGCTACGGCCGCAGTGCTGCTATCATATTGGCAGAGTTGATAGCATTGGGTTCAATAGCATGGGGGAGGATGTCGTGGCCGCGATCACTGTGCGGGGGCTCTCGGACGAGACGCATCGTGCGCTGAAGGCGCGCGCGTCGGCGCATCACCGCAGCACCGAGGCTGAGGTGCGGGCCATCCTGGACGCCGCAGTCGCGCCGTCCGAGCGAGTCAAGCTGGGCTCACTGCTGGCTGAGATCGGGCAGGAGGCCGGTGGGGTGGATCTCGACATCACCCGCGACCGGACGCCGACCGAGCCGATCGACCTCGGATGATCGTCCTCGACACCAACGTCATCTCCGAACCATTGCGCCCTGTTTCCGATCCGGCGGTGGGGGAATGGCTGGATCGCCAGATTCTCGAAACGCTCCACCTGACCACCCTCACCCTCGCCGAACTGCGTTTCGGGGTCGCCTGCCTGCCTTCCGGACGGCGGCGTGATCGATTGCAGCACCGGATCGAGGACGAGATCATCGCAGCGTTCCGGGGACGCATTCTGTCCTTCGATGAGCCGGCCAGCGCCGCCTATGCCGAACTGCGCGCCCGAGCCCGTGCCCGCGGCGAGGCGATCGCCGCCACTGACGGCTACATCGCCGGAATCGCCGCCGCCCACGGCTTCGCGATCGCCACTCGCGATCGGGCCCCGTTCGAGGCGTCCGGGCTGGTGGTGATCAACCCGTTCGAGCCGTGATCCCGGACTGACCCGATCCTGACGTAGGGCACGTCGATTCCGCCGAGCAGATGATGGTCGCGTGTCATCTTCCTATAGCCATGAGTTGACTGCCGAGTTGGATTCTGAGGCTGGGTGCCGCCGTCTGCTATCAGAGGTACTTCAGCACGTACGTGCTCCACTCGGAGGTCCGTTTCAGTGTTCTGTTTGTCTCGTCGGGTTCCGCGGGCCAGATGTCGAAGCGGTAGAACTCGACTGACGGCTCGTCGTGATCCTCGTCGTAGTCTTCGTTCGCGTCGTCGCGTCGTCGCGTCGTCGCGTCCTCGGGCGGAGCAGCAGACGGCATAGACGCCCGGATGGGGCACGATTTCATTGATGAAATCACCGTGTCCGAAGATGGGTAGAACACATAGGTCGCCGAGTGGTGAGTCGATGACGACCAGGTCGGCATCTTCCCATGGGTCCAGGTCCAGTTCGGGACGGGTGTGGTGGTAGTGCACGTCGACGTTCACCAGCCCGGTGTGGACCTTGGTGATGATGTAGGCGCCGCCTAGTTCTGGAGGCGCTGTGAGGAGTCCGCCGATGTGACTGAGCTCGACCATTGAGAAACGGCTCCAGTCTTCGGTGCCGACCCAGAACTGGTGGTGGTTTGAGCCCACAACCCACATTCGGCTCACGCTCCAATCCGGACTGTGTAGTTATCCTCGGGCAGAACACGGTTTTTGACGTAAAGATCTCCAAGCTGTCGACCGCCCGCTTCGTTCTGTTTGCCTATCACCTGGCAACGGCTCCAACCCACCGGCCCGCTTCCCGCGACTACGGCCCACCTGCAGCCAGAGAAAACGCGGGCCTTACCTCCGCTTGCGGCACCCTGAGTAGAGGAAGCGAAAGGGTACTCGTCGCATTGATACCCCCCGGGAGGTGACTGCGGCAGCGGGCGCGATCTCGGTGCGGCAGCAGCAGGTCGACGACAAGCGGGTCGATGCGGTAGTCGATCCGTTCGATCCCGCAGGCTGACCGAGCTCACTGACCGGGCCCCGCTGACCCGGCTTCAGCGGTTGCCGGGGGAGTAACGGCGCAGGTCGAGGGTGCAGGGGTACTCGGTGCCCATCGGGCCGGACAGGGCTTCGGCCGGCGGCCAGGAGGACGTATCGACTGACCCCGCGGTGTGCCCGTGGGGCTGGAACCGGGCGGCCCGGCGCGACTCTGCCTCGACCGCGTTCACCGGGTAGGTGTCGTAGTTGCGGCCGCCCGGATGCACCACGTGGTAGGTGAAGCCACCCAGTGAACGGTCGTTCCAGGTGTCGACCAGGTCGAAGACCAGCGGCGAGTGCACGCCCATCGTCGGATGCAGCGCCGACCAGGGCGCCCACGCCCGGTACCGGACGCCGCCGGCGAACATGCCGATCGTCGACGGCTCGTCATCGCCGCCCAGCGCCGTGCCCCAACCGCCGTTGGCGATCGGCGTCAGCGGCACCGGGACGCCGTTGCAGGTCACCACGTGGCGTCCCTCGACAAAACCGGACGCCGCCAGTTGCACCCGCTCGACCGAGGAGTCCACGTAGCGCGCGGTGCCGGTCTCGGCGGCCTCCTCACCGAGCACGTGCCAGGGCTCGATGGCTTGCCGCAACTCCAGGTGGACGCCCGAGATTCGGGTCTCGCCCAGCCGTGGGAACCTGAATTCCAGGAACGGGTCCAGCCAGGCCGGGTCGAACCGGACGCCGGGAGCAGCCGTCGCGAGCCATTCGTTGACGTCGGCGACCACCTCGCGCAGGTCGGACGCCGCGAAGGCCGGCAGCAGGAACCGGTCGTGCAGCCGGGTGCCCCAGCGGATCAGCCGGCCCCGGTAGGGCTGGGCCCAGAACATCGCCACCAGGCAGCGGACCAGCAGCGCTTGGACCAGCGCCATCTGGGCGTGCGGCGGCATCTCGAAGCCGCGCAGTTCGAGCAGACCGAGACGTCCGCGCTGTGAATCCGGGGAGTACAGCTTGTCGATGCAGAACTCGGAACGGTGGGTGTTGCCGGTCAGGTCGGTGAGCAGGTGCCGCAACAGCCGGTCGGTGTTCCAGGGCAGCGCCGGACCGCCCCATGGGGGAGCGAACCTCTCTGCGTCTGCGGTGACCCGGTCGAGTTCGGCGAAGGCGATCTCCATCTCGTACAACGTCTCGAACCGGCCCTCGTCGAACCGCGGGGCCTGCGAGGTCGGGCCGATGAACCGTCCGGAGAAGACGTACGACAAGGCTGGATGATGCTGCCAGTAGGTGAGCAGCGAACGCAGCAGGTCGGGCCGGCGGAGCAGCGGCGAATCGGCCGGGGTGGCACCGCCGAGGGTGAAATGGTTGCCGCCGCCGGTGCCGGTGTGGGTGCCGTCCAGGTCGAACTTCTCGGTGGCCAGCCGGGTCTGCCGGGCGTCGGCGTAGAGGCTCAGGGTGAGGTCGCGCTGCTCGGCCCAGCTGCTGGTCGGCTGGGTGTTCACCTCGATCACGCCGGGGTCCGGGGTGACCGAGAGGGTCTTGGTGCGCAGGTCGAACGGCAGCGGATAGCCCTCCAGCACCACCGGCAACTCGACCGCAGACGCCGCGCTCTCGACCACGCTGAGCAACTCCAGAGCGTCCTCCAGCTTGGTCAGCGGGGGCAGGAAGACGTACAGCCGCCCGTCCCGTTCCTCGACGCACAGTGCGGTGCGCGGTGAGTCGTCGATGTCCTGGACGACGGCTTCCGGCGGTTCGCCCTCGATGATCAGCGGCAGCAGTCCGGCCATCTCCAGCGCGGACCGTTCGGGGTCCTCCGGCGGCTCGTGCCAACTCAGCGACGACAGCGGCAGCCGCAGGCCCAGCGGCGAGGTGCCGGGGGTGAGGAAAAGGTGGCGCCGCCGCGGCCGCCACTGCGCGGTCCCCCACTGGCCCTCCTCGGTGAGCCGGAACACCGGCACCACCCAGCCGCGCGGACGCCCACGCTGGAGGTCCAGCCCGGCGACCGCGGCGGCGCGGGATTCGGCGTCGGCGAGCGCCGGATCGTCGGGTTCCAGGTCGGTCTCCGGCCGCTCGTCGCCGGCCGGGCGTTGCGCTTCGGCCAGCAGTTCGGACAGGGCGTCCTCGTAGGCGGGCATGACGTGCGCGGCGGGAATTCCGAGCCCGCCGGCGATGTAGGCGGCCAGGTCGCGGACCGCGGTATGGGCCGCCATCGTGCCCGGTTCGACACAGGGCTCGTCCCACGGGTTGGCCAGCAGCGAGCGGTCCTCCCAGATCGGGATGCCGTCGGTGCGCCAGGTGATCGCGATGTTCCAGCGCGGCAGGTCCTCGCCGGGGTACCACTTGCCCTGGCCGTGGTGGACGACGCCGCCGTCCGCCCAGCGCCGCTCCAGCCGGGCCGCAAGCTGCTGGGCCAGCGCCCGCTTCTCCGGCCCGTCCGCGGCACCCTCCCACTGTGGGGTGGCGGTGTCGTCGGCTGAGACGAAGGTGGGTTCGCCGCCCATGGTGAGCCGGACGTCGCCGGCAGCGAGCAACTCGTCGACCCGCTCGCCGAGCGCGTCCGCGGCAGTCCATTGCGCTTCGGTGTACGGCTTGGTGACCCGGGGATCCTCGTGCACCCGGCGCACGGTGTTGGCGAACGCCATGGTCACCTCGACCGGTGCGGTGGTCCCGGTGATCGGTGCCGCGGACGACGGGTGCGGCGTCGCCGACAAGGGGATATGGCCCTCACCGGCGAACAGACCGGAGGTCGGGTCGAGCCCGATCCAGCCGGCGCCGGGGATGAACACCTCGGCCCAGGCGTGCAGGTCGGTGAAGTCCTCACTTGGCCCGGACGGCCCGTCCAGTGCCGCGACGTCGGAGGTCAGCTGCACCAGGTAGCCGGAGACGAAGCGGGCGGCCAGGCCGGCCTCGCGCAGCGCCGACACCAGCAGCCAGGCCGAGTCGCGGCACGAGCCGAGCGCCTTGGCCAGGGTGGTGTCCGGGGTCTGCACACCGGGTTCCATCCGGACCGTGTAGGCGATGTCGTGCTGCAGCGCGGTGTTCACCGCGACCAGGAAGTCCACCATCCGCGGCCGGTCGTCGCCGGTGAGCCCGGCGTAGGGCTCGGTGATGTGCTGCTGCACCCACTGCCGCACCAGCGGTCCGGGGCCGCCGTCCGCGGACTCGTCGACCCGGCGCAGGTAGGGCTCCAGGTCGGCGCGCAGGTGGTCCGGGTAGGCGAAGGGGTACCGCTCGGCATACTCCTCGAGGAAGAAGTCGAACGGGTTGATCACCGTCATCTCGGCGACCAGGTCGACGCAGATGTCGAGTTCCTGCACCGGTTCGGGGAAGACCAGCCGGGCCAGGTAGTTGCCGAACGGGTCCTGCTGCCAGTTGATGAAGTGGTCGCGGGGCGTCACGGTCAGCGAATAGGCCACGATCGGCGTCCGCGAATGGGGCGCCGGGCGCAGCCGGACAGTGTGCGGGAACACCTGCACCGGTTCGGCAAAGGAGTAGGTGGTGCGGTGTTCGAGAGCTACCCGGATCGTCACCTGCGTGAATGTACTCGGCGGGTGCGACGGCAGTCACCCGTAGGGGCCGCGGAAACCACACCGAAACCCCACCGAAACACCGACAGCGTTCCCCGGTAACCTGACCGGGTGACTTCTCAGGTACCCGAAGACACCCCGGACGACGCCGGCGCGCCGGAGACCGACGCGACCCCGGAGACGGACCAGACGCCGGATCCCGAGGTGACCCCCGAGGCAGAGGCGGTGTCCGAGGCCGGGTCGACGCAACCACCCGACCCGCCGACTCGCCGGCCGCGCACCCGGTGGATCGCCGCGCTGGTCTTCCTGGTCGTCGCCGCGCTGATCGCGGGGATCGCCTGGCTGCTACGGCCGCAGCCGGGGACGTCCGGCTTGCCGTCCGCGACGCCGCAGCAGGCGGTCACCGGGTTTCTCGACGCCCTGGTCGCTGCCGATGCCGATCGGGCCCTGGAGTATGCGCTGAATCGACCCGCCGACACCCGGCTGCTCACCAAGGAGATGCTCGACGCGTCACAGCGGGTCGCTCCGCTCTCGGTGGTGAACGTGCCCGAGGTGAGCGGTGGTGAGGCGGTATCGGTGCCGGCCGAGGTGAGGTTCGGCAACGAGGCGGCGACCATCGCCTTGACGGCAACCCGGACCGAGGCCGGCTGGCGGGTCGCCCAGGTCACCTCCACCATCGACCCGGGCCCCCTGCCCAGCGAACTGGGCACGACGTTGAACGGCCAGCCGTTGCCGGATCCAGCCCACCTGGAGGTGTTCCCGGGCAGCTACGTGTTCCGCGAGAAGCTTCGCGAGATCAGCTTCGACGACAACCGGCTGACGGTGAGCGCCGTCGGCGAGGACATCCGCGCCGGTCTGCAGCCGGTGCTCACCGAAGCGGGTGAGAAGAGGGCCAACAAGACGGCGGCCGCGGGACTGAACCGCTGTCTTGCGAAGCGCGATCCGGCTCCCAAGGGTTGCCCGAACAGCGTCACCATCGAGAAGGGCCAGAAGGTCGACACCAAGTCGATCCGGTGGAGCCTGGTCGGCGACCCCTGGAAGGATGCCACCTATACCCTCGACGTGGCTGACCCCACCAAGGCTCGCGGCGCGACCAAGCTGCGGTTCCGTTTCCGCTGCACCCTCGTCCAGAAGGGTGAGACGTACCAGGTCGATCAACTGCTCCCCACCGTCGAGGTGCGCTACCTGCTGTCGGTGGTCAACGCCAAGGCGCCGGTTGTCTGGCAGCGGATCAGCTGACCCGGGGGATCCCGACCGGGCGGTCGTCCTGGGCGGCGGCGGACTGACCGGGCTGGCCTGGTTGCGCGGCGTCCTGGAGGAACTGCCGGACGTCGTGCATGCCGCCGAGCAGGTGATCGGCACGTCCGCGGGCGCGCTGCTCGCCGCGCGGTTGCTGGCTGGCGGCGACCCCGCTGCGCTGCGCGAGCACATTGCCGAACTGGCGGACGTCCGGGTCCGGCCGGCAGCCGCGCTCCGGTTGGTGGCGGCCCAGCTGTGGCCGAGCCGTCGTCACGCCTTGCGCTGGCTGGGCCGCAGCGGCGTCCGGACTGCTGGACTCAATGAAGCCGAGTTCGTCGACCTGGTCGCGCGGGCCATCGGGACCGCACGGTGGCCCGACTCGCTGATCGTGGTCGCCGTGGACGCCGTCGCCGGACGTCCGGCCTACTTCACCGCCCGCTCCGATGTCGAGTTGGCGCGGGCCGTCGCCGCCAGTTGTGCAATGCCCGGAGTATTGCCCGCGGTGACGATCGAGGGCCGGCCCTTCCTGGACGGCGGCCTGCGGTCCCCGGCCAACGCCGATCTGGCGGCGGGCTGCCGACGCGTGCTGGTCCTCGCTCCGCAGGGACGGTCGGTGCGCCGGGTACGGCGTCCGGGTCATCAGGTGGCGCGGCTGCGGGCCAACGGCGCCGAGGTCGTGCTGATCGCTGACGAGCGCCCCGATCTCAGTGCGATGTCCGTGGCGGGTGTGGCCGGAGCTCGGGAGCGGGGCCGGCTAGCGGGTCGGAGCGCCGCCGGAGCGGTCCGTGAGCTGGCCGGCCTCAGCGCCGTCCGAGCTCATGGTCACGATGCTGGGTCAGCCACAGCCGGTGACAGGTGATCACCACCGTCAACCAGGCGATGCCCAGGCACCAGGCGGCCAGCACATCGGTCAGCCAGTGATGGCCCAGGTAGACCCGCGACATGCCCATCGCGAAGGCGTACAGCGCCCCGAGGGCGATGGCCGCCACCCGGGCGCTGGTGCTGTTCAGGTAGGCGAGCAGTACGTAGACCACGATGCCGGTGATGACCAGTGAGTTCAGCGAGTGGCCCGACGGGAAGGACGGTGACGTCTCCGGCGGCGGGATGGACAGCTCCAGCGGCGGCCGGGCCCGTCCGGTCAGGTCCTTGCCGACCACAGTCATGGTCAGCGATCCGGCGACGGCGATCACCATCAGGACCAGCGGCGTCCAGCGCCGCCAGCGCAGCCACATCGCGAGCAGCACCGCGGCGGTGATCGGAACCATCCACACGGTGCCGCCGGACGCGCTGAACGCGGCGATTACCGCGTTCAGTTCCGGCGTCCGGATGCTGATCATCCAGTTCAGCACCGGCTGGTCGAGCACGGCGAGGCCGGTGTCGGTGAGCACCGATTCGTAGATCTCGCCGGCCGCCCAGGTCGCGCCGGCGGCCAGCCCACCGACCACCACGAGCAGTAGCAGTGCGGCCAGATCGACGTTGCGCAGCCACGCGCTGAGCGCCGCGAACCTGGTCTGCAGCCAGCGCCCGGCCGGCGTCCGCCAGGTGGTGAGGTCGCGGTCGCCGATGGAGTGCTCGGGCTCGACGGGCAACTCGGAAGGCATCGGCCCAGTCTGCCAGCCAGCGTCGGCGCGGTTGGCCGCGCCTCACCTGCGCCGCAAGACTGCCTACGTCGCGGCCGCTGCGCGCGCCTTCAGTGTGGCCTTCCGCAGATCGTCAGCGTGGGAGTCGAGTACGTCGGCGATCTCGTTCGCGAAGGCCTGGCTGGGCGGTTCGCCGGTCTGCCCGGTCTGGAGCAACGCGGAGATGCTTCGCCGCAGGATCGACAGGCCTTCCGCGGCCGGTCGCGGCGAGATGCCATGGGTGTGGATCGTGAAGTAGCCGACCATGACGAGCTCGATGGCGTTCGCCTGATCCTCCAGCGACCAGTCGGTCCGGACGGTGCCATGGTCGCGCCACACCGGGAGCAGCCGGCGCAGCACAGCCGCTGCGCCATGCTCGGTGGCGACGGCATGGGCTCGCGGATCGTCGAGAAGCGCACCGAGCACATCATTGTCGGCGATCTGCAGGGCGCGAATGAGGGGATGTCCCAGCCAGGCTTCGGCGACCGCGGTGCAGAGCTCCTCCGCGCGCGCCAGTCTGGTCTCGACCCGAATCCGTGCCGCCAGGCCCTGCAGGACGTCGGCGAGCTTCAGGGCGATGATCTCCAGGAACAGGTCCTCCTTCGCACGCCAGTACAGATAGGGAGTGCCCTTGCCGACGTGGGCACGCTGAGCGACGGCGGCCATCGTCACCCCCTTGAAGCCCTGCTTGACGACGAGTTCCTCCGCGGCGGCGAGCACCTTCGCGGTCCGGGGGCTCGGTTGCGCCTCGGTCACGCTGCTGGTCATGGCCCAAGCCTCGCCTACGCGAAGGCGGCGGCCAAGTCGCCGTTGCGCAGCCGGAAGCTCTTCGATCGCAGCAGCAGCTTCATCAGCGGGGGGAACCTGAACATGAACCGGCGCAGCGCGATGGTGTAGGTCTGCTTGCGCTGCTCCTGCAGCGAGGTCTGAGTGAACAGCTCGCGCATCGGGTAGGCCGACTTCTGGAAGTCGGCGATCGCGGGGCGGAGAGTGCTCTCCCACTTCGACAGCGCGGCCTCCAGATCGTCGGGGTACTTGGCCAGGGCGAGGCCGAGGGCGTCCGCGCCCGCCAGCCCGGACGTCGCGCCCATGCCGGAGTACAGAGTCGGGCACCAGGCGGCGTCGCCGAGCAGCACAACACGGTCCTGGTGCCAGTGATCCACCGTGACCTGTTCGACCGAGTCGAACAGGAACTCGTCGGTGTGCTCGAGATGCTCCAGCGCCGCTCCCATCAGGTCGCCGAGCGGCTCCGGCCCGTAGACCTGCCGCAGTCGCTGCGCCACACCGACCTCCTTGGCTCGCGCGCGTTCGGCCGGCACATCGTCGTCGTGGTACGAGAACAGCACCGTGGGGGCGTGGTCGGCGAACGGGAACACCCAGAACGAGCGTCCGGGCTCGGAGAGGATCGCGCCTTCCTGCTGCTTCAGGCCGGGCAGCGATTCGGGAAGCTCGAAGGCGCAGATCATGAATCCCAGCCGGTTGAGGTAGTTTTCGTGCGGCCCCCACACCAGCTGTCGCACGGTCGAGCGGATGCCGTCCGCGCCGACCACGAGGTCGAACCGCTCCACGACCGACTCTTCGGTCCGGGTGTTCAACAGCGTCACCGACACCCCGTCGCCGTCCTGCGCGATGGCGGTCGGCGTGGTGGAGAACCGGATCGCGGCGTTGTCGGGAAGGGCCTCGAAGGCGGCGCGCTCGACGTCGCCGCGCAGCATCATCCAGGGACCGCTGGGCACATCTTGGAAGCCGAGGCCCGGCTTGCGGTTGCCCGCGCGGTCCACCTGGTAGGTGTGTGCGCGGTCGGGGACGCGGTTGCGGATGCCCTGCAGGCCGAGCCGGCTCGCTGCGGTGCGGCCGCAGCCGAACATCGCGATGAAGTAGCCGCCGCGGCGGCGCTCGGCCGCCCGCTCGACCACGACGGGCTGCCAGCCCGCCTTCGCCAGTGCGGACGCGGCCGACAACCCGGCGATGCCCGCTCCCACGATCAGCGCCCTGCGCGGGTCGCTCGATGTCTCTGTCATGCGTCCACTATAGAACCAACTGACCAAAATGCCCAACTGGTCAGTTCGTCGATTCCGATCAGCGCTTCCCGAGGTGGTTTCGTTTCGCGTGACGGGGGATTGTGTCAGGCTGTCCGGCAGTAGGTGTCGTGGCCGGCAGGGCTGCCGGAGCGCGGTCGCCGACCTCTGACGAGCTGGCGAGGAGACGACATGTTCCGCAAGATCCTGGTGGCCAACCGAGGTGAGATCGCCGTCCGCGCCTTCCGGGCCGCCACCGAGCTGGGCATCGGCACGGTGGCCGTCTTCCCCTACGAGGACCGGCTCGCCGAATACCGGCTGAAGGCCGACGAGAGCTACCAGATCGGCGAGGTGGGCCATCCGGTCCGGGCCTACCTGGACGCAGACGGCATCATCGCCGCCGCCCTCGACGCGGGCGCCGACGCCATCTACCCCGGTTACGGCTTCCTCAGCGAGAACGCCGGGTTCGCCCAGGCCTGCGCCGACAACGGCATCACCTTCATCGGCCCCGGACGCCCGATCCTCGAACTGACCGGTGACAAGGCCAAAGCCATCGCCGCCGCGCGCGAGGCCGGGTTGCCGACACTGCGCGGAGCCGACGCCTCGGACGACATCCCCACCCTGCTCGCGGCGGCCGAACAGATCGGCTACCCGGTGTTCGTCAAGGCGGTCTCCGGCGGCGGCGGACGCGGCATGCGCCGGGTGGATGACCCGAAGACGCTGGAGCCGGCCCTGGTCGAGGCGATGCGAGAGGCGCAGGCCGCTTTCGGCGACGCCCGGATGTACCTGGAGGAGGCGGTGATCAGCCCCCGGCACATTGAGGTGCAGATCCTGGCCGACACCCAGGGCAACGTGATTCACCTGTTCGAGCGGGACTGCTCGGTGCAGCGCCGGCACCAGAAGGTGATCGAGCTGGCCCCGGCACCCAACCTCGACCCGGCGCTGCGGGACGCGATCTGTGCTGACGCGGTGAAGTTCTGCCGGCACATCGGCTACACCAACGCCGGTACCGTCGAGTTCCTGCTCGGTGCGGACGGCCGCTACGTGTTCATCGAGATGAACCCGCGGATCCAGGTCGAGCACACCGTGACCGAGGAGGTCACCGACGTCGACCTGGTGTCGTCCCAGATGCGGATCGCCGCCGGTGAATCGCTGGCGGACCTCGGCCTGCGGCAGGAAGACATCGGAGTCCGGGGCCAGGCGCTGCAGTGCCGGGTGACCACCGAGGACCCGGCCAACGGCTTCCGGCCCGACACCGGCCGGATCTCGGTGTACCGCAGTCCGGGGGGCGCCGGCGTCCGGCTGGACGGCGGGGTGGTGTTCGGCGGTTCCGAGGTGGGCGCGCACTTCGACTCGATGCTGGTCAAGCTGACCTGCCGCGGCCGCGACCTGCGGGCGGCGGCGCGCCGGGCCCATCGGGCACTGAACGAGTTCCGGATCCGGGGTATCTCCACCAACATCGGCTTCCTGGAAGCGGTGATCTCCGACCCCGACTTCCTGGCCGGCCGCGCCACCACGTCCTTCATCGACGAACGGCCGCAACTGCTCGCCCAGCGGATTCCGGCCGACCGGGGTACCAAGCTGCTCACCTACCTGGCCGGGGTCGCGGTCAACAAGCCGAACGGCGAGTGCCGCACCACGCTGATCGCCCGGGACAAGCTGCCGGCGTTGACCAAGCAGGAACTACAGGTACCGCCGCCGTCCGGATCGAAGCAGCTGCTGCTGGCCGAGGGCCCGGAGCGGTTCGCCCAAGCGTTGCGCGACCAGGCCGCCGTCGCGGTCACCGACACCACCTTCCGCGATGCCCACCAGTCGCTGTTGGCCACCCGGGTGCGCACCCGTGACCTGCTGCATGTCGCGCCATACATCGCCCGGATGCTGCCGCAGCTGTTCTCGATGGAGTCCTGGGGCGGCGCCACCTACGACGTGACGCTGCGGTTCCTCAAGGAGGATCCGTGGCAGCGGCTGACGAAATTCGCCGAGGCGATGCCGAACATTCCGCAGCAGATGCTGCTGCGCGGCCGCAACACGGTCGGCTACACCCCGTACCCGTTGAAAGTCACCAGGGCGTTCGTCCACGAGGCGGCCCGCACCGGCTGCGACATCTTCCGGATCTTCGACGCGCTGAACAACATCGACCAGATCCGGCCGGCGATCGAGGCGGTACGCGAAACCGATCACGGCGTCGCCGAGGCCGCGCTGTGCTACACCGGCAATCTGATGTCGCCCGGCGAGAAGCTGTACACGCTGGACTACTACCTGCGCTTCGCCGAGCAGTTGGTGGAGGCGGGGGCGCACATCCTGGCGATCAAGGACATGGCCGGTCTGCTGCGTGCTCCGGCCGCCGCGACGCTCGTCCGGGCGCTCCGGGAACGGTTCGACCTGCCGGTGCATCTGCACACCCACGACACCGCCGGCGGCCAGTTGGCCACCCTGATCAGTGCGATCGACGCCGGGGTGGACGCCGTGGACGTCGCCAGCGCGGCCTGGGCGGGCACCACCTCGCAGGTGTCCATGTCGGCGCTGGTCGCGGCCACCGACGACACCGAGCGGGCCACCGGGCTGTCGCTGCAGGCGGTCACTGATCTGGAGCCGTACTTCGAGGCCGTCCGGCTGCTCTACGCGCCGTTCGAATCCGGCTTGCCCGGGCCCACCGGACGCGTTTACCGGCACGAGATTCCAGGCGGTCAGCTGTCCAACCTGCGCCAGCAGGCGATCGCGCTGGGGCTCGGCCACCGGTTCGAGGACATCGAGAACATGTACGCCGCGGCCAACCGGATCCTCGGCAACATCGTAAAGGTGACCCCGTCGTCCAAGGTGGTCGGCGACCTGGCGCTGGCCCTGGTCGGTGCCAACGCCGACCCAGACGATTTCGAAGCCAATCCGAGCCGCTACGACATTCCCGATTCGGTGATCGGCTTTCTGAACGGCGACCTGGGCGACCCGCCCGGCGGCTGGCCGGAACCGTTCCGGACCAAGGCGCTGGCCGGACGCACCGCGAAGCCGGTCGAGACCGAGTTGTCGGCGTCCGACGTCCAAGCGTTGGAGAGCGAACCGCGGCGGACCCTGAACCGGTTGCTGTTTCCCGGTCCGACCCGCGACTACGAGGACGCCGTCGACCAATTCTCCGAACTGTCGGTGCTCTCCACCCGCGAGTTCCTGCACGGTTTGGCCGTCCATCAGGAGCACGAGGTCGAGCTGGAGCGCGGCAAGAAGCTGCTGCTCGGGTTGCAGGCGATCGGCGAACCGGACGCCCGCGGCTTCCGGCAGGTGGTCTGCACCATCAACGGCCAGATCCGGGTGGTCGCGGTGCGCGACCACGCGATCAAGTCCGAGGTGGCGGTGGCCGAGAAGGCCGATCCGGCCAACCCCGGTCATGTGGCGGCACCGTTCTCCGGCGTGGTCACCCTCACCGTTGCTGTCGGCGACACCGTCGAGGCTGGTCAGAGCGTGGCCACCATCGAGGCGATGAAGATGGAGGCCGCGATCACGGCGACCACCGCCGGCACCGTGCAGCGGCTGGCCATCGGGGCGGCCCAGGCGGTCGAGGGCGGCGACCTACTGGTGGTGATCGGCTAGAAGAACACCACGCCGGCGCGGGCGAGGTGGAAGCCGTGGCCGGTCTTGTGGTTGCCGCAGGTGATGCCGGTGCGTTCACTCAGGCAGACGGTGTCGCCGTGCCGTAGCGACCGGCCGTACGGCAGCATCGCCACGGTGAAGTCCCCGGTCTTGGTGAAGCCGAAACCGGTGTTCTTGTGCCAGGCGACGGAGGGTTCGCCCTTGGTCGGTGACACGACGGTGTCGCCGCTGCACATCCAGTCGGTTCCCTTCGCGTCGACGAAGACGCTGCTGACGATCAGGTGGGTGCCTGGGCAGACCTTCTTCTCGGAGGGGATCTTTCCCTTGAATCCCACCGGCAGGTTGCACAACGCACCGCTCTTGTCGAGGCCGCACCAGATGTTGCCGGACGGCGACGCGAAGTCGTCGTTGCGGTAGCGCGACACGTCCAAGGCACCCTCGACCGGCGGCACCGACGGTGAGGCGGTGGCCGACGGTTCGGGCGTCACCGGTTCGGACGGCGTGGCGGTGGGGGTGCTGCTGCCCGGAGCGGTTTCGGAGGGGGCCGGGGTCGTCGGGCTGGGGCCAGGCTGTCCGGTGCAGCCGACGAGGCAGAGGCACAGGACGGTGACGGCAGCGAAGATGCGTGACATGCGCGTCCCTTTCTGGAGCGTGTCGGCATCATGCCACCGAGCGGTGCCCCGGTCGCTGCGGAGAGACGATTGAGGCGATGAAGGTGGAGGCCGCGATCACGGCGACCACCGCCGGCACCGTGCAGCGGCTGGCCGTCGGGGCGGCCCAGGCGGTCGAGGGCGGCGATCTGCTGGTGGTGACCGGCTGATCTCGCTTCGTCGCGCCGTCAGTAGCTGTCGAACGCCTGCAGCTGGGACCAGTCCGGCCAGGTGAGTTCCCACAGCCGGTGGATGCGGCCGTCTGAGTAGACGGCGACCAGCACCACCTCGATCTCGGTGGGCTTCTCGTCCGGCCGAGTGGTGGTGATCCACATCCGGACGGCGAGCCGGTTGCCGGCGACCACCCAGGTGTCGTCGTCGAAACGGACGGCGTAGTTGATCGCTGTCGCGTACACCCGGCGATGGCCGGCGGCGAAGTCCTCGTAGGACTGGGAGGTGCCGTTGGTGAACAGCTGGAACTCGGGGTGGTAGTACCGCTCGATCAAACTGGCGTCCTTGCGTTCGACCATTCGATCGAACATTTCCACGAACAGATCCTTGAGGCCGTCTGCAGGCTCGGGGTCAGTGCGGTGGGTCATCGATTCTCCTGTGATCGGCCGTCGGCGGACGCTGTTCAACTCACGATAGGAGGTCGAGCGGCTTGGGCGGTCGACCCAGTGGGAGCGAGAGGCGACGGTCCCTGTTCACCTGGCTGTCACCTTCGGCTGCGATAGTCCAGATCCCACTCGACCAAGGAGGGTTCGATGGCAGTGAATTCAGTGCTATTCGTGTGTGCCCGAAACGCCGGTCGCTCGCAGATGGCTGCCGGCTACTTCACCCACCTCAGCGGTGGCTTGATCGCGGTCGAGTCCGCGGGAACCGAACCGTCGGACGCGCTCAATCCTGCGGTGGTCGCTGCGATGCTCGAGGAGGGCATCGACCTGCGCGACGAGGAGCCGAAGGCGATCAGCCTGGACATGCTCGGAGAGGCGGATCGGGTGATCACCCTCGGTGTCGACCTGCGTGCACTCAGCGGCGGCGTCCGGTTCGAGGACTGGGACCTGCCGGAGTCCGGCGGGTTGGAGTTGGCCGAGATCCGGCCCATCCGTGACGCGATCAAGGTCCGCGTGCTCACTCTGCTGGACGAACTCAACGCGCCTGCCGCCGCCTGAATCCCGTCCCGCTCAGCTGAGGGATGGCCTCACCGGGCCGCCGGACGCTCCCTGACCTTCGGCTTGCCTCCGCCGACCAGCTTGAGGCCGACCATCGCCGCGACCAGCCCGGCCAGCAACAGCACCCGGACGGGGCCGAGCGGGTCACCGAACGCGAACGCCCCGATCAGCACCGTGCCGACCGCGCCGATGCCCGTCCAGATCGCATAGGCCAAGCCCAGCGGAATCGTCTTGATCGCTGCGGCGAGGCATTGGAAGCCGGCCACCGCACAGGCCAGGAACACCCACAGGAATCGGGTGTCCTGCTGTTCGAGCTTGAGTGCCGTGGTCATGCCGATCTCGAAGGCGCCGGCGACCAGTAGCCAGAACCAGCCGCTCCTACCGCCGCTCGTCCTTCCGCCGCCGCTCTTCTCGGCGTCGCCCGGCTCAGGGCGCTTTCCCGTGGGCGTCATGCCAGCACCTTCAGTCCGATGATCATCGCGACCACGACCCCGAGCAACGCCAGCGTTGCCGGCCTCATCCGTTCGCCGAAGGCCAGCGCGCCGACCAGCACCGTGCCGACGGCGCCGATGCCGGTCCACACCGCATACGCGGTGCCGAGCGGAATGGTCTCCATTGCTTGCGACAGCAGCGTGAAGCTGATGCCCGCGCAGACCAGGAACGGCGCGATGAACCACTTGCTGCGTTCCTCGAGCTTGAGGCAGGTGGTGAAGCCGACCTCGAAGACACCGGCCGCCACCAGGGTGACCCAGGGATCCATCGTCCCCACCTCCTATTTCGCACGACCGTGCGGAAGTGTCTTTTGTAGCATGACTGTGCGATATAAACAACTTCGCACGGCTGTGCTACAACTGCTGCATGCCTCGGGTGGTGGATCATCGGCAACGCCGCCATGAGCTGGTGGACGCGGTCTGGCAGCTGATCATCGAACGCGGCCTCGCCGGCATCACCATTCGGGCGGTGGCTGAGCGCAGCGGTTGGTCCAGCGGTGCGGTCCGGCACTATCTGCCCACGCGTGAGGCGATCCTGGACGCCGCCGCGCAGCGGGTCGGCGAGGTGATCGAGCAACGGGTGCGGGCGGTCGATGCCACGGCGTCCCCGCTGGAGGTGCTGTCCGGCGTGCTGATCGCGGTGTTGCCCACCGACGAGTCGAGCCGGCGGGCGTCCGAAGTGTGGCTGGCCTTCGTCGGCCAGGCCGTCAGTGACCGCGCGATCGCCGACGCCCAGGGCATTCTGTACCGCGACCTGAACCGGCTGCTGGTCGAGCTGCTGGCCTCAGTGGCGACGATCGGCTATCGGGTGGATGGCGGGCCGGATGCCGCGGCCGCCGAGCTTCAGGCCCTGGTGGACGGGCTCACCGTCCATGTGCTGCTCGGCCGGGTTGAGGTCGCCGAAGCAGAGACCCGGCTGCGGACCGCGGTGAGCCGCCTGGTCGCTACCGCGCAGGAATAGGGCTGAGTTGGTTGGTCGAGCTTGTCGAGACCCGGGCCAATGTCAACGGACCAGGGTCTCGACAAGCTGCGTGCAAACTACTTGACGGTCACCTTGTAGGCCTTCGAGGTGGACTTGATCAGGCCGGTGCCGGCGTACTTGACGGTGAGGGTGTGGTTGCCCTTCTTCAGCTTCGGCAGCTTGATCTTGAGCGCACCCTTGTGCTTGGTGGCCAGCGTTCCCTTGGCGATGGTCTTCTTGCCGTCGAGGATGGTCACCAACCCGGTGGGCCTCGAGGTGGCGGACGTGCTCACCGCCACGCTGGCGGTGCCATTCGTCGTCGACTTCTTGGTCTTCGAGTCGAACGACGCCTTCACCGAGGAACTGAACTTCACCACGGTGAAGTGCACGTACTTCGAGGCCAGGGAGCCACCGTCGTTACCGGCCAGCAGCCGCACCCAGTAGGTGGTCGATTTGCTGTTCGGCACGAGCGTCCTGGGAACCGTGAGCTTCACCGAGAACGAGCCGGACGCGTTGGGCAGATTTGCCGCCTTCGTGGTCTTGACCGTCCCCGGCGGGTCCAGGACGCCGTCCGGGGCGCCGGAGGTGAACTGTAGCGCGCCGTCATTGAGCTTGTAGGAGAGGAAGCCGCCGGACGGGCGCCGGTCGAAGCCGGTGCCGTTGAGCGTGATCGTGCCGCCCGGGGTGACCTCGACCTTCGCGATGGTCAGTTTGCCGTTGCCGGCCTCGGGCCGGGGCTCCGCCGCGGCCGCGCTCTGCTGTGGCAGCAGTCCGCCGCCGAGCAGAGCGAGGGCGGCGCCGGTCGCCAGTGCCCGCGCAGCCCACCGGCGGGTAGCCGGGCGGGTCGGATTGGTGGTCGTCATTTCTTCTCCTTGCTCGCAAACCCAAAAGGGAACTTAGGTAAGCCTAACCATCAGCAGTTGGATTGCTCGGCGCGTCCGGGGAATGTCTCACGGCCAGCTCTGCTCACGGGCCAGCTCTGCCCATCGCCCAGCTCTGCTCACGGGGCCAGTAGGGCGTCGAGCTTGGCGTAGCCGTCGTTGACGCCGACCTCCATGCCGGAGGCGAGCCAGGCGTCCCGGCCCTCGAAGCTGTCGGTGAGCGAGGCTGCGTGCAGCCGCGTCCAGCCGTCGCCCAGGTCGGTGGCGGTCATCGTCTCCAGTGCGACGCCCTCGGGCATGCCCTCCCAGGTGAAGGTCTGCACGATGCGGTTCTCGCCGATCTCGTGGAAGCAGCCGCGGAACGCCTGGACGTCGTCGTCGGTGCTGTCGGTGTAGCGCCAGCTGCCACCGGTGCGGGCGTCCCAGTGGTCGATGGCGATGGTTCGGTAGTTGGGACCGACCCAGCGGGTGAACAGCTCCGGGTCGACGTGGGCGCGGATCACCTGGGCCGGGGTGGCGCGGAAATCGCGGGTGATGTGGATCACCGGGACGACCGGGTCGGCTTCGATGGTGGCGGTGGTGAGGTGGTCGGTCATGAGGGGTTCCCTTCTTCGGATGCGGCCTCGGTGAGCGAGGCCAGCACGTTCTCCAGGCGCGAGTAGCGCTGCTCGGCGAGCCGGGCGTAGTGCTCGACCCAGTCGGTGAGCCGGCGCAAGGCGTCCGCCTCGAGATGGACGAGCCGGCGCTGCGCCTGGGGTTGCTTGGTGACCAGTCCGGCTGCGGCCAGCACGTTCAGGTGCTTCGAAACCGCCTGGATGGTCATGTCGTACGGGGCGGCCAGCTCTGAGACCGTCGCGTCGCCGATGGCCAGCCGGGCGACCAGGTCGCGCCGGGTGGGATCGGACAGGGCCGCGAAGGCCGCATCGAGCTGATCCGTCATGCTGCTTCTCTCTTCAACCAATTGGTTGAATAAACCGTACGACGGCAGCTGGATGTTGTCAACCGTTCGGTTGAACAGCGATCGTCAGATGTCGGCCAGTGCTTCGGTCGGGGACGCCTTCGCGGCCCGGCGTCCGGGCAGCACCGAGGCCAGCGCGGCGGCCAGGACGGCGACCACCACCATGCCCAGGGTCAGCGGCAGATCGACGACCAGCCGGACGTCGGCAGCGACCTGTTGGGCCAGTGCGGTGGCACCCAGCCAGCCGAAGTAGATGCCCGCCGCGACCCCGACGGCGACGCCGACGACGGCCAGCAGCAGCGCCTCGATCAGCAGCATCAGCCGTAGTGAGCGGGCCTGTAGCCCGAGCGCCCGCATCAGTGCCGACTCGCGGGTGCGCTCCAGCACCGACAGGCCGAGGGTGTTGCTCACCCCGATCAGGGCGATCAGGACCGCCACTCCGAGCAGCGCGGTGGTGATGGCCAGCAGCACGTTCAGCACCGACTCCATCGCCACCGCCTCGATGATCGCGCCGTTCACCTCGTAGTTTCCTTCCCCGGTCAGTTCGGTGACCGCGGTGGCGGCGGCCACGGCATCGGCGCGGTTCGGTACCGACAGCCACAGCATGGCGTCCGGCACTACGGAGCCGAGCCGATTGAGGTTCGGCGTCGACACCATCGCCTCGCTGAGCGGCACGATCGGCGACTTGACGACCTTCAGCCGCAGGGTGCCCTTGTGGCCCTTCAGGCTGACCTGCTGGCCGTCCTTCAGGTCGTCCCAGTTGTCCGAGACGTAGACCTGGTCGTCGGCGATCGCAGGCGGAGCGTCGGCCGCGACCGCGGCGGCGTCGGGGTTGTAGCCGAGGACGGTGACGCCGTAGGTGTCGGCGCCAGCGTCGAGATCGGCCTGCGCCGATGGCAGGATCGCCGCACCGTCGACCCCGGAGACGCGCCGCAACTGGCCGATCAACTGCCCCGGCAACGACTCGGTGGCGCCGTTGCTGCTGACCGAGATGTCCACCGGACGCTGCCGGTCGATCTGGTCGAGCATGGTGGCGCGGGCGCTCGCGGTGCCGACCTGCAGGGTGACGATGAGCCCCACCGCCAGCATCAGTGCGGTCGCCGTGGTGGAGGCCCGTCGCGGATTCCGGACGGCGTTCTGTGCCGCCAGCCGCGGAGTGACCCCGAACCGGCGCACGATCAGGCCGACCAGCCGCAGCAGCCCCGGCACGAACAGCGGGGCGCCGAACAGCACGCCGATGGCTACCAGCGCACTGCCCGCGATCGCGATCTGCAGCGCGGCGCTGGTGCTCAGGCCGAGCACGCCGGCGACAACGCCGCCGGCCACCAGCAACCCGCAGATCACGCCGCGGACGATGCCCGCCCGGCGCTTCTCGTCGGACGCCGGCTCGGGCTGCAACGCCTCCAACGGCCGCACCCGGGTGCCGCGCAGCACCGGCAGGACGGCCGCCAGCACCGTGATCGCCACACCCACGCCGAACGCGACCGAGAGATCGACAGTGGGCAGGGCCAGCCCCCAGTACAGCGAGCCGGTCAGCGACGACCCGATCGCGGCCAGTCCGGCACCGGCCAGCAAGCCCAGCGCCGAGCCGATCACGCCCAGGGCGAGGGCCTCGAGCAGGTACCGCCGCCGGATCTGGGCGCCGCTGGCACCGACCGCCCGCAGCAGCCCGATCTGCCGGCGACGCTGCGCCAGCAGGATGGTGAAGGTGTTGGCGATGGTGATCATGCCGACCACGGCGGCGATCGCCGCGAATGCCCAGAGCAGGTTGCGGAAGGCGTCGAACTCGCCGGTCAGCTGCTTCAGCGAGGCAGCCCGCATCTCCTCGGCCGCTTCCACCTTCACCTCCTTGACGGAACCGAGCGCGGCGGTCACCCTCTCGGTCAGGACGGTTGGATCGGTGCCGGCCGTGCCTTTGACGATCCAGCTGTCGGCCATCTGCGCCGGATCGAACCCGGCGCCCTTGAAGGCGGCCAGGTTCACGTAGCCGGTCTGCAGGAACAGGGACTTCGGTTCGTCGGTGAGACCGACCAGGGTGAGTGTCATGTTGTCGTAGCCGGTCTCGAGCCGGTCGCCGATCCCGGCCTGCAAACCGTTCGCGGCCTCCCGGCTCAGCGCCACGTCACCGGCGGCCGCCGGCCAGTGCCCCTCCACGATCCGTGACCAGCGGAGTGGTTCGGACGGAAGCGCGATCAGGCTGGTCAAGGCCGTGGCGCGGCCGTTGCGCAGGGTGGTGGTCATGGTCAAGCTCGGCTCGGACGCTTCCACCCCGGCCACGCCGGTCAGGGCTTTCCGGACGGCGGCGCGATCGGCGTCCGGACCGAGGGTGACCACGACGTCCGCGGTCGAGATCGGCAGGGACTGGAGGCGCTGGAAGCCGTTGGTCTCGGTGGCCACCAGGATCGACGAGCCGGCCATGAAGGCCACGCTGATCGCGATCGCGATCACCGTGGCGACGAAGCGGGAGGGGTGGAACCGCAACTCCCGCAGTACTTGGCGCAGCATCAGGCACCCAGCTTCCGCATGGCGTCCAGCACGGTGTCGGAGCTGGGGGCGTCCAGGTCGTCGACGATCCGGCCGTCGGAGAGGATGACCGCCCGGTCGGCGTACGCGGCCGCGTTCGGGTCGTGGGTGACCATCACGATGGTCTGGCCCAGCTCGCGGCTGGCCGAGCGCAGGTGGTCGAGCAGTTCGTGGCCGGTGCGCGAGTCGAGGGCGCCGGTCGGCTCGTCGGCGAACAGCACCTGCGGCTTGGTGATCAGCGCGCGGGCGATCGCGACCCGCTGCTGCTGCCCGCCGGACAGCTGGGAGGGCAGATGACCGAGCCGGTCGGTGAGCTTCAGCGAGGCCACGATGGCGTCGAACTCGGACGCCTCGACCCGGCGTCCGGCCAGGTCGAGCGGCAGCAGGATGTTCTCCTTGGCGGTCAGCGTCGGCAGCAGGTTGAAGGCCTGGAAGACGAAGCCGACCGAGTCGCGGCGCAGCTGGGTGAGCCGCCGGTCGTCCAGGCCGGTGATCTCGATGCCGCCCAGCCAGATCTGACCGGACGTCGAGGCGTCCAGCCCGGCGAGGCAGTGCATCAGCGTCGACTTGCCCGATCCGGACGGGCCCATGATCGCGGTGAACGAGCCGCGGCGCAGTTCGAGGTCGACGCCGGCCAGGGCGTGCACCTGGGCGTCGCCGGTGCCGTAGGTCTTGGTCAGGCCGGCGGCGCGGGCGATGACATCCGTAGTGGGAGCGGGAAGAGTCGCGGTCATGCGGCAACCCTAGGTGCCGGCTGTGAGTCGCCGAATGGTGGCCGGGCGAGGGTGGGGGTAGTGCTGGCACTACCTGTCCCTACCAGCGCTCGGTGCGCGGTCAGATCCAGCCGTTGTCGAGTGCGGTGCGGATCGCCTCGGCGCGGTTGCGGGCGCCGAGCTTGCCGATCGCCGCGCTCAGGTAGTTGCGCACCGTGCCCTCGGACAGGAACACCGCGGCGGCGATGTCGGCGGTGGCCGCACCGCCGATACTGGCGGCCAGCACCTGCGCCTCGCGCTCGGTCAGCGGGGACGCCCCGAGGCTGAGGCTGGCAGCGGCCAGTTCGGGGTCGACATAGCGCAAGCCTTGGCTGACCCGGCGGATGCCCTCCAGCAGTCGCTCGATCGGGGCGTCCTTCACCATGAAGCCCAGTGCGCCGGTCTCCAGCGCCCGGCGTAGATAGCCGGGCCGGCCGAACGTGGTCACCACCAGGACCCGGGCGCCGGGGCGACCGCCAGCAGCGGCGCGATGGCGTCGATGCCGTCCTCACCGGGCAGGCCGCCGGTCGGCATCTGGACATCGAGCAGCACCACGTCCGGACGGTGGGCTGCTGCCTCGGACACCGCGGCCGCGCAACTGCCGGCCTGGGCGACCACCTCGAGGTCGTCCTCCAGGCCGAGGGTGGTGGCCAGCGCCGTCCGGATCAGCTCTTGGTCGTCGGCGACCAGCACGCGGATCATGGGGTGCTCCCTTCCGATGGTGGCCGTGGGCCCGACTGTGGGGTGAGCCGCACGGCCAGGACGGTATCTCCGGACGAGCTCCGCACCGCCACGCTGCCGCCGGCCCGCTCGGCGCGTTGCCGCAGCCCGGCCAGCCCGCTGCCGTCGTGCCGTTCATCGGAGCCGGCGCGCTCGTCGAAGCCGGTGCCGTCGTCGCTGATCCGGACGCCGTCGGCGTCCGCCTCGATGGTGCAGACGGTGGCTCCGGAGTGCCGGACGACGTTGGTGACCGCCTCGCGAACCGCATAGCCGAGCAGTTCGCTGTCGGCGTCGTCGAGCACCGGCAGCGCCACCGGTGCCCGGCACTCGATGCCGGCCGCGGTCAGCACCGAGCGGGCCGCCGCGATCTCGGACGCCAGCCGCACCTCGCGCATGCCCGCGGCGGTGGCCCGAACGTCCTTCAGCGACTGCCGGGCGATGGTGGCGATCTCGCCGATCTGGACGGCGGCCGCGACCGGGTCGCGTCCGCTGAGCCGTTGGGCCAGGTCGGCCTTCACCGCGATGGTGGTCAGCGAGTGGCCCAGGATGTCGTGCAGATCGCGTCCGATCCGTTCCCGCTCGGCGGCGACGGCCAGCACAGCGGTGCGCTCCTCAGCCTTCCGCAGCGCCGAGCGAGCGGCGTCGTAGCGGATACCCAGCCCGACGGCGAGCGCCAGCGCCAGGCCCATCAGCACCATGACCACCCCGAACAGATCGCCCTGCAGGAAGGAGAATCCGAGGCCGAGCATCGTGGTGGCGATGACCACGATCAGCGCGTGTCGCCAGGCGATTAGGGTGACCGCGGTGCAGGTGATCAAAGGGGCGAAGTAGAGCGGCCGCGATTCGGGAAGCAGGCCCAGCGCCAGAATCGCCGAGATCAGCCCGGCCAGCCACAACCAGCGACCCCACTCAGGCCAGTGCATGACCAGCGTGCTGCCGACGAAGAAGGCGACGATGGCCAGGCAGTTCAGTGACACCAGCGCGATCACGCCAGGGCCGGCGTCCAGGGCGTAGGCGATCGGGATGAGCGCGAAGACGCAGCTGGGCAGGATGTAGCCGGCGCCTTGGGCGAACGCCCGCCGGTACCAGGGCAGGCTGCAGGCCCCGGGGCGGTACGCCGGGGCCTGCAGGCTGGTGTCGTCGATCATGGCTGGTTGCGGGACTCGGATCAGCGGCGGGAGGTGCGGATGGCTCGACGGTAGCCGAGCGCCCCGACACCGACCAGCACGGCCAGCCAGGCCACCAGCACGACCACGCCCTGCCAGGGGAAGTCGCCGCCGAGCAGCGGCCAGGCGCCGATCTGGCTCGCCCAGTACGAGGGCAGCAGCCGGCCGACGGTCTGCATGACCTCGGGCATCAACTGCAGCGGCACCCACAAGCCGCCCAGCATGGCCAACGCCAGCATGGTCAGCGTGGTGACGGCGGTCGCGGTCTGCGGCTTGAACCACAAGGCGATGACCAGGCCGAAGACGATCATCGGCAGCAGCGCGGTCACGATCAGGCCGAGTGAGGCGGCCCAGGTGCCTGCGTCGAGCCGGACGCCGCGGGCCGCGCCGGCCAGGAACACCGTCCCGATCGCCGGGATCAGCACGGCGATCGCGGTGAGGATCTTCGCCAGCACGAACTGGACGGGGCTCAGCGAGGTGACCATCAGCTGCCGGAACCAGCCCGACGACCGCTCGGACTGGATCTGCGACCCCGTGTTCATCGCGGCGCCGAGCCCGCCGTAGGTGGCCATCGTGACCATCATCACCGCCGCCACGTCGACGCCGCCTCCTTGGTCGCCGTACATGCTGGCGAAGAACAGGTAGATGGTGGTCGGCATCACGATGACGAAGCCGAGGAAGGCCCAGTCGCGCAGCTGGATCAGGATGCTCTGGACGGCGTAGTGCAGGAAGCGCCGCGCCGAGCCTGAGGGCCGGTCGTTCGGGATGGGTGTGCCAGGCATTGGTTCGGTGTTGCTCGCCCGGCGGTCGGTGGTGAGGGTGGTCATGATGTGTCCTTGTCGGGGTTGGTGTCGTTGGTCGAGCTTGTCGAGACCCGTGCTGGCGAGAGAGGTTTCGACAAGCTCAACCAGCGGTGGGCGGCGTCTGCTCGAGGGTTCGACCAGCGGTGGGCGGCATGCTCAGGAGACCAGAGTCACGAAGGCGTCCTCGAGGCTCGGCGCGCTCACCTCGACGTCACGGACGGCAGGGTCGGCGAGTAGCGCCCGCAGGGTGGCGTCGGAGTCGGTGCTGGTCAGCACGGTCCGTGCCCCGCGCTGCTCCTGGGCGGCGACGCCGGGCAGTCCGGCGTAGTCACGGGCTGGTCCGGTGAAGCCGATCCGGCGTCCGCCGACCACCGCCTTGATCTGGCTGCCGGTGCCGTCGGCGACGATCCGGCCGTCGTTGAGCACCACGATCCGGTCGGCGAACTCGTCCGCTTCGTCGAGGTAGTGGGTGGCGAAGACGACGGTGCGGCCCTCGGCGGCGAGGGTGTCCATCGCCGCCCAGAAGGATCGGCGGGCGTCGACGTCCATGCCGACGGTCGGCTCGTCCAGGATCAGCAGCCGCGGGTCGGCCATCATCGCCAGCGCGAACCGGACGCGCTGCGCCTGCCCGCCGGAGAGCTTGTTGGTGTTGCTCTTCAGGATCGAGCCCAGGTCGGCGCGCTCGATCACGTCGTCCAGCGGCAGCGGGTGGGCGTACAGCCCGTGCATCAGGATCAGCAGTCGGCGCACCGGAACGTCCCAGAGCAGGACGCCGTTCTGCAGCATGGCGCCGACGTCGCCGCGGCGCATCGCCCCTATCGGATCGGTGCCGAACACCTCGACGGTGCCGGCGTCCGGCTTGGTCAGGCCCAGCACCATCTCGGTGGTGGTGGACTTGCCGGCCCCATTGGGCCCGAGCAGCGCCATGATCTGGCCGGCCGGCACGCTCAGGTCGAGCGCGTCGACCGCGGCCAGCGTGCCGTAGGTCTTGGTGAGTCCGGTGAGGGTGATCGCGTCCATGCCTCAACGGTGCCGTGGGTCGTCCGATTCGATCAGAGGGTGCTGTCACCGGTTCCGGATGACAGCTGTCACAAGACCGCGGTGGTTCGCTACCCGCCGGGGCGGAAGGCCGAACCCATCGCCGCCAGGGCGCCGTCGGCGACCGGGACGCGGCCCTCCCGGGCCGCCTTCACCAGGGCGGCGTGGTCGGCCTCGGTCTGGTCGGCGTACAGCCGGGCGAACCGGGAGAACGCCTTGGCGGCCTTCTCACCGCCACCCAGGTACCCGGCGATCATGGACGCCCCGGACGTCCGGGCGTGACCTTTGGCCAGCAGGTGTCCGACGATGCCGGCGTAGTCGGTCAGCGCGGTCGCGGTCAGGCCGTCCAGCGGCACGGTGCCCTTCATGTTGCGGAACTGGCGGACGTAGTATTCCCGGCCGCCGACCGAGGTCCAGCCCAGCAGCGGGTCCGACACGGTCTGCAGCGCCTGCTGGTACTCGACCACCCGCTGCCCCTGATGGTCGTGGCGGGCGGGGTCGCCGTGCACGTACTTCGCCAGCACCGAGCGGCGGGCCTGCTTCAGCTGCAGGAACAGCACATCGTCCGGCGAACTGCCCTCCAACAAGGCGACATACGCCCGCAGGCCGACCGATCCGACGCCCACCACCTTGTGCGCGATGTCGACCAGGGTGTAGCCGGCGACGACTCGCCGCCAGTGCGGGGCGAGGGTGTCGAGGTAGGCGTCCAGGCCTTCGGCGAGCTGCTCGAACTCCTCGCCGCGCACCGAGCGGATCAGCGGCAGTTCTTCGACGATCCGGCGCTCGCCGTCCGCGGTGGAATCGGTGAACCGGGGCAGCGCCCGGTCCGAGGTGCGCCTGCGGGCGATCTTCGCGGCGCGTCTGATCTCGTCGCGCAGGTCCTTCTCGGTGGCCGTCTCGTGCAGCCGCTCGACGTCCAGCCGGTTGTACGAGCGGGCCAGCAGCGGCATCGTGGCCAGCAGTGCCACCTCGTCGCGGTAGGCCAGCACGCAGGCCCGGACCGCCTCGGCGATGTCGTCCTCGCTGTAGCCGTTCTCGCGTCCGGCCACCCAGACGGCGGCGGTGAGCCGGCGCAAATCCCACTCCCAGGCGCCGGGATGGGCCTCGTCGAAGTCGTTGAGGTCGATCACCTGCTCGCCCTCGGGCGAACGGTAGAAGCCGAAGTTGCCCAGGTGGGAATCGCCGCAGATCACCGGCATGATTCCGGTGATCGGCAGCGCGGCAACATCGGACGCCATCACCACCGCGCTGCCCCGGTAGAAGCCGTAGGGCGAGGACACCATCCGGCCGACCCGGATCGGAACCAGCTCCTTGACCCGGCCGTGGTGGGAAGCGTTGATCAGCTCGATCGGATCCGAACGCGCCTGGGTCGCGTTCCACACCCCGAGCGCCGCAATCGGCACCCTCTCGCGCAGCGAGCGTCCGAGCGCGAACCGCTCGTCGCGGGTGGTGCCCCGCTGCCGCACGGACGCGAACGCGCTGCTGTCCGTGCTGGCCAGGACGGTGTGGCTGGTGTGCTGTGACATGGCGGCTCCCTTCCGCGGCGGTGACGTGCCGAGCGCCCGGAGGTCGGTGCGGCCCCGCTCGCTCAGGACCCCTTGCGAAGCGCCTTGAGTGCGGTGCCCAGTGCCTCGGCAAGCGGAGACGCCGCATAGGCGTCGGTGACGACCTCAATATAGGCGCCGGACGCGGCTGCTGCCGCCGCGTTGAGGGCCTCGTCGAGTTCGCCGCAGGTCGTCACCCGGGCCGTGTACCAGTCGTCGCAGCCGAGCGCGGCCGGCAGCAGCGCGTAGTTCCAGGCGGCGATGTCGTTGTATTCGATCTCCGGGTCCTTGCAGAGCAGGCGCTCGATGAGGTAGCCGTCGTTGTTGAGGACGAACACGATCGGTTTGACGTCATAGCGCTTGAACTGGCCGATCTCCTGCGCCGTGAGCTGGTGCGAGCCGTCCCCGGTGAAGAGTAGGACGCGACGGTCGCGGCGGGCGATCGCGGCGCCGAACGCGGCGGGTGTGGCCCAGCCGATCGATCCCCACAGGGTTTGGTTGTGAAAGGTCGCGCCGGCCGGCAGGTGGGCGAAGCCCAATCCCATCGACACCGTGCCGGTTTCGGCGACGACGATGTCGTCGGGACGGATGAATCGTTCCCACCGGGGGTACAAGGCCTCGACCGTGAGGGGGTCGGCGCCGGCTCCCACCGGTCCCGGGCGCGGCTCCGGGGCGAGGGACGGCCACTCCCGCGCGGTCGCCGCCGCGGTCAGCGCAGCGAGCACCTCCCGCAACTCCGCGCCCGGGTAGGTCCGGCCGGCCACCTGGACGTCGTGGTGCCCGATCGTGATGAGGCGTTGGGGGTCGATCTGCGAGGTGAAGGCGCCCGAGTTGAAATCACTGAATGGCGAGGCCACGTCGAGGACCAGGTCGCGGCTCTCGACGAACTCCTTGACGCCCGAGTTCATCAGGGCGCCGTCGTACATGCCGGCGTAGCCGGGGTGCCGCTCGTCGAGCACCGACTTCGCCATGAACATGGTCGCAAACGGCAGTCGCCAGGCGTCGATGAACGAGCGCAACTCGTCCTCGGCGCCCACCCGGCGGACCAGGACGCCCGGAAGAACGACCGCTGTCCCAGCCGCCTCGAGTTGGCCGAGGATCGCCCCGACCGCCGCCTCAAGTGATTCGGGATCGCTTTCCGTCCGCGGATAGTCGACCGGCGCCTCGACGATGGGCTTGTTGATCAGATCGGCGGGGAAGGCCAGATAGACCGGGCGGCGATGGTAGAGCGCCGCGGCGATCAGCCGCTCGGTCTCGACAACCGCGTTCTCCGGCGTGAGTTCGGCATGGGCACACACGACCGGCGCTGTCATCCGCCGGTAGACGTCGTAGTCGCCGAGGCCCAGCGTGTGGTGCATGATCGCTCGACGCCGCTGCGTGGCGGTGTCCGGGGTACCGACCAGGTGGAACACGGGTAGTTGTTCGGCGAACGAGCCGGCGATTCCGTTGATCGCGCTCAACTCGCCGACGCCGAACGTCGTGCTGATGGCGGCCGCACCCTTGATCCGCGCGTACCCGTCCGCGGCGTAGGCGGCGTTCAGCTCGTTGCTGCAACCGATCCAGTCGATGTCCGGATGCGCGACGACGGCGTCGCTGACGCCGAAGGAATAGTCGCCGGGAACACCGAAGACAGCGGCGACCCCGATCTCGCGGAGCCGGCCGAGAACATATTCGATGACTGTGGGCACAGCCGCAGTGTAGAAGCGATGTCCGCCGCCGAGTGGTCGTCGTGAAGGGATGCGCTACGACCTCAGGACGCCGAGCGCGGCCAGCTCGGCGACCAGGCCGGTTGCTCCGGCTGAGGTTCGATGCAGTGCCGTGGGCACTCCGGCGGCCCGGGCGGCGCGGACATTGCCCGGGGTGTCGTCCACGAAGACCACCTGCTCTGCAGACAGGTTGAGCGCGGCCAGGACGTGCGCGAAGTACTCCGGCGACGGCTTCGCGTGCCCGACTTCATAGGAGTAGAAGGCATGGTCGAAGTGCCGGTCCAGCCCGTAGTGATGGCGCAACTGGGAGCCTCGGTAGCTCTGCTGGTTGGTTGCCAGCACGGCGAGGAGTCCTGCGGCGCGCACCCGGTCGACGACCGCGAGGGCGTCCGGATCGATCACGATGTCGTGCCAGACCTCCAGGATCTCGTCCACGCTGCCGCCGGTGCCGGCGGCGAGCAGCGCTTCCAGCCGCGGCCTGAGGTCGGCCGCCCCGGTCAGGCAGTCCAATTCGGCCTCGAAGGCATCGGCCACGAAGTTGGGCCCGCCGATCCGGGTGAAGTCCGCCAGCCAGTCCTCCCGCGGCCACTGCAGCACGCCGTCCGCGTCGAACAGCACCGCCCTGGGTCTCGTGCCGGTGGGATTGGGCTGGTTCAGGTAATCGGCCGCGGTATGCACAGCGCGCTCCCAGTAGCCGCGGGCGGCGTCCGCATAGCCGTCCGGGACGCCGTGTGCCACCAGGACCAGGTCGTGGCCGACGAACAGCACGAACCGTCCGGGCTGTGGCCAGTCGTGGACCGCCCAGACGAACTCGACCCGCCCCGGATCGACGGTCTCGATCCGGCCGCTGCCGCGGATGCCGAGCTGGGTGACCGTGTCGTACTCACGGCCCGGGACTAGGTCGGGCGCGCTATGGCCCCAGAACACCTCCGGATGGGCGACCAACTCGAGCCAGGCGGCGTCCGGGTCGGCCAACGGAGCGGTCAGGGTGAAGGCGGTCATGGTTGCCATTGTTCCGGACGCGCCCGGCAACCCCGATTGTTCGCGCTGCTGCCGACGTTGGCCTGACCCCTGGGGCTAGCGGCGTTCGAACCGCGGCTGTTGCACCAGTTCGATGTCGACGAACCGCGCCCGGTCGGTTCCACCGGAGAAGGTGACCGCGGAGACCGGTTCGCCGTTGCCGCCGGGTGCCAGCCAGCTGAACGTGTCACCGTCGTAGTGGGTCAGCGGCGCACTGAGGTGTTTCGGCCCGATGGTCAGGGTGAGCTGGTCGCCGTTGCGACTCACCCCGATGTCGCCCATATAGGCGTTGGTGTAGGTGCCGACGTAGGCGTCCACCGGTCGGGCAGGTGCGGCATTCGTCGGTGGCGGGCCGGCCACCTTGCTGCCATTGACGAAGATCGCCCCGAAGATCGGGGTGAAGAAATCCAGCCAGTCCCGCTCCACCGTGCCGGTACGAACCAGGTCGGTGAAGCCGGTGGTGATCGCCTCGGCGGCACCCACGGGAGACGCGTTGGTCAGGGCAACGATGCCGACGTCGGCCGCCGGGAGCAGGGCGAACGCCGTCCCGGCCCCGACATAGAAGGCACCCGAGTGACCGAGCCGGACGTGCCCGGTGGAGGTGTTCTCGACGTTGAAGCCGTAGCCGTAGAACCGGCTGCGGGACGACGAGGTTGCCAGCGGTCCGGTGGCGATCTGGGCGGTGTGCGATGCGCGCAGCACCTCAGCGGCGATCGGCTTGCCGTCGGGCTGTCCGTCGACGTGCCCGTCCGCAAGGTTCATCATCAGCCAGCGGGCCATGTCGTTGGCCGACGAGCTCACCCCGCCGGCCGGTGATTGGGCGTCCGCATTACGGGTGTAGAGCGGCTCGAAGGTCTTTTCGCCGGTGTGGAAGTGCAGTGCCGCACGGTTCTCGCGTCCGGTGAAGTCGGCGTAGGTCGAACTGGTCGAGGTCATGCCGAGGGGCGTGTACAGCAGGTCGGAGCACAGCTGTTCCCAGGGCCGCTTGGCCGCCGCGGCGGCTGCTTCGGCGCCGGCGGTCAGGCCGAAGTTGCTGTAGTGGTAGCTGACCCGGAACGGGTCCAGTTCGAAGTGGCGGAGCCTGGCCAGGACCCCGGATCGGTCGAATCCGAAGGCTTCGAGGTCGTCCCCGGCCTGATAGGGCAGTCCGCTGCGGTGGGCGTACAGGTCTGCGATGGTGACCCGCTTGGTGACCTCCGGGTCGGCGAGAGCGAAGTCGGGCAGGTACTTGGTCACCGGGTCGGACCAGGAAACCAGCCCGGCGGTCACCGCGGCCGAGACACACGTGCTGCCCACCGACTTCGACACCGACGCCAACTGGAAGACGGTGTCGGCGTCCACCTTCGCGTCGTTTCCGAGCTCCCGGACGCCGAACCCCTTCGCGTACACGATCTGGCGGCCGCGGACCACCGCGACCGACATGCCGGGGACACCCGTCCGCTGCATGACGTCGGTGACCATCCGATCAAGACCGGCGATTGCGGCGTCGATCTGGGTGGGCGGGATGGGCCGGGCGGCGTAGGCGTCCGGCGGCGTATCGCCCACCGGTTGCAGTGGCCCGGAGGCCGGGTCGGACGATGTGCACGCGGTGAGCAGGACGGCGGCCAGTGCGAGTGCGCCGGCGGACAGGAGACGGGACACGGGACGTCCTCTCGGAGGGGTGGCGAGGCTGCGCTCATCCCAGCAGATGCACATGCCACGCGGAAAGGGGCCGGTGCAACAGACCTGCTCTCAGTCGTGGCCCAGGTCCACGGCCGTCGAGCCTTGGTGTCTGGCGTCCTGTCTGCCTCCGGCTGCCACAACGCCGATCGCCGGCCGAACTGGTCGAACCCCGCTGCCCGGCAGGGTCTCGACAAGCTCGACCGGCGAAAGTGCCGACCGGTGGGTCGGTCAGGTGACCTTCAGCTTCACCGTCTTGCTGGTCTTGCCCGACACGTTGGAGGTGCCGGCGTAGACCGCCTTGAGCGTGTGCGTGCCCTTCTTGGTGATCTTCGGCAGCGTCGCCTTCAAGGTTCCGCGGTGGCTCGCCTTCAGGGTGTAGGTGCCCAGCCACTTCTTGCCGTCGTAGATCCGCACCGTGCCGGTGGCCGCGAGCGCCGGTGCACCGGTGATGCCGACCTTCACGGTGGCCGCCACTCGCTTGGTGCGCTTCACTGAGGACGCCGACAGCTTCAGCGAGGCCGACGACGACGCCTTGGTCACCCGGAAGCTCTTCGACGCGGTGGCCGCGGAGCTGTGGCTGTCGCCGGCGAAGCGCGCGGTCACCTTGTGGGTACCGACCGGTGCATCGATCGGCAGGGCCACCTTGGTGCCCTTCGCGCTGACCGCGACAGTCTTCTTCCAGGTGCCTTGGGTGACCTCGACGTTGCCGGACGCCGGGGCGCCGTCGATCTTGAGGGTCACCGTCGTGGACCGTGCCGTGCCGTAGCGCACCGTCGCGGGCGCGGTGAGGGTCAGGGCGGACGGCGGCAGCGGGGCCTCGGCGTCCACCGTCACGGACTGGGTGATCCGCGAGATCGGCTGGTCGTTGATCACCCCGGTCGGCGGCAGTACGCAGGAGAGACCGACGTTGAAGCCGACCACCACGGTGCCGGTGAGCCCCGCCGGCAGCGTCGCCGACCCGGACGCCGCGCCGTTGCTGCCGGCCTGGATGCAGGCCAGGACCTTCTCGTCAACCACCACTGCGACCTTCTGGCCGGCGCCGCCGACACCGATGTAGCCGGTCAGGTCGAACCGGATCGTTCCACCGGGCCGGACGCGGTCGGTGAGCAGGGTGACGGTCGGGGCCGCCGTGACTCGCAGCGACACCTGGGCTGCGCGATCACCGGTGGCCAGCCGCAGGGTGTGCGATCCGAGGGCGACGTCACTCGGCAAAGTGAGGCGGGCCTGGGTGGGCAGCGAACCGTCCGAGTCGGCGCTGATCGCGCTGGTGAGCGCCTTGCCGTCCAGGGTTGCGGCCACGCTGGCATCGGGCGTGAAGCCGTCGCCGCGCACGGTCAGTTGCGCGCCGGGCCGGAACGTCGTCCCGGCCTGGAAGACCCCGGTTGGGCTGGTCAGACCGGTGCTGATGGTCGCCGTATTGCTGGCGACGGTGAACGGCACTTGGAAGGTGATCGGATCGGTGAGCCGGTCGCCGGTGGTGGTGAAGAAGGCGCCCGAGAGGATGCGCAGCCAGTGCTTGCCCGTGCCCAGGGGGCCGGCCGAAGTGAGCGTGGCGGGTGCCTGCAGCCAGCCCTCGAACGAGCCGTCCTGGTCGTGATGAGTGACGAACCAGTACTTCGCCTCGCTGCCGGGCGGCTGGCTCGAGTTCGCCGGACGGTAGGAGTCACGACCGCCGGTCATCCAGGCCGGACCGGCATCGAAGTCGTAGGGGCGGACGGCGACCAGCGGCTCACCGGTGCTGCCCTGGGTGGGGGTGAACCCGCGGCCGGAGATCTGGATCCGTTCCCCGGGTGCGATCCGGTCCGTGCTGAGGGTGATGCTCGCCCCCGAGTTCGGATCGGTGATGGTCACTGCGGCTTGCGCCACCGGGGTGCTGAGCACCAGGCCGGCCGCCACTAGCAGTCCGGCGATCAGGACGGCTACCACCCGCCGCCAGGTGTGAGTCAGAGCGTGCATCGGAACCTTCTTCGTCGAGTGATCGGAATTCGTGGACGGGGCGGGTCGTGGAGGTTGGTGCGGAAATGCGGTGCTGGTCGAGCCTGTCGAGACCGTTGTTGTCCGCGTGGCGCGGGGGGCTTCGACAAGCTCGACCAGCCGGGTGACGCTGGCCTCGGCGGGCTCGACCAGCGGTGGGGGAGGGCTACTTGGTGACCTTGAGCGTCTTCGAGGCCTTGGACGACTTCAGGTTCGCGTTACCGCTGTAGTTGACCTTGATGGTGTGCGTGCCGGCCTTCAGCTTGGGCAGCTTCACCGTGACGGTGCCCTTCGCCGAACTGGTCAGGGTCACGGTCTTCAGCTTCTTGGCGCCGTCATAGATGGTCACCTTGCCGGTCGGGGCGTAGCCCGCGGGAAGGCCCGTGCCACCGATCTTGATCGTCGCCGTGGCCTGCTTGGACTTCTTGACGCTCTTCGGCAGCCTCAGTGAGGTTGTCGAGGACGCCTTGGCGACGGTCACGGTGGCGGAGGCCTTGGAAGCGGCGAAGCCGGTGCCCGGAGTCACGGTGGCGGCGATGGTGTGCTTGCCCGCGGTCAGGCTCTTGGGCAGAGCGAAGGTCGCGATGCCGGACTTGCCGATCTGCACGGTCTGCGGGTTCTTGCCGTCCACCGTGACGACAGCCTTGGCCGACACGGGGTCGGTCCCGGCGCTCACCTTGAGCGTGGCGCTGTTGGTTCCGCCGAAGGTGGTGCTGGTCTTGGCGAGGGTCAGTTCGGACTTGGTGGCCGCCGGGGACAGGTCGAGGGTGACCAGTTGCGCATCGCCGTTGCCGTAGCCGGCGGCGACCACCTGGTAGCCGTCACCGATGGTGGTGACGCCCCAGAGGTAGTCGTCGCTGCCGCCGAAGTCGATCACGTGGGTGGTGCCGGGGGTGCCGTCCGGTGCGGTGATGGTGATCAACGCATCGGTGGTGCCGCTGGTGCCGCCGATGCCGACCACCCGTCCGTCGGGCAGGATCGTGTGGTCGCGGTGCCGGTCGCCGCTGTTGTTGCCGTCCTCACCGATGTGGTAGGCGACCAGGCCGCGGTCGGCCCAGGACTTGTTCAGTGTGCCGTTCGGCTTCAGGCTGAACAGCAGTGCGTCGACGCTGTTGGCAGCCGCGGCACCGGTGCGGCCCCCGCGGTAGCCGTAGGCGCTGACGATGTAGTTGCCGTCAGCGGCCTTCTTGATGCCGTAGGCCTCGGCGAAGCCGCCGGTGCCACCCGGGTAGGCGGTGGCGAGTCCGTCGTCACCCCAGGACGCGTCCGGCTTACCGGCGGGGGTGAACTTCTGGATGAACGGCTGGTTGTTCGAGCCGACGTTGGCGTAGGCGGTGGTGAAGTACGAACCGTCGTCGTCCAGCAACCCGCGGCGCAGGTTGTCGCTGAACGGGGTCTCGATGGAGGCCACGCCGTTGTCGCCGAAGGACTTGTCCAGCTTGCCAGCCGAGGTCAGCTGGACGGCGGCCGCATCCCGTGCGGTGCGGGTCCCCTTGGAGTCCGTGCCGATGGCGGCCGAGATGATGGCCTTCTGGTTGGGCCGGACGAAGATGTCCCAGCCCGCGGCATCGGTCACCGCGGCTCCACCGGCCGGGTTGACGCCGTCGCTGAGCGAGATCCGGGTCCAGCCGCCGTTGGTGCCGTAGCTCCGGTCGAGGGTGCCCGCGGGGTGCAGTCGTGCGACGAAAATGTCGGTGTCGACAGCGGTGCCGGCGTCAGACTGGTCGCCCTCCACCTCGCCGACGATGAGCAGTCGGCCGAGCTTGTCGACCGCCACACCTTTCGCGGTCTCCTTGACACCGGGATTGGTGGTGACGGCCTCGTGGAACATGCTGACCAGGTCGATCACCGCTCGGCCCTCGGTGCCGAAGCTGGTGTCGAGCGAGCCGTCGGCATTGCTCTTGGTGACCAGAACGGCACGGTTGGTGCCGTCGACCACCTGGTAGCCGACGTTGTACGTGCCCCCGTCCGGGGCGGCGACCGTGCCGTTGTACGCGTCGGCGACGCCGGCCGCGCCGTGGTTGGTGGTGACCGGGTCACCGGATGCGGCGAACGCGCCGGGGGCACCCGAAATGGCGGCCGGCGCGAGAAGGCCGAGGCCGGCGATGACGCCGACGGCGCGCGCGAACGGCCGTCGATTCTGCTGTTGCATTCTGCTCCTTGGAAGGTGGGGCGGTGGCGCCGTGACGGCGCCGGTGGCTGCCCATCTGCGGCCTACGATTCGGCCGTCAAAGTTAGGTTAGGAATACCTAAGCATCGGCGGATGTTTGGTCCGGCGGTTTGGGCTCCCCAAAAATGGGGATTGATCCTAGTCCTCAACCTTTGTAGGGCAGCCGCACCCGGAGCGTGGTGCCCACCTGGGAGCGGCTCAGCACCTCGGCTTCGCCACCTGCCGACTTGGCGGCGTAGTGAATGATCCGCAACCCAAGACCGGCCTCACCCTCGTGCCCGGGATCCGGGTCGCCCGGATCGGGCATCCCGAGCCCCTGATCGGCGATCTCGATCCGCAGTTCATCGCCCCCCAGCTCGACCCGCACGTCGATCGGGGTGTCGCCGGCGTGCTTGACGGCGTTGCGGACGCCCTCCTTGATCACTCGCAGAGCCACCGCCACCTCGGTGCGATCCAGCGGCAACGGCTGCTTGGGCAGCGTGCAGGAGATACGCTGCGGGTCGGGTAGCCCGGCGGTCCATCCGGCCAGCGCGTCGGCCAGGGTCTCCGCTTGCCATTCGGACGCCTCGCCGCTGCTCAACAGGCTCCGCAGGTCGGCGACGTCGGTGGCCAGCAGGTCCGTCGTTCGATCCAGCGCGGCCCGGACCACCCAGGGGTCGTCGCTCTCCTTCGCGTTGTCGAGGATGAGCCGTGCCGCGGACAGGTCCTGCACGGTGCGCTCGTGCAGCACCTCGGAGATCCGCCGGTGTTCGTCGGCGCGAGCCTGCAGCGCGCGATGGGCGAACAGCATCCGGTCGCGCTCGGCGCCGGCCGCCGTCCGGGCCAGTCGCAAGCTGAGCGGGAAGGTGACCAGGCTGAGCAGCAGGATGCCGGCCATCGGGATGGGCAGCCAGTCCGCCAGCAGGCCACGGTAGATCGCGGCGAACTCACGGACCGGTTTGTAGACCTCCAGCACGTACGGCGTCCCGGTGCCGTCCCGGAACGGCAGGTAGATCTCGTACAGGTTCGGTAGCGGCGGGCCTTCGGATTCGGTGCCGTTGTGCAGCTTGTCGATGACCGGCGTCCAGGTGTCCAGAGCCGTGCCGGCCCCGCCGAGCGGCTTGACCGTGCCCTGGCGTTCGGGATCGGTGGACCAGATGATCTCGCCGTTGCCGGCGTCGGCCCGTCGCCAGACGTGCACCACGACGACCTCACCGGCCTCGATCAGCGGTTCGGACGAGGCCGCCAGCTGGTGGTGCCACGAATCATCGCCGGCGATGTCTTCGGAGGTGAGCGGAAGGGCGAGACTCAGCGCGATCGCCCGGACGTTCTCGACGGCGGCCAGTTCCGCCATCTCGGTGGCCCGCTGGTGGCTCTGCCAGGTGACCGCGAGGCCGACCACGAGCATCGCGGCCAGGACGCCGAGGGCGTGCCGCCAAATGGCGGATCTGGCCAGCGGCGGGCGTCTCGTGGGAGCTGGTGTGGCGGCCGGGTCAGCGGACATGCACTTCGATCACGCCCAGCCGAGCGCCCTCGACGACGGCCCCCAGCAGGGTCTGCACCCCGAGCTTCTCCCGCACGCTGCGGATGTGGTCACGCACCGTGTGGGTGCTGAGCGCCAGCAATCGGGCCACCTGCTGCGGGTCGCGTCCGTCGGCCAGCAGCTGGAGCACCTCGGTCTCCCGCCAGGTGAGCGGATGCGCGGGGCCGGTCGGGATTGCCTCGACCGTCGGTGACTCGCCGGCGGCCACCACTCGCAGTGCGTCCATCAGGTCGGACAGGCTGGTGCCCTTGGGCAGCACGGCGACCGCGCCCAGGCTGCGCGCCCGGCGGATGGTCGCGGGCTGTGCTTGCGCGGTCAGCACGACGGCGCGGGTGGACGGCGACAACTCCGGCAGCTCGCGTACCAGTGCGAGCCCGTCGTCGCGGTCGAGCCGGACGTCGATGACGGCCAGGTCGGGCCGTTCCCGTTGGATCAGCAGGCGGCCCTCGTCGAGCCCGCCGGCCGTCCAGACCGCGGTGACGTCAGGCTGCGCCTCCAGCACGGCGGCGAGCGCTCCGGTGAACACCGGATGGTCGTCGATCAGGACCACGCTGAAGGGGTGCGCCGCGCCGTCCTCGCGCTCGGCGGTACCGTGCTGGCCCTGCGTCACGACCGCGTTCACGTCCCCCGCTCCGCATCAGGCAATAGGTGCAGTCAGCCTACCCGGTCGCTTGCGCCGAGGACCGGACGGCGGCGTCGACCGCGATAGCGCATCGACGCCGCCGTCCGTCGGGGGGTCACTCAGTCAGATTGTCCACTTGTGGTACATGTGGCTGTCGGTGCCCATCACGAAGGCGTCCAGCCGGTTCGCCGACCAGGAACTGGCGCCGGCACCCGAACTGAGGATGCCGCCGAGGTCCTCCCAGTCAAGCCACCGGGCGCCATTCCACGCCTTGTGGAACATGTGCGAGTTGGTTCCGCGAGCGAACACGTCCACTCGGTTCGGGCCCCAGGAGACCGCTCCGGGTGCCTCGGTGATGACGCCGCCGAGGCTCTCCCAGCCACGCCAGGCCGCGCCGTCCCACCACAGGTGCCACAGCGCGGAGTCGCCGCCGGCCGCGAACACGTCGAGGCGGTTGGGACCCCAGGACGCGACCGTCGGTGCCGAGGTGAGGTAGCCGCCGAGGCTTTCCCAGCCACGCCAGGCCGTGCCGTCCCACCAGAGGTGCCACAACGCGAAGTCGGTGCCGCGGGCGAAGACGTCGATTCGGTTCGGGCCCCAGGAGACGGCAGCCGGTTCCGAGGTGAGCAGTCCGCCGAGGCTCTCCCAGTTGCTCCAGCCGCCCTGGAACCACCGGTGGTGCAGCTGATGATCGGTGCCGACGCCGAACACGTCGAGCCGGCCGCTGCCCCAGCTGCTGATCGCGGGGGCGTCCTGGACGATGCCGCCGAGGCTCTCCCAGCCCTTCCAGGACGAGCCGTCCCACCAGCGATGCCAGACCGCGGAGTCCGTGCCGCGGGCCACCACGTCGATCCGGTTCTTGGCCCACGACACCGCCTGCGGACGCGAGGTGAGGATGCCGCCCAGGTCCTCCCAGCCGCTGAACACAGCACCCGAGAGTTTGACGCCGGACGCCCAGTGGAACGGGTAGGTGGTGTCGATGCCCGCCTCGCCGTAGCCGATCTTGAAGTACCCGCCGTCGCCCCAGCCGGCACCCCAGCTGTTCTTCGCGATCCAGCACTGTTCGGCTTCGGAGTAGCCAATGATCAGCACGCAGTGCAGGCCGACGGAGTCGCCGCTGACGTGCCGGTAGACGCCGGTCGAGTAGTAGTAGAAGTCGTCGAAGACCTCGAATACCGCAGACACCGGGCCCTTCGTGGTGAGGTGGTTCTTCCGTTCCGCGGCGGTGGAGAGCGCTCCCCAGGACGTGATGGTGGTGGTCCGCTGGTCGCGGTCGGGAACCAGCTTGCAGACCGGTGCGCCGCCGGCACCGGTGAACGCCGACGAGTATGGGAAGGCTGCTTCGTCGGGAATGCCGCGCGCCTTGACCTGGTCCAGCGCGTAGGAGGGCCACCAGCCGCCGCAGCTTTCGCCGTGGTTGGAACAGAAGTGCAGGTCGGCCTCGGAAAGGTCGAGCAGCTGTCCCTTCTCGATCGACGCCATCGACTCGACCAGTCCGGTGACGCAGAACGAGACGCAGGATCCGCAGCCGCCCTGGTCCTTGGGTGGGGTGACGTGGTTACCGTTCCGGTTGCGCCAGTCGACGGCCGCGTCGAAGGCGGGCGCGGTGTTGCCGGTCGCCTGTGCCTGTGGGGCCATCTCGTTGGCCAGGATTCCGGGGTCGACCACGACGCCCAGCATTCGTCTCTTGGTTGCCTCGGACATAAGGGCGACCGCGTTCTCGCGAGCCACCCAGGTGAAGTTCCTGCTCCGGATCTCCCCGGTCAGATCGGCGATGTCCAGTCGTGCCATCTCCGCGCTCCTTTCTCAAGCGTCTGGGCGAAAGACGCCGGAGCGGGCGAAAAGATACGGCCGGGACGACCGGCTCAGAGCTCGTCGGGTGAGCGCCGGGCGGCCCCCTTGTCGGCCGACTGCGCCAGCAGGGCGAAGATCTTCAGCGCCGAGGACACCTCGCGCTTGCGGTCCTTCGGCTTCCAGCCGCGGGCTTCGGCCTCGGTGCGGCGCTGGGCCAGGGTGGCCTCGTCCACTTCGAGGGTGACGCTCCGGTTCGGGATCGAGAAGGTGATGATGTCGCCGTCCTCGACCAGGCCGATGGCGCCGCCGGACGCCGCCTCGGGCGACACGTGCCCGATCGACAGTCCGGACGAGCCGCCGGAGAAACGGCCGTCGGTGATCAGCGCGCATTTCGGGCCGAGCCCGACCCCCTTCAGGTAAGACGTCGGGTACAGCATCTCCTGCATGCCCGGGCCGCCCTTGGGGCCCTCGTAGCGGACGACGACCACGTCGCCGGCCTGGATCTGGCCGCCGAGGATCTTCTCCACCGCCTCCTCCTGCGATTCGGCCACTTTGGCCGGGCCGCTGAACTCCCACTGCTCGGCGGGGACGCCCGCGGTCTTCACGATGCAGCCGTCCTCGGCCAGGTTGCCGTACAGCACGGCCAACCCACCGTCGGTGGTGTAAGGCGTAGCCACCGCCCGGATGCAGCCGTTGGTGGGGTCGGTGTCCAGGGTCTCCCAGCGGTTGCTGGACGAGAATGCCTCGGTGGTGCGCACCCCGCCGGGAGCGGCATAGAACAGGTCGGCGTTCTCGGGCCTGACCCGTCCGCCGCGGATGTCCCAGTCGTCCAGCCAGCTGTCCAGGTCGGGGGCGTGGACGGCGTGGACGTCGCGATCGAGCAGCCCGCCACGGTCCAGCTCACCCATGATGGCGACGATGCCGCCGGCCCGGTGCACGTCCTCCATGTAGTAGTTGGCGGAGTTCGGGGCCACCTTGCAGATGCATGGGGTGACCCGGGAGAGCGCGTCGATGTCGTGTTGGTCGAAGTCGACGCCGGCCTCGTGGGCGGCGGCCAGCAGGTGCAGCACTGTGTTGGTCGAGCCGCCCATCGCGATGTCGACCCGCATGGCGTTGTTGAACGCCTCCTTGGTGGCGATGGACAGCGGCAGCACCGAGGCGTCCTCGTCGTCGTACCAGCGCTTGGCCAGGTCGACGGCCAGCTTGCCGGCGTCGGTGAACAGGTTGCGGCGGGCGGCCGACGTGGCCAGCGTCGAGCCGTTGCCGGGCAGCGACAACCCGAGCACCTCGGTCAGGCAGTTCATCGAGTTCGCGGTGAACATGCCCGAGCACGAGCCGCAGGTCGGGCAGGCGTTCTGCTCGATGGCGGTCAGGTCGTCGTCGGCGACGTTCGGGTCGACCGCCTTGACCATGGCGTCCACCAGGTCGAGTCGGGTCTGCACGGTGCCGCCGTTGACCAGCGCTTTGCCGGCCTCCATTGCGCCGCCGGAGACGAACACGGTGGGAATGTTCAGCCGCAGCGCGGCCAGCAGCATGCCCGGGGTGATCTTGTCGCAGTTCGAGATGCAGACCAGGGCGTCAGCACAGTGCGCGTTCACCATGTACTCCACCGAGTCGGCGATGATCTCGCGGCTGGGCAGCGAGTAGAGCATGCCGTGGTGGCCCATCGCGATGCCGTCGTCGACGGCGATGGTGTTGAACTCGCGACCCACTCCGCCGGCCTCGGCGACCGCGCCGGCGACCAGTTTGCCCATATCGCGCAGGTGCACGTGGCCCGGCACGAACTGGGTGAAGCTGTTCGCGATCGCCACGATCGGCTTGCCGAAATCGGACTCTCCCATGCCGGTCGCGCGCCACAGAGCGCGGGCGCCGGCCATGTTGCGGCCATGGGTCGTGGTACGAGATCGCAGAGCAGGCATGCGGAGAACCTTACGCCTGCGTAACCCGGCCGGATCGCACCGGTCAGCCGCTGGCGCGGACCGGGCGATTGCTAGCGTGTGGCCGGTGACTCCGGCCCTCGCCATTGCTGTGCTGAGCTGAGCGGCGCATGAGCCGACCCGATGCGTTCGACCGTCCGCCGGGGTGGTCACACCTCGAGGGACCGGACGGCGAACGCCCGGGTGCCGCGCGGCCCGAGAGCGAGTCGTCGTCGCCGCAAGGACGTCGCGGCGGCCCCCGCCGGCGCCGCGGTCGTTCCCGGCGCCACAAGGGGTTGGGCGGCCAGCCAGCCGGTCCTGATTTCCGTTGGCCCTCCGCTGCGCCGGTTCCTGGAAGACCGGGGTCGGCTCGGCAGAGCGGGGTCCCCGGACTGGAAATGCGAGCCGCGGCCGGAGCCATGCCGAACGGAACGGGGAATGGTGCCAGCGGCGTCCCGGCCGGACCCAACGGGGTCGGGTCCGCGGCTGCAGGGGGCGGTGCGCATGGCGTCCGCACCGGTGCGAAGAAGCGCAAGCGCCGCCGTGGCCGGGCGGCCCCAGCGCCCTTGCCGAACCGGCCTCCGCAGGCCCCCGATGCGCCGGCCGCCCGGCTCCGTCGGGCCGCGGGGCTGCTCGCCCTCTACGTCGGCATCTTCGTCCTGGTCATCGTTGTGCTGGGTTCGCTGTCCGATCGGGCCGACCGGCGGACCCCGAGCCCGTCCCGGACCACCGAGCCGACCCTGCCGGAACTGTCGTCGGTGTGGTCGGTCGAGCCGGCCCAGCTGCGGCCGGATCTGAGCAAGGCCGAGTTCCTCTCGCCGGTGGACGGCAGCTTCGACGCCAACCGGGTGGTGGCGGTCGGCACGACCTGGGCGGTGCTCACCGCCGATGCCGAGGATCGCCGGGTCGCCCTGCACGGCTTGGACGCCGCCACCGGACGCGCCCGGTGGCGCACCGACCTGCCGAACGGTGTCTGCGCCGCCGTCCCGGTGAAGTCGCGGCTGGTCTGCGCCGCGTCCACCGCCACCGATCCGGCGACCGGCCTGGGCACCCGGTGGCGGATCTCGCTGCTCGACCCCGCCACCGGACGCGAGACCCGCGGCACCGACTTCACCGGCTGGCTCACCCTGATCCACGCCGACGGCGACCGGGTGATGCTGGTCGAGCAGCGGCAGCCGGCACCGCACGCCGTCCTGACCGGTCTGGACGCCGACCTGCGGCAACGCTGGCGACTCGACCTGCGCGATCAGCTGCAGCATGGCGGCCTGTTCAGCAACAACCGGATCTTCTACCGCAAGCTGCCGATCCCGGACGGCCCGGCCCTGGACCGTCCGCGGATCAGGAAGGTCGCCGACGGGCTGACCGCGTTGTGGGCCGGCCAGACCACCGCCTTCGTGGACCTGCGCACCGGGACGCTGGTCGGGATGCCGCGCTGCTCGCGGCTGGTGGACGACGGAAAGCGGCTGTGGTGCAACGACGGGCCGCGAGCGGTGGCCTACAGCTACACCCTGCGCGCCCTGTACGGGACGGAGCTCAACACCCGGCTCGCCTTCCCCGACCGCGACCCGCGCGCGGGTGACGTCACCGACCCTGTCTTTATGCGATCGGACGGCCAGGCCGTCCGGGTCGATCTGACCACCGGCGCGACAATCGGGCCGCTGGCCCAGACCCGCAACGGATCGGCGTTCGGCATGATCACCTCGCCGAAGGCCGCCTTCGTCGCCGGCCGCACCCTGCTCTGGGACTCATCGACGTTGTTCGCCGTGGATGCCCGCACCGGAAAGCTGCACTGGCAACAGCCGAAGCCGCGGTGGCTGGACGAAGTCTGGACGTGGCGCGGGAAGCTGCTGATCACGGGGTCCGGGGTCACCCTCCTCGATCCCACGGACGGCCGGCAACTGTCGGCGTACCGGCAGTGGCACGGCATCTACACGGCGCCGGTCGGCGACACGCTGGTCGGTATCGGTCCGGACGAGGTGGCCCGGCTGACCGATCCCTGAGCTGAGGCTCTGGCACTGAGACATCCAGGGATGTCCCACACCCAGGGACTTGACCATTGTCGAGCGCATCACGGTCCGGTTGACTGGGACGACCCACTTGCCACTCACTCGCTGGAGGTCCGCCGTGGATGCCATCACCGTCGTTCCCGATCCGATCAACGAACCCGTTCACGACTACGCGCCCGGAAGTCCGGAGCGGGCGCGGCTGCGTGTCGAGCTCGACCGCCTGCCCGCGAATCCGCTCGACATTCGCCAGGTGATCGGTGGCGAGCATCGCAACGCCGCCGGCCCGCGCTACAACGTCGTCCAGCCGCACCGGCACGCCTCGGTGATCGGTAGCTACCAGGAGGCGCAGCCCGCCGACGTCTCGGACGCGATCCGGGCCGCCCGGGCCGCGGCGCCGGGGTGGCGGGCGATGCCGTTCGACGAGCGGGCCGCGGTGATCCTGCGCGCCGCCGACCTGCTCGCCGGCCCGTGGCGTGAGCGGGTGGCCGCGGCCACCATGCTCGGCCAGTCCAAGACCGCGTATCAGGCCGAGATCGACGCGCCTTGCGAGCTGGTCGACTTCTGGCGGTTCAACGTCGGGTTCGCCCGGCGGCTGCTCGCCGATCAGCCGATCTCCAGCAGTGGCGTGTGGAACCGGACCGACTATCGGCCGTTGGAGGGCTTCGTCTACGCGATCACTCCGTTCAACTTCTCCGCGATCGCCGGCAACCTCCCGACCGCACCGGCACTGATGGGCAACACCGTGCTGTGGAAGCCGTCCGCGACCCAGGCGTCCGCCGCCTACCTGACGATGCAGCTGCTGGAGGCCGCCGGGCTGCCGAAGGGTGTGATCAACCTGGTTCTCGGCGACGGTCCGACGATCTCCAGCGTCGCCTTGCAGGCCCCCGATCTGGCCGGCATCCACTTCACCGGCTCCACCGCGCTCTTCCAGACGCTGTGGCGGCAGGTCTCGGACAACCTTCCGAACTACCGCAGCTACCCGCGGCTGGTCGGCGAGACCGGTGGTAAGGACTTCGTCGTCGCCCACTCCTCCGCCGATCCCGAGGTGCTGACCACGGCGCTGATCCGCGGCGCGTTCGACTACCAGGGGCAGAAGTGCTCGGCGACGTCGCGGGCGTTCATTCCGCGCTCGGTCTGGTCGACGATGGGCGAGAAGTTCCTGCACGAGGTGAGCCAGCTGCGCTACGGCGACGTCAACGATTTCAGAAACTTCGGCGGCGCCGTGATCGACCAGAAGGCGTTCGACCGCAACCGGGACGCCATCGCGCGGGCCCGCGGCGTTGGCTCGATCACCGTCGCCGCCGGCGGTGGCTCGGACGACAGCGAGGGCTTCTTCGTCGAACCGACCGTGCTGGTCGGCACCGATCCGAGCGACGAGGCGTTCCGCACCGAGTACTTCGGGCCGATCCTCTCGGTTCACGTCTACGAGGACAACACGTCCAGCGCCTACACCGACATCCTGCGGCTCGTCGATCAGGGCTCCGACTACGCGCTGACCGGCTCGATCATCGCCACCGACCGGCGGGCGATCCAGGAGGCGGACGAGGAGCTGCGCTTCGCCGCGGGCAACTTCTACGTGAACGACAAGTCCACCGGCGCCGTGGTCGGCCAACAGCCGTTCGGTGGCGGCCGCGCCTCGGGCACCAACGACAAGGCGGGCTCCGCGCTGAATCTGCTGCGTTGGGTCTCGGCCCGCACGGTCAAGGAGACCTTCGTCCCGCCACGGCACCACGGCTACCCGCACCAGCTACCCGACGTCCCCTGATTGCCCGGCTGACCCCGGGTGGGTCCTTCCCGCCCCGTCAATGAGCCCGAAGCCGTGCGTACACTGTGGCGATGAGCGACTTCTTCCAGCTCTTCAACCCCGGCGCGCGGCACACCCAACAGCAGCGCGACCTGGAGAAGATGCTGGTGGTCGACTATCGCAAGGGTGGCTGGGGTCCGAAACCGCTCGATCTGGAATCCGGCAAGGTGACCATCGTGATGCCGAACCGGCCGCTGACCGAGACCCCGGACGCCGAGACGAGCGACGATCCCGGGTCAACCACCGCTGGTTGAGCTTGTCGTGACCCCCATTCCGGCGTCGCCGGGTCTCGACACGCTCGACCAACGAAGGTCCGTCATACCCCTGCCAGGCGTCCCGGCCGGGACTTGAGGAACCACGTCCAGGTCACCGCGAGGCAGACCAGGTAGAAGCCGATGAACCCCAGGTAGGCGCCGTTGGCGTTGCCCAGGCTGAGGAACGACTGCCGGAAGGCCAGGTTCACCCCGAAGCCGCCCAGGGCGCCGATCGCGCCGGCCAGTCCGATCAGGGCACCCGAGCGGCACAGCGAGACCGCGTTGGCCTGCTCGATCGGCGTCCCTGAGCCGACCGCCAACTGTGCCTTGGCAAGGAAGATCGCCGGGATCATCTTGTAGGTTGATCCGTTGCCCAGGCCGGAGAACACGAACAGGGTGACGAAGCCGGCCACGAACAGCGGCAGCGAATGCAGCGACGCTGCGAGCAGAACCACCGACGTCCCCAGCGCCATCGCGACGAAGTTCCAGAAGGTGACCAGCGACCCGGTGTAGCGGTCGGCGAGCTTGCCGCCGACCGGACGGATCAGCGAACCGAGCAGCGGACCGAGGAAGGTCAGCGCGGCCGCTGCGGCCGGGTTCGGGAACTCCGTCGGGAACTGCACCAGCAGCACCTGGCCGAAGGCGAACGAGAAGCCGATGAACGAGCCGAAGGTGCCGATGTAGAGCAGCGCCACCACCCAGCTCTCGGGATGGGTGGCGACCTCGCGGATCGCGCCCTTCGCATTGCTGACCTGGCTCAGGTTGTCCATCTTGATCGCTGACAGCACGGTGACCAGCACGATCAGCGGAATGTAGATGGCCACCATCAGCCGCGGGTATTGGGTGCCGGTGAACGCCAGCACCGCCAGGCCGGTCAGCTGCGCGACCGCCACGCCCAGGTTGCCGCCGCCGGCGTTGATGCCGAGCGCCCACCCCTTTAACCGGGCCGGGAAGAAGGCGTTGATGTTGGTCATCGACGAGGCGAAGTTGCCGCCGCCGACACCGGCCAGGGCGCTCACCCAGAGCAGCGTTTCGAACGAAACACCCGGTTCCAGAACGATCGCGATCGCGATCGTGGGCACCAGCAGCAGGGCTGCCGAGATGACCGTCCAGTTGCGGCCGCCGAACTTCGCCACCGCGAACGTGTACGGCACCCGGACGAACGATCCGAGCAGCGACGGCACCGCGGTGAGCAGGAACTTCTGGCCGACGTCGAAGCCGTAGTCGGGGCCGAGGAACAGGACCAGCACCGACCACAACGTCCAGACCGAGAAGCCGATGTGTTCGCTGGCCACCGAATAGATCAGGTTGCGGCGGGCGACGGCGGCGCCGCGTTCGTTCCAGAACGCCGGATCCTCGGGACGCCAGTCGTCGATCCAACGGCCGATGCGGCGGGGTTCGAGCCGGGGACGGCTGGTCACCGTCCGGGTGGTGGTGCTCATCGGAGTCTCCTTCGAGAGGGGCTGCACACGAGTAAACGGGGCCGGTGTTTCGGGTTCCGACGAGGGTGGTTACGGCTGGTTCAAGGTCGGCTCACAGGCGGTCGGTGGGCGAGTGAGGAGCTTCAGTAGACGTCCTTGAGATACCGCCGCTGCTTGCTCATCGCCTTCAGGTAGGCGGCCGCGTCGTCGTCCGACATAGCTCCCTGGCTACGAACGATGTCGGTCAGCGCGGCCTCGACGTCCTTCGCCATCCGGCTGGCGTCGCCGCAGACGTAGACGTGGGCGCCGTCCTGCAGCCAGCCCCACACCCGGGCGGCCTGCTCACGCAATCGGTCCTGCACGTACACCTTGTGCCGCTGGTCGCGGGAGAACGCGCAGGTCAGGTCGGTGAGCACTCCGGCCCGCTGCAGCCCGGTCAGCTCGTCGGCGTAGTAGAAGTCGGTGGCCGAGTTCCGTTCACCGAAGAACAGCCAGTTCCGGCCGCTGTGGCCGAGCGCGCGGCGCTCCTGCAGGAAGCCCCGGAACGGCGCCACCCCGGTGCCGGGGCCGACCATGATCATCGGCACGTCGGGGTCGGCCGGCGGGCGGAAGTGCGTCGTCGGCTGGACGAAGACCGGCACGTCGGCGGACTCGCTGCGGTCGGCGAGGAAGGTGGAGCACACCCCGTGTCGCGGCTGCCCCTGATACTCATAGCGGACGGCGGAGACGGTCAGGTGCACCTCGCCGGGATGCTCCAGCGGGCTGGACGAGATCGAGTACTGCCGGGGCTGCAGCCGCGGCAGCATCGTCAGCCAGTCGTCGACCGGTGCGGTGACGGGATACTCGGCCAGCACGTCGATGGCCTGCTTACCCCATAGCCAGCGCTGCAGATTCACCGTGTTGCCTTGTCGCAGCAGGGTGCCGAGCTCCCGGTCGCCGGCCCGCTCGTTGACGAAGCGGAGCAGCCCGGGGGTGACGTTGACGATCTCCAGGTGCCGGGTGCAGGCGTCCCGCAGTGAGGTGGCGACACCGTCCAGCTCGACGGCGGTGTCGCCGTTCAGCCGGGTGGCTTCGAGCCAGCGGGTCACGGCTTCGGTGCTGTTGACCGGCCGGACGCCGAGCGCGTCGCCGGCCCGGTAGTCGAAGTCGCCGTCGATCGCGAAGCCGAACTGACGGACGTCCTTGCTGCTGCCGGAGCTTCCCAGTCGGTTGTTCAGCGTGACCCGGGTCAGCAGGGGCTCGTGCCTCGAGTAGCGACTCCCTTCTCGGGCCGCGGACGGCTGTCGCGGCTCAGCGCTGGCACTGCTGGTCGGTGGCGCGACATAGGTGGTCTGGGGTTGCTCGGACGTGGCCACGGCCACGGCAAGTCGTTCAAGGACGCCGGTGAACCAGGCTTCGGCGGGTTCCTCGTCGCCGGGTTCGCAGTCGGCTCGATCAGCGATCCGCTCGGCACCCAGCTCGGCCATCCGGGCGTCCAGCCGGCGACCGTGACCACAGAAGTCGTCGTAGCTGGAGTCGCCGAAGGCGAGCACCGCGAAGCGCACCCCGGTCAGTGTCGTGGCATCGTCACAGGCCAGAGCCTCCCAGAACGCCTCGCCGTTGTCGGGTGGTCCGCCGTCGCCAAAGGTGCTGCTGATCAGCAGCACGGTCGTGGCGGAAGGCAGCCGGGCCGGGTCGAGGTCGCCCATGGCGGCCAGTTCGACGGTGAACCCGGACGCCCGCAGCCGCTCGGCGTAGTCGCTCGCGTGATCTTCGGCGTTGCCGGTCTGGGACGCCCACAGCACCAGCACCGACCGACCCTCGTCCGGCTCGGGCTGCAGCGTCGCGACGGTCGACGGCTGTCCGGAGAGGCCCGCGAGCATGCCGTCCAGCCAGGCCCTGGTGGGTGGGTCGAAGGGTGCGGAGGCCGGCAGCCGCGCCGGTTCGCCGTCCGGTCGCGTGTCCAGTGCCCAGAGCAGGCCCTGCAGGTAATGGCTCTGCTCGGGGCCGAGATCGGGCGGTGAGATCCGGGTCAGGCCCAGTCCGGCCAGTACCGCTTCCGAGCGGCCGGTGGGAACCGGGGCGTTCGCCCCGGGGTCGGAGAGGACCGCCGGAACCGTCCCCTCGGTCGCAGGGAGTGGCTCGGGCGCCGCGACCTTGGCCAGGTTGACCGCCGCCACCTTGAACTCGGGCTGGAAGGAGATCGGGTCGACGGCGTCGTTGGTGACCGCGTTGATCGCCAGATTCTCGCCGAAGACGTCGTTCCAGTGGAACGGCGCAAACAGATTGCCCGGCTGGACCCGGTCGGTGACCACCGCCGGCAGCACCGCCCGTCCGCGACGCGACGCGATCTCGACCGCGTCGCCGTCACGGACGTCCAGCCGGGCCGCGTCGTCGGGGTGCACCTCGACGAACGGCCCTGGGTTCAACTTGTTCAGCTTCGCCACCTTGCCGGTCTTGGTCAGGGTGTGCCACTGGTGCTGCAGCCGTCCGGTGTTCAGCACGAACGGGTAGTCGGGGTCGGCGAGCTCGGCCGGGTCCACGTGCGGACGCGCGAAGAACACCGCCCGTCCGCTCGGGGTGGCGAAGGCGAGCCGGGGCTGGACGCCGTCCGGACGCTCCAGCAGTTGCTGGCTGACCCCGTCGTTGAGATAGCGGATCGGGTTGCGGCCGTCGTCGCGCTGACCCTCGTCGCGCCGGCCCTCGTCGATGGGGGCGTCGTTCTCGACCGGCGGCGCCGGCCACTGCACCGACGTTCGGGCCAGCCGGGCGTAGCTGACGCCGCGCAAGTCGTAGCCGGTTCTCGGGTTCCAGAACTGCTTCAGTTCCTCGAACACCTCCTCGGAGGAGGCGTAGTCGAAGGCGTCGGCGTACCCCATCGTTCGCGCGACTTCGGCGATGATCTGCCAGTCCGGCATCGCCTCGCCGACCGGGTCGGCGGCCTGCTGCAGCAGGGTCAGGTTGCGCTCGGAGTTGACCGCCACGTAGGTCGACTCCGCCCACAGCGCGGCGGGTAGCAGCACGTCGGCGTAGGTGTTGGTCTCGGTTTCGGCGAAGACGTCCTGGCTGATCACCAGTTCGCAGGCCTGGAGCCCGGCGATCACGTTGGCCCGGTTCGGCACCGAGGCGGCGGGGTTGGTGCAGATGATCCAGGACGCCTTGATGGCGCCGGTCTGCATGTGCCGGAACAGGTCCACGGTGCCGGTGTTCGCGTCGCTGCGCAGGGTGCCGGGCGCCAGGCCCCAGACTCGCTCGGCGAAGGCGCGGTCGTCGGCGTCCAGGATGCTGCGCTGACCGGGCAGGCCGGGCCCCATGTAGCCCATCTCGCGACCGCCCATCGCGTTGGGCTGGCCGGTCAACGAGAACGGCCCGCTGCCCGGACGGCAGATCGCGCCGGTGGCCAGGTGCAGGTTGACCAGGGCGTTGGTGTTCCAGGTGCCGTGGGTGCTCTGGTTGAGGCCCATCGTCCAGCAGGACATCCAGTTGCCGGCCTCGCCGATCAGCCGGGCCGCTCGGTGCAGGTCGGCCTCGTCGACGCCGGTCAGTTCGGCCACCACGGACGGCGGATAGTCGGCCAGGAAGGCGGGCAGGTCTGCCCAGCCCTCGGTGTACTCGGTGATGAACGCCTCGTCGATGTGCTCGTTGGCGACCAGCAGGTGCAGCAGCCCGTTCAGCAGGGCCAGGTCGGTGCCCGGCTTGACCTGCAGGAACAGGTCGGCCTTCGCCGCGGTCGCGGTGCGGCGCGGATCGACCACGATCAGCTTCGCCCCGGCCTTGATCCGATCCATCATCCGCAGGTACAGGATCGGGTGGCAGTCGGCCATGTTCGAGCCGATCACGAAGAACACGTCGGCGTGGTCGAAGTCGGCGTACGAGCCAGGCGGGCCGTCCGCGCCGAGGGACAGCTTGTAGCCGGAGCCAGCGCTGGCCATGCAGAGCCGGGAGTTCGACTCCAGGTGCCTGGTGCCGATGAAGCCCTTGGCCAGCTTCGTCGCCAGATACTGAGCCTCCAGCGACATCTGCCCCGAGACGTAGAGCGCGACGGCGTCCGGGCCATCGGTATCGACGATGCTGCGCAGCCGGCGTCCGAGCTCGGCGATGGTCTCCTCGGTGTCCCGCGGTTCGGGTGCGGCACCGCGGGTCGGACGCACCATGGCGCGCTCCAGGCGTCCGGGAGCAGCCAGCATTTCGGCGCTGGTGGCGCCCTTGGTGCACAGCCGGCCCCTGTTGGCCGGGTGCTGCTTGTCGCCGGACACTTTGCCGACCCGGCGGCGTCCGGACACCGGGTCGGTTTCGATCTGCAGCACCATGCCGCAACCCACGCCGCAATAGGAGCAGGCAGATCGCACGGTGCCGGATTCGGGGCGGGTCACTGTTTCATCGTGCGCAGCGCGGATTTCGGTCTCGCTGCGAGATTATTCCGCGCGGGTAAACACGACCTCACCGGCCGGGACGCCGCAGGTGCGGCATCCACAGCGTTGTCCACAGCTGTGGAGAACTACAGCGGTGTAGTTCATGATGCTGCCGGTCTCACCGTAGTCAGAAAACTGTCGGTGACGGGCATTACCATGAAGTTCTCAAAGGATCTAAAAGATCTAAAGGTGGCAAATGTGGCTGGAAAGAACCCGTTCAAGCCCACCGCGGGCGCGAACCCTCCGCGGCTCGTCGGGCGCGCCGCGCTCATCGACGAGTTCGCCGAGTCCATCGAGAACGGTCCGGGTGCGCCGGGCCGGCTGACCATCTTCAGCGGTCCGCGAGGCGTCGGCAAGACGGTCATGCTCAACGCCGTCGCCGAGCAGGTGCAGGCCGACCATCAGTGGCTGGTGATCAACGAGACCGCCACGCCCGGATTCCTCGGGCGGCTCAGCCGATCGGCGGGGCGCCTGCTCGATCCGGGGCCGTCCCGGCGACACGTCACCAACGTGATCCTGCCGGTCATCGGCGGCGGAATCGGGCTCTCGAGCCCCGCTGAGGAGCCGGTCACCGCCGACGCCCGCCAGGTGATCAGCCTGCTCCTGGACCAATGCGCCACGCACGAGACCGGCGTCCTGATCACGCTCGATGAGGTTCACACCACCGGACGGCAGGAACTCGGCCAGTTCGCGGCCGTCGTTCAGCACCTGATCCGTGAGGATCGGGAGGTCGCGATCGCGCTCGCCGGGCTGCCGGCGGCGGTGAATGAGCTGCTCAACGACGAGCTGACCACCTTTCTGCGGCGCGCTGACCGGCACGATCTCGGTGACGTCCCACTCGACGAAGCGGCGATCTCGCTCGAGGCCACACTCGCTGACAACGGCCGCACCATCGAACCCGAGGCCCTCGACCTGATCGCGCAGGCCACCGGCGGCTATCCGTTCATGATCCAGCTCGTCGGGTACCACGTCTGGCGCAAGGCGGGCGGCGACCTGATCACTACGGCGGCTGCGGTCGCCGGCATCGAGCAGGCCCGGACGCGGCTGGGCTCCCTCGTCCACGCGCCCGCGTTGCGGGACCTCTCCGAGGTGGACCGAACGTTCCTGCGGGCGATGTCCCACGACGACGGCCCGTCCAGGACGGCGGACGTCGCACGCCGGATGGGCAAGGGCACCCGGTACGTGAGCGTGTACCGGGCCAGGCTGATCGCCGCCGGCCTGATCGCCCCCGCGTCCTACGGCACCGTCGACTTCGCCCTGCCCTACCTGCGGGAGTACCTCCGCGAGCACGCATAGAGGGAATGTCAGTGCCGGCCGTCATGATGGCAACAGGTCGCGCGACCAGGGCGTCCGCAGTCGACTCCGACGAAATCTGACCCGCGTCTTGTAATCATACGTTCGTTCTATTACTATGAGGGGATGGAGGCGCCCAGCAGGCATGACACCGCACTGACCGGCATGGTCACCGCGGTCGCTGACCTGACCTGCGGGGATCCGGTCGAACTGATCGATCACATCACCGAGCTGGAACGGCTCAAGAACGCTGTGGCAGCTGCCCAGGCCCGGTTGACGGTCGAGTTGCGTGAGGTGCGGGAAGCCGAAGCCCGCGCGACCGGACGGAACGTGAAACGCGTGTCGGCCTCAGTGGCGGGTGAGGTCGGGTTGGCCCGGCATGAATCGCCCCACCGGGCCAGCAGCCTGGTCGGTCTCGCCGGTGTGCTGACTGCTGAGATGCCGCACACGATGGAGGCGTTCACCGCCGGTGACGTGTCGGAATGGCGGGTGACCGTCCTGGCCCGGGAAACCGCCTGCCTGTCGAAAGCGCACCGCCGCCAGGTCGATGCCGAACTCGGGCCCCGAATGCACGAGTTGTCGACCCGGCAAGTGGCGGCCGAAGCCCGGAAACTCGCCTACCAACTCGACCCGCACAGCGTCGTCGACCGGATCGGGAAAGCCCACACCGACCGCAACGTCACCATCCGACCCGCACCCGACTGCATGACCCGCGTCTCCGCGCTCCTGCCCGCCGCCGACGGCGTCGCCGCCTACGCAGCGCTCACCAGCGCAGCTGATACCGCCCGGGCGGCCGGCGACGAACGGTCCAAGAACCAGATCATGGCCGACACCCTCGTCGCCCGCGTCACCGGCGAAGACGACGCCGGCCAGATCGACATCGAAATCCAACTGGTCATCACCGACGAAGCGCTCCTGGGCGACAGTGACACCCCCGCCCGAATGAACGACTACGGACCCATCCCCGCCACCATCGCCCGCGGCTTGGCCGCCGACGCCATCAGCAACGACCGGGCCTGGATCCGCAGGCTCTACACCCGACCCGACGACGCGCAACTGGTCGCCATGGAATCAGGCCGCCGCCACTTCCCGAAAGCAATGACGACCTTCATCAAAACCCGCGACGACCATTGCCGCACCCCCTGGTGCGACGCCCCCATCCGGCACACCGACCACATCACCCCCGTCCGCGCCGGAGGCACCACCAACCTGACCAACGGACAAGGCCTGTGCGAACAATGCAACCAACTCAAAGAACACCCCGGCTGGCAACACATCGCCAGCCCCGACGGCGGCATCACCGTCCACACACCCACCGGCCACCACCACCACAGCCGACCACCCGACCTACCCCACGAAACCAGACAGCGCAGGCTCAGGGTCGACTTCATGTACCCCAAACAAGCAGCCTGAGGACTGAATCTCCGCCGACCCGAGTAGGCTCCCGGCGCGTGACCGCGAGCGTGCTGCAACACACCCGGACCCGGACGGCTCCGGCGCTGGCGGCGTCCGCGTCGATCGGTGCGCTGGCCGCGGTGCAGGCGCGGATCAACGGGCAACTCGGGCTGCGTCTGGACGACGGCCTGACGGCGGCGAGCATCTCGTTCGGCTCGGGGCTCGTGATCGTGACCATCCTGTCGCTGAGCCTCCCGGCGGGTCGCCGCGGCCTCCGAACCCTGCTGGACGGCGTCCGCGCGCGCCGGATTCCGTGGTGGATGCTGCTGCCGGGCGTTGCCGGTGCGCTCACCGTCGCCACCCAGGGGCTGGCCGTCGGGATCATCGGCGTCGCCCTGTTCACGGTGGGTTTCGTCGCCGGCCAGGTGATCTTCGGGCTGCTGCTCGACCGGATCGGCTTCGGCCCGGGCGGGGTCGTCGCGGTGACCTGGGCGCGGCTCATCGGCGGTCTGCTCGCCCTCGGTGCGGTGGGTATCTCGCTGGCCGGGGGCGGCTCTGTGGCGGGGCACTGGTGGTTGCTGATCATGCCGTTCCTGGCTGGCAGCGGGGTGGCCTGGCAGCAGGCCGCGAACGGACGGCTGCGCGCCCGAGTCGGCAGCGCGCTGACCACGACGCTAATGAACTTCCTCGCCGGCACGCTGGTCCTGCTGATCGCGGCCGCCCTGCACGCGATGCTCACCCATCCGCCGGCGGCGCCCCCGTCCGAGTGGTGGCTCTACGTCGGCGGATCGATGGGCGTGGTCTACATCTTCATCGCCGCGCACCTGGTCGAACACACCGGCGTCCTGCTGCTCGGCCTCGGCTCGGTCGCCGGCCAGCTGGCGATGTCGGTCGTGTTGGACACCGCGTGGCCGACGCCAGCCAGCCCCGATCTGCCGCACGAGCTGGCCATGGTCGCGGTCGCTCTGGTCTCCGTCGTGGTGGCCTCGGTGCCGTGGGGCCGGCCGCGGGCCGCGCGCGTTCGATAGTCGGCGGCTCTCGTGGTTGTTACCGTGGACGCATGCGACGCATCCTTCTGCTGCTGGTCGGTCTAGGGGTACTCCTGATCGGGATGCTGCCCGCGTCCGTGGCCCGGGCCGATTCCGATGACGATCGGATCGACAAGTACACGGTGAATGTCGACGTGGCCAAGGACGGCACCGCGGCCGTCCAGATCGCCTTCGACTTCAACTTCGGCTCGGACTCCGGCCACGGACCGTACATCGCGCTCCCATTGCGGCAGGCGATCGAGAACGATCCCGACCAATGGCGAATGATCGACGTCACGCTCGGAAAGGTCACCAGCCCCTCCGGCGCCAACGCTGACGTCCAGAAAGAGACCAAGGACGGCAATCTGATGGTCCGGATCGGCAGCGAGAACAAGACCTATCGCGGCACCCAGCAGTACGTGGTGAATTACACCGTCCGTGGACTCATCGCACCCAACCAGGCGCAACCCGGGCAGCCCGACGTCAAGCTCGACGAGTTCAACTGGAATGTGATCGGCGATTCCTGGCAGGTACCGTTCCGGAACGTCACCGTCACCGTCACCGGTCCGGTCGACGTCACCAAATCGGCCTGCTTCGCGGGCGGTGGACTGACCAGCCCCTGCGACGGCGCGGACCAGTCCGGCAAGTCGGCGACTTTCACCCAGTCGTCCCTGCCCAGCGAGACGCCGATGCAGGTGGTCGCCGCCTTCCCGCCCGGCACCTTCGTCGGCGCCGAGGCCAGGTTCGAGAAGCGGTTCTGGATCGGCAACATGTTCCCGCTCACTCCCGTCACCGGTGGCGTGACCGCGGCGCTCACGGTGATCGGCCTGATCCCGTTGCTGCGCCGCACCCGCCGCGGCAGCCAGGACGAGGTCTACCTGGGCCTTACCCCCGGGGTGACACCCGCCCGTGACCAGCAGGTGGCGGTCGGGCGCGGCTCGGGGAAGGCCCCCGTCACCGTCGCCTTCACGCCGCCCCGCAACGCGCGTCCGGGTGAGATCGGCGTCCTGGTCGACTCGACCGCCGACAACGTCGACATCACCGCCACCATCATCGACCTCGCCGTCCGCGGCCATCTGCGGATCGACCAGCAGGGCAAGAAGGACTGGACGCTGTACCGCCTGCAGGGGCCGGACAAGCTGCGGGGGTACGAGTCGTACCTGGTCAAGAAGCTGTTCAGCAAGGGATCGACCGTCACCACCGACGACCTGAAGGCGAAGGGGTACGCGGGCACGCTGGAGGGCACTCGGGAGCGGCTCTACAAGCGGGTCACCGACGAGTTGAAGTGGTTCCGACGGAACCCGAGCACGGTCCGGGGGATGGCCATTCTCGGCGGCATCGGGCTGGTCGGTCTCGGCGTCGTGGTCGGGCTGGGGCTGGGCTTCGTCGGCTTCGGCCTGGTCGGGCTGGCCGGGGTGATCTGCGGCATCGTGATGCTGGCGCTGAGCAACCGCTTCGGCGCGCGGACGGCGGATGGCTCGGCCGTACTGGCCCAGGCCAAGGGCTTCGAGCTCTACCTGACCACCGCCGAGGCCGACCAGATCAAATTCGAGGAGGGCATCGACGTGTTCTCCCGCTACCTGCCCTACGCGATCGTGTTCGGTGTCGCCGAGCGCTGGGCGAAGATCTTCCAGGATCTGGCCGCCCGTGGCGTCTACACCCCCGACAACTCCTGGTACGTCGGCTACGCCTACGGCAACATACTGAGCGGCGGCTTCGTGTCGTCGATGGATCAGCTGACCTCGACCATGTCGTCGTCGATGCAGAGCGCCACCACCGCCTCCAGCGGCGGTTCCGGGTTCAGCGGTGGTGGCGGTTTCGGCGGCGGTGGTGGCGGCGGCTGGTGAGGCCGCTACCGTGAACCGATGAACACCGAGGTCACGCCGGTCAACGTCGAGTACGGCGATCCGAGCATCGCGCTGCCCAACGAGATCCTCCGTTCGGTGGTCGGCAGCGGGGTGCACGGCATCGCGATCGCTGGCACCGATGATCATGACGAGATGGGCGTCTATATCGAGCCGCCTGAATACGTGCTCGGCGTGCGGAAGCACCGCGACGACTACATCTGGCGGACGCAGCCCGAGGGGGCGCGGAGCGGACCGGGCGATACCGACCTGGTGCTGTACTCGCTGGCGAAATACCTGCGGCTGGCGATCAAGGGCAATCCCACGGTGATGCTCCCGTTGTTCGCGCCCGCTGAATCGCTGGTCACCGTCACGCCGCTGGGCGAGGAGCTGCGCGCGCTGCGGTCGAGTTTCCTGTCCCAGGAGGCGGTGGAGCGGTTCCTGGGCTACATGCATTCCCAGCACGAACGGATGCTCGGCCAATCGAAGCGGAATGTGCCGAACCGTCCGGAGTTGATCGAGAAGTACGGCTGGGATGTGAAGTACGGCAGCCACGCGCTTCGGCTGGCCCACCAGGGATTCGAGATCGCCAGTTCCGGCATGCTCACCCTGCCGATGCCGGACGCCGAGCGCGAGCGGGTGCTGGCGGTGAAGCGCGGCGAGGTGCCGCGCGACGAGGTGTCCGCCGAGATCGGACGGCTGGAGGCGGCGGTGCGCGACCTGCTGGATTCCGGCCGCTGCCCGCTTCCGGCCAGCGCCGATGTCGATGCGATCTCGGCGTGGGCGATCAGCGCGCAACGGCGGCATTGGGGCTGGTGAGCCGGCCGCTGTCGGAGGTGGGAATTGTGCCTAGATCCGGCGCGCCGCGACGGACGTAACCTGCTGCGGGGACAACCGCAGGAGGAAGCCATGGAACCGGTAGCAGGAGCACGCACGTTCGCAGTATCCGGAGACGCCTACGACCGCTTCATGGGCCGCTACTCGCGGTCGTTGGCGCCCGAGTTCGCCACCTTCGCCGGGGTGGCGACCGGCATGCGCGTGCTCGATGTCGGGTGCGGGCCGGGTGCCCTCACCGGAGAGCTCGTTCGGCGTCTGGGCGCGTCCAACGTGGCCGCCTGTGACCCGTCCGAGCCGTTCGTCGCCGCGTGCGCCGCGCGCCACCCGGGCGTCGAGGTACGCCGCGGCCCCGCCGAACAGCTGCCCTACGATGACGGCGAGTTCGACCTGGTCGCCGCCCAGTTGGTGCTGCACTTCGTCTCGGACCCGGGCCGGGCGGGCGCCGAGTGCGCCCGCGTCGTCCGGCCGGGGGGAGTCGTCACCGCCTGCGTCTGGGACTTCGACAAGGGCATGGAGTTGCTGCGCGCCTTCTGGGACGCCGCTCTCGCTCGTGACCCGGACGCGCCGGACGAAGCCCGGATGCTCCGCTTCGGACGTCCCGGCGAGGTCCCGCAATGGTTGACCGACGCCGGCCTCGTCCAGGTTGCCGAGACCACGCTCACCGTGGAGACCGAGTATCAGGACTTCGACGAACTCTGGACGTCGCTGCTGGCCGGTATCGGGCCGGCCGGTAGCTACTGCGTCGGGCTGCCGGACGCCGCCCGGGCCGACCTTCGCGAGGCACTGTTCGAGCGGCTGGACTCGCCGACCGGCGCCTTCCGGCTGCGTGCCGTGGCGCGGGCGGGACGTGGCGTCCGGGAAGGCTGATCGGGTCAGACGAGCGCTCGCTGCCCAAAGTTGTCACCGCCGCCTGACAGGATGCCGTCAGTGTTTCCGTAAGGGGAGCGATGGTGTTCGAGCGTTTGAAGTCCGCCCTGACCGGCCAGCCGTCCGGCCCGCATCCGCGGCTGAAGGAGGCCCTGCTTCCGTTCAAGGCCGTCTCTGAGTCGCTGTTCGCCCGCGCCGCCCGCTATGTGTACGACGGCAGCGGGCCCGAGATCCTGCTCGAGGTGGACGCCGCCCACCAGGCCGACCTCGATCAGCTGATGGGCCGCCCGGGCGTCCTGGTTTCCTGGCGACCGGGGGTTCCCGACGCGTTGAAGCAGCAACTGGCCCAGGCCGGCGTCCCGGGAGAGCCGCGGGTCACCGTGCCGCAGGCCCGCGCAGAGCTGTATCGCACCAGCGCACTCACGCAGCCGCAGTTCCTGCGGCTCGGCTACCTGCTGGCGGCCCTCGGCACCGGGCCCAATCGCCGGGTGGACG
>WBZS01000300.1_pt1 | contig 76619 bp, 73 predicted proteins | sample 5204201 | NCBI WGS metagenome assembly WBZS01 (sample SAMN12344357, study PRJNA552823) | activated sludge metagenome | biome: Activated sludge suspended growth; feature: Nitrification reactor; material: Wastewater; isolation source: activated sludge from nitrification reactor of wastewater...
TCCGGACTTTCTTGCCATTGCCACCTCCATCGCGGGTTGCGGATGAATGGAGGTGATTATTCTTCATTTCGTAACTTGTTTGATGGAACGATCTACTAGATCGCGGATCGCCAGTTGCGGCCCACATTGGTGCAAATGTGGGTTTGCATCCCCGGCCAAGGTCAGCCCGCACCACGCTCAAACAACACGTCGCTGGCCGGAATGTCGTGCGGCGCGGCGGCTTCGGCCGACGACTGCGCAAAGCCCAGCGCCCGCACCAGCGCGATCGAGCGCGTGTTGCGCTGGTCTATGGTGGCCAGAAAGCGGCGCACCCGGTAGGCCGTTGCCAGCTCGATCAGCATCGCCGCCAGCGCGCGGCGGGCGTGGCCGTGGCCCCAGTGGCGGCTGTTGACGACGTAGGCCACCCACGCGGTCGCCGGCTCGAAGACGGTGGCCTGCAGCGTGCCGATGGCCTGGCCGCTGGGCAGGCGCAGCACCCAGTTCAGCCACTGCTCGTCGCCGGCCGGCGAGCGGCGCGCCTCAAGCCGTGCGTAGACCTGGCGCAGGTGCTCCGCCGAGGGCGGCGGACCGTGGTCCATGTAGGTGTAGATGGCCGGGTCGGCCAGCACCTCGAACATCTCGTCGGCGTGCGCGGCACGCTGCGGCTCAAGGGTCAGCCCGGCCGCGGCGGCGAGCGGGCGCTGGGGGTCGGTGGTTAAGGCGGTCATCGGCGCATGTCGTGCGGTACGGGCGGTCAAAACATCCCGGCGGCGATGTTGATGGTCAACGCCAGGATGGCGGTGTTGAAGACGAAGGACAGCAGCGCCTGCAGCAGCACCAGCCGCCGCATTTCGGTACTGCTGACGCTGACGTCGGCGGTTTGCGCGGCGACCGCGATGGTGAACGAGAAGTACAGAAAGTCGGCGAAGCCGGGCTTGAAGCTGTCGTCGGCGCCGGGAAACTGCAGCCCGCTGCCGTGCGTCGCGCGGAAATAGGTGCTGGCGTAGCTGAGCGCAAAGCTCACCGGCAGCAGCAGCCAGGCGCCGGCAACGGTGGCCAGCGCAAACGCCAGGTGCGGCAGCGCGTGGTGCGCGCCCGGCTGCTTGGCCGCGGCCAGTTCGGTGACGATGCCGACCAGGCTGGCCACCGCCGCGGCGCTGACCAGCGCCAGCACGGTGGCCATGCCCTCGGCCTCGACCAGCGCCACGCGCCTTAAGTGCGCATGGTCGGCGCGGGCCATCATCACGCCGATCAACAGCAGGTACAGCCAGACCGCGACGTTCCAGCCCAGCAGCGCGCGGGTCACCGCGCGCAGCGGCGCCGGCAGCAGCAGCGCGGCGCTGACGCCGGCGACGATGGACAAGGCCAGCCGCGGGCGGGCGCGAAGGTGGGCGACAAGGCGCATCGGAGGCCTGGGGTTGGCGACCGTGCAGCATACCCAGCCCCCTTGGCGGACGGCGGCTTACGACGCGCGGACCTGACGGGTGCCCGGCCCGCCGCCCGTTCAGCCGAGGATAGTCGGATGGTCAAGTGCGGCGTGGATGAGCCTGGCTGCTGCCGTGCGTCGAGATTTCTATAGGTCTCTATAGTTTTCTATAATTCACTGTAATCAAGCCCCTCTCAGCTTTCAGGATTGGCCATGGACGTGTTCCACCGCGAGCCGCTGGCTGCCGACCTGGCCGGCAAGGTGCTTTTCGTTGCGCCGACCTCGGCATCCGGATCGGGTTTGTTCCTGGCCGCGCCCAGGCGCACCGGCAAGTCCACCTTTCTGCGCGAGGACTTGCGGCCTGAGCTTGAAAGGCAGGGCGCCCTGGTGGTCTATGTCGACCTGTGGGAGGACCGACGTGCAGACCCCGGCGACGTGATCGTGCAGGCGGTGCGCGCGGCGTTGTCTCGGCATGACGGCGTGGAAACACGCTTGGCGCGCTCGGCCGGGATGGAGAAGGTGACGCTGGGTGGCGTGGCGTTCTCGCTCGACCGCGTCGGGCTGGGGCAGGGTGTCTCGCTGTCGGTGGCCTTGTCCGCGCTGTCCGACGAGACGGGTCGTGTGATCGTGCTGATCATCGACGAGGCCCAGCATGCCATCACCAGCGAGCGTGGCGGCGATGCGCTGTTTGCGCTGAAGGCTGCGCGGGATGAACTCAACAGCAGCCGCCACAAAGGGCTGCGCATCGTGGCCACGGGCTCCAACCGCGACAAGCTTGCGATGCTGCGCAACGGTCGCGATCAGGCCTTTTACGGCGCACCGCTGGTGAGCTTTCCGCCGCTTGGGCCCGACTACGTCGCGTGGTTCTGTGAGCGAGTCGGGCTCGCGGCTGCGTTGGACCCAGCGATGGTGCAGGAACTGTTCGCTCGCGCCGCCTACCGACCTGAAGTGCTGGGCGCGGCAGCGGACGCACTGCGTTTCGAGTTCGGCCTGGCGCCGCAGGACGTTCCTGGCCGGTTCGCCGCAGCCGTCCAGGAGCAGATCGATGCGGGCAGCGATGAACTGTTGCGCGTTGTACACAGTTTGACGCCGCTGCAGTCGGCTGTGCTGAAAGTGCTGGCGCGCCGCGGTGCCGACTATGCGCCGTTCGAGGGGACCACGCTGCAGGCCTATCAGACGGTGCTGCTGGCGTCGCAACCAGCGGGCGAGACGAAGGCCGACGTGCCGGCGGTGCAGCAGGCGCTGATCGCCCTTCAGGAGAAGGCGCTGGTCTGGCGGGCAGCGCGGGGCGTGTATGCGCTGGAGGACGCGGCGCTTGCCGACCTGATGGCCCAGCAGGGCATGCTGGCGGCCGTGCCCTGACGCCAGCCATCGGAAACCGAACGCACCAGCCTCATCGCTGAGCCCGGCGACGATGGACAAGGCCAGCCGCGGGCGGGCGCGAAGGTGGGCGACAAGGCGCATCGGTGGCCTGGGGTTGGCGACCGCGCAACATACCCAGCCCCCTTGGCGGACGGCGACCCGGGCGGCGCGCGGCCCGGCCGGTGCCCGGACCGCCGCCCAGCCGGCGCCGGCTACAGCCCGGCCAGGTAGTGCGCCAGGTGGTCGATGTCGGTGTCGCTGAGCGTGCTCGACACGCTGGTCATGTTGCCGGCGTCGTTGGTGCGGGTGCGCGACTTGAAGTCGCGCAACTGCTTGACGATGTAGTCGAAGTGCTGGCCGGCGACGCGCGGCATGTCGTTCTGCCCGAGAAAGCCGCCCAGGTGGCACATGGTGCACAGCGTTTCATCGGCCTTGGCCTTGCCCAGCCTGGCCTTGTCGGGGTCGGCCTGGAAATCCAGCGGCCGCGGCTTTTGCTTGGAGAAGTACTCGCCCAGTGCGCGCATCTCGTCGCGGCTCAAGTCCTTGGCCATTGGCGACATCGACGGGTCGCTGCGCCGGCCTTCCTGGAAATCGCGCAACTGCAGGTAGATGTAGCGCGCGGTCTGCCCGGCCAACATCGGAAATGCGCCGACGGTGGAATTGCCGCGCGGCCCGTGGCAGGCACCGCACAGCGCCGCCTTGGGCGGCGCGTCGGGCGCCTCGTCGTGCGGCGCGGGTGGGCGGTCCTGCGCCAGCGCGGCGCCGGCGGCCAGCAGCACGCCGCACGCCAGTGCCGCCACCCGCGCGCGCCGCGGCTGCCGTGCAAGCGGTCGCCGTGGGCTCACGGCAGCGCGAACACCACAACCGAGTTGCCGCGCTTGAAGTCAAGCTGCGTGTTGCCGCCGGCGGCCACCGCGATGTACTGCTTGTCGCCGACCATGTAGCTGACCGCCGGCGCGTTGACGCCGGCGCCGGCCTGGTATTGCCAGAGCTGCTTGCCGTTGCGCGCGTCGAAGGCGCGGAAGTAGCCGTTGCCCTCGCCGTTGAAGACCAGGTTGCCGGCGGTGGCCAGCACGCCGCCGATCAACGGCTGCTCGGTGTCGACCTTCCAGGCCATCTTGCCGGTGTCGAGGTTGACCGCGGCCAGCCGGCCCCACTGCTTTTCGCTCGGGATGGTCTTGAACGCGCCGCCCAGCCACAGCTTGCCGCCGGGGTAGCGGCTTTCCTCGACGTGGTAGGTCATCGGCTGGTGCAGGTTGGCGGCGTAGGCCAGGCGCAGCTCGGGGTTGACCGCCATCGGGCTCCACTCGACGCCGCCGTTGGCGCCGGGCAGCATGCGCGCGCCCTGCGCGGTCGGCAGCACCCACATGTTTTCCTGCGGCACCATGGCCTCGCTGAAGCGGATCAGCTCGCCGGTGGCGCGGTCGTGGACGTAGATGTGGCCGGTCTTGCCGCCGTGGATGGCGACCTTGCGCATCTTGCCGTCCTGGCCCTTGGCCTCGGTCAGGATCACCGGCGACACCGCGTCCAGGTCCCACACGTCGTGCGCGATGTACTGCGAGTGCCACTTGTAGGCGCCGGTGTTCAGGTCGACCGCCACCATCGAGTTGGTGTACAGGTTGTCGCCCGGGCGCTCGCGGCCGTACAGGTCGGGGCTGGGGTTGCCGACGACGAAGAACGCGGTGTTGCTGTCCAGGTCGACCGCCGGCGCCATCCACACGCCGCCGCCCAGCGTCTTGTAGAAGCTGGCGTCCTTGGCCAGTTGCACCTTCTCGGCGGCGATGTCGCGCAGCATGTTGCGGCCGGTGGCGTCGTTGACCGCCCACACGCCCTCGTGGCCGCGCTCGGGGATGGTGTGGAAGGTCCACAGCAGCTTGCCGTCGTTGGCGTCAAAGGCCTTGACGAAGCCGCGGATGCCGTACTCGCCGCCGTTGGTGCCGATCAACACCTTGCCGTTGACCGCCACCGGCGCCATGGTCTCGGAATAGCCTTCTTCGGGGTCGGCGATCTGCGTGCTCCACAGCACCTTGCCGGTCTTGGCGTCCAGCGACACCAGCTTGGCGTCCAGCGTGCCCATGAACAGCCGCTCGCCCATGATCGCCACGCCGCGGTTGTTCGGCCCGCAGCAGAAGGTGGTCACCGGCCCCTGCTTGTGCTTGTAGTGCCAGAACTCGCGGCCGGTGGCGGCGTCGATGGCGTAGACGTGGTTGTACGAGGTGGTCAGGTACATCACGCCGTCGACGACGATGGGCGCGGTTTCCATCGACTCCAGCACCTCGGTCTGGAAGGTAAACGCCGGACGCAGGCTGGCGACGTTGCCGGTGTTGATCTGCGTGGCCGGGTAGTAGCGCGTCTGCGCATAACTCATGTTCGAGTGCAGGAAGTTGCGGCCGTCGCCATCGGCGGCGTTCAACTGCGCCTGGCCGACGGCCACCGTCCTGGGCACCGGCATGCCGGTGGCGGCGTTGGCGCCGCCTTGAATTTCGGCCTGGCCGTGGGCCGCGCCGCACGCGGCAGCGCACAGCACGGACAGCGCAAACGCGCGGCCGGGCAGCCGGCGCTGGAGGGTCAAGGTGTCGGGCACGGGGTGTCTCCTCGGTGTGGTGTACATCTGCACCGCGGTGTCGTGCGCGCCGCGGCGGGCGGCGAGCCCGCAGGTCCAGCATGGCTTGGGCCAGGCTTGTCGGACTCCAAGTCCAGAATACGTGCAGTCGTGTCCGGGCGGAAGGGTGGTATGCCAGTGACCATGCGCGAAAGCGGGGCAGTCTTCCGGGCGGCCCGGAAGTCCGCGGAGCGTTGGCGGCGCCGGCTGGGCGCGCTGGCGGCGCTGGCCGCGTTGGCTGTGTCATCGTCCCAGGCCGCGGCGCCGCTGGACAGCGAGCCGGTGACGCTGAACGCGCAAATGCTGGTCGCCGCGCGCCAGGGCGACGCTGCGACGGTGCAGCGGCTGCTGCAGCGCGGCGCGGCGCCCAACGCGCGCAACCGGCTCGGCAAGTCGGTGCTGCTGCTGGCCTGCGAGCAAGGCCATGCCGCGCTGGCCGACGCGGCCCTGGCCGCCGGGGCCGACGTCAACCAGCCGGCGGTCAACCGGGTGACGCCGTTGATGGCCGCCAGCCACGGCGGCCATGCCGCGTTGGTGAGCCGTTTGCTGGCGGCCGGCGCCGACCCGCTGGCCACCGACCGGCTGCACAAGAGCGCAATGGTCTACGCCGCCGGCCAGGGCCACGCCGCGGTGGTGGCGCTGCTGCTCGACCACGGCGTGGCGGTCAACACGGTCTACGCCAACGCACTGACCGCGCTGATGTGGGCCGCCGGCTCGGGCAACGCCGACAGCGTCCGGCTGCTGCTGGCGCGCGGCGCCGACGCGGCAGCGCGCGACGACCGCGGGCTGACGGCCGCCGACATCGCGCGCCAGGGCGGGCACGCCGCGCTGGCCGAGTTGCTGGCGCGGTAGTCATACCAAACGCGCGCGTTCCCGCCGCGGCGCAGCCGGCGCGGCGAGAATCGCCGCCTTTCCCTCCGCCGGCCGGCACGCGCCGCCGCCGGCCACTCCGCACAGGCATGGAAGCATTTCTGGTCTCCACCGGCGTCGTCGCGCTCGGTGAAATGGGCGACAAGACGCAACTGCTGGCGCTGGTGCTGGCGGCGCGCTTTCGCCAGCCGTGGCCGATCATCGCCGGCATCCTGGTCGCCACGCTGGCCAACCACGCGATGGCTGGTGCGGTCGGTGCCTGGGTCGCCGCGGCCATGGGCCCGCAATTGCTGCGTTGGGTGATCGGTGGCTCGTTCCTGGCCATGGCGGCGTGGATGCTGGTGCCCGATGAGCTTGACGACGACGCGGCCAAGGCCGGCCACCACCGCCTGGGCGTTTTTGGCACCACGGTGGTGGCGTTTTTTCTGGCCGAGATGGGCGACAAGACCCAGATCGCCACCGTCGCGCTGGCCGCGCGCTACCCGTCGCTGTGGGCGGTGGTCGCCGGCACCACGCTGGGCATGCTGGTGGCCAACGTGCCGGCGGTGCTGCTCGGCGAGCGCATGGCCGGCGGCCTGTCGAAGCGGGTGTCGATGAAGGCGGTGCACGCGGTGGCCGCGGCCATCTTTGCGCTGCTGGGGGTGTTGACGCTGCTTGGCGTCGGCCAGTTGCTCTGAGCTGATTTGAAGCGTTATGGACGCAACGCCGGCGTGTCGACCGCCAACCCGGCGGCGCGCGCGGCCAGAAACACCTCCAGCGCGCGCCACTCGTCGGCGCCGGCGGCAAACGGCTCGGCGCGCACACCGGCCATGCAGGCGCGCAACCGGCGCTGCAGGCTGCCGACGGCCTGCCACTCCAGCCGGTACAGCGGGTAGCCGGTCGGGTGGCCTTGTGGGATGACCGCGCCGCCCAGGCGCCGCCCGGCCAGCGTGTCGTGGCACTGCGCGCACGACAGGTTCAACTGCCCGAAGCGGCGCTGCCACAGCGCCGCGCCGCGCGCGCGCCAGGGCGCCAGCCGTGGGTCGGCGGGCGGCGCCAGCGGCAGGCCGCGCGACTGCAGCCCGACGTAGGCCGACAGCGCCAGCAGCGCCGGGTCGTCGTCGGCCAGCGCGCTGGCGTGCTGGTGGCGCTGGCGGCAGGTGTTGATGCGCTCGGCCAGGTTCAGCGGGCGCGCGGGACTGGCGGCCGGGGCGGTGTTGGCGGCGGCTGCGCCGATGGCAGTCGTACCGATTGCCGCCACCGCGTCGGGCCAGGCCGGGTAGCGCGCGGCGACGCCGCGCATGCTGCGTTCGGCGTCGCCGTGGCAGTCGGCGCAAGACGGGTGGCCGGCGTCGGCCGGTGCACGCCACAACGCGGCGCCCTCCTGTACCGCCAACAGCGCCGGGTTCAGGCTGTCGTCGCGCTGCATGGCCTGCAGCGCCGGGCCCATGTCGTCAAAGCCGGCATGGCGCGGGTCGGGTGCGGCCGGCGCGGCGCCGGCGTGGGTGACCAGCAGCAGCGCGGCCCACGCCGCGGCTGCGCCGCGGGGGGTCTGTCGATGCCGGTTGGCGGCGGTCACGCCAGGCTGCGCGTTTCGCGGTGGGCAAAGCCGTCGTCGCCCAGCCAGTCGAAGCGCAGCGTGGCCGGGCCGTCGTGGCGCAGCCAGAAGGCCAGATAAGGGTTGGCCGCGATCGCCGGGTACAGGTCGGCGGCAAACACCAGCGTGGCGTCGCGCCGGCATTCAAAGCGGGTGACGATGCTGCGACGCAGCACCTGGCCATCGGCGCCGACACGCTGGCCGCTTTCGTTCGGGTGGCCCAGCGTGACGCGCAGCTCGAACGTTTCTCCGCGCTGCGGCTGCGGCGGCAGCAGGTGGATCAGTGCGCGCGTGGCCACGGCTGAGATCAACCCTCGACGCAGGCCGCCAGCGTGACGATGACCTCGGCCTGCGCCTGCCAGCGGCTGCCGTCGGACAGCCGTGCCAGCGCGACGACGCGCTGCGACTGCGCCAGCCGGATGCGCGTGGCCACCTGCGCGCGCGGCTGCGCCGGGGTGAGCGCAAAGCGCGCCACCTCGCGCTGCGGGTTGCGTTCGTTGAACAGCACGATTTCCTGCACATGGTCGACGTCGGTCATCGGGCTGTCGACGCTGACCGCCACCGGCACCGCGTTGCCGTTCTCAACCAGCGGCGCGATCTCCAGCCGCACCCGGCCGCTGGCAATCGGCTGGCCGTCGGCCCACTGGCGGATGTGCGCCTCCAGCGCCAGCGGCGCGCTGGCCGACTGCGCCACCCGGCAATGCACAGCCAGCCAGCCGGCGCCGGCGGCGGCAAGCAGTTGGCGGCGTTGCGTGGCCATGGCGGTTCGCGGCGCGTGCGGCTTTCAGCGCAAGGTCGAAAGCCAGGCGACGACGTCGTCGATCTGCGCGTCGTCAAGCAGCGGCCGGCCGGCCCAGCGCGGCGCCGGCCGGTCCAAGCCCTCGCGGCGGGCGAATGCTGGCATCACCGTCTGCGGGTTGAAGCGCTTGGGCGCAAGCAGCCGCTCGCGCAACTGCACCGGCAACAGCCGCGCGCCGACGCCGGCCAACGGCGGCCCGATGTCGCCGTGCAGCACCGCGGGCTTGCCGGGCAGCACATGGCACAGCACGCACAGTCCTAGCTGGCGGTTCTCAGCAATCGCCTGCCCGCGCGCCGGGTCACCGGCCGCGATTGCCGGCGCGGCCGCACACAGCACCGCCAGCGCATGAACGATGACCGCCCGGCGCGGGCGCCGGGCATGAACAATGAAAAAGGCACGGGCTGCCGCCTGTGGGGTGTTTTTCATCGTTCATCGTTCATCGTTCATGCACGCGCCAACGAGTGCCGCCGCAAAGGCAGTGAGCGCACCCGTTTGCCGGTGGCGGCGAAGATGGCGTTGAGCACGGCCGGCGCGGCGACCGCGATGGTCGGTTCGCCGACGCCGCCCCAGAAGCCGCCCGAGGGCATCACGATGGTTTCCACTTTCGGGCAGGCGGTCATCAGCATCACTGGGTAGTCGCTGAAGTTGCTTTGCACGACCCGGCCTTTGTCCAGCGTGCATTCGCCGTACAGCGCGGCCGACAGGCCGTAGACGAACGAGCCCTCGACCTGCGCGGCGATTTGCTGTGGGTTGACCGCGTGGCCACAGTCGGTGGCGGCGACGATGCGGTGGATGGTGAGCGCGCCGTCCTTGGCCACCGAGACCTCGGCGCAGGCCGCGACATAGCTGCCAAAGCCCATCGTCACCGCCAGCCCGCGGTGCACCGGCTGGCCGCCGACCGGTGCCGCGGGCCGGCCCCAGCCGGCACGCTCGGCCACCGCGTTCAGCACCGCCAGGTGCTTGGGTGACGCGGCCAGCAGTTGCCGGCGCAGCGCCAGCGGGTCTTGCCCGCTGGCATGGGCGATTTCGTCGATGAAGCACTCCAGGTACAACGTGTTCTGGTTCAAGTTGACGCCGCGCCAGAAACCCGGCCGCAGCGGCGGGTTGCGCATCGCGTGGTCGACCAGCAGGTGCGGCACCGCGTAGCCGAGGTGGCCTTCCGGGCCGTCGGGGTTCAGGCCCTGGAAGGCGATCGGGTCGCGGCCGTTTTGCAGCATTTGCGGCAGCAGCGCGGCGACGATCGACTGCCCGGAAATGCGCATATGCAGCGCGCTCAACTTGCCGTCGCGGTCCAGCCCGGCGCGCAGCCGGCACTGGGTGGTCGGGTGGTAGAAGCCGTGCTGCATGTCCTCTTCGCGGCTCCACACCAGCTTGATGGGCGTGCCGGGCAACTGCCGCGCCAACAGCACCGCCTGGCGCACGTAATCGGTCGCGCCGCGGCGGCCAAAGCCACCGCCGAGCAGCAGCTTGTAGACCTCGCACTGCGCCGGCGGCAGTCCGGCGGCCTCGGCGGCGGCGGCCAGCGCGGCCTCGCCGTTTTGCGTCGGGCACCAGACCTCGCAGCGCGCTGTCGCGCCGCCGGCAGCGGGGGTGTAGCGCGCGGTGGCGTTCATCACCTCCATCGTCACGTGGTGCTGCCACGGCGCGGCGTAGTCGGCCTCGATGACGCGCGCGGCGCCGGCCAGCGCGGCGCGCGCATCGCCACGCTGGTTGCCGACAAACGCGTCGTCGGCCGACAGCCCGGCGCGCAGCATGGCGTCGACCGCGGCGCTGTCCAGCCCGGCGTGCGGGCCTTCGTCCCATTGCAGCGGCAAGGCATCGAGCGCCTGTTTGGCGCGCCACCAGGTGTCGGCCACCACCGCCACCGCGCTGTCGCCCACCGGCAGCACCGCCTTCACGCCGCGCCGGCCGGTCACCGCCGCGGCGTCAAAACTTTTCAACTTGCCGCCGACCACCGGGCAGTCGCGGATCGCCGCGTTGAGCATGCCGGGCAGCGCCAGGTCGATGCCGTAGACCTGCGCGCCGGTGGTCTTGGCCGCCGTATCCAGCCGCGCCAGCGGCTGGCCGGCGATGCTCCAGTTTTTGGGGTCTTTCAGCGCCAGGTCGGTCGGTGGGGTCAGCCGCGCCGCGGCCGCGGCCACCGCGCCGTAGGTGGTGCGACGGCCACTGTCGGCGTGCTGGATCACGCCACGCTCGGCGCGACACTGCGCCGCCGGCACGCCCCAGCCGTCGGCGGCGGCCTGCACCAGCATCAGCCGCGCCGCGGCGCCGCCTTTGCGCACGTAGTCGTGCGACTCGCGGATGCCGCGGCTGCCGCCGGTCGAAAAATTGCCCCAGATCCGGTTGCGCGCCAGGTTTTGCCCCGGCGTGGGGAACTCGGTGGTCACGCGCGACCAGTCGCAGCCGAGCTCCTCGGCCACAAGCTGCGCCAGGCCGGTCAGCGTGCCCTGCCCCATTTCGCTGCGCGCGATGCGGATCACCACCGTGTCGTCGGGCTTGATCAGCACCCAGGCGTTGACCTCGGCGCCCGGCGCGGCGGCGGCTTGCGCGCGCGCCGTCGGCACATGAAAACCCAGCGCCAGCCCGCCGGCCGCGGCCGCGCTGCCGACGACGAATGCGCGGCGCGATGGCGACGCCAACGCCGACGGATCAGCCCCGGGCGCGTCGGCGGCCAATTCGGTGATCGGCGCGGGATGAAGAATCGGTGGCCAGACGGAAGTCATCGCCTCACCCCTTCGCGGCAAGCTGGATCGCCGCGGCGACCCGGTTGTAGGTGCCGCAGCGGCAGACGTTGGTGATGCCGTCGCGGATGTCGGCCTCGCTCGGCCGCGGCTTGGCGGCCAGCAGCGCCGCGGCGGCCATCAGCATGCCGGGCTGGCAAAAGCCGCACTGCGGCACGTCGAGCTTGACCCAGGCCTGCTGCAGGGGATGGCGGCCGTCGGGCGACAAGCCCTCGATGGTGACGATCTTGTCGCTGGCCTCGACCGTCGACACCGGCCGCGCGCAGGCGCGCACCGCCTCGCCGTTGATGTGTACCGTGCAGGCGCCACATTGCGCGATGCCACAGCCGTATTTGGTGCCGGTCAGCCCGAGCTGCTCGCGCAGCACCCACAAAAGCGGCGTGTCGGGTTCGGCATCGTGGTTCAGGCGGCGGCCGTTGACGTTCAACGTGGGCATGGCTGGGTTCCTGGCGAACTTTGGTCGACGGCGTTGATCATCCGGGGCCACTGGTCGTTTAACAAGCGGGTTGGGCCCGCGGGTCAGTGGCCTGCCCGGAGTCCTGCAGGATTTGCGCCGGCGGCGCGGCGCGAGCACTTGAAAGCCGACCCGGCGGTGCCATTTACCGGCCGCCCGACGTGCTGTGCGACCGGCGGCGACCGTGGCTGCTGGCGTACAGACGGGGGCGGGCTGCATATTTGCCGCGGCGGTGTTCCAATGCCGCGCGGTGACAGCAGCTTGAAGCCGCCGTAGACCGCAGTTGGGCGATTGATTATTAGGAGCGCATGCCGTGAAGAAAGTTTTTGTCGCAATGGCCCTGTCGGTTGCCGCGCTGGGCGTGGCCATGGCCCCGGCCGATGTCGAGGCCAAACGGCTGGGCGGTGGCCGCCCGGCCGGCATGCAGCGGCAAATGCCCAGCCAGCCCGCCGGCGTCACGCCGCATACGCCCGCGCAGGCGCCGACGCAGGCCGCCGCGCCTGCGGCGGCCCGCCCGGCCACGCCGATGGCTGCGCCGGCGCCGGCGCGGCGCTCGTGGATGGCGCCGTTGGCCGGTCTGGCCGCTGGCCTGGGACTGGCCGCACTGGCCAGCCATTTCGGCTTCGGCGAGGCGATGGGCAACATCATGACCATGCTGCTGCTGGGCGTGGCGGCGATGTTCCTGGTGCGCTTCGTGATGTCGCGCATGGCGCGCAGCCGCGACGCAGCGCTTGCCGCGCGAGGCCCGCAATGGGCCGGCGCGGCCGCCGGGGCGGGTGTGGGCAACGCGGCGCCGGTGGGCGGCTGGCAAACCCAGGCCGCGCCGCTGCCGGCGCCGACGATGGAGCGCAGCGCACTGGCACCGGCTGCCGGTGCGGCGGCATTCGGCGCGGCACCGGCCACCTTGCCCGGCGGCATCGCGCACGACGAGTTCATTCGCCTGGCCAAGATGGTCTTCATCCGCATGCAGGCCGCCAACGACGCGGCCAATGTCGAAGACCTGCGCAAATTCACCACGCCCGAACTGTTTGCGTCGCTGCGGCTGGACTTGCAGGAGCGCGGCAACGTCAAGCAGCAGACCGATGTCGTCCGGCTTGACGCGCAAGTTGCCGACGTGGTGCGCGAGAACGGCATGGACATCGTCAGCGTGCGCTACCACGGGCTGATCCGTGAGACCGCCGACGGCGCGGCCGACCCGTTCGACGAGCTGTGGCATCTGGTGCGTGCCGCCGATGGCCAGGGCGATTGGGCGATTGCCGGCATCACGCCGCAACAGGCCTGAACGCCCGGGCGACCAGCAATGCGCGCCGAGATTGCGCCGGCGGGTGCCGGCAAGTGGCGGGGTTTTGCGCCGTGGCGCGGGCGGCGCTTGATCGGCACAGCAATGCTGGTGGTGGCGAGCGCCGCGTTGTCGCCGGTCACCACGCGGGCACAGTCCGCCGCGTCGCCGGCGGCCTCAGCGGCGTCGGGTCCGACGCTGCGTGCCGAAATCGCCACGCCGCTGCAGGCCGCGCAAAACGCGCTGCGTGCCGGCAACCATGGCGAAGCGCTGGCCAGGGTGGCGGAGGCCGAAAAGATTGCCGCGCCGACGCCTTATGAGCGCTATGTGCTGTTGCGCCTGAAGGCCGCGGCGCTGTACGGCGCCGGTGAGCTGGAGCGGGCCGCGCAGGCGTTCGACAGCGCCTTGGACTTGCCCGACATGCCCGCCGCCGACCGTCTGCCGGTGCTGGAAATCAGTGCCAAGTTGGCGCTGCAGCGCAAGGACTACCCGCGCGCCGTGGCGCGGCTGAAGGTGTATTTCGCCGCCGGCGGGGCGGACGCCGAGCTGCGAGGCCTGTATCCGCAGGTGTTGGCGCTGGCCGGCGATTCGCCGGGCGCGGCGCGCGAGGCGGCGGCCTTGGTTGCCGCCGACGAGCAAGCCGGTCGCGTGCCGGCGGAAGCGTTGCTGCGCTTGCTGGCTTCGACCAGCGACAGCGCGGGCGACCCCGGCGGCTACCTGCGGGCGTTGGAGCGGCTGGCGCTGACCACCGGCAAGGCCGAGTACTGGTCCGAGCTGATCGCCCGCACCACGCGCCGCGACGGTTTCGCCGCCGAGCGGCTGCGGCTGGACGTCTATCGGCTGCGCCGCGCCGCCGGCTTGCCATTGCAGGGGCGTGAATGGGTCGACATGGCGCAGCGCGCCTTCCAGGCCGGACTGCCGGGCGAGGCGCGCGCGGTGCTGCAAGAAGGTGCGGCGCAAAAAATGGTCGGCGTTGGCGCTGACGCCGCGGCCGACCGAAAACTGGTCGATCTGGTCGGCAAGGCCGCGGCACAGGACGAAGCCTCGTCCAACGACAGTGAAGCCGCGGCACGCAAGGCGGCCGATGGCAATGCGCTGGCCAGCCTGGGGATGGCGCTGTCAGGCGCCGGCAAGGCCGAGCGCGGTGCCGCGCTGATCGCCGCCGGCGAGGCCAAAGCTGGCTTGCGCCGGCCCGACGACACGGCGCTGCACCTGGGCATTGCGCTGTGGCGTGCCGGCCAGCGCGAGGCCGCGCTGCAAAGCTGGGCGCGCGTCAAGGGCAGCGACGGCAACGCCGACCTGGCGCGGCTGTGGTCACTGCTGGCGCGGCGGCCGGCGGTGGCGAACTAAAGCCGTTGGAACCCGAGCCGAGCTGCCGCATCTGCTGCGCCGATTTGGACGCTGCTTTGTCGCCCTGGGCGGTTGATCAGGCCAGGCCTTCAGCCTTTAGTGCCGCCTGCACCGCCGGACGTGCCGACATGCGCTGGCGGAAGGCCAGCAAATGGGTGTACGGCGTCAGGTCCACGCCGACATGCCTGGCCCAGTTGGTGACCACGAACAGATAAGCGTCGGCCACGCTGAACGCGTCGCCCAGCAGGTAGTTCTTGCCGGCCAGCGCGTCGTCGACCGCGCGCAGCCGCAGCAGCAGCCGCTCGCGCACGGCGGCCTTGAACTCGTCGTTGGCCGCCGGGTTGAAGAACGGCCCGAAGCCGCCCTTGTGCAATTCGGTGGCGATGAAATTCAGCCACTGCTGCAGCCGGGTGCGTGCCAGCGTGCCGTTGGGTGGTGCCAGGTGCTTTTCGGGCACCTGATCAGCGAGGTACTGAACGATGGCCGGCCCTTCGGCGATGCGCTCGCCGTCGTCCAGTTCCAGCAGCGGGACGTAGCCGTGTGGGTTGATCTTGCGGTAGTCGCTGCCGTCGGGCAGCAGCTTGGTTTTGGTCGGCGCCAGAATGGCATCGAAAGCCAGACCGGACTCGTGCAACACGATGTGCGGGCTGAGCGAACACGCGCCCGGGCTGTAGTAAAGCTTCATGGGTTGGAATCTCCTGGTGATAACCGCAAGAAAGTGCAGCGCGAGGTTAACCGCGTTGCGGCGCTCGTTGCCGCCGCGGGGCCTTGGCAGATCAGGCTTAGGATGGGGCCGGCGGTGTCGAACCGGCGTGCAAGCCGGTGACGCCGGGTCAGAAAGAGTAGCCTTCAGGAGACGTGATGCCTCGCGCCGTGTTGTCAGAGTCCGCCATCCACCCGTCGGTTCGGGATGTGGTGGCGCAGCACCATGCCGACGTGGTACGCGAGGTGCAGGCCGCGGTCGCACGCGACGCGGTGGTGGTGGTCGGGATGAAGCAAAACCCGTTTCCACGCCGGGCGCGCCGCGCGTTGAACGGCGCGGGGGTTGCGCATACCTATCTGGAGTACGGCAGCTACCTTAGCCAGTGGCGGCGCCGCAATGCACTGAAAATGTGGTCAGGCTGGCCAACCTTCCCGATGGTTTTCGTCAACGGCCAATTGGTGGGCGGCGCGAGCGACCTGCAGCGCTTGATCGGAAGCGGCGAACTCAAACGCCTGATCAGCCAGCCGCGCGGCGGCAGCTAAGCATGGCGACCGGTGTCTTGGGCCGGCAGGCAGCTCAGTGGCGGGTCATTGCAGACGCTGACGGCGCAGCGCCACCTCGACTTCATGCTGCCATGGCAAGTCACGCACGATGCGGTTGATATGGCGCGCCGATTCGGGTGCGCTGAGCAGCGTGCCCTCGTCGCTGACCAGGCGCAGGTTGGTGACCACGGCCATCGGGTCGGCCATCGCCACCACGCCGCGGGCGATCTGCACCCAGTCCCAGGCCATGCCAATTTCGCACACCGGGTCACGGCAAATCCAAAGGGTTTGTCCGCTCGCGCGCACACTCCAGTCGCCGCCAGCCGGAGGTTGGGCGATGATTTGGGTGACCAGGTGGTGAAGTTGTAACGGTAGCTGCCGCCCCACCTGCCACAATAACGGCGGCCATGCATGGACGCTCCACGGCGGACGCTGCGCGGCGATTTGGGATGGGCTTGGGCAAAGCGTCGCAGCGTGAGGGTTTGCGGTGGGGTCTGTCGTCGGTGTCATGGTGTAAGTTTTCGACAGACGGTCAGGCGTGCCCACATGTAAACCCTTTCAGGGCGGTGCGGACTGACGCTTGTAGAGCGGCACAAATCGATCCATCGCTATGTTGCAAGTCGGATACGCGGCCGTTTTGAACGCCGGCAGCCAGGAAGAATTTCGGCGCGAGGTGGTCGATTTTTCGCGCCGGCTTGGCTTCAACACGGTGTCGGCGATGGCGGTGATCGACCAGGGCGTCGGCAAATCCGACTTCATCACCATTGACAACGCGCCGGACGGCTTTGGCGAGGTTTGCAATGACCGCCTGCGTGGCCGCCAGGATCCGGTAATGCAGCACTGCAGGCTGCAATCGGTGCCCATCATCTGGGATCAGGCCACTTACACCCGCCATGGATTGGGTGGCATGTGGGAGGAGCAGGCGCGGTTTGGCTACTGCACCGGCATTGCAATGGCGCTGCATCTGCCGGAGGGTCGGCATTTCGTACTCGGCGTCGAGCGCGACAAACCGCTGCCGGAGGATCCTGCGGAGCTGACCCGCATCGTTGCTGACTTGCAGCTGTTCGCGGTCCACGCCCAGGACGCAGCGCTGCGCGTGCTGTCGCCGCTGCTGCAGTCGGACAGCCGACCGCATCTGACGCCGCGCGAATTGGAAGCGCTGCAGTGGACGATGGAAGGCAAGACGGCCTGGGAATTGGGTTCCATCCTGGGTATTTCAGAGCGCACCGCAGTGCTGCATCTGAACAACGCCGCCCACAAGCTGGGGTGCTCCAGCAAGCACCAGGCGGTGCTCAAGGCGATGCGGCTGGGCATCATCCGCTAAGAAAGCGGAATTCGCCGCAGCTCGGCGTGGTTGCGGTGTTTCCTCGCGCGGCTCGGGCCGCAAGGCCTGCCGAAAACAGCGCTTACATCGAATTCGCCGAAATCGCGATGATTTGGGGCGCTAATTCGTGGATCGCCTGGCAGGATCGCCTGTAAGACTTGACAGTTCCCGCTTCAGCGAACAGTCGGTCAAATAACACGCAGGCGCTAACGCTGACGACCATGGCGATGCGGCCTCACCACCTTCGGAGAAGCTCATGCACACAAACCACCATTTCACCATGCCAGCTAATACGATGTTGCCTAAGCATTGCTGGTAAGCCAATCCCCAATTTGGATGTAGCGGCCCGCCCTCAGCGGGCCGTTTGCATTGGGTCACCTGAATTCGGCCTGGCGCGCGCTGCGACGCTGGTTGTGTCCGTCGTGGCCGCCGTGCTGCATCGGTGGTGGGCGCGGGCAGGTTTGTCCGCAGGGAGTGCGGCCAGGGGCTGCGCTTTTTACAATCCGCCTCCCTCTCTCTCGACAAGGCGGGTTGCTGAGCCCGTTGCCCGCCCATGGACTCCAACACTTTTGACGTCATCGTGATCGGTGGCGGACACGCGGGGACCGAAGCTGCGTTGGCGGCGGCGCGCATGGGTTGCGACACGCTGCTGCTGACGCAAAACATCGAAACGCTGGGCCAGATGAGTTGCAACCCGTCGATCGGGGGTATTGGCAAAGGCCATTTGGTCAAGGAAGTTGACGCGCTGGGCGGCGCGATGGCCTGCGCCGCCGATGAGGCGGGGATCCAGTTCCGTATCTTGAATTCAAGCAAAGGCCCGGCGGTGCGCGCCACGCGTGCCCAGGCCGACCGCGTGCTTTATCGGGTGGCGATTCGGCGCCGTCTTGAAAACCAGCCGCGGCTGTCGCTGTTTCAAGGCACGGTTGATGACTTGCTGCTCGATGGCGACAAGGTGGTCGGCGCTTTGACGCAAATCGGCGTGCGCTTTGCGGCGCGGGCCGTGGTGTTGACCGCCGGAACATTCCTGGACGGTCGCGTCCATGTTGGACTGCAAAACCACCCGGCCGGCCGTGCGGGTGACCCGCCGGCCGCACGCCTGTCGGCGCGTCTGAAGGACATGGCGCTGCCGCAAGCGCGGCTGAAGACCGGAACGCCGCCGCGGCTGGACGGGCGCAGCATCGACTTTTCCCGGCTGGTAGAGCAGCCGGGCGACAGCGACCCGGTGCCGGTGTTCAGCTTTCTTGGTAGACCCGAAATGCACCCGCGGCAATTGCCGTGCTGGATCACGCACACCAACGCGCGCACGCACGACATCATTCGCTCGGGTTTCGACCGCAGCCCGATGTTCACCGGTGTGATTGAAGGCGTGGGGCCGCGTTACTGTCCGAGCATTGAAGACAAGATCAACCGCTTTGCCGACAAGGCGTCGCACCAGATTTTTCTGGAGCCCGAAGGGCTGACGACGCATGAGGTGTACCCGAACGGCATTTCAACCTCGTTGCCGTTTGACATTCAGGTGGCCGCGGTGCGATCGATGGTTGGCCTGGAGCATGTACACATCGTGCGGCCAGGCTATGCGATTGAGTACGACTACTTCGATCCGCGCGGATTGCAGGGTACGTTCGAGTCGCGCGCGGTGCGCGGGCTGTTTCTCGCCGGTCAGATCAACGGCACCACCGGCTATGAAGAGGCTGCGGCGCAAGGCCTGTATGCCGGCGTCAACGCCGCGCTGCATGCACTTGAGCGGGCCGAGACATTCACGCTACGGCGCGACCAGGCCTACCTCGGCGTGATGGTCGACGACCTGGTGACGCGCGGTGTGACCGAGCCGTACCGCATGTTTACGAGCCGGGCCGAGTACCGGCTGACCTTGCGTGAAGACAACGCCGACATGCGGTTGACCGAAATCGGCCGCAAGCTCGGTCTCGTCGTCGATGAACGCTGGGACTTCTTCAATCGCAAGCGTGACGCAGTCGCGCGGGAAACCGCGCGGCTGCGGCAAAGCTGGGTCAACCCAAATACGTTGTCGCCCGAGCACGCGCAGCGCCTGTTGGGCCAGCCGATTGACCGCGAGTACCGGCTGACCGATTTGCTGCGCCGACCCGGGGTGGGCTTCGATGACTTGTCGGCGGTGGTGGCAGCGGCCAATGCCGCGGGTGCCGAACTCGCGCCTGTTTCACGTGAAACGTTGACCACGACATTGGGCGACGCGGTGTTGGTGGCACAAGTGATCGAGCAGGTCGAGATTTCAACCAGGTACGCGGGCTATATCGACAAGCAGGCCGAGGAGGTGGCAAAGGCCGCTGAACAGGACGAGGTGCCATTGCCGGACGGGTTCGATTACTCGACAGTCCACGCGCTGAGTTTTGAAGTCCGCCAAATGCTGAACAAGGCCAAACCCCAAACGCTGGGTCAGGCTTCGCGGCTGCCGAGCATGACACCCGCGGCCATTTCACTGCTCCGGGTTCACTTGAAGAAGCGGCGGTTGAAGCACGTTGCCAGCGCCGAGGTGACCGAAGTCCAGGCTGCGCGCTGAAGCCAGCACCAGCAGTCACCAGCAATGCCGGCGACCAACGACGGGCCCAAGACGCTGCGCGCCCTCAGCACGTCACTCGGGCTGGAACTGGACGAGCAGACCATCGCCAAAATCGGCGACTACCAACGTCTATTGATCCAGTGGTCCGCGGTCTACAACCTGACCGCGGTGCGCGAACCACTGCAAATGCAGCTGCGCCACCTGGCCGACTGTCTGGCCGTGCTGCCGTCGTTGCGTCGGTTCGCCGCCGGGCGCCCAATCTCGGTGCTCGATGTCGGAAGTGGCGGCGGACTGCCAGGTGCGTTGCTGGCAATCGCACAGCCAGATTGGCAGGTGGAATGCGTGGATGCGGTGGCGAAAAAGGTTGGCTTTGTCCGGCAGGTTGCGGCGCAGCTCGGCCTGGTAAACCTTCGCACAACGCATGCCCGCGTGGAAAAGATTGCGGCACCGATGAATGGTGGCAAACAGGTGGTCATCTGCCGGGCGTTTTCATCGTTGGCGGATTTCACCCGCTTGAGCCAGAAGACGCTTGCGCCCGCTGGTGTATGGGTCGCGATGAAGGGCAAGGTACCTGACGCCGAAATCGCCGAATTACCCCCAAGTATTGCTGTGTTCCACGTGGAACATCTCACCGTTCCCGGGTTGGACGCCGAGCGATGCCTGGTCTGGATGAGGGCCAGCTCCTGAAGTCGCGCACCCAGCGTTCGCGCCAACATCGCACCACCTGCCAAAGGCCCGACGTCCTTTTGAGCACCGATACTCCACCCATGGCCCATGTGTTTTGCATCGCGAATCAAAAGGGGGGTGTCGGCAAGACCACCACCTGTCTGAATCTGGCAGCCGGCCTGGCCCGAATTGGCGAGCATGTGCTGGTGGTCGATCTCGACCCACAGGGCAACGCGACGATGGGTTCGGGCATAGACAAGCGCGCATTGGCGCTGTCGGTCTACGACGTGCTGCTCGAATCAGCGGGCATCGCCGAAGCGCGTGTTCGCTCAGACAAAGGTGGTTACGACCTGCTCGGCGCCAACCGCGAGTTGGCCGGTGCCGAGGTTGAGCTGGTGGCGCTGGAAAAGCGCAACCTGCGGCTGCGCCAGGCGCTGGCCCCCGTGCTCGGCGACTACGACTTCATCCTGATCGACTGCCCGCCGTCGCTTAGCCTGCTGACCTTGAACGGGTTGTGCGCCGCGCACGGCGTGCTCGTACCGATGCAGTGCGAATACTTCGCGCTTGAAGGCCTGTCGGACCTGGTCAACACCATCAAGCAGGTGCACGCCAATTTGAACCGCGAACTGCAGTTGATCGGCTTGCTTCGTGTGATGTTCGATCCGCGCATCACGCTGCAACAACAGGTCAGTGAACAGCTCAAGCAGCACTTCGGCGACAAGGTGTTCAACACCGTGATTCCGCGCAACGTGCGCCTGGCCGAGGCACCGAGCTACGGTCAGGCCGGCGTGGTCTTTGACCCCGCGGCCAAGGGCGCGCTGGCCTATGTTGAATTCGCGCGCGAACTGGTCGCGCAATTGCGCATCAAGCGTCCCAAGCCCGCAGCCTGAACGGCTACCGCAGGCGGCTGCTGCCGGTGGGCGCGGCCCGTGCGCAAACGCGCTACAGGCCCAAGCCCTCGTCCAGACCGAGGTGGACGTTCATCGCCTGCACCGCGGCGCCGCTGGCGCCTTTGCCCAGGTTGTCGAGCCGGCAAATCAACACCACGCGCTCGGCGTTGCCGAAGACGAAGACTTCCGCTCGGTTGCTGTCGTTGCAGGCCTGCGGGTCGAAGAAGCCGGACTCCAGCGTCGCTGCGTCGTCAAGTGCAGCCACGTGGACAAAGCGCTCGCCGGCATAACGCGCGGCCAGCGCGCGCTGCAGTGCAGCGCCGTCGGTTCCGGCGCGCAGTTGCGACAGGTGCAGCGGCACGCTGACCGCCAGCCCCTTGTAGAAGTCGGCCACGAAGGGCATGAACACCGGCGCGGACTGCAGCCCGGTGTGCGCGGTCATCTCAGGCAGGTGCTTGTGCGCCAGCCCCAGCGCGTACTGCCGCGGCGCGGCCAGCCGCGGGTCGCCGCCGGCCTGGTATTGCTCGATCATTTTCTTGCCGCCGCCCGAATACCCGGTCACCGAGGTGGCTGCTACGGCCAAACCGGCCGGCACCAGGCCAGCGTCGACCAGCGGCCGCAGCAGCAGGATAAAGGCGCTGGCGTGGCAGCCGGGGTTGGCGATGCGCTTGCTGGCGCGCAGCTTGTCGCGCTGGTCGGCGGCCAGCTCGGGCAGGCCGAACACCCAGCCCGGTGCGGTGCGGTGCGCGGTGCTGGCATCGATCAGGCAGGTGTTGGGGTTGCTGACCAGCGCTGCCGCCTCACGTGCAGCCGCATCGGGCAGGCATAAAAAGGCCACGTCGGCGGCGTTGAGCAGCCGGGCGCGCTCGGCGCTGTCCTTGCGCTTGTCGGCGTCAATCTTCAGCACCTCGACATCGCCGCGGCGCGCCAGCATCTCGTGGATGCGCAGCCCGGTCGTGCCCTCCTGGCCGTCGACAAAGATGCGGTAAGTCATCGCAATACTCCCGGCGCGGCGTCGCGCCAACAAGGGCAAACCAAAAAGCATACGCCATGCGCTTGGCTCAGAATCGGGCCTTATGGTGACGAAAAAACCAAAGGGACTGGGTCTGGGGCTGGAGGCGCTGCTCGGACCGGCCGGCAGCGCGGCGCTGCCAGATGCCAACGAACCGCCCCGCGCCCTCGCGCTGGATCGCCTGCAACCCGGCCGCTACCAGCCGCGCACGCGCATGGACGAGGGCTCGTTGTACGAGCTGGCCGAAAGCATCAAAAGCCAGGGCGTGATGCAGCCGGTGCTGGTGCGCCCGCTGTCGGCGCCCGCGGCAGACGGCGCGACGCACGAAATCATCGCCGGTGAACGACGCGTGCGCGCCGCCCGGCTGGCCGGGCTGGACGAGGTGCCGGTGCTGGTCAAGGCCGTGCCCGACGAAGCCGCCGCGGTGATGGCGCTGATCGAAAACATCCAGCGCGAAGACCTCAACCCGCTGGAAGAAGCGCAAGGCCTGAAGCGCCTGGTCGACGAGTTCAATTTGACCCACGAACAAGCGGCGCAGGCGGTTGGCCGCTCGCGCAGCGCGGCGACCAATTTGCTGCGCCTGCTCAATTTAAGCGCGCCGGTACAGCAAATGCTCAACGCCGGCGACCTCGACATGGGGCACGCGCGGGCGCTGCTGGGTCTGGAGGGCGCGCAGCAAATCCTGGCCGCCAATGAAATCGTTGCGCGCAAGCTGTCGGTGCGTGACGCCGAAAAGCTGGTCGCAAAAGCGCATGGCGGCGGGGGCCGGCAAACGCCGCTGCTGCGGGTGAAGAAGGAAAAGTCGCGCGACATCGTGCGCCTGGAAGAGCAGTTGGCCGACGCGTTGACCGCGCAGGTCGAGATCCGCATCCACCGCAGCACCCGCCGCGGCGAACAGGGCGAGGTGGCGATCGCCTTTGGCTCGCTCGACGAGCTCAACGGCCTGCTCGACAAGCTGGGCGTCGCCGAACGCTGACACCCCCATAGCGCCGCCAGCGGCGGCGCACACCGCGCTGCTGGTCAGGTGCCGGCGTTACCTTGCCATATCGTGACAGGGCACCGATCTGGGCCCAGTAATGCGGCCTGCTCGCTGCTTTATCGCCGCGTGTTGAGCGCAAGCTTGCGGTCAGCGTCCGCGGTGGCCGTGGCGTGCGTGGGTTTATCTGGTTTTCCCTGAATATCGATGTGAACGGTGCCGCGCGCGGCCAGGCGCGGCACGAACTCCTTCGCCGGCTGCGAATCCCACACCCGGCGACGCCCGCCATGCCCTAGAGGAGGCCGCATGTCCGTGATCAGCAACTTTGCCGCACGCTACGAACGCACCCGCGAGGAGGAAATGTCCCTGGAGGATTACCTCGACGAGTGCCGGCGCTCGCCAATCGCCTACGCCACCGCCGCCGAGCGCATGCTGCAGGCCATCGGCGAGCCGCAGATGGTCGACACCCGGCATGACCCGCGGCTGTCGCGGGTGTTCGCCAACAAGGTGATCAAGATCTACCCGGCGTTCGCCGAGTTCTACGGCATGGAGGACGCCATCGAGCAGGTGGTGAGCTACTTCCGCCACGCCGCGCAGGGGCTGGAGGAGAAAAAGCAAATCCTCTACCTGCTGGGGCCGGTGGGCGGGGGCAAGAGCAGCATCGCCGAGCGGCTGAAGGCGTTGATGCAGCAGGTGCCGTTCTATGCCATCAAAGGCTCGCCGGTCAACGAAAGCCCGCTCGGCCTGTTTGACGCGGCCGAGGACGGCGCCATCCTGGAGCAGGAGTACGGCATTCCGAGCCGTTACCTGAACCGCATCCTGTCGCCGTGGGCGGTCAAGCGGCTGGAAGACTTTGGCGGCGACATCCGGCGCTTCCGGGTCGTCAAGCGCTACCCCAACGTGTTGCGCCAGATCGGCATCGCCAAGACCGAGCCGGGCGACGAAAACAACCAGGACATTTCGTCGCTGGTCGGCAAGGTCGACATCCGCAAGCTTGAAACCTTTGCCCAGGACGACCCCGACGCCTACAGCTTCTCGGGCGGGCTGTGCCTGGCCAACCAGGGCCTGCTTGAATTCGTTGAAATGTTCAAGGCGCCGATCAAGGTGCTGCACCCGCTGCTGACCGCCACGCAGGAAGGCAACTTCAAGGGCACCGAGGGCTTTGGCGCGATTCCGTTTGACGGCATCGTGCTGGCGCACAGCAATGAAAGCGAGTGGAAGAGCTTTCGCAACAACAAGAACAACGAGGCGTTTCTCGACCGCATCTACATCGTCAAGGTGCCTTACTGCCTGCGCGTGTCGGAAGAAATCAAGATCTACGAGAAGCTGATTCGCGGCTCGTCGCTGGCCGCCGCCAAGTGCGCGCCGGGCACGCTGCAGATGATGAGCCGCTTCGCCATCCTGACCCGGCTGAAGGAGCCCGAAAACTCGTCGCTGTTTTCCAAGATGCAGGTCTACGACGGCGAGAACCTGAAGGACACCGACCCGCGCGCCAAGAGCTACCAGGAGTACCGCGACTACGCCGGCGTCGACGAAGGCATGAGCGGCATCTCGACGCGCTTTGCCTACAAGATTCTGAGCAAGGTCTTCAACTTCGACAGCCAGGAAGTGGCCGCCAACCCGGTGCACCTGATGTACGTGCTCGAACAGCAGATCGAGCGCGAACAGTTCGCGCCCGAGCTGGAGCAGAAATTCGTCGGCTTCATCAAGGAGCAGCTCGCGCCGCGCTACGCCGAGTTCATCGGCAAGGAAATCCAGACCGCGTACCTGGAAAGTTACTCCGAGTACGGGCAGAACATCTTCGACCGCTACGTGACCTACGCCGACTACTGGATCCAGGACCAGGAGTACCGCGATACCGACACTGGCGAGGTGTTTGACCGCCAGGCACTCAACGCCGAGCTGGAGAAGATAGAAAAACCCGCCGGCATCGCCAACCCGAAGGACTTCCGCAACGAGATCGTCAACTTCGTGCTGCGCGCACGCGCCAACAACCGTGGCAACAACCCGGTCTGGACCAGCTATGAGAAGCTGCGCACGGTGATCGAGAAAAAAATGTTCTCGAACACCGAGGAGTTGCTGCCGGTGATCAGTTTCAACGCCAAGGCCAGCGCCGACGAGGCCAAGAAGCACGAGGAATTCGTCAACCGCATGGTCGCCAAAGGCTACACGCCCAAGCAGGTGCGGCTGCTGTGCGAGTGGTACCTGCGCGTGCGCAAGTCGTCCTGATCCGCGGGCAGAAGTCGAAAAGGCGTGACGTGCTGCACCAGGTGATCGACCGGCGGCTGGCCGGCAAGAACAAGTCGATCGGCAACCGCGAGCGCTTTGTGCGCCGCTACAAGCAGCAGATTCGCGAGGCGGTGCGGCGCGCGGTCGACGGACGCGGCATCCGCGACCTGGAGCGCGGCGAGGAAGTGCGCATCCCGAAAAAGGACATCACCGAGCCGGTGTTCCACCACGGCCAGGGCGGGGTGCGCGAGCTGGTCCACACCGGCAACCAGGACTATGTGAAGGGCGACCGCATCCGCCGCCCGCCCAGTGGTGGCGCGGGCGGCACGGGCAAGGGCCAGGCGTCTGACCAGGGCGAGGGCGACGACGACTTCAGCTTCACGCTGAGCAAAGAAGAGTTCATGCAGGTCTTCTTTGAGGATCTGGCGCTGCCGCACCTGGTGCGCACCCAGCTTGCCGAGACACCGGAGTGGAAGAGCCAGCGCGCCGGCTTTTCCAGCGACGGTACGCCGAACAACCTGCACGTGGTGCGCTCGATGCGCGGCGCGATTGGCCGCCGCATCGCCATTGGCGCCGGCAGCCGCGCCAAGCTGCACGACCTCGAACAGCACCTGCAGTGCCTGCGCCGCTGCGCGGCCGATGGCGATGTCGCTGCCGAACGCGAGATCGCGCCGCTGGAGCAGCGCATCGAGGCGCTGCGCGCGAAGTTGGCGCGCATTCCCTACCTCGACCCGATCGACCTGCGTTTTCGCGCCCGCGTGCGGGTGCCGCTGCCAACGTCCAAAGCGGTGATGTTCTGTCTGATGGATGTCTCGGGCTCGATGGACGAAGGCCGCAAGGAGTTGTCCAAGCGCTTCTTCATCCTGCTGTACCTGTTCCTGACCCGGCACTACGAGAAGATCGACATCGTCTTCATCCGCCACCACACGCAGGCGCAGGAAGTGACCGAGGACGAGTTCTTCCATGCCCGCGAGACCGGCGGCACGGTGGTGTCGTCGGCGCTGGTGCTGATGGACCAGATCGTTCGCGCGCGCTACGCGCCCAGCGAGTGGAACATCTACGCCGCGCAGGCCAGCGACGGCGACAACTGGCACCACGACTCGGGCCAGTGCCGCGAGCTGCTGGCGAACAAACTGCTGCCCCTGGTGCGCTACTTTGCCTATGTGCAGGTGGCCGAGGAAGAGCAAAACCTGTGGCACGAATACAGCCAGCTCGCGCAAGAGCAGCCGCAGCGTTTTGCAATGCGCAAGGCGACCAGCGCCGACCAGATTTACCCGGTATTCCGCGACCTGTTCAAAAAGGAAGGCAGCGCCGCCGGCCATGGCCAGTGACAACGCATTTGAGGCGCCGCGCGGCGCACGTGTGCCCACGCTGCCGCTGCGTGGCCCACTGCCGTTGACCAAGACGGTGGCGCGGCTGCCCGCGCCGAGCGACTGGACCTTTGAGCTGATCGAGCAGTACCACGAGGTGATACGCGACACCGCGCGCCGCTATGGGCTGGACACCTACCCCAACCAGCTTGAAATCATCACCGCCGAGCAGATGATGGACGCCTATGCCAGCGTCGGCATGCCGGTCAACTACCGGCACTGGAGCTATGGCAAGGAGTTCATCGCCACCGAAAAGAACTACAAGCGCGGCGCGATGGGGTTGGCCTACGAAATCGTCATCAACGCCAACCCGTGCATCAGCTACCTGATGGAGGAAAACACGCTGGCCATGCAGGCGCTGGTGATCGCCCACGCCGCGTATGGCCACAACAGTTTCTTCAAGGGCAACTACCTGTTTCGCATGTGGACCGACGCGTCGTCGATCATCGACTACCTGGTCTACGCCAGAAACTACGTCGCCGATTGCGAGCAGCGCCATGGCCTGGAGGTGGTCGAGCTGTTCCTCGACTCGTGCCACGCGCTGCAAAACCACGGCGTCGACCGCTACCGGCGCCCGAGCCGCAAAAGCCTGGCGCAGGAGCTGGCCGAGCGCAAGGACCGCGAGGCCCACGCCCAGCGCCAGATCAACGACCTGTGGCGCACGCTGCCGCGCCGCGCCGACAAGGCGACCGAGGAAAAGGCCGCGCGCCGCTTTCCTGAAGAGCCGCAGGAAAACCTGCTGTACTTCATTGAGAAAAACGCGCCGCTGCTTGAGCCCTGGCAGCGCGAGCTGGTGCGCATCGTGCGCAAGATCGCGCAGTACTTCTACCCGCAGCGCCAGACCCAGGTGATGAACGAGGGCTGGGCCACCTTTTGGCACCATCGCCTGCTCAACCAGATGTACGACGACGGCTGGCTGTCCGACGGCGTGATGATCGAGTGGCTGAAGTCGCACACCAACGTGGTCTACCAGCCACGCGTGGGCGAGCGCGGCTACAACGGGCTGAACCCGTATGCGCTGGGTTTTGCGATGTATACCGACTTGAAGCGCATCTGCGAATCACCCACCGCCGAAGACCGGCAGTGGTTTCCCGACCTGGCCGGCGCCGACTGGGTGCCGGCGCTCGACCAGGCGATGCGCCACTACAAGGACGAGAGCTTCATCGGCCAGTTTCTCAGCCCCAAGCTGATGCGCGACTTGCGCCTGTTCGCGATCCGCGACGACGACCGCCAGCCCGACCTGGAAGTCGCCGCGATCCACGACGAGGCCGGCTACCGCCGGCTGCGCGAGGGCTTGTCGCACCAGTACGACCTGGGCTCGCGCGAACCCAACATTCAGGTCTGGAACGTTAACCTGCGCGGCGACCGCGCGCTGACGCTGCGCCACTTCCAGCACAACGACCGGCCGCTGGACGAGAGCGCGCAAGAGGTGCTCCGGCACGTCGCCCGGCTGTGGGGCTTTGGCGTGCAACTGGAAAGCACCAACGGCCGCGGCGACGTGACGCGGCGCTGGTCGGTGCCGGCGCCGGGATAAGCGCGGCTTGGCGGCGTGGTGGCTTTGCGGCGGCCGCATGGCGAACTGCCGGGTCGCTGGCGCCTCAAGTCGGCGTCGTTGCGTCCGATAGTGCGGAACGAGGCAGGCCGCCACGCTTCGCGGCCGAATGACCCAGGTGAACCAAGCGACGACCTTTCCCCTCGCGGCTGCGCGCGCCGCAGACCATTCCGCGATGGGCCCGCTGGCACAGCAGGCATTGGCCGAATGCGCCTGCCACGGCACGGCGGTGGTCGACGCGCATGGCCGCCTGCTTTGGCAAAACGCCGCCTTTGCGCGCCTGGGCGCGGAGCCGGCAGCCGCCGGTGACGGCGCCCCGCTGGTTGACAGTCTGCGCAGCGCCGGATTTGACGCAGCCGATGTCGATCGCGTGGCGACCGCCCTGGCCAATGGCGAGCCGCTGCGCATGCACGCCTCGGCCCGCGCCGGCACGCAGCGCACGCCGCGCAGCTTCGCGCTTGCGCTGACGTCCAGCAGCGTCAGAACCAAGGGCACGGCGAATTCGGCGCGCTGCTTCGTACTCGAACTGGTCGACCAGACCGAACTGGTCACCGACCGCCAGCGTCATGACGCGTTGCTGGCGGCGATACCCGCCGGCGTGGTGTTGTTTTCCGACCAAGGCGCGGTCATCGACTGCAATGCCACCGCCGAGCAGCAGTTTGATCTCAACCGGGCGCAGTTGAATGGCATGCAGGCCGCGCCCGACGCCGACTTCCAGGTTCTGCGCCACGACATGCAGCCGATGCGGCGCGAGGACTGGCCCGCGGTGCAGGCGCTGCGCAGCGGCACCGGGGTACGCGGCATTTCATTGGGTATTCAGAAAAACAGCCAGAGCCAACTGCGCTGGCTGCAGGTCAACGCCGAGCCGGTGCGCGACGAGGCCAACCGCATCACCGGCGCGGTGGCCTGCTGCGTCGACGTGACCGAACAGCGCAAGCAAGATGCCGTGCTGGCCCATACCGTCGAGGCCGCCGGCCTGGGTACCTGGATCCTGGACCTGGCCGGCGGGCATCTGGAATTCAACGACCGGGTGCTGACCATGCTGGGCTGGCGGCCGGGCGACTTTGGTCAGGAGCGCGCGACCTGGATTGAGCTGGTCCACCCCGAAGACCGCTCGCGGTGGCAGCAAGCGCTGCACCGCCATCTGGCCGACCCCAGCGCGCCGTGTCGGGTCGACCTGCGGCTGCGCCGCCCCGACGGCGACTGGGCCTGCGTGCAAAGCTGTGGCGTGGTGGTGGCGCGTGACAGCGAAGGCCGTGCGCTGCGCATGGCCGGCATCAACATCGACATGACCGAACAGGTGCAGATGCAGGCCATGTTGCGCCACGCGGCGCGCACCGACGGTCTGACGCAACTGCCCAACCGCACCGCGGTGTTTGACCGCGTGCAGGAAATGATCGAGCGCGCGGCCCAGCGCAGCGACTACCACTACGCCGTGCTGTACATGGACTTTGACCGCTTCAAGCAGGTCAACGACACGCTCGGGCACGCCGCCGGCGACGAGTTGCTGCGCCAGATTGCGCAGCGGCTGCGCCGCGCGCTGCGCGCCGGCGATGCGATCGGCTTGTTGCACGGCGACGCCGCCGAACAGTCGGCCGGGCGCATAGGCGGCGACGAATTCGTCGTCGTGCTCGACGACATCAAGGACAGCGACGGCGCCTGCCGGGTGGCCAAGCGCCTGCTCGACGTTTTTGCCGCGCCCTACCGCCTCGGCGACCATACCGTGCAGTCGACCGCCAGCATTGGCATCGTCACCTCCGAGCACGCCGCCACCGACGCCGCCACCGTGATGCGCGACGCCGACACCGCGATGTACGAAGCCAAGCGCAGCGGTCGCGGGCGCTGGGTGCTGTTCCAGCCGGCGATGCACGAGCGCGTGGCGCACGGGGCGGCGATCGAAAGCGAGCTGCGCAGCGCGCTGGCCAAACGCGAGCTGTATGTGGTCTACCAGCCAGTGGTCGGCCTGCATGGCCACGGCGGACGGCATGACGGTGTCGAGGCCCTGGTGCGCTGGCGCCATCCGACGCGCGGCCTGGTGCCGCCGCTGCAGTTCATCGGCGTGGCCGAGGAGTCGGGGTTGATCGTCGAGCTGGGCAAGCAGGTGCTGTCCATGGCTTGCGCGCAATTCACCGCCTGGCAGCGCGCGCTCGGCGAGCATGCGCCGCGCTCGCTGGCGGTCAACCTGTCGCCGGCACAACTGCGCTGGCCGGGGCTGCTTGACATGGTGCGCGAGATCCTCGCCGACAGCGCCATCGACCCGCGGCTGCTGCAGCTTGAAGTGACGGAAAGCCTGGCTGCGCAGGACGACGCGATACGCGCGCGTCTGCGCGAGTTGAAGGCGCTGGGCATTCGCATCGCTCTCGACGACTTCGGCACCGGCTACTCGTCGCTGGCCTGCCTGCACCAGTTGCCGGTGGACACGGTCAAGATCGACCGCTCGTTCGTGATCCACGCCGAGGTCAGCGCGTACCACCGGGTGCTGATCGAGGCCACCATCCGCGTCGCCCAGACCCTGGGCATGGGCACTGTCGCCGAGGGCATAGAAACCGAGTCACAGCGCGCGCTGCTGCAATCGCTGCAATGTGACCGCGGCCAGGGCTACCTGTGGTCGCGGCCGCTGGAGGCTGACGCGCTGGCCGACTGGCTGCTTGGCGCACCGGCCACCGCGCCCGCGCCGCTGGCGCGCGCCGCCTGACGCGGCGGGCCGCTGGCTGGGCCGCCGGCGGCGCGGCTCAGCGCCGTCAAACCCCGCCGGCGCGCGCCATGGCGTCGTGGCCGGTCAATGCAGGGCGGTGGTGTCAGCCAGTGCGAACTCGCCGATCGGCACCTCGAACCACTGCGTGTCCTCGGTGATGCAAATGAAGCTGCCCTGCATCGAGCCCTGCGGCGTGCCGATCTGCACCCAACTGGTGTACTCGAACTGCTCGCCGGGCTTGAGCAGCGGCTGGTGGCCAACCACCGCCAGACCGCGCACCTGCTGCACCTGGCCGCGGTGGTCGGTGATGTGCCAGCGCCGCGCAATCAACTGCGCCGTCGCCGCGCCGGTGTTGCGGATGGTGATGGTGTACGCATAACCGTACAATTGCTGCGTTGGATCGGTTTGATCGGGCAGCGGTCGGACCACCGCGGTGACGGTCAATTCAACTTCGGGCATGGGGCGGCATTCTAGGTTTGGGTGTCTGTCGGACGTTGTGACGGTACCGCGTCGGCACCCCAGGCGGGGAATTCGCACTCACCGCCACGCCCGTTTTCGCGCAGCGGCGTAAGCTGTCACGCTCAGCACACTCGGCAGGGGCGGCGGCTATGCGGCGTGGGTGGTTGGCTTTGGTATGTCTGTGGCTCGGTGCCTGCGCGGCGCCGCAGGCGGTGGTGCCGGTCCTGCCGCCGCCGCTGGCCGACGAACGCTTCGGTGTGGCGCCGCGGCTGCCCGACGCCGAGGCCTTGTTTGCGCTCAGCGCGCAGATGCGCGACTTCGCCGCCACGCAGTTGCGCGGCCGACACATGCAAACAACGTCGGCGCTGGCGCTGGTCGACGCGCTTTACAACAGCGAAAAGCTGCAGTTGCGCTACGACGATTCAGGCCCAACGCGCAGCGCGGCCGAAGCCTTTGCCGACCGGCGCGGCAACTGCCTGTCGCTGGTGCTGATGACCGCCGCCTTCGCCAAGGCGCTGGACTTGCAGGTCGACTACCGACAGGTTCATGCCGCCGGTTCCGACGCCTGGCGCAGCAGCGGCGCACTGTTGGTACACGACGAGCACGTCAACATCGTGCTGGCGCCGTCGCGGGTTTCGGCGCGCCGGGTGGCCGGCCGCGACGAGGCGCTGGTGATTGACTTTCTGCCGCAGCAACAGGCCGCTGAACTGCGCAGCCGCAGCCTGGACGAGCGCACGCTGGTGGCGATGTACTACAACAACCGCGCCGCCGAGACACTGGCCGACGCGTCGACACCGGCGGCGCTGGCACTGGCGTATTGGTGGTCGCGCGCGGCGGTGCTGCAGGCCCCGGGTTGGGCGCCGGCGCTGAACACGCTGGGTGTGGTGCATCAGCGCGCCGGACTGCCCGCGCTGGCCGAGGCGGCGTGGGCGGCGGCGCTGGTCATCGACGGCGCGAATATCGCGGCGCTGTCCAATCTGGAGCAGGCCCTGCAGACCGCCGGCCGAAGCGCCGAAGCGGCCAGTTGGCATCGGCGGCGGATGAGCGTCGAATCGGCGCCGTTGCCCATCGAGCCGTTGGCGCAGGCGCGCACGGCCACAGGCGGCACGGCGGATGCCTCGGCGGTGCGCGAGGCGCTTGGGCGGCGCGATGCCGACGCCGCACTGCGGCTGGCCGAGCGCCAGGCGGCGCGGTCGGGCCTGACGCCTGAATTGCTGCTGCTGCGGGCCGAGGCGCACTTGGCGCTGGGCCACGACCGGCAGGCGCAAACGGCGCTGGCCAAGGCCGCCGCGCTGACCCCGGATGCCGAGGAACGTCGGCGTTGGCTGGGCCGGCTGGCGCTGCTGGCCGGCAGCGCGCCGGCGTTGCGCGGCACGCCTTGAAGGCGCAGCAGCGCCCGTCAGCGACGGCGCCACACGACCCGCGCCAAAGGGCGTGTGCGGCGGCAGGCGGCGGCGAGCCGGCGCCGAGGACTCACCGCATCACCCGGCGGCCGCGGTCGGCGCGCCGGGGGGGCGGTCTTTACTTGGCCGCGGCAGCGCGGGGATGGCGCGCGTGGCGCATGTGCCGGATAACCGGTGGTTTAGCGTGACGCAAACCGTTTGAGTTCGCGTCGACCGGGGCCACGACGTGGCTGCCGGTGCGGCGCCTTGGCCGGGAACTGGCCGCCAAAGCACCACGTTATCGCGGCCATGCGCCTGACCGCGCCAGCCTAAGCTGGGATCCAAGCGGTCACGCGTGCGGTCGCCGCATGCCGCGTGGCAGCCGCGGCGTGCCGCGCGCAGGCCGCGAGTCACTGCCGCGCGCCATCCACTACCCCTGAACTTGCCCCCGCCCATGTCCAGTGCCTTGTTGTGCCCTGCTGCCGATCGCACCGCGCCGGCGCTGGTCGATGACGTGACCTTCGTCGCGCCGACCGTGCTGATCCGGCCGGCGCCGGCGGTCGGCGTGTCGGCCTCAGCGGCGGCCACGCGGCTGCAGGGCATCGCGCAGCGCCTGGCCGCGCTCGGCTGCGCGCTGTTGGATGGGCTGACCGACCCGCGCGTGCCCGATGTGCTGTGGCTCCAGCCCCAGGCCGACGCGTCGCTGTGGGCGCTGGCGCGTACGGTGGCCGCGCGCGGTGGCGTGGTGCTGCTTGACCTGTGCGGCGGCGTGCACGGGCTTGCGTCGATCGACAGTGTGGTGGCGCAGGACGCACTGGTGCTGACCGACGACTTCGCGCCGCAACCAGCCGACCTCCCCCACATATCCGCGGTCAGCGCGTCATCGCCGCTGTCGCGTCGATTTGAGCTGGCCGGTTGCTGGTTCGGTAGCGCGACCGATCTGTACACCGCGCTGCCGGCGCTTGACGCGCTGCTGGGCTGCGCGCGCGTCGGCCACGTCGACGTGTTTACCGACCACGCCTCGGCGGCCCGCGTGCAGGGCATGCGCCCACTGCTGCGCGTGCACGCGGTCGACGACGTTTCGGCCACGCCGCAGCGCCTGAATGGCCACGACTTTTGCCTGGTCGTTCCGCTGTCCGAAGACGCCGCAGACGACGACAGCCGCGCCACGGCCACACTGCGCGCCGCGCTGGTCGAAGGCGTGGTGCCGCTGGCCATGCACGCACCGGGCCTGGCGGCGCTGGCCTTGCGGCTCGGCCAGCCCGAGTTGGTGGTCGGCTGCGCCGATGAATTGCTGCAACGACTGGCCCCGGGCGTGTTGAACCGCCTGCGCATCGGTCTGCGCAGTGCGCGTGGCCGCGCGGCGGTCGAGGCGCTGTGGCCGCGCGAGCCGCTGTGCGCGCTGCTCGACCAGGTACAGGGCGTGATGCGCACCCGGCGCGCGGCGCGGGCGGCGCGGCAGGTGCTGGCCGAAGCGGCGGGCCGCACGCCTGCAGGCAGCGCGCGGTCGGCGCCGTGAAGGCGGGCGACGACGTCGCCTCTGTCCGCGCCACGAGCGCCGCGCCGACGGCCCGCCGCTGGCGCGCCCCGGCCGGCCGAAGCTGGTGGTCTACACCGTGCTGATCGGCGCCAAGGAGGTGCTGAACAACAGTGTGCTGGGCATGGCCTGGGGCGACGCCGGCAGCGCCTGACGATCGGACGCAGTCCGACCGTGCGTTGTCGGGGGGCAGCATGATGTCGCTTCTCGACAACGAATCGGCGACAAAAAGACGCTCAACGCGGGCAAAGCCCGTTTTCTAGGTATCCAAAGCGCTTGCGGATCAGGGTTTTCCCTCAGACTTCGTTTCGGCGCGCCAATTCCGGTCGCCAACACTGATCAGGAGATCACCATGCGAACCACGTCAAACACCACCGCCGACCTGGGCCGAATACGTCCGTGGGCCATGCTCAAGCTGCGCATGGCCGACACGCTGAACCACCTCAGCGACGCCGCCGCCGTGCATGCGCTGCGCGTCGAACCCGAAACCGCTGAAGACATGCTGGACTGGGCCGCGCGCATCGACGCCACCAACCCCAGCTTTGCCGACGACCTGCGCAGCGTTGCCGCGCAAGCCATGGACGAGCAGGCCGCGCAAGCCGCCGTCGCCCGTGCCGAACAATCCGCGCCACAGACCGCCGCCGAGGTGCTGGCCTGGGCCGACCGCATTGAAGCCACGCAATCCGGCTTCGCCGCTGACCTGCGCAGCGCCGCCTTGCAGGCGCTGGGCCTGTCGACCGAATTCGACCGCACGCCGAGCGCGCTGCCGTCACCGCGCCGCGCACCCAGCGCCGCGCGCCTGCTGGACGCCCGCGCCACCGTCGCGCGCCTGTCGCCCACTGTCCATTGACCGTGGGCCGGCGCTGACGCCGATTGGCGTCGCGCGCGGCCGAGGCGGCCCACTGCGCCGCCCCGGCCGCGATACTTCAGGCCCCGCCGCCTGAAGGATTTACCAATGGCGCCTGTGCGCGTCGCCGTGGTCGGCGCCGGAGTGATCGGCCGCGTCCACCTGGCCGCTGCGCAGACCGCGCGCGGCTGCACGCTGGCGGCGCTGGTCGACCCGGCACCGTCGGCCGCGCAGCTGGCCGCGCAGGCCGGCGTGCCGCATTTCACCGATTTGCCGTCGCTGCTGGCCGCCGGCGTGGCCGATGCCGTGGTGCTGGCCACGCCCAACGCCCTGCACGCCAATCAAGCGCGCGCATGCATCGCGGCGCGGCTGCCGGTGCTGGTCGAAAAACCGGTCTGCGCCAGCGTGGCCGAAGCGCAGGCGCTGCTGCGCGACGCGCAGATCGCCGGCGCGGCCGACCGCGTCCTGGTCGGCCACCACCGCGCGCACAGCACCATCATGGCCCAGGCCTGCGCCATCGTCGCCAGCGGGCAACTCGGCCGGCTGGTCGCGGCGACCGGCAGCGCCACCTTCTACAAGCCCGACCGCTATTTCGACGACGCACCGTGGCGCCGCGAGCACGGCGGCGGGCCGATCCTGCTCAACCTGATCCACGAGGTGCACAGCCTGCGCATGCTGTGCGGCGACATCGTTGCCGTGCAGGCGCTGGCATCGAACGCGGTGCGCGGTCATGTCGTCGAGGACAGCGTGGCCATCGGCCTGCGCTTTGCCAACGGCGCGCTTGGCAGCTTCATGCTCAGCGACTGCGCGGCAAGCGCGCGCAGTTGGGAGCAGACCGCGCAGGAAAACCCGGCCTACGCCGCCTATCCTGACGAAGACTGCTATGTCGTCAGCGGCACCCGCGGCAGCCTGTCGGTGCCGACCATGCGGCTGCAAACCTTCCGCGATGACGCCACGCCCTCGTGGTTTGAGCCCTTCGAATGCCGCCGCATCGCGCTGCAGCGCGTCGACCCCATCGTGGCGCAAATGGCGCATTTCGGCGATCTGGCGCGCGGCACGGTGCGGCCGCGCGTGTCGCTGCGCGATGGCTTGCTCAACCTGCAGGTGACCGAGGCGATCGCGCAGGCCGCGGCCAGCGGCCGGGTGGTCGACGTCGACGGTTGAGCGGTGACAAGATGGCAAAACTCAAGACCTGACCCCGGAGCCGAGATGAATATCCTGACCCTGCATGGCATCAACCTGAACATGTTTGGCAAGCGCGACGCGGCGCAGTACGGCACGGCGACGCTGGCCGACATCGATGCGCGGCTCAAGGCACTGGCGGCCGAGCTGGGCGTGCAGGTGCAGTGCTTCCAGACCAACCACGAGGGCGCGATGGTCGAGCGCATCCACCAGGCGCACGGCGACGGCACCGACGCGGTGCTGATCAACGCCGGCGCCTGGACGCACTACTCGTGGGGCATACGCGACGCGCTGGCGATCCTGAAGTGCCCCATCATCGAAGTCCACATGTCGAACATCCACGCCCGCGAGGCGTTTCGCCACCTGTCGGTGGTGGCGCCGATCGCGCGCGGCCAGATCGCCGGCTTTGGCGTCGAGAGCTACCTGCTCGGGCTGCGCGCGGCGGTGGCGGCGCTGCAGGCGGCCGCGCCTTGAGCCGCGTGCCACCTGCATCAACCCGGTACCTGTCAGCGACAGCGACACTGACCCGCCGTGAGCCGCCCGATTGCCGACGCCATCCTGGCCAACCTGGCCCGGGTCGACGCGCTGCGCACCCAGCAGCGGGCGCAGCCGGCACACGCCGCGGCGGTGCTGGCGCTCAAGACCTACCAGTCGCGGCGCTTTGCCCACGCCTACCGCGACCTGCTGGCCGAGCCACGCCACCAGGCGGCGGCGCAGTTCTTCCTGCAGCGGCTGTACGGGCCGATGCCGTTTGAAGAGCGCGACCGCCAGTTCGCGCGCGTGGTGCCGGCGATTGGCCGCATCTTCCCGCGCGCGGTGCTCGACACGGTCGAGCGGCTGGCCGAGGTGCACGCGCTGAGCGAGACCTTCGACGACCAGATGGCCGGCGCGCTTGCCACCCGCGGTGCGGCCGAGGCGATTAACGCCGCGGCCTACGGCGCCGCGTGGTGCGCGGTCGGCCGGCCCGACGACCGCCAGCGCCAGATCGCGCTGATCCTGGAGCTGGCGCAGCGCCTGGATCGCCTGACCGCCAAGCGCGCGCTGCGCCTGGCGCTGCACCTGATGCGCGAGCCGGCGCGGCTGGCCGGGCTGGGCAGCCTGCAGGAGTTTCTGGAGTCCGGCTTTGACGCCTTTGCCGCGATGCGCGGTGCCACCGACTTCATCGCCCGCGTGCGCGAGCGCGAAACCGCGCTGATGCAGGCGCTTTTCGCCGGCCACGGCGCGGCGCTGGCCGACCTGCCGTAAGCCGGTGGCGCCCGCACTGGGCGCGCGGCGTCGGCGGCGCTGACAATCGCGCCACGCTGCCGCACCATGTCGCCACCGGCAGCCACCCCGCGCCGCAAGCCCGGCGCCCACCGCAGTTGGGGAGCGAAAGTTGACCGCACTGATCCTGGGACTGGTTCTGTTTCTCGGCCTGCATTCGGTGCGCATCGTCGCCGACGGCTGGCGCACTGGTGTCATCCGCCGCATAGGCGTTGGGCCGTGGAAGGGCCTGTACAGCCTGCTGTCGCTGGCCGGCTTTGCGTTGCTGTTGTGGGGCTTTGGCCAGGCGCGCCAGCAACCTGACGTACTGTGGACCGCGCCGACCTGGAGCCGCCACCTGGCCGCGCTGCTGATGCTGGCGGCGCTGGTGTTGCTGGCGGCGGCCTACGTGCCGGGCAACGCGCTGAAGGCGCGGCTGCACCACCCGATGGTGCTGGCGGTCAAGACCTGGGCGCTGGCGCACCTGCTGGCCAACGGTCGGCCGGCCGACCTGCTGCTGTTTGGCAGCTTCTTGCTGTGGGCGGCGCTGGACTTTCGCGCCGCCCGCGCGCGCGACCGCGCGCAGGCGACCGTCTACCCCAGCGGCCGCACCGGCCCGACGCTGCTGACGGTTGCGGTCGGCGCGCTGGCCTGGCTGGCGCTGGTGTTCGGCGGCCACGCGGCGCTGTTCGGCGTGCGGCCGTTCGGGTAGGCCTGGCACGCTGGCGGCACCTTGCGGCCAGCAAGTTCAAGTCAGCAGGTTGTTAAACGGCTGCTGGCTTTTCCAGCGGTAGGCGCCAAAGTCGCGCTGGTCGGTCGACAGGATGCGGCCGTGCCCCAGGTGCTCGGCCAGCAGCACCAGCGAGGCGTCGGCCAGGTCCATCGGCAGGCTGGCGTATTGGCGCAGCAGCGTCGGAATGCGTGCCAGCGCGGCGTCGGTCGGCGACCAGATGCGCAGGCTGCCTTCGGCCACATCGTCCATCAGCGCGGCGGCAAAGTGGCCGCCCAGACGCGACTGGAGCAAGTAGCAGGTTTCCGTCAATACCGCCCAGGTGGTGACCCAGCCTTCGGCCTGGGTGTGCAATTGCGCCAGCGCGCGTGCGTGCCAGACGTCGTGGCCATCGGCCAAGGCGATGAAGCAGCCGGTGTCGACGGCGATCACTTCGGCGGCGGCCGGTGCTTGGCTTCCAGGCCCTCGGCGAGCAGCGCCTTGTAGCGTTCGGACAGGTCGGTCTGGCCACTGGCGCCGCTGCCGACCAACTGGCCGAAGTGGCGCAGGCCGGATTTTTCGGCCTGAAGCTGCAGGTAGTAGCGCGCCAGGCTCTCGCGCACCACGCCGCTGACGCTGGCGCCGGTGTGCGCGGTCAGGTACTGAAGCTGGCGGTCGGATTCGGCGTCCAACCGGGCGTTGATGCGCATGGGCGGTCTCGATTCATTGCAGACAAAGGGTCTTACTGTCTTACAGTGTATGACAACCGCTTCCGGCGTTCAACCTGGCGCCGCCAACCTTTAGCTGTGCGCCCGCGCAGCCCCGAGCCGGCTTCCGGCATCATCACGCGCATGGCCGGGGCTTGCTGATGACCGCTCGATGACCGTACTTTTCGCCAAGCGGCTGGCCGCTTTCCTGGCCACGCTGGCGGTGGCCTCGGTGCTGGTGTTCGCGGTGCTGGAGCTGTTGCCCGGCAACGTCGCGCAGGTCATGCTGGGCGACACCGCGACGCCGCAGGCGCTCGCCGCGCTGGAGAAAAAGCTGGGCCTGGACCAACCGGCGACGACGCGTTACGCACGCTGGGTCGGTGGCCTGTTGTCGGGCCGCACCGCCGAGAGCACCAGCTACCACGCGCCGACCGCCGAGCTGATCGCCGAGCGGCTGCAGGTGACGCTGCCGCTGGCACTGCTGGCGATGGCCTTGACCGTGCTGCTGGCGCTGGCGGCCGGCATTTTTGCCGCGGCGCGGCACAACACCTGGGCCGACTTCGCGGTGATGGCCACCACCCAGCTGGGCATCGCCATTCCCAGCTTCTGGCTGGCGATCCTGCTGATCCTGCTGTTCGCGGTCAAGTTGCAGTGGGTCAGCGCCGGCGGTTTTCCGGGCTGGAGCGCGGACGACGGCGGCGGCCTGTGGCCGGGGTTGCAGGCGCTGCTGCTGCCGGCGCTGGCGCTGGCCGGGCTGCAGGCGGCGATCCTGGCGCGCATGACGCGCTCGGCGGTGCTGGAGGTGATGCGCGAGGACTTCGTGCGCACCGCGCGCGCCAAGGGCTTGAGCCGCCGCGCCACGCTGTGGCGCCATGTGCTGCGCAACGCATTGGTGCCGGTGCTGACGGTCAGCGGACTGCAGTTCGCCAACCTGATCACCAGCGCGGTAGTGGTCGAGAACGTCTTTGTCCTGCCCGGCATCGGAAGGCTGGTGTTCCAGGCGATTGCCAACCGCGACCTGGTGGTGGTGCGCGACGTGGTGATGCTGCTGGTGGCGCTGGTGGTGGCGGTCAACTTCGCGGTCGACCTGCTGGTCGCGCTGGTCGACCCGCGGCTGCGCGCGGCACGGGCTTGAGATGCGATGACCAACCTCAGCCCGCCAACGACGCCGGCGCCGGCCACGGCGGCGCCGTGGCGCGCCTTTGCCGCGCGCGCGCTGCGCCACCGCAGCTTTGCCGCCGGCGCGGCACTGACGCTGGCGTTGCTGGCCGCCGCGCTGCTGTCGCTGGTCTGGTCACCGTACCCGCCGGCCGATATCGACATTCCAAACAAGCTGGCGCCGCCCTCGGCCGCGCATTGGCTGGGCACCGACGGGCTGGGCCGCGACATCGCCTCGCAACTGCTGGTCGGCGCGCAGAACTCGATCGTCGTCGGCGTGGTCGCGGTCGGCATCGGGCTGGTGGCCGGCGTCGCGCTGGGTTGCCTGGCGGCAGCCCGGCGCGGCTGGGTCGACGGGCTGATCATGCGCGCCGCCGACTTCACCTTTGCCTTTCCGGCGTTGCTGTCGGCGATCATGCTCGGCGCCATCTACGGCCCGGGGCTGGCCACCGGCATCGTCGCCATCGGCGTGTTCAACGTGCCGGTGTTCGCCCGCTTGAGCCGTGGCGCGGCCAACGCGGTGTGGTCGCGCGAGTACGTGCTGGCCGCGCGCGCCGCCGGCTTCGGGCCCTGGCGCATCACGCTTGACCACGTGTTGCCCAACATCGCCAGCGTGTTGATCGTGCAGGCCACGGTGTCGTTTGCCACCGCCATCCTGGCCGAGGCGGCGCTGAGCTACCTGGGACTGGGCACGCAGCCGCCGCAGCCAAGCTGGGGCCGCATGCTCAACGAGGCGCAGACGCAACTGTTCCAGGCGCCGCTGCTGGCGGTCTACCCGGGCGTGGCGATCGCGCTGTCGGTGCTCGGGCTGAACCTGCTCGGTGACGGCCTGCGCGACCTGCTTGACCCGCGGCTGGCGCGCGACCGGTAACCGGCATCGCCCCGCGCTGTCGCGTGGTCGGCCGCATCGGTGCTGAAATCAGCGCCTCTTTCAACCCCAAGGAGACGCGGCCATGTCCGACGCCCACGGCAAGTTCTGCTGGTACGAGTTGATGACCACCGACGCCGACGCCGCGGCACGCTTTTACACCGCGGTGGTCGGCTGGGCCGCGGTCGACAGCGGCATGACCGGCCACCGCTACACCCTGCTGCAAGTGGCTGGCCAGTCGGTCGGCGGGCTGATGGCGCTGCCGCCCGAGGCCGCCGCCGGCGGCGCGCGGCCGGGCTGGGTCGGCTATGTCGCGGTCGACGATGTCGACGCCCACGCCGTGCGGCTGACGCAAGCCGGCGGCCAGGTCTGCAAGCCGGCCGAGGACATTCCCGGCGTCGGCCGCTTCGCGGTGGTGGCCGACCCACACGGCGCCGTCTTCTGCCTGTTCAAGGACGCCGCCGGAGGTGACATGCCGGCGCCGGCAGCGCCGGGCACGCCGGGCCGCGTCGGCTGGCACGAGCTGCACGCCGGCGCGCTGGCCGCCGAGTGGCCGTTCTACGAAAGCCTGTTCGGCTGGAAGAAGACCGACGCGCTGGACATGGGGCCGATGGGCGTCTACCAGCTTTGGGACAACGGCCGCAACCAGGGCGGCATGATGACCAAGAGCGCCGAGATGCCGGCCTCGGCCTGGCTGTACTACGTCAACACCGACGCCGCCGACGCCGCGGTCGCGCGCATCGAGGCTGGCGGTGGCCGGGTGCTGATGGGCCCGCAGGAAGTTCCCGGCGGAAGCTGGATCGTGCAGGCGCTGGACCCGCAGGGCGCGCACTTCGCGTTGGTGGCGCCGCGGCGGTAGAAACGCGCGCCGGCGGCTGGGACGGCGGTCTTTGGCCGCTGCCTCGGCGCTCACCCATCCAAGCGCTTCTGAAACACCAGCCCCGCGTGCTCGCGCAGCGCGTGGAAGCGGATCTTGGGCCAGTTGCTTTCGATCGCCCGCAGCTCGGGCGCGTACTCGACCAGCAGCGTCGGCGCGTCGACCGCGTCGTAGGCCATGCGGTGGCTGTTGCCGTCTATGAAGCGTTGCAGCTCGCGCGCGTCGGCGGCCGGGCCGTCGCCGCTGTCGCAGGTGACCCAGCGCGCAATCTGGAAGCGGCACGGGCTGATGCGCGCCTTGCAGCCGTATTCGTGCTCCAGCCGGTGCGCGACGACTTCAAACTGCAACTGGCCGACCGCGCCCAGCATCAGCACCGAGCCGACCACCGGGCGAAAGACCTGGATCGCGCCTTCCTCGCCCAACTGCTGCAGCCCGGCCTTCAACTGCTTGGTGCGCAGCGGGTCGGCGACCTCGACCATGCGGAACATCTCGGGCGCGAAAAACGGCAACCCGGTGAACTGCAAGGCCTCGCCCTCGGTCAGCGTGTCGCCCAACTGCAGCACGCCGTGGTTGGGAATGCCGATGATGTCGCCGGCAAACGCCTCGTCGAGCAGCTCGCGGCGCTGGCTGAGAAAGGACACCACGGTGTTCGGCCGCAGCTCCTTGCCCGAGCGCACCACCTTCAGGCGCATGCCGCGCTCGAAGTGGCCAGAGGCCACGCGCACGAAGGCGATGCGGTCGCGGTGCGCCGGGTCCATGTTGGCCTGGATCTTGAACACCACGCCGCTGAACTTGGGCTCGTCGGGCTGCACCACGCGCTGGATCGCGCTGCGCGCGGCCGGCGGCGGCGCCAGTTGCACCAGCGCGTCGAGCACCTCCTGCACGCCGAAGTTGTTGATCGCCGAGCCGAAGAACATCGGCGTTTGCCGGCCGGCCAGAAACTCGGCCTCGTCAAACGCCGGTGCGGCCTCGCGCACCAGGTCGATTTCGCCGGCGGCCTGGGCGTAGGCGCTGCCAAAGCGCTCGGCCAGCAGCGGGTTGGCGATGCCATCGACGACCTCGTCGGCGGCGCCGACGCGGTCTTCACCCGGCGCGAAGACGCGCATCTGGTCTCGCCGCAGGTCAAGCACGCCGCCAAACACCTTGCCCATGCCGACCGGCCAGGTGAACGGCACCACGGTCATGCCCAGCTCGCGCTCGATCTCGTCCATCAGCGTCAGCGGCTCCTGCACCTCGCGGTCCATCTTGTTGACGAAGGTGAGGATGGGCGTGGACCGCGCGCGACAGACCTGCAGCAGCCGGCGCGTCTGCGGCTCGACGCCGTTGGCCGCGTCGATCACCATCAGCGCCGCGTCGACCGCGGTCAGCACGCGGTAGGTGTCTTCGCTGAAGTCCTGGTGGCCGGGGGTGTCGAGCAGGTTGATGACGCAGTCGCGGTACTCCATCTGCATCACGCTCGAGGCCACCGAAATGCCGCGCTGCTTTTCGATCTCCATCCAGTCGCTGGTGGCGTGGCGGCTGGCCTTACGCGCCTTGACCGAACCGGCGATCTGGATCGCGCCCGAAAACAGCAGCAGCTTCTCGGTCAGCGTGGTCTTGCCGGCGTCGGGGTGGCTGATGATGGCGAAGGTGCGGCGGCGCTGCACCTGTGGCGCCAATGCGGAAGTGGGGTCGGACATGGCAGCGGCGTTGCCGGCGGGCAAAACCGTTGATTATCCCGGCCGCGTTGGCGCCGGCGCAACCGCGCTGCCGGCGGCGGGCGCCGGCCGCAAGTACCTTTAGACCGCGATCGCCGCGATGTCGTCCGGCAACTCCAGCTCGACCACCGGGCGATCCGGCGCCCGGCTCGACCAGCCGGCGATGTAGCCACTGACCTCGCCGGCCGGCATCGGCTTGGCGACCAGGTAGCCCTGGATTGAATCGCAGCCGCTGCGGCGCAGGGCCTCGACCTGTTCAAGCTGCTCAACGCCCTCGGCCACGGTGTCCATCTGCAGCGTGCGCGCCAGGTCGACGATGGTCTGCACGATGGCGCGCGCGTCGCGGCGGTCAAGCAGCTCGCGGACGAAGGCGCGGTCGATCTTCAGCGTGTTGAACGGGAAGCGCCGCAGATAGGCCAGCGACGAGTAGCCGGTGCCAAAGTCGTCCAGCGCAATGCGTATGCCGCGTTGGTGCAGGTCGGCCAGCACGGCCAGCACGCCGTTGCCCTCGTGCAGGAAGGCCGATTCGGTGATTTCGATTTCCAGCCGCGCCGGCGACAGGCCGCTTGAGTCGAGCGCGCGGCGCACCGCCTCGTCCAGCCCCGGCGCCAGCAACTGGATCGGCGAGACGTTGACCGACACCGGCAGCGGTTGCGGCCAGGCCTGCGCCTGGCGGCAGGCCTCGGCCAGCACCCATTCACCGATCGGGCAGATCAGCCCCATTTCCTCGGCCACCGGGATGAACTCGACCGGCGAGACCTCACCCAGCTCGGGGTGTGACCAGCGCAGCAGCGCCTCGAAGCCGCGCAGCGTCCAGCCATCGAGCGCCACCTGCGGCTGAAAGGCCAGCCGCAGCCCGCCGTTGGCCAGTGCCTCGCGCAGCCCGTGCTCGACCAACACCCGGCGCCGGCTGCGCTGCTCCAGCCCGCTGTGGAAAAAGCAGCAGTTGGCGCGGCCGCGCGCCTTGGCCTCGTACAGCGCCAGGTCGGCGCGGCCGAGCAGCAGGCCCAGCTCGTCGCCGTCGCGCGGCGCCAGCGCAATGCCGACGCTGGCGCGCACCGGCATTTGCATGCCGCCATGGTCAAACGGGTGCTGCAGCAGCTCGACCAGCCGCTCGACCAGCGGCCTGGCCTGGGCCTCGTCGCACACGCCGGGCAGCAGCACCGCAAACTCGTCGCCGCCCAGCCGCGCCACCAGGTCGCCGCGGCGCGTGCCGTGGCGCAGCCGCTCGGCGACCTCGACCAGCAGCGCGTCGCCGGCGGCCTGGCCGAGCGTGTCGTTGATGGTCTTGAAGTGGTCCAGGTCCAGGCACAGCACGGCAAAGTGGCCGTCTTCGGCGCGGCCGCGGCGGCCCGGCGCCAGGCGCTCGGACAACACGTCGCGGAAGCGGTGGCGGTTGGTTAACCCGGTCAGCACGTCGCAATGCGCCAGGAAAGTCAGTTGCTGCTGCGCGGTGTGGGTGCGGGTGATGTCGGCGGCCACGCCACACCAGCCGGTGCAGCGGTTGCGGCTGTCGACCGTGGGCTTGGCGGTCACGCTCCACCAGCGCAACTGCTCGCCAACGCGGAACACCAGCAGGTGGTCGCGAAACGGCTGCTCGCGCGTGAGCAGCTCGGTCAGCGCGGCGACGCCGACGCCGTCGGGCTTTTCACCGGGTTCGTCGCCGCGCGCCAGCACGGCCAGCAAGGTTTCGTTGACCAGCGAATGCGCCGGCTGGCCGACCGCGCGGCACAGGCGCTCGCTGGGGTTGACGAAGCGGCCATGGCGGTCGACCTGCCACAGCACGTCGCTGGAGTTCTCGGCAAAGTCGCGCAGCAACAGGCCGATGACCTGGTTCTGGTTGCGCGATTCGGCCTGCGTGGCCAGCAGCCGACAGTACACGCGCGCGGCCAGCCAGGCCCGCGACAGGCTGATCACCGAGTACAGCAGCAGCAGCGCGGCCATCGGCAGCGCGATTTCCAGCGGCGCCGGCAGCAGTGCCAGCAAGCCGCCCAGCGCGACCACCGCGATGTACAGCGTTGCCGCGACCGGCGCGGTGCCGAGCGCGAAACTGCCACCGCACAAAACGCCGGCGGTGACCACCCAGGCGACCAAATGCGGCGCGTCAACCGCGTCGGTCAGCAGCACGACCGGCATGTAGCCCCACGCCACACCAATGGCCAGCGCATGCCAGGTCAGGTGGCGCATGGTGCGCGGCGACACCGACTGCGGCAAGCGCCCGCTGCGCAGCCGCAGCCAGCCCGGCACGCCAACCACCGACAGCGCCGCGGTGACGATGAACCAGGCGAGCAGAAAGCCGCGCGGGCCGTTCGGCCAGAAGCCGAGCAGGACGATCGCCGCACAGACCAGGTTGGTCAGCACCACCATCGGCACCGACAGCAGAACGGCTTCCAGGCACTGCGCCCGGAACCAGCCGGCGTTCGGGTCGTCGGGCTCGTACAGCCGCGTCCACTGCGCCAGGCGCTCGCGCCAACCCGGCCTGGCCGAAGGCGGCGCGGGCAGGATGGTGTTCGACGACGGCGGATTCAGCGGTGACGGGCGGGTAAAGGACATTGGCAAACCGGCGGCTGGGGCCGCAGGCCGCTCCTTCGGCCGGCCCGGCACGGGCCTTGAGCCGGGGTGCGCCCTGTGGCGCGTTGTTAGCCTCGAGTCGTGACATTCGGCACGGTGCTGCTGCGTGCCGCGGCTGTATCGCAGGTTGAACCTGGGTCGCGGCCTGCGCAACGGGCACCGCAGCGTTGCCGGCGCCGGCCGGCCTCAACCCTCGGTCAGCCGCTTGACCCCGGGCAACGGGCTGGCATAGACCGCGTTGCGCAGCGCGGCAATCGCCTCATAGCGGGTAAAGCTGCGCCGCCAGGCCAGCACCACGCGGCGGCTGGGCGCGGGCGCCGCGAAGCGCACGTAGCGCACATGCTCGCTGGGGCCGGGCGGCACGCCGAGCTGCGGCACCACGGTGATGCCCATGCCCGAGGCCACCATGTGCTTGATGGTTTCCAGCGACGACCCTTCGAAACTCTTGCGTATGCCCTCGGCATCGCTGGCAAAGCGCGCGAACTCGGGGCAAACCTCCAGCACATGGTCGCGAAAGCAGTGCCCGGTGCCCAGCAGCAGCATGGTTTCGCGCTTCAGTTCAACGGCGCTGATTTCCGTGCGCTGCGCCAGTGGGTGCCTGGCCGGCAGCGCGACCATGAACGGCTCGTCGTACAGCGGCGCAATCGCCAGCCCGGCGTCGGGAAACGGCTCGGCCAGGATGGCGCAGTCCAACTCGCCGCCGCGCAGCATTTCAAGCAGCTTGACGGTGAAGTTTTCCTGCAGGATCAACGGCATCTGCGGCGTCAGCCGGATCGCGTGGCGGACCAGCTCGGGCAGCAGGTAGGGGCCGATGGTGTAGATGATGCCCAGCCGCAGCGCGCCGGTCAGCGGATCCTGGCCGCGCTTGGCGATCTCCTTGATCGCCGCCGCCTGCTCCAGCACCGACTGCGCCTGCCGCACGATGGCTTCGCCCAGCGGTGTCAGGCTGACCTCGGACGCGCCGCGCTCGAACAGCTTGACCGCCAGCTCTTCTTCGAGCTTCTTGATCGCCACGCTCAGCGTTGGCTGCGAGACAAAGCAGGCCTCGGCGGCGCGACCGAAATGCCGCTCGCGCGCAACAGCGACGATGTACCGCAGCTCGGTCAGGGTCATGCCGGAAATTATTCGGCCCCAACCGCTTTCGCGCCCCCTACCGGGGTCGGGTGTGTCGCGGCGGATTGAGGCGACCGGCGGCGCCCGCCATGCCGTGCGGTAACGCCGTCGCCGACTCAATAGCGAGCAAACAGGCATCAAATGGTGCTAAATTTGATGCAAACATTGAGCGACACGGCTATGCGAACCACGGTCAACATCGACGAAGCGCTGCTGGCCAAGGCCACCAAATTGACTGGCCCGATGGACCGCACCGCCTTGCTCAGCGAAGGCTTGAAGGCGTTGATCGAGCGCGAGAGCGCCAGGCGTCTGGCTCGGTTGGGCGGTACCCAGCCAGCAATGCAGGCCGCGCCGCGCAGACGCGCGGAGTCTGCGGCTTGATCCTGGTCGACACTTCGGTATGGGTCGACCACTTGCGTCGCGGCGACGCGGGGCTGGTCGATTTGCTGGAGCGTTCAGCCGTCGCGATGCATCCCTTCGTTGTCGGCGAGATCGCCTGCGGAAATCTGCGCGACCGCACACCGATTCTTGAACTGCTGCAGGACCTGCCGGCCGCCGTGGTGGCCGACAGCGACGAAGTGCTGCACTTCATTGAGCGCCATGCCCTACACGGCAAAGGCATCGGCTATGTCGACGTACATCTGCTGGCCTCGGTGGCCTTGACTGAGGGCTCGAAACTCTGGACCCGCGACCTGAAGCTGCTGCGGGTCGCCGCCGCATTGGGATTCGACCACCCGGAACCGGCCCACTGACGATGAGCGATGAACGATGAAACGTCCCGCTACGCGGGCCATGAACAATGAATGAAGGCACGGCCGTCGCAGGGCTGTGCGCTTTTATTCATTGTTCATGCGCGCCTAGCGCGCGCTTCATTGTTCTTCAGCGTGTCGCTCAAGCCTTCAAAAACTCGGCGCGGCTGGCCAGCCAGCGGCTGACGTGGGCGCGGGCGGCGTCGGGGTGGTTGGCCAGCAGTTTGGGCGCCAGCGCGCGTGCCAGATTCAGCAGCGGCGCGTCTTCGGCCAAGTCGGCAAAGCGCAGCAGCGCGTCGCCCGACTGGCGCGCGCCCATGAACTCGCCCGGGCCGCGAATTTCCAGGTCGCGGCGGGCGATTTCGAAGCCGTCGTCGGTTTCGGCGATGGCGCGCAGCCGGTCGCGGCCGGCCGGTGACAGTGGGCGCTGGTACAGCAGCACGCAGGCGCTGGCGGCGGCGCCGCGGCCGACGCGGCCGCGCAACTGGTGCAACTGCGCCAGGCCAAAGCGCTCGGCGTGCTCGACCACCATCAGGCTGGCGTTGGGCACGTCAACGCCGACCTCGATCACCGTGGTGGCCACCAGCAACGCCATCTCGCCGCTGGCAAACAGCGACATCACCGCGGCTTTCTCCTTGGCCGGCATGCGGCCGTGCAACAGCCCGACCATGCGCCCGGGCAGCGCCGCGCACAGCCGCTGGTGGGTGGCGGTGGCGTTTTCCAGGTCCAGCACCTCGCTTTCCTCGACCAGCGGGCAGACCCAGTAGACCTGCCGGCCCTGCGCCACCGCCTCGGCGATGCGCGCCTCGACCTCGTCGCGGCGGCGCTCGGCGACCAGCTTGGTCAGCACCTGCGTGCGTCCCGGCGGCAACTCATCGAGCGTGCTGACGTCCAGGTCGGCAAAGTAGGCCATCGCCAGCGTGCGCGGAATCGGCGTGGCGCTCATCGTCAGCAGGTGGCAACTCGTAGTGGCGTCTACCGTACCGCCGCCCAGCTTGCGCCGCAGCGCCAGCCGCTGCGCGACGCCGAAGCGGTGCTGCTCGTCGACGATGGCCAGTCCGAGCCGGGCGAACTGCACGTCGTCCTGGATCACCGCGTGCGTGCCGACCACCAGCGCGGCCTCGCCCGACGCCGCCTGCGCCAGCATCAGCCGCCGCGCCCGGCCCTTGCGGCTGCCGGTCAGCCAGGCGACGCGGCGGCCGCTGGGCGCCAGCAGCGGGTCCAGCCATTCGACCAGCTTGCGCAGGTGCTGCTCGGCCAGCAGCTCGGTCGGCGCCATCAGCGCGCACTGCCAGCCGGCGTCTATCGCCACCGCCGCGGCCAGCGCGGCGACCACCGTCTTGCCCGAGCCGACGTCGCCCTGCAGCAGCCGGTGCATCGGCGTCGGCCGCGCCAGGTCGGCGGCAATCTCGGCGCTGACCCGGCGCTGCGCCGCGGTCAGCGCAAACGGCAGCGCCGCCAGCAACCGCGCCGGCAGGCCGTCGGCGGCGGCGCGCAATGGCGGGGCGCGCAGCCGCGCGCGGTCGGCCAGCGCCATTTGCTGCGACAACTGCTGCGCCAGCAACTCCTCGAACTTCAGCCGCTGCCAGGCCGGGTCGTTGCGGTTCTCCAGCGCCGCGGTGTCCAGCCCCGCCGGCGGCTGGTGCAGCCGGCGCAGCTCGGCGCGCAGCGTCGGCAGGCCCTCGGGCACGCTGCCCGGCGGCAGCACTTCATCGAGCGGCGCGCGTTGCAGCGCGCCGGCCACCGCCTTGCGCAGATAAGCCTGCGGCAGTTGCGCGCTGCTCGGGTAGACCGGCGTCAGCGCGCTGGCCAGCGGCGTTGCCGTGTCGACCAGCTTGAACTGCGGGTGCACCATCTCGCGGCCAAACCGGCCGACGCGCACCTCGCCGCGCGCACGCACCAGCGCGCCGGCGACCAGCGACTTCTGGTGGCTGGGGTAGAAGTGGATGAAGCGCAGCAGCAACGCGCCGCCGCTGTCGTCGCCGATGCGTACCAGCAACGGGCGCCGGCCGCGCTCGTCGATGCGCGCGTCCAGCACCTGGCCTTGCACCTGCGCCGAGTCGCCGTCGACCAACTCGGCGATAGGCGTCAGCCGGGTTTCGTCCTCCCAGCGCAGCGGCAGGTGCAACGCCAGGTCGATGTCGCGCACCAGCCCGAGCTTTTCCATCGCCCGCTGCGGGCCGGATTTCGGCTTCGGTGGTGCGGGCGGCGTGGGCGCGGCGGGGGCGGCATCCATGCAGCCAATTGTCGGAGGCGGCGCAGCGACCGATTCGGGCACAGGCCGGGCACCGGCAATACCTGACTTCAGGCGGGCTGGGCCGTAAATTTCACGCCCAGCGCGCGCGCGACCTTCATGACGGTTTCGAAGCGTGGCTTGGCGCCAGGCGCAAGTGCCTTGTAGAGGCTTTCGCGACCCAAGCCCGCGTCTTTGGCGACTTGCGCCATGCCCCTGGCCCTGGCGATGTCGTTCAGGGCGAGGAGAAGCAGGTCCGGGTCGTTGGCTTCCAGTATGGCGGTCATGTATTCCGCGATTGCTTCGTCGTTGTCCAGATACCGGGCGGCGTCGAAAGGCACGAGTTTGAGTGGCGTCTTGGTCTTGGTCATGGATCAATCCCCAAATCAGTGGCGGCAGCGGCCAGATTCAACGCACGCCGGATGTCACGCTTCTGGGTCGACTTGCCGCCGGCATTGAGCATGATGATGACCACGCGACCGCGACGGATGAAGTACAGCCGGAAGCCCGAGCCGAAGTGCACCCGCATCTCGGAAACTTCGCCTTCGACCGGCTGCCAGTCGCCAAGATTTCCAGCCTCTGCCTGGCGCAAACGGGAGGCAATGCGGATCTGCGCGCGTTTGTCGTTCAACGCATCGAGCCAGGCGGCGAATTCTTCGGTTTGAAGCACGGTGAACACCGGACCAGTGTGTCCAATTGGATACGATGCGTCAAGCCTCGGCGCCGCAGCGATTCCAGGCGATGATTTGCGGCGATGACCGACCGACCCGCCGCAACCCCAGCCGCCATCGCCCGCCACTGGCGCGTCGACGAGTTTGACTTTGACCTGCCGCCGGAATTGATCGCCCAGCACCCGGCGGCCGAGCGCAGCGCGGCGCGGCTGCTTGACGGCAGGGCGGCGGCGCCGGTCGACCGCGTGTTTGCCGAGCTGCCGGCGCTGCTGGCGCCGGGCGACTTGCTGGTGGTCAACGACACGCGGGTGATCAAGGCGCGGCTGTACGGCCGCAAGGCCAGCGGCGGCGCGGTCGAGGCGCTGGTCGAGCGCGTGCTGCCGGGTGATGGGCACGAGGTATGGGCCCATCTGCGTGCCAGCAAGTCGCCGCGGCCGGGCACGCGTATCGTGTTTGCCGATGGCGCGTTCGAGGCCGAGGTGCGGGGGCGTGCCGCCGAGGCCGCCGGCGTGGACGTGCCCGGCGCCGCGTTGTTTCACCTGCGGCTGTCGGGCCAGGCCTTTGCGCTGCTGGAGGCGCACGGCCACGTCCCGCTGCCGCCCTACATCCGCCACGCCGATTCGGCCGCCGACGCCGAGCGCTACCAGACCGTGTTCGCCGCCCGCCCCGGCGCGGTGGCGGCGCCGACCGCGTCGCTGCATTTCGACGCCGCGATGCTGGCCGCGCTGGCCGCGCGCGGCGTGGCCAGCGCCAGCGTCACGCTGCATGTGGGCGCAGGCACCTTCCAGCCGATGCGCGGCACCCACCTGGCCGAGCACCGCATGCACAGCGAGCGCTACGAGGTCGGGCCTGAGGCGGCCGCGGCGATCGCGCGTACCCGCGCCGGCGGCGGCCGGGTGGTCGCCGCCGGCACCACCACGCTGCGCGCGCTGGAGTCGGCGGCGCTGTCGGGCGCGCTGCAGCCGGGATCGGGCGAGACAGGGCTGTTCATCACGCCGGGGTTTGAATTTCGCGTTGTCGACCGCCTGATCACCAATTTCCACCTGCCGCGCAGCACGCTGCTGGTGCTGGTGTCGGCGTTTGCCGGGTCGGCGCGCATCCGCGCGCTGTACCGCCATGCGGTCGACGCGCGCTACCGCTTCTTCAGCTACGGCGACGCGATGCTTTTGCAGTGTGGCGCCAATGGCCGTGGCGCAAACTGCGATTGAGCGGCTTGCCTTATCGTGCGCTGGCCCCACCTGTACGGCGGCAGCGGTTGCCGAGCAGGCGGCATTTTTGAAGGGTTGACGGCGGGCCGCTCCCAAGTCAACCCAGCCCCTTTCGGCCGGCGGCGCCGCCGGCTCTGAGGGCGCCCCATTGGAGGTGGACGATGCGAATCAATGGCAAGGACATTCTGGGCCGGCGGCTGGTCGCCGCGCGCAGCGGCGAGCACATCGGCAATGTCAAGGAACTGGTGTTCGACGTCACCGGCCGGCAATTGCTGGCGCTGCGCATCGACGGCGCCGGCTGGTTCCGCGGCGCCCAGGTGGTGCTGGTTGAGCACGTGCAGTCGGTCGGCGAAGACGCGGTGATGGTCGACGACGCGCACGCGGTGGTCAAAGCCAGGACCAACCCCGAAATTGACGCCGCGCTGGACCACAACCTGCGCCTGATCGGGCTTGAACTGCTCAGCGAAAGCGGCGACGAACTCGGCCGCATCGTCGACGTGCAAATTGAAATTCCCAGCGGCCGGGTGGTCGGCTACGAAGCCTCGGCCGGCATGCTGGCCGACCTGGCCAGCGGCCGCATGTGGCTGTCCACGCCCGAGGCGCTGCGCATCGGCGCCACTTCGGCGGTGGTGCCCGAGGCGGCGGCCGCGGCGATGCGTGCCGCGCCGGCGCGCGGCGGCATCCAGGCCGCGCTGCAGTCGGCCAAGAGCAAGCTCGGCGCGGTGGTCGACGAGGCCAAGGACGAGTTGGCGCAGTCGCTGGACGCCGCCGGCCAGGCGGTGCAGGGCGCCAGGAGCAAGGCCCAGCAGGCCCTTGAAAGCGCCAAGAGCAAGGCCGAACAGTCGCTTGAAACGGTCAAGGACAAGGCCGAGCAAACCTTTGCCAGCGTCAAGGACAAGGCTGGCCACACGCTGGAAAGCGTCAAGGACCAGGCCGAGCAGACCGCGGCGCAGGCCGACGAGGCGCTGGACAGCGCGCGCCACAAGGCCGAATCGGCGCTCGACAGCGCCAAGTCCCGGCTGGCGCAAATGACCGAAGACCTGCGCCGCGCCGGCGCCGAGAAGCAGCGCGGCTGGCTGGTCGGCAAGGCCACCCAGTCCGACGTGTTCCGTGACGACGGCAGCCTGCTGGTGCCCAAGGGCACGCTGATCACCGCGCCGCTGGCCGAGGAGGCCGAGCGCGCCGGCAAGCTGATGGCGGTGGTCGCCTCGGCCACCGGCGCGGCGCTGGCCTCGGCGGCGGTTCAGGCCAAGGCCAAGGTCGGCGGCGCGATCGACCAGTTGAACCCCGGTGCCGGCGAAGGCCGTGGCGCCGAATTGGTCGACAAGGCGGTCGACAAGGCCGCCGCCGCCGCGGCCACCGCGGCCGAGCAGGGCCGCGAGCTGCTTGGCCGCGCCAAGACCTGGCTGGGCCAGAAAAGCGCCGAGCTGGGTGACCTGATCGACGAGCAGCACCGGCCCAGCGAGGCCCAGCGCATCGACGCCGCGCTCGGCCGCCCGGCCACGCGCACCGTGCGCGCGCCCGACGACAGCGTGCTGGTGGCTGCCGGCGACACCATCAGCCACGCCACGGTCGACGCGGCGCGCCGGCACGGCGTGTTGCAGGCGCTGCTCGATGCCGTGGAGCCGCCGGGCACGGCGGCGTCGTAAGACGGCTCGGGGCGGCTGCGCCGCCCCGGCCAATGGTTGCCGCAGAGGCTACACGCAGCGCACCGACAACACGCCGGCAATCGCGCGCAGCTTGGCCACCACGCTGTCGTCGACCGCGCTGTCGACGTCGACCAGCGTGTAGGCCATCTCGCCGCGCGACTTGTTGACCATGTTGTGGATGTTCAACCCGGCCTGCGCCATCACGGTCGAAATCTGGCCCAGCATGTTGGGCACGTTGGTGTTGGCAATCGCCACCCGCCACGGGCTTTCGCGCGCCATGCTGACCGCGGGGAAGTTGACCGCGTTGACGACGTTGCCGTTTTCCAGGTAGTCGCGCACCTGGTCGACCACCATCACCGCGCAGTTGTCCTCGGCCTCGGCGGTTGAGGCACCCAGGTGCGGCAGCGCGATCACCTTGGCCTGGCCGTGCAGCGCGGCGCTCGGGAAGTCGCACACATAACGGCCCAGGTGGCCGGCGGCCAGCGATTCAAGCACCGCGCCGGTGTCGACCACGCCGTCGCGGCTGAAGTTCAGCAGCACCGCGCCCTGGCGCATCAGCCCGATGTTGGCGCCGTCGACCAGGCCGCGCGTGGCCTCGACCAGCGGCACGTGCAGGGTGACGAACTGCGCCGTGCGCAACACCTCGTTGACGCTGGCCGCGCGCTTGACCTGCGACGGCAGGCTCCAGGCCGCGTCGACGGTGATCTCGGGGTCGTGGCCGAGCACCTCCATGCCGAGCTTGATTGCCGCGTCGGCAATCAGGCAGCCGATCTTGCCCAGGCCGATGATGCCCAGCGTCTGCCCGGCCAGCTCGTAGCCGGCGAAATTCTTCTTGCCGTCTTCGACCTTTTTGTCCAGCGCCGGGTCGGCCGGGTCCAGCCGCGCGGTGAACTCCAGCGCCTGCGGCAGGTGGCGCGCGGCCATCAGCATGCCGGCCAGCACCAGCTCCTTGACCGCGTTGGCGTTGGCGCCGGGGGCGTTGAATACCGGCACGCCGCGCGCGCTCATCGCCTTGACCGGGATGTTGTTGGTGCCGGCGCCGGCGCGGCCAATGGCCAGCACCGAGGCCGGAATGTCGAGCTTGTGCATGTCGGCCGAACGCACCAGCACGGCGCGCGGGTCGGCGATGTCCTTGCCGACGCGGTAGGCATCGGCCGGCAGGCGTGACAGGCCGTGTACGGAAATCTGGTTAAGCACCAGGATGCCGGCGCGCTCAGCCATGGCTGGCCTCGAATTCCTTCATGTACGCGACCAGCGCGCGCACGCCATCGACAGGCATCGCGTTGTAGATCGACGCACGCATGCCGCCAACCGATCGGTGGCCCTTCAACTGCACCATGCCGCGCGACTTGGCGCCTTTCAAAAAGGCTTCGTCGAGCGCTTCGTCCTTGAGCTTGAACGCAACGTTCATGCGCGAGCGGCAGTCGCGCGCCACCGGGCAGCGGTAAAAGCCGGTGCTGTCGAGGTAGTCGTACAGCACGGCGGCCTTGGCGGCGTTGTGCGCGGCCATCGCCGCCAGCCCGCCCTGGTCCTTGATCCACTTGAACACCAGACCGGCAATGTAGATGGCATAGGTCGGCGGCGTGTTGTACATCGACTCGTTGTCGGCCACCGTCTTGTAGTCAAACGCGCTGGGCAGCGCGGGGTGCGGCTGGCCGATCAGGTCGTCGCGCACGATGACCAGGGTCAGCCCCGACGGGCCGAGGTTTTTCTGCGCGCCGCCGTACAGCAGCGCGTACTTGCTGACGTCCAGCGGCTTGCTCAGGATGTTGCTCGACACGTCGGCCACCAGCGGCACGCTGCCAACGTCGGGGTCGGCGTGGTACTCGACGCCGCCTATGGTTTCGTTGGCGCAGATGTGGACGTAGGCCGCGTCGGGGTTGAGCTTCCACTCGCCGCGCGGCGGAATGTTGGTGTAGCCGCCGTCCTTGCCGCTGGCCGCGACGTTGACGTTGCAGTACTTCCTGGCTTCCTTGATCGACTTCTTCGACCACTCGCCGGTGTCGATGTAGTCGGCCGAGGCTTTGCCGCGCAGCAGGTTCATCGGCACGATGGCGTTTTGCGCAATCGCCCCGCCCTGCATGAACAACACCTTGTAGTTGGCCGGAATCGCCAGCAACTCGCGCAGCAGGCCTTCGGCCTCGGCGGCGATTGAAATGAACTCCTTGCCGCGGTGGCTCATCTCCATCACCGACATGCCCGAGCCATGCCAATCGAGCATTTCTTCGGCGGCGGTCTTCAATACCGGCTCGGGCAGCGCCGCTGGTCCGGCGCTGAAGTTGTAGACGCGGGTCATCGCACAGGTCTTTCGTTGCGGGGTGTGACGGGAACTAGGGCAAACCCTGGATTATGTCGCCGATGCCCGGCCCGACAGTCGCTGACGCTTGCCCGGCGCCGGCCGCGGCCCGTCCGAACCCTTGCTGTGGAGTGGTATTGCGCCATGAAGTCGTCCCGCCCGTGCGTGCCCAAGCGCCGATTCGGTTCAAACGCCTGCCCGGGCGACTGGCGTGGTCGGGCCGCGGCCGGGCTGGCGCTGACTGCGCTGCTGGCCGGGGCCAACGCCGCCACCACCAGCCGCCACGAAGCGGCAATGCTGCGGCTGGCCGCGCGCAGCGGCTGCAGCGACTGCCACGCGCTGGAGCCTGGCACCAGCCCGACATCCCAGCCCGGGCTGCCGCCGGTGGGCCCCGCCTGGCGCGACGTGGCCGCCAAATACCGCGGCGACACCGACGCCCAGGCCCGGCTGACGCAAACCGTGCTCGCCGGCTCCGACCCCTACAACAGCCACTGGAAAGACAAGGTCGCCGGGCTGGCCATGCCGGCCAACCAGGTGGTCGTGCGCCCGGCCGACGCGCGGCGGCTGGTGCGCTGGATCCTGGCGCTGCCCGACGCCGCGGCGCCGCGGTAGCGTCTGACCGGGCCGCACCGCGCGTGCGCCGACCCGGGCGCGGGGCAGGCCGCGGCGCCGGGCGCTTTTCTTTGCACGGCGCGCGCCGTGGCGCCAGGGCGCGCTGGGCGATGATTGCCTCCCCGATCACCGCCGCTGCCGCGACATAGGACGCCGACGATGCACGCTGGCCGACCCGCCGCCCGCCTTTTCCACGCTTCATCCGCCGGCCTGACGCGCCGCCATTGCCTGGCGCTGGTCGCGGCCGGCGCACTGCCCGCCGCGCTGCGGACGGTAAGCGCGGCGCCGTCACCGGCTGCCGAGGTGGCGGTGCCCGCGCTGGCCCTGCGCCAGCACCGCCTGGCCAACGGCCTGCAGGTGGTCAGCCTGCCGATGGCCGGGTTGGGCACGGTGGCCGTGCAGGTCTGGTACCGCGTTGGCGGCAAGGACGATCCGGCCGGACGCTCGGGCTTTGCGCACCTGTTCGAGCACCTGATGTTCAAGCGCACCCGGCGCATGCCCGACGAGATGTTCGACCGGCTGACCGAGGACGTCGGCGGCGTCAACAACGCCTTCACCGCCGAGGACATGACGGTCTACCAAAGCGAGGTGCCGGCCAACCACCTGCAGCGGCTGCTGTGGGCCGAGGCCGAGCGCATGGCCAACCTGCAGGTCACCCAGGCCAGCTTCGCCAGCGAGCGCCAGGTGGTGATCGAAGAGCTGCACCAGCGCGTGCTGGCCAACCCCTACGGGCGGCTGTTCAACGCGCTGCCGCGGCAGTTGTTCGAGCGCCATCCCTACCAGCGGCCGGTGATCGGCAGCCAGGCCGACCTGGAAGCGGCAACGCTGGCCGACGTGCAGCGCTTTCACGCCACCTACTACCGGCCGGACAACGCCATGCTGGTGGTCGCCGGTGGCTTTGACGCGGCGCGGTTGGACGCCGGGGTGGCGCGCTGGTTCGCCCCGCTGGCCGCACCGGCGCAGCCGGTGCCGCGGGTGGCCGAAGTCGAGCCGCCGCGCCAGCGCGACGCACGCGCGGCGCTGCGCGCACCCAGCGTGCCGCTGCCGGCGGTGGCGCTGCTGTGGAAGGGGCCGGGTGCGGCGCACGCCGACGCGTCGGCGCTGCAGGTGGCGGCGGCGCTGCTGTCGTCGGGCGATTCGTCGCGGCTTTACCAGGCACTGGTCTACCGCGCGCGTTCGGCGCAGTCGGCCGGGCTGGCGGTCGATTTGTACGCCGACGCCGGAATGATTGCCGGCTACGCCATCGCCGCGCACGGCCACGAGTTGCGCGCGCTGGAGGCCGCGCTGCTGGACGAAATCAGCCGGCTGGCCGAGCGCGGCCCCGACACCGCCGAGCTGGACAAGGTGCGCACCCAGCTGGTCACCGGCGCGGTGCTGTCGCAGCAGTCGCCGGCCGATCTGGCGCAGGCCATCGGCAACGCCGGGCTGTTGCTGGGCGACGTGCAGGCGGTCAACCAGGTGCTGCCGCGGCTGCAGGCGGTGACCGGCGCCGACGTACAGCGCGTGCTCAGGCGCTGGCTGCTGGAGGGACACCGCGTGACGCTGGACTACCTGCAGGAGGCGGCATGAGTCCCGCCCGGCCGCACGAAGCGGCGAATTTCCGGCCGTCGTCGATCGACCGCCGCACGCTGCTGGCGCTGCTGGCGGCCAGCGGCGCGGCGGCGGTGGCCGGTTGCGCCGGCTTGGCGGGCACGCCGGCTTCGGCCAGCGACAACGCGGGCGACGCCGACGCGTTGCCGCCGCCGCAGCCCGCACAGCCACTGCGGCTGCCGCCGCTGTCGCAGCGCCGGCTGGCCAACGGCGTCGAGCTGCTGGTGGCGCACCAGCCGCGGCTGCCGCTGGTTTCCGCCACGCTGCTGGTGCGCGCCGGCACCGAGTTCGAGCCTGCCGGCCGCTCCGGCGTCGCCGAAATGACCGCCACGCTGTTGACCAAGGGCACGCTGCGCGACGGCCGGCCGGTGTCGGCCAGCGAGCTGGCGCGCCAGGCCGAGGCGCTGGGCGGCACGCTGGACGGCGGCGGCGGCTTTGGCACCAGCAGCGTCGGCATGACCGTGACCACGCCGCGCCTGCCGCAGGCGCTGGCGCTGCTGGCCGATGTGCTACGCCGGCCGCTGCTGGCCGAAGAAGAGCTAGAGCGCGCCCGCGCCCAGGCGCTGGACGCGCTGCGCGTGGCCTACAGCGAACCCGGCCAGGTGGCGGCGATGGCGCTGCGCCGCAGCTGGTGGGGCGCGTCGCCTTATGGCGGCGTGGCCACGCCGGCGTCGCTTGAACGGCTGCGCCGCGCCGACTTGCAGGACTTCCACGCACGCGGCTTCCAGCCCGGGCGCTGCGCGCTGGTGCTGGCCGGCGACATCAGTGCCGACGCCGCGCAGGCGCTGGCGCAACAGGTGCTGGGCGACTGGCGCGCCGCTGCGCCGGCCTGGCCGCCGCAGCCGCCGGCCCAGCCGCGGCCGGCCGCGCCGCCGCTGCTGCTGATCGACCTGCCCGGCAGCGGCCAGAGCGCGGTCGCGGTGGCCGCGCCGGCGGTCGGCACGCGCTCGGCCGAGCGCCGCATCGGCCAGGTGGCGCAGGCGGTGCTGGGCCCGGGCTATTCGGCGCGGCTGAACCAGGAGGTGCGCATCAAGCGCGGGCTGAGCTACGGCGTGGGCGCCGGCACCACGGCTTATGCCGAGTCGGGCCTGTTGAGCGCCAGCGCGCAGACCCGCCACGCCAGCGCCGTCGAGGTGCTGCAACTGCTGCGCACGCAGATCAGCCAACTGGCCGACCACCCGCCAAGCGCCACCGAACTCGCCGCGCGCCAGGCGACGCTGGTCGGCAGCTTTGCACGCAGCCTGGACACCACCGCCGAGTTGGCCGGCCTGCTCGCCGCGCAATGGAGCCGCGAGCGGCCGATCGACGAGTTGCAGCGCTACGAGGCCGAGGTGATGGCCGTGACGCCGCAGCAAGTCGCCGACTTCGCGCGCCGGCACTGGGCCGAAAGCGCGCTGCGCGCGGTGGTGGTCGGTGACCTGACCGCCGCTGGTGCCGCGCTGCCCGCCGCCGGCGAAGGCGTGCTGCGGCTGCCGCTGGCCGAGCTGGACCTGGAATGTGCCGGGGTCAAGTCTTGCCTTTTGCCTCAACCGCCGCAATCACCCGGCTGACGCGCGACACCGATACGCCGGCCAGTTCTGCCAGCGCGGTCATCGTCAGGCCGTGGTCGCGGTAGGCGCTGGCCAGGGCCTGGTCGCGGTTGCCGTTGCTGGCTTTCAGTGCGCTCGCCCAGGTCTTGTCCGGTGCGGTTTTGGCCGCCGGCGGGCGGCGGCGTTGGCTGGCCGGGACTTCGCGGCTGACCTGCTGCGGCAAGGCCTGGGCCTGCATGCGCTCGATGAAGCCCTCGTCACCAAGAAAGATCTGGCGGCTCAGCGTGCGTGTCCAAAAACCCGGGTCGCCGATGCTTTCAACATCCTGCTCAAGCAAATCGGCGTACATGCGGCGCGCCTGCGTGGCGTCGGCCGCGCTGCTGACCGGGCGGCCGAGCAGCACGCCGTGCAGCGCGTCGACGTCCAGCCAGGGTGGAGGCGTGACCAGCCCGGCGTGGGCGCGGCAGCTTGACCACGGCCAGTCGCTGGACTGCTCGACCAGCCGCAGCGCGACCGGGTTGCGTTCGACGTAGCGGCACAGCGCCAGCAGATAGGCATCGCGGTCGACCAAAATGGCCTTGAATCGCCCCTGCAGCAAATGGCCAGTCAGGCCGTGGCGGCGGTTGAACGACTGGGTGTAGACGCCGTTGATGTGCCGCATCAGCCGCGACAAATTGGCCTGCTGCGTTTGCAGCACCAGGTGAAAGTGGTTGCCCATCTGGCAGTAGGCCAGCGCGCAGGCGTCAAAGCGCTCCATGGCATGGCCGATGACCTGGAGCTGGATTCGGCGGTCAACGTCGTCGCGGTAAATCGGTTCGCGCCGGTCGCCGCGCGAGGTGACGTGGTAGACGGCGCCGGGAAACTCAATGCGCAGCGGGCGGGCCATGGTTTTCAGCTTACGGTGGCGGGGGGCAAAATGCAAGACCTGACCCCAGCCTGCCAGTCATCAATGCCTCAGCCATTTTTCAGTTTCTGCCCCAGGCGGGCGCCTTGCGGCGAGCGGCTGACGGTTGGGGGCCGGTGTTGAGCGCTGCGCCGCGCCTGGCCGTGGCCGGCCGGCTGTTGACGGTGGCGCTGCTTGGCTTTGCCTCGGGGCTGCCGTTGGCGCTGACCGGGCAGGCGCTGCAGGCCTGGCTCAGCGTCGACGGGCTGGACGTGGCCACCATCGGCTTTTTGAGCCTGGTCGGCCTGCCCTACACCTTCAAGTTTTTGTGGGCGCCGCTGATGGACCGCTTCGAGTGCTGGCCGCGGCTGGGCCGGCGCCGCGGCTGGCTGGTGCTGACGCAACTGGCGCTGGCCGCCACGCTGCTGGGGCTGTCGGCCACATCGCCCAAGGGCTCGCTGCAGGCCTTTGCGCTGCTGGCGGTGGCGGTGGCGTTTGCCTCGGCGTCGCAGGACGTGGTGATCGACGCCTACCGCACCGAACTGCTGCCGGCCGCCGAGCGCGGGCTGGGTTCGTCGCTCAGCGTGCTCGGCTACCGGCTGGCGATGATCGTCTCGGGCGGCGTGGCGATGATCTGGACCGACGCGGTGCAAGGCAGCGGCATGAGCTGGCCGCAGGTCTACCGCATCATGGCCGCGCTGATGGCCGGCGCGGCGCTGCTGTCGGCGCTGGCGCTGCCTCGCCTGCCTGCGCTGACCCGCGCCGCGGGCGCCAACGACGGCGGCGACTCCCGCGGCGGCCACGACCTGGCCGGTTTTGCCGCGGTGCTGGCCGCGGTGGCGGTGGGCTACCTGGCCACCCAGCACCTGGCGCAGCCGCTGGCCGCGGCGCTGCTGTCGCCGTGGCTGGCCACGCTGGCGCTGGCGCCGGCGCTGCGCGGGCGTTGGGTGGATCTGGCGGCGCTGTTGATCGGGCTGGCGTTGACCATTCCGCTGGCGCTGTGGGCGGCGCGGCGGGCGCGCTTTGAAACCCTGCTTGGCGGGCTGCGCGGCTATTTCGCCCAGCCTGGCGCGGTGCTGTTCCTGTTGTTCATCGTCGGCTACAAGCTGGGCGACGCCTTTGCCGGCGCGCTGATGACGCCGTTCCTGCTCAAGGCCATGGCCTTCAGCTCGGCCGAGGTGGGCGTGGTCAACAAGGTGCTCGGGCTGTGGCTGAGCATTGCCGGCGCGCTGCTCGGCGGCGCGTTGATGCTGCGCCTGGGGCTGTGGCGCGCGCTGCTGCTGTTCGGCATCGCCCAGTCGGCCAGCAACCTGGGCTTTTGGTGGCTGGCAGTCAATGGCCAAGGCGCGCTGCCCGGGCTGACCATTCCGGCCTTCGACTGGGGCTTTGTGCATCTGGCGCAGCCAACGCTGGTCGACGGCGGGCTGCTGATGGTCATTGCGCTGGAAAACGTCACCGGCGGCATGGGCACCGCGGCCTTTGTCGCCTTTTTGATGGGGCTGACGCAGCAGCGCTTTACCGCCACGCAGTACGCCATGCTCAGCGCCTTTGCGTCGATCGGCCGGGTCTGGGTCGGGCCGCTGGCCGGGGTAGTGGCCGAGTCGGTCGGCTGGCCGAGCTTCTTCCTGTGGTCAATCGTCGTCTCGCTGCCGGCGCTGGCCATGCTGTGGTGGATGCGGCCGGCGCTGAAGGCGCTGAGCGCGCCGCAACAGTCGCCGCTCGACGATTGACAGACGCGGCGCTGGCGGCGCGATGTGACGCGACATGACGTGACAAGCGGGCATTCGGCACGCGCAGGGCGCAACTGCGGTCCCGGCTGCCCGGCCCGGGCCGGTCAAACTTGCGCCGTCGCCGTGCCGGCTGTCGACCGCGCTTGCGGACCCAGCGTTGATCGGCGGCCCGCGCCCCGCCGCACCCTTGTCAAGGAGACGCCACGATGAGCCAATTTATGAACAACGATGCCGATATCGCACTGCCGCCGCTGGCGCATGCCGGCGCCTGCCGATGCGCGCTGCATGCGCGGCGCCGGCTCGGCGGCGCACTGCTCGGCAGCGGGCTGCTGGCGGCCGCCGTGCCGGCCTGGTCGCGCAATGACGAGCCGGTCGGCGTGGCCGAATGCAAGCGCTCGCAGTTCACCAAGGCGGTGCCGGCGGAGGAGGTGGAAGCCGCAGCGGCGCAGCAATACCGGCAGATGTTGCAAGCGGCCAACCAGCAGAACGCGCTGGCGCCGGCTGAGCATCCGCAAGTCAGGCGCCTGCGCTACATCGCGCAACGGCTGATTCCGTTTTCCACCTGCAACCCGCGCGCCGCCCGTTGGCAGTGGGAGGTCAACCTGATCGGCGCCAAGCAGATCAACGCCTTTTGCATGCCGGGCGGCAAGATCGCCTTCTACACCGGCATCCTCAGCACGCTGCAGCTCAGCGACGACGAGGTGGCGATGATCATGGGCCACGAAATCTCGCACGCGCTGCTGGAGCATGCGCGCGAGCGCATGGGCAAGACCGCGGCAACGCGCTTCGGCCTTGAGGTCGGTGCGGCACTGCTGGGTCTGGGCAATGCCGGTCGCATGGTCGGTGACCTGGGTGCGCAATTGCTGACGCTGAAGTTTTCGCGCAGCGACGAGTCAGAGGCCGATGCGCTGGGCCTGGTGCTGGCCGCGCGCGCCGGCTACCAGCCGCAGGCCGGCGTCACGCTGTGGCAAAAAATGCTGGCGACGAACAAGGGGGCGCCGCCGCAGTGGATGTCGACCCACCCTTCGGGCACCACCCGCATTCATGAAATTGAAGGGCGGCTGCCGCGCGTGGAACCGGTTTTTGCCCAGGCCGCCAAGCCCGACCAGCGCTTTGGGCCGCCCGCCGCGTCGCCGCAGCCGGCGCGCGACAAGGGCTGAAGAGGCCGATTCGGATTCGGTTGCGTTGCCGACGTCCTACCAGCGCTGCGGCAACGGTTTGAGCAGCACGCAACGGTGCTGCTGCTGGGCGATGTAGCCGCCGCGCTCCAGGTCTTTGAGCAGCCGGCTGACCATCTCACGTGAGCAGCCCAGGCGGCTGGACATTTCCTGGTGCGTCAGCCGCTCGGTGATGCGCTGCGGCGGCTGGCCGGCTTCGCCCGCCACCTCTTGCTGCACGGTCGACAGCAGCAGCAGCCGCAGCCGGCCATAGACATCGTTGAGCGCCAACTGGCGCGCGCTGAGCGTCGCCGCGCGGGCGCGGCGTATCACCTTGGCCAGCAACTCGAAGGCGAACTCCGGCCGCTCGGCGATGAAGCGCTCCAGCGTGCGCCGACCGATCACCGAGCAGGTGGTGGTTTCCAGCGTGGCGACGTTGGCCGAGCGCTTGCCGCCGTCCAGGCTCATTTCGCCCAGGTATTCGCCGGGACCGTAGACGCCCAGCGTCAGCTCGCGGTCGCCCTCGCCGGCCGAGTAGGCGCGCAGCTTGCCGGCCAGGATGATGAACAAGGTGTCGCCCTGGTCGCCCTCGGCGATCAACAGCGTGCCCTTGCGGTAGCGCTTGACTTCGCCGCGCGCGGACAGCTCGGCCAGCGTGTCGGACATTGGCGGATGCGGCGGCAGGGGCGGGGCGTCGGACTTTGGCATCGGCGGCGTCAGGCAATGCCCGGCAGCGGGACGGCCCGGCTGCCGCGCATGCTATGCCAATGCGCCCGCCGCGTGGCGTGTTCCTGCCACGCGGATGCGGGTCTTGCCGCGTTACGAGTACAGCGCCACCGCGGCACGGCCGCCGTGCGCCACGCGCAACTCGCCGTGGCTGCCCAGGCGGTGCATGGCGTGGCCGCCGTCATGGCTGCCATCGGGCGGCGCAACCGGGCTGGCGGCCTGCGGCGCCGGCACCGCCTGCAGCGCGCTGACCAGCGGCGGCAGCAGCGCCACCTGGCGCACCAGCGCGCGGATGCTGGCCGCGCCGGTCTTGGCGCGGATGCTGCCGATCTGCGTGCGGATGGTGGCCAGCCCGACGCCCTGGCGCTTGGCAATCTCCTGCGGCGTCAAGTCCTGGCACAGGCCGCGGATGACCGTGGTTTCGGTCAGCGTCAGCCCGTGTGCGCGGGCGAACCAGTCCACGCTCAGCTCCTCGCAGACCTGGCGCTTGCCCAGCAGCAGCGCGACACCGTTGCTGTCTTCGCGGCCCAGCGCCGGCAGCGGCACCACCGCCACGCTGACACGTTGCGCGCCCTGGCCGATGTGCAGCAGCTTGCGCAGGCTGCGCTGCGCGGCGGCGGCCAGCGCGTCGCGCAGTGGCTGCATGTCCTGCGGCGCCAGCGTGTGCAGCATGTCGTCACGCAGCTGCAGCGGGTGGCTGTCATCAAGCGCGCGCCGCGCCGCCTTGTTGGCCAGCGCCACATGGCCGCGTTCATCGACCAGCAGCATGCCGTAGTCGATGGCGTCGAGCATTTGGGCCATGCGCCGGTGCTGCAGCGACGCCACGCTGCGCCGCTCGGGTCCGCTGTAGGCCAAGGTCCGGCCACCGAAGCGCGCGCTGGGGCGGCCGCCGGTCATGGTCATCGCCGCGTGGAACGCGCCTTGGTGAACGCTGTCGATCATTTCCAACATCTCGGTCTCCTTGCGCCGCCGGACGCTGGGAGCAGCGCCACCGTCGAGGCATGGTCGAGAGCGTAAAAACCATCCTTTGGTATGGGCAGTGACCCATTACCCAACTTCTGTTCGGAATGGAAACCGCGCCCGTCCCCGCCACAATCGCTTGCAGCGGGCGCGGTGCAAGGCCATGCCCCTCACATATCGCGTACGAAGGGGTTGCTGCGCCGCTCGCGGCCGAAGCTGCTCTCCGGCCCGTGGCCGGGAATGAACACGGTGTCGTCGCCCATCGGCCAGAGCCGCTGCTTAATGCTTGAAATAAGCGTCTCGTAGTCACCGCCCGGAAAGTCGGTGCGGCCGATGCTGCCGGCAAACAGCACGTCGCCGACAAAGGCGCGCCTGGCCTCGGCGCTGTGGAACACCACGTGCCCCGGTGTGTGGCCCGGGCAGTGCCGCACCGCCAGCACCGCGTCGCCAAGCCGCACCGTGTCGCCATCGGCCAGCCAGCGCGTCGGCGCAAACGGCTCGGCCGGCGCAAAGCCGAACATCTGCGCCTGCTGCGCCAGGCCGTCGATCCAGAACTGGTCGCCCGGGTGCGGGCCGATCACCGGCAATGCGTGCGTGCGTGCCAGCGTGCCGGTGCCGCCGGCGTGGTCGATGTGCGCATGCGTCAGCCAGATCTGCGTCAACTTCACCTTTTGCCGCGCCACCTCGGCCTCGATGCGCGGCAAGTCGCCACCGGGGTCGATCACCGCCGCTTCAAGCGTGCGGTCGCACCACACCAGCGAACAGTTCTGCTCGAACGGGGTGACGGGAAGGGTTGTGTAGCGCAGCATGGTCGGGGAAGTTGTCCTCGTTCACTCAGTGGGGCTGGGTTCAAAACGCAATCTTGGCGTCAGGAGACTGCCGGTCAACTTTGGAAGTCGCGCGTCAAGTGGTAGGGGATTGCCCCTCGAATTACCGACCCCATATTTGTCAACCGAAATGTAAACTATCGGACAATTGAGGAGTAACGCATGGGCCCACCGCTGACGAAACCCCCGGTCTACTTCACAGTGGCACAGGTGCGCTTCAACCCGCTGCTGAAGCTTCCAGACTTCCTGCCCTCCATCCAGGAGGGCCTGCGCAAGGTCGGCTTTCCGGCCTTTACGGTGCATACCACCGTCGCACTTCAACTCGCCGTCAGGGACGGGCAAACCGTGCCCCAGCCTGTTCCGCACGAGCAGTACCTGTTCGCCAACCTTGAGCAGACCCACTGCTTCGTCTTGAGCTCGGACTCGCTCACGTTCCAATCGACCAACTATGGTACCTACGAGTCGTTCTCTGAGGCCTTCTTGGACGGGTTGGCCTTGGTCCACAGGGTGGTTGCGCTCGACTTCACTGACCGCGTTGGTCTGCGATACCTGGACCACGTGTTCCCCAAGGCAGGGGATAACTTGCCGCAATACCTCGCTCCCGAGGTTCAAGGGTTGAGCGCGCATCTAGGCGGCCAACCCGTGCATTCCTATTCGGAGGCGCTCAACGCCGTCGGCGACGTGATTCTGCGCGCGAGAGTTGTTATCCAGAACGGCGGCCTAGGCTTCCCTCCGGACCTACTTCCGCAAGGGATGGCGGTGCAGCAGCGCTTTCTGCAAGCTCAGGGCATGCATGCCATCTTGGACACCGACGGGTCTGTTGAGAGGCGGACGCCCTTCTCGCTAGATGGGGTCAGCCAGCACTTGCATGCTATTCACGCAGTCATCAGTGCAGCGTTTCGGGCGACGGTGACTGAGCGTGCGCGTGCGGTTTGGGGCGAAGAATGATTGGTCTTCTCCCTGTCCCAGCGTCAGCGGACTTCGCGGCGGTCCACTACCAACCGGTCCCGGCGGACTACAGTCATGCCCGAGTTGAGGGGCGGCCGCTCCCTATCCAGGCCGTCGGAACCGGTGGGGTTGCCAGTGTGCTGTTCATCCGGGAGGCCCTGGGCTACCAGCCCTACGCGGTGCTGGAGCGAGGCCGAATTCTTGACGCCGCGCCGTACGCCAAGCTCATGGAGCAGGTGAAGGCTGGCTTCGGCCGCACGATGTCCCGGCTGCCGGAGGCGTTCGGTGTGTCGCGTCAGACGCTCTACAACTGGCTGGAGGGCGAGACACCGAAGGCCGCCCATCAAGAGCGCCTGCGGCAGCTCGCTGAAGCCGCAAACGTCTTCGCTGGCCTTGGCGTCAAGCCGACGACGCCCATGCTTGACCAGACAGTGAGCCAAGGCAAATCGTTCCTGCAACTCATGGCCGCCGGTGCCGACGGCAAGGTGACTGCAATGAAGCTCGTCCGCATTGTCCAGCGAGGCAGCGAGTCGCGGTCCAAGTTGGACTCGCTCCTGGCGGGACGCAGGGCGAAGCTGTCAGCCTCCGACATTGGCGCGCCGGCGCTGGATGAGGAAGCCTGACGACGTATGCCTGAGCAGGCGCCGCAGTGGACCCGCGACTCGAAATGGCGGCAGGGCCATGTCTTGCCGCCAGAAGCTGCCGCGCATTTCGGCCTCACGAATGCCGCAGACCCGGACGCCACCTGCGTGGTGGTCATCACCCATGACTGCGACCTGACGAACGACAATCTGGACGCTGAGCCATACGTAGAGGTCATCGTGGGGCGTACGGTAGCTGCTGCAAGCGGCAATTTCGCTTGGGGCAAGGCGCCTCGTACCCTGCACTACCCAGTGCATCGCAACGGCGCCCCGGCAACCGTCGAACTGGTCGCGACCGAAAAGCGCGCCCTTCGAAAGTGCGCACTTGCACCGTTCGAGCCCGACCCGCAATTCAACCTGGACGGCCAAACGCTGGCTGTATTGCGAAGCTGGCTCAGCGCCCGGTACGACCGGGCTGCATTCGCCGATTCATTCGTGACGCGGATGCGCGATACGAAGGCCGACGCCAAGCTGGCCAAGGCCTTGGAGGCGCATGGAAAGATCGTGTCATTCACCTATTTCGACATCGACAAGGGCGAATGCGTCGAGCGAGCCGAGGGCGACCCGTACATGCTGACGGTCGTGTTGGTCTTCAATCCAGGCGACGACCCGGACGCGGCAGCCGACGCCGCTGACGCAGCAGCCGAGGCCGTTGAATATGCGCTACGCGGGCGCCTCCCCGAAGGAGGCAAGTCCATTCGGCTCGAAGCCTGCTTCGCCATATCGGAAGACGAGATCTCGGTAGCCCGGGCGAGGGTTTTGAACCAATGGCGACTGGAGTACATGACTCATCGCGCAAAGGATGAGCAACTTGGGCCGCCTGCCGTCTGAGTCAGCCAGCGGCGAGCAATGGCCACCAGTGGCCGACTCCGGATGCGCATCGCCTTGTGTTTTCCCATGCACTGTCTGCGGTGCAAATCGCGCCGCGTCAATGACCGAGTTGCTCCGGCCGATCGCGCGAACTGTTTCAACTGGTAGGCCGCGCTGCCCCATGCCGGCCAAACTCCGCCAGCCAGCCAGAATCCCCCGCCAGCGACCACCCCGCGCCCAACCATGCCCACCACCTTGCCGACCCCGCCCGCGCCGTCGCGCCTGGCGCTGTACCTGGACCTGATCCGTTGGGACCGGCCGGCGGGCTGGCTGTTGCTGTTGTGGCCGACGCTGAGCGCGCTGTGGATCGCCGCCGACGGCTGGCCCGGCGCGCATTTGCTGGCGGTGTTCGTGCTCGGCACGGTGCTGATGCGCTCGGCCGGCTGTTGCGCCAATGACGTCGCCGACCGCGAGTTCGACCGCCACGTCAAGCGCACCGCGCGCCGCCCGGTAACGCGCGGCGCGTTGCGCCCGGGCGAGGCGCTGGCGGTCGGCGCGGTGCTGGCGCTGGCCGCCTTTGCGCTGGTGCTGACCACCAGCGCGCCGGCCATCGTGCTGTCGTTCGCGGCATTGGCCATTGCGCTGGCCTACCCTTATGCCAAGCGTTGGGTGGCGATGCCGCAGGCGGTGCTCGGGGTGGCGTTCAGCTTTGGCATTCCGATGGCCTTTGCCGCCGCACTGGGCGGGCGCGAATGGGGCTTGGCGGCGATTGGCGCGGCGGTGCCGCCGGCGGCCTGGGCGCTGCTGGTCGGCAACCTGTTCTGGGTGCTGGCCTACGACACCGAGTACGCGATGGTCGACCGCGACGACGACCTGGCGATCGGCATCCGCACCTCGGCGATCACGCTGGGCCGCTGGGACGTTGCCGCGGTGATGGCGTTTTACGCCGTCTACCTGCTGTCATGGCTGGCCCTCGGCCGCGCGCTCGGGCTGGGTGGCTGGTTTGCGCTCGGCGTTGGCGTGGCCGCGGCGCAGGCGCTGTGGCATTACCGGCTGATCCGCGACCGCTCGCGCGAGGGCTGCTTCAAGGCCTTCCGGCAAAACCACTGGCTGGGGTTCGCGGTGTTTGCCGGCGTGGCGGTCGACCTGGCGCTGCGCGGCTGAGCAGGGCGGGTCAACCGCGCGTCAAAGCATGTCGCCGAGTTCGCGCGCGCGCTGTTGCGCGGCGCGGATTGCCGCCACCAGCGACGGGCCGACGCCGGCCGCCTGCAGCGACTGCAACGCCGCGTAGGTGGTGCCGCCCTTGCTGGTGACGCGCTCGCGCAGCACCTCGGTCGGCTCGTCGGACTGCGCGGCCAGTGCGCTGGCGCCGTCGAAGGTGGCCAGCGCCAGGCGCTTGCCCTGCGCCGCGGTCAGGCCCATGTCGACCGCGGCGGCGGTCATCGCCTCGATGAAATAAAACACGTAGGCCGGGCCCGAGCCGGACAGCGCGGTCACCGCGTCCAGGTCGGCTTCGCGCTCGACCCACAGCGTCTGCCCGGTCGGCGCCAGCATCGCGGCGACGAAGTCGCGTTCGGCGGCGGTCACCGCCGTTGTGGCGTACAGCCCGGCGATGCCGCGGCCAATCAGCGCCGGCGTGTTCGGCATGCTGCGCACGATGCGTGCATGGTCGCTGCCCAGCCCCAGCGCGCGGGCCATGCCGTCGCAACGTACGCCGGCCATCACGCTGAATTGCAGTGCCGTCTGCAGGTAGGGCGCGCACGGCGCCGCGGCTTCGGCAAAGGCCTGTGGCTTGACCGCCCAGACCACCAGCGCGGCCTGCGCCAGCGCCGCGTCGGCCCGCGGCTGCGCCTGGACGCCGAACTCGGCGGCCAATCTGGCGCGCTGGCTGTCTGACGGCTCGACCACGCGCAGCGTGGCTGCGCTGCGGCCGGCGCGCAGCAGGCCGCCGATCAGCGCGCCGGCCATGTTGCCGCCGCCGATGAAGGCGACCGTGCTGTGTGGCTGAAGGCTGGCGTGGGTGGGGTGGTTGCCGGCGGTCATCAGATCAGCTTTTTGTCGCGCAGGTATTTCGACAGGCCGCAGTAGCCGTCCTTGAACAGGATGTCGGCCTCGGTCTTGGCCGGCAGCAGTTTTTCCTTCAGCGCCCCGGCGGCCGCGGTGCCCTGGGTCTGGCGCACGAAGCCGATCGCCTGCTCGAACTTCGACACGTCCTGTCGGCACGGGTCAGGCGCGGCGGCCGTCGGGCTGGCCGGCGGCGGGTTGGCCTGCGCCCAAACGCCTTGCGCGGCGCCGGCAAGTGCCCAGGTCAGCAGGCCCAGTCTGGTCATCGTGTGTTTCATGCAAGAACCCACCCACTTGCAGCGGCGCGGCTGCCTCCCGGCGCGGCATGCGGCTACACCGCGCGCCGCGCAGTGTCGCATCGCAAGCCCGGCACCGCCGCGGTGCGCCGTGCGCGGCGGTGTTGCAACCCCCGGCGTCAACGCGGGTTGGCGATCAGGTGCAGCGCCAGGGCATGAAAGCCGGGTAGCGTGACCGGATCATTGGCCACGTTGCCGGCGATCGCGTGCGAACTGAAGCGAGCAATCACCATCTCGGCGCGCGGGTCGATGTAGATCGACTGGCCGTGGATGCCGCGCGCCATGAAGGCGCCGTGGGCGTTGTGCGAGACCCACCACATGTTGCGGTAGCTCCAGCCCGGCAGCGTTGGGTAGCCGCCGAAGGCCGAGCGCTCGCCGCCGCGGCGGATGTCGTCGACCGCCGCCTGGGCAATGATTTGCTGGCCGTTGTAGCGGCCGCCGTTGCGCATCATCTCGCCAAAGCGCGCCATGTCGCGCAGCCCGGCGTTCAGGCCGCCGCCGGCGAATTCGGTGCCGGTGGCGTCGACCACGAAGTAGGCGTCCTGCTCCATGCCCAGCCGGCTCCAGATGCGCTCGGACAGCACCTGGCCCACCGTCTGCCCGGTGACGCGGCGGATGACCCAGCCCAGCGCATCGGTGTTGACCGTCTTGTAGGCAAATGCGCCGCCGTGCTCGCCTTCTTTTTGCACGGTCTGCAAATACTCGTAGAAGCTGCCCGCGCCCTGCCAGCCGGGCGGGCGCGGCAAGATGCCGCCGGCGCGGCTGTGGGCCCAGATCTCGGCCTTGGGGTCGGCGTAGTTTTCGCTGTACTTCAGCCCGGTGCGCATGTCCAGCACCTGGCGCACGGTGGCGTCGCCGAAGGCGCTGTCCTTCAACTCGGGCACGTAGGCGGCAACCTTGGCGTTGTCGTCAATCTTGCCTTCGGCCACCAGCACCGCGCCGAGCAGGCCAAAAAACGACTTGGTGACCGACATCGCGATGTGCTGGCCCTCGGGCCGCAACACGCCGCCCCAGCGCTCGTAGACCACCTTGCCGCGGTGCAACACCAGCAGCCCGTCGGCATAGGTGGCGTCGAACAACTGGCGCCAGGTCATGCTGACCCCGGGCTGGCCCAGCGGCGTGAAGCTGACCGCGTCCAGGTCGTCGCGTTCGGCGCGCGGCAGCGGCTGCACCGCGCCCAGGCCGCGCGAGACATTGGTCGTCGGCACCATCTGGCGGAAGTTGGAAAAGCTCCAGCGCGTCTGCGGAAAGCGGTAGGCGCTGCCGTCGTCAAAGCGCACCTGCTTGTCGCGCGGCGGCGGCGAGCCAACCATCCAGCCCAGCCGCGCCGGGTCGGTCTGTTCGGCGCTGGGCAGTGCGGCGGGCGCGCTTTGCGCCCGGGCCTGGCCGGCCAGCAGCACGCTGGCCGACGCCAACGCGGCAAGAAGCGGCTGCCAGCCGCGGCGGCCAGCGCGGCGCCGGGCAGGGTAAATCGGGTGCTGTTGGGGCATGGGAAGGCTTGAAGTGGGGAGTGTTAAGCGGCCATCATGCGGGCCAGCCGCGACCGGCCGGCGCGGTGTTTTCCCGCTGCGCCGGTCGAAGGTCGCGCTGCGCCGTCTAGGCGCCACCGGTCCGCCCGAGCCGCCCCCTCGTTTGCCTTGTCCACTGAAAAGGCCTGCCATGTCGTCACCTTCGTCATCGTCGCCCGGCATCGCGCCGGCCACGCTGTCCTACCTGCGCCCAACCGCCGACAGCCCCTGGGCCACCTACCTGACCCAGGTCGACCGCGTGGTGCCTTACCTGGGCGAGCTGGGCCGCTGGGCCGAGACGCTCAAGCGCCCGAAGCGCGCGCTGATCGTTGACGTGCCGATCGAGCTGGACGACGGCCGCATCGCCCACTTCGAGGGCTTTCGCGTCCAGCACAGCCTGACCCGCGGCCCTGGCAAGGGCGGCGTGCGCTACCACCCCGACGTCACGCTCGAAGAGGTGATGGCGTTGTCGGCGTGGATGAGCATCAAGAACGCCGCGGTCAACCTGCCCTATGGCGGCGCCAAGGGCGGCATCCGCGTCGACCCCAAGCGCTTGAGCCTGCGCGAGCTGGAAAAGCTGACCCGCCGCTACACCAGCGAGATCGGCATCATCATCGGCCCGCAGCAGGACATCCCGGCACCCGACGTCAACACCAATGGCCAGATCATGGCCTGGATGATGGACACCTATTCGATGAACGTAGGCGCCACCTCGACCGGGGTGGTCACCGGCAAGCCGGTCGACCTGGGCGGCAGCCTGGGCCGGGTCAAGGCCACTGGCCGCGGCGTGTTCGTCACCGGGCGCGAGGCGGCGCGGCGCATCAACCTCGACATCGACGGCGCGCGCGTCGCGGTGCAGGGCTTTGGCAACGTCGGTTCGGCAGCGGCCGAGCTGTTCGGCCAGGCCGGCGCCAGGATTGTTGCGGTGCAAGACCACGCCGGCTCGGTGTTCAACGGCGACGGCATCGACCTTGCCGAGCTGGTGCCCTATGTGCGCAGCAACGGCAGCGTGATGGGTTTCGCCGGCGCGCGGCCAATCGCCGACGAAGACTTCTGGGACGTCAACTGCGACATCCTGATTCCGGCGGCGCTGGAAAACCAGGTCACCGCCGCGCGCGCGCGGCGCACGACGGCCAAGCTGGTGCTTGAAGGCGCCAACGGCCCGACCGGCTCGGCCGCCGACGACATCCTGGCCGAGCGCAACGTGCTGGTGGTGCCCGACGTGATCTGCAACGCCGGCGGCGTCACGGTCAGCTACTTTGAATGGGTGCAGGATTTCTCGTCGTTCTTCTGGACCGAAGACGAGATCAACCTGCGCCTGGACAAGATCATGGTCGGCGCGCTAAAGCGCATCTGGGACACCGCCGACCAGCACAAGATTTCGCTGCGCACCGCCACCTTCGCGGTGGCCTGCGAGCGCATCCTGTCGGCACGCCAGGAACGTGGGCTGTACCCATAAACCTGGCCCGCAGAAAAACAAAAGCCCCGCCAAGTGCAAGCTTGCGGGGCAGCGGGCGGCGCAGGTGGCCGCTGGGCGTCAGAACCTGGTTTCGGAGCTGAATTCGGAGCTGAAGAAACCGGAGATGACGACGGCGGTAACCGCCAGGGCACAAAGCAGGAAGGTCAGCATGGTTGCCTCCTGTAGAGAACGAGGCCTAATTGTCAGTGTAAACACCAGTTCCCGCAAGCTTTCTGGTGTATTAGAGCGGCGCACTCTGCGACGCATGCCACGAACCGCGTTGACTGGGGCCGCTAAACGGATGTGGCCGGCCCCGCCAGGCGTGAGCCCGCTCCGTCGGGCCGCCGGGCCGGGCGCGCTCAGGCCAGCAACTGGATCGCCCAAAAGATCAGGAAGCCGGCGAACAACACCAGCGTCGAGAAGGTGCTTTCGGCCACTTCGTGGGCCTCCATCAGCAGCTCTTCGGTCACCAGGTACAGCAGCGCCGCGGCGCTGAAGGCCAGCGTGCCGGCCAGCAGGTCGTGCGACGCACCGGCCAGCAGCCAGTGGCCCAGGTGCGCAAAGCCGACCACCACGCCGCCGAGCGCGGCGGTGGTCAGCACGACGCGCCAGCCGGCGATGGCGTCCGAGGTCACTGCCAGGCCCAGAAACAGCAGTTCGACCGACAGGCCCAGCGCCAGCACGCGGCCGGTTTCGCCGCCGGCGGCAAAGCCGGCGCCAATGATGAAACCGTCCATCGCCACGTCGATGAAGGTGGCCACCAGCAGTCCGATGCTGAGCGACTGCGCGGCCTGCCCGGCCGGCTCGGCAGCGCCTTGCGCCTCCCAGCGCCGGGTCAGCAGCTTCATGCCGAACATGAACAGGCAGCCGGCGGCAAAGGCGCCCAGCACGATGGGCGCGCGGCCATGCTCGCGGCCGATTTCAGGCAGCAGCTCGACCGCGAGCGCAGCCAGGATGACGCCGGCGGCAAAGTGCTGGATCAGGCTGCGCGCGCCGTGCGAGGGCTTCCACACCGCCGCCAGCGCGCCGCCGGCCACCGCCACCGCGGCCGGCAAGCTCATCAACAGCCACGGGTTGGCGGTCATGTCCGGCGCCTCCAGGCCAGCGGCAGCGCCGGAATCTGACGGGGTGGCGTGGGGTGTGGCGGCACGAGCGCCGCGGGGCAGAAGTGGGTGGGGGTCATCATGGGTTCAGGGCGCTCGGCAGACCAGCCGCGCGGTCTGCGGGTCATAGGCCAGTTCGGACATCGAGCCGTCCCGAATGCGCTGCACTGCTTCGTCGATCACATGCAGCGGCACGACAAACCATTCCCTGGGCTTGACCGGCTTGCCAAAGCGGTCGGCAATCGTCAGGTCGAGCTGCACGCCGCCAAACAGGCGATGGAAGAGGTTTTCCATCCGCGTTCGGCTGAGGTTGTGCAGCGTGTACTCGGCGACCACTTCAACCGGCGCCAGCAGGTAGGTGGCGTCGTTCTCGGCATCGGCAATTCGCGTCTGCACCTTGCCGCCGGTGACCCCGATCTTGTGGATCAACGCGCGGTGCTCGGCCACGAAGGGGTGTGCGGACAGGCTGCGCAGCACGTAAATCGTTCCGGTTTCGATGTCGTCGGGCTCGGCGCTGGCGCCGAACAGCGGGCCGGGGTCGGTCTCGGTCAGGCGACGGCCCGAGTCGTCCTTGTACAGCGCGCGCTGCAGTGAGCGTCGCAGCAGGTTGCTCTCGGTGCCGTTGGCGTACACCACGCGCAAGCGTGCGTCGCTCTCGCCGTTGGGTGCCTTGAAGGCGCGGCCGACCTCGGCCACGTAGGCGAGCTGGCCGCCGACGATGAAGCAGTCGCCCTGGTCGATGCTGGCGTTGCGCCCGAACCGAACGGCGGCGCGAAGACCCGCGCTCAATTCCTGCTCGACCTGCTTGAACAAGGGCTGGAACTGGCCAAAGTCGGCGCAAGCGCTGCGGTCGGCAACCGCTTCGGCCGCCCGCCGGTCGACGTGGGCGCGCACATGGCGCAGCACGTGGATGTCGTCGCGCTGGTCGGCCGCGTCGTTGCCGCCGCTGTCGCCCAGCGCCGCCAGCCAGGCGTCTTCATCTTCCAGGTCGGCGGCGGCGGCGCCGGTAAGCAGGCCCGGCGGGTCCAGCTCGGCCAGCAGGGCGCGCGCCTCGGGCAGCTTGCGCAACTGGTCCAGGCGCACCGCGTACAGCCGCTCGAAGATGTCGTGCCCGTCGCCGTGCCGCGGCGCGCGCTGGTGCTGGGCGTGAAAGCGCAGGATGTCCTCGAAGCCGGCAATGATCCGCTCCTCGCGCGGCGTGCGCCCGCCGGGCTTGGCCGGCGTGGCTTCGACGCCCAGCGCCGCCAGCAGTTGATCGTCGTCCAGCTCAGCCATGGCCGCTGCCGCCTGGCGCCTGGGCTGCCTTGGCCTGCGCGCGGTAGCGCGCGAACGCCGCCACCCCGGCGGCCATCCGCTTTTCCCAGGCGTCGGCCGAATGGATGTCGGGCACGCGACCACGCTCGTTCTTGAACTGCAACGCACGCCTGGCCAGCTCGCGCGCCTCGTCCTCGGTGAGCTTGATGTTCTTGGCCGCGATGCTGGCCTGAATCCGGCGCAATGACTTCTCGTCCATGGTCTTGGCCAGCACCGCATAGGCGGCCTCGAACGGGTTGATGCGGTCGATCAGGTCGATGTCCAGGTCGCGCACGTTGATGAACCTGCGCACGCCATCAATCAGGTCGGTGTTGCCCCTGGCGCTGTCGCCGTCGACCGCCGGCGTCGCCGCGCCCGGCTGGCCTGGGCCGGGC
>WBZS01000302.1_pt1 | contig 76371 bp, 65 predicted proteins | sample 5204201 | NCBI WGS metagenome assembly WBZS01 (sample SAMN12344357, study PRJNA552823) | activated sludge metagenome | biome: Activated sludge suspended growth; feature: Nitrification reactor; material: Wastewater; isolation source: activated sludge from nitrification reactor of wastewater...
CGTCATGAGATCGGCCTGTTCGCGGGAGCGGAAGTACGGGTTGACGACGTCGAGGTCGGCGAGCGCGACCGGGACGCCCTGGGCCGCCAGGCGCATCGCCAGCGAGACCGAGACCTCGGTCTTCCCGCTGCCGTAGTGCCCCGTGACGACACGCACGGCACCCTGCCGTGCGGACGCCACCGATTCGGTGCCCATGTCCGTCTCCGTCCCGCGCCTTGTGAGCGTGGCTTGACTGGCGCGGCCCCTTGTGAGGGCCACGACTTCCATCAAGTGTAGGAGCCGGACCTGCGCTCCCCGATGTGTCAATGGTCCCCTTTCGTGCTCCCCACCTGCCGGGCTTGTGCCGGGTCGAGCTATTCCGGCATCGTCTGCAGATGGCCGAATACCTCGACCCGGCGAGGGTCTTGTGAGCTGGTGGCGCTGGGTTCGAGCGCTGGCTTGGCTGGCGGTTCCGGCGTGGATCTGGGGCACGCGGGCCGACGTGCTGCTCGCCGGCCACCCCGCGTATGCCGTCCTCGTCACCCTCGCCGCACTGGCCGGGCTCGCCCTCGTCGTCACCCAGATGCGGGGCCGGCGGCGTGCCTCGCGTCAGCCCAAGCGTGGGGTGCTGCGGACGATTGGCCGGATCGTCGGGGGCGTCGCGACCATCGGCGCGCTGGTGGGGCTGGTTCTGCTCCGCCCGTATGCCGCCACCGCTCCGGCCGTCACCCTCACCTCGGCGGTCTCGGACTCGGTGTCGGTGGTGTCCACGCCCACGGCGATCACGCTGACCCCGAAAGCCGGCGCCGCGGCATACACCTCGCGGGTCGGGCTGGTCTTCCAACCGGGCGCGCTCGTCGACCCGCGCGCCTACGTGCCCCTGCTTGCGCGCGTGGCCGCGGACGGGCACCTCGTCGTCATCGTCAAGCAGCCACTGAGCTTCGGGCTGCTCGCGCTCGGGGCGCCCGACGGGCCGATCGCCGAGCACCCCGAGGTGGCGCGGTGGGCCGTCGGCGGACACAGTCTCGGGGGCGTCGCCGCCTCGATGTATGCCGCGAGCCACAGCGACCGGGTCAGCGGACTGGTGCTGTGGGCGTCGTACCCGGCGTCGTCACTGGCCGACCGCACCGGGCTGGCGGTGGCGTCGATCTCGGGGACCGCCGACGGGCTGGCCCGGCCCGCGACGATCGAGGCGCGGCGGGGGGACCTGCCGGCATCGACGGTGTTCACACCGGTTGCAGGAGCCGTGCACGCCTATTTCGGTGATTATGGCGAGCATGCTGGAGACGGCATACCGACGGTCCCTCGGGAGCAGGCGCAGACGGCGATCGTCGACGCGACGGTAGCGTTGCTCGCCCGGGCGGGCCCGCTTGGATGAGGTTCGTGACGCCTGGATGAGTCTCTACCCTCATCCAGGCGTCAGTACCCTCATCCAAGCCGCCCCGGAAGCATGCAGTTCGACGTCCACGGCATCTCGGGGGTCATCGCCGTCGTCCTCATGGCCGTGCACGACGGTTGTGCTCAGGCGGCGGGACGAGCGGTGGCTGACCAAGTTTCACCGGTTCAGCGTCGTCGTGTGGGCATCTGGTTGATCCCCTACCTCAGCCCGTTGTTCCTCGCCATGGCCGCCGGCCCCCGCTGATCTGGGCGATGAGGCATCCACGTCGCGCGAATATCAGCCGGATGCGCCAAGCTGAGCTAGTGATGTTGTGGGAGGACGAGGTGGCGCTTCGCCGGGAGGCGATGGCTTGGCTCACCCTGCGCACCAACGACGGCCAGGACGCGATCAGCCGGGATGAGTTGACCAGGTTCGTGTTCCGGGGCGAACGGCTCACGTTGATCGACCAAGGGCGCGGCATACGTAAGCCCGCGCGTTGCCGTGCCGCCCTGACGATCATGACGGTCCACACCCCGCAGGGGCGCCAGCGACCGTATGAAGACGTGTTGGGCCCGGACGGCTTCCCGCGTTACAAAATGCGAGCCGACTCTCGAAGTGGCGCCGACAACCGCGCGGTCCACCAAGCGATGGACCTGCATCTGCCCGTGATGTGGCTGATCGGCGTGGCTGCCGGCTGGTTCCAGGCGGTCTTCCCGGTGTTCGTCATCGGCGCTGAGCCGGACCAGGACCAGTTCGTCCTTGCCTATGACGCGGCTCAGACGCTGCCGATGCCACACAGCCCGATGGAGGAGGTTCTCCGCAACTACGTGGTGCGCGAGACGCGCCAGCGGGTCCATCAGCCGGTCTTCCGATCGATGGTGATGCGCGCCTACGAGACGCAATGCGCGGTTTGCTCGCTGCGTCACAGTCAACTGCTCGACGCGGCCCACATCGTCGCCGACGCCGAAGAAGGGGGAATCGCGGCCGTCCGCAACGGTCTTGCGCTCTGCAAGATCCACCACGCGGCATACGATGCGGGGATTCTCGGCATCTCGCCGGACTACCGGGTCGCCATCCGCGACGACGTCCTTGCCGAGGTGGACGGTCCACTGTTCGAGCATGGGATCAAAGGCCTCCACGGGCAGAGCCTGATGGTGACCCCTCGCCGTCGGGTCGACCGCCCCGATCCTGCGCTACTGGACCAGCGCTTCACCCGCTTTCTCAGCGCATAGGTCTGTCGAATTTCCTTGCTGGGCCCAGGTATTCCGCCATCGCCTGGTGATGGCGGAATACCTCGAAGGCCGCAGCGACCGGAGGATCGCCGGCTCAGGGGCGGGTGGGCGGCATACCGGGGGGTGCGCCATCGCTGCCCGGGCCGCCGGGGCCACCGCCGCCGGTCGGTGCGGTGCGGGTGTCGACTGGGACGGTGAGGCGCACGGCATACCCACTGGTGGGGTCTCCCGTCGCAGTGCCGAGTTGGTGGACGCCCCCGTCGTTGCCGAAGACGTTGTCGCTCGCGAGGGACAGGCGCGCGAGGTTGCCGACCGACGCCTCATACCCAGCCGTCGCGTATGCCGCGTCGCACGTCGGCTTTGGCAGCGCGACCTGGGAGGTGGCGATGGCCTTCGTCGAATCGGCGATGCTCGCTTGGTCGGGGTAGACCTCGAAGTGGATGTGCGGCCAACGCCCCGAGTAGCAGCCAGGGACGATGCTCGTGAAGCGCACGACTCCGTTGGAGTCGGCGATCTGGACGCCGCGCAAGTAGTTCTCTGCAGTGACGCCGCTGGAGTACATCGAGTAGCGCCCGGCGCGGTCGCAGTGCCAGACATAGACCGCGGCACCGGCCATCGGCCCGCCACCCGCCGCGATGTCCAGGATGGTGAGTTCGAGAGTCATCGGGATGCCCTCGGCCTTGGTCGTCGACGTGCCGAAGCTGCTGGTGATGTCCTGGCGGACGACGCCACTCTGCGCCAGGACGTCGGGTCCGTTGGAGCCGTCGCCTGGGTAGGGCCCGGCGGTCTCATCGGGGATTTCGGTGAGGGTGCCCGTGCTCGTCCCGCTGGTGGCGCCACTGTTCGCGCCGGTGGTCGAACTGCCGGAGCTCGAACTGCCGGCGGTACCTCTGGCGGTACCTCCGGCCGCGGTCGTGGTCGAACCGCACGCCGCGAGCGCGGCGCCAGCGACACCGAGGCCGAGCAGCGAGAGGGCGCGGCGGCGATCGAGCAGGGTGTGGAGGTCGAACCCCAAGCCTTGGTCGTAGGGCGGTTCGTCGGGGCGTGGGAGGACTCGCCCCTCGAAGGTGGGTCGTGGGTTCTCGGTGGTCGTCATGCGGCGAGGGTAGGGAGCGGGGCTGAGGGTGCGCTGTGCGGCTCCTGTGGGTTGGGTGGCATGACCGCCCCTAGATTGAGGACGTGCCTGGTCCTGACATCAAGTTCTGTCGCCTGTGTGGCTCCCCGTCGGAACGTCGCGTCCCGCCCGGGGAAGATCGCGAACGCCCGGTATGCCGTGCCTGCGGCTACGTCGACTACGTCAACCCGACGAACGTGGTTGGGACCGTTCCTGTCTGGGGTCCGGACGGTGACCACGTCCTGCTGTGCTTGCGGGCGATCGAACCCCGAAAGGGCTTCTGGACGTTGCCGGCCGGATTCCTTGAGGTCGGGGAGACCCTGGCCGAGGGAGCGGCCCGGGAAACCCGTGAGGAGGCCGGGGCGCGGATCGAGCTCGACGGACTGTTCACGGTCCTCGACGTGGTGCATGCCCGGCAGGTGCACGTCTTCTATCGGGCCCGGATGCTGGACGACACCCTGGATCCGGGTCCGGAGACAACCGAGGCTCGGATCGTGCGGCTGGACGAGATCCCTTGGGGGGAGTTGGCCTTCGCGACGGTGCGATGGACGTTGGAGCGCTACCTCGAAGACCGGGCGGGCGGCAGGTTTGGGGTGCACACGGCCGCGATCCCGTCTCGGATAGAGTCAAGTTGACAATAAAGGGCCAGGGTCTTAAAGTCAGAGTGACCACTAAACGTGGTTCCCGAACTGGCCGAGGAGACCGAAGTGGCCACCATCACCACCTTCCCCTTCATCACCCACTTGCGCAGCACCGCGACCATGCACGTCGTGCACCGGGCTCGCGGCCGAATGCGCCACGACGGCCCAGGTGCAGCCTTCTGGTTCCGCCCGATGTCCGCGGCGATCAGCGAAGTGCCCATCGATGACCGCGAACAGCCCGTGCTCGTGACCATCCGCACCGCTGATCTGCAGCAGGTCAGCGCTCCGGGCACCGTGACCTACCGGTTCGTCGACCCCGCGCTGGCGGCGACGCACATCGACTTCTCGATCCACCTGCGCACCGGGTCCTGGGCAGAGACCCCGCTTGAGACAGTCGGTTCCGCGATCCACGGCGCGACGGCCGCGGCGGTCACCCAGGCCCTATCAGGAGCCAACTTGCGCTCGGCGCTAGCGACCGACCCAGCACTACTGGCCGCAGCTGTGCGCGCTTCCTTGGCTGCAGACGAACGACTCACCTCGACGGGCCTAGCGGTCGTCGGTGTGCGCTTCGCCGTGCTCCGGGCTGAGCCCGACGTCGAGCGGGCTCTGCAAACCCCCGCACGGGAGGCGATCCAACAGGAGGCCGACAAGGCGACCTTCGAGCGTCGCGCGGTCGCCGTCGAACGCGAGGCCGCGATCGGGCAGAACGAGCTGGCCAACCAGATCGACCTCGCCGCGCGCGCCGAGCAGCTCATCGCGCAGAAGGGCGCCAACGCCCGCCGCGAAGCTCAGGAGCAGGCGGCCGCCGGCGCGATCGCTGCGCAAGCTGAGGCGGCACGTACGACGACGTTCGCTCAGGCCCGAGCCGACGCGGATCGGTTGGTCGGCGCGGCGGCCGCCGAGACCGAACGTGCGATGTTGACGGCATACACCGGTATGCCGCGTGACCTCCTGCTCGCACTGGCCGCCCGCGAAGCCGCCGCGCACCTGCCAAACGTCGAGCAGCTGGTCATCTCTCCCGATCTGCTGCACTCCTTGCTGGGCCGCTTGGCGGGGGCGGGGCCGGCACCCGAGGCGCTGGTCGGCGCCGGTGACGGAACGAGGGGCTGAGCGATGGCGACCCCTCGGGCCGTCGTGGTCCGTCGCGCGACCGAGCTGGACGAGCTGATCGCCCGGCACGGCACCCGCGGGCAGGCCGAGTTCTTCCTGCGGACGCGGGAGCAGTCGATCGAGCCTCCTGTTCAACGCCATCACGCCTTGGTCGCCGCTCGTGCCGTCGTGCTCGGCGCGCTGCCCGCGGACTGGCGGCGGGCCGAGGTCGAGCGGTCGGAGCTGGCGAGGTTCGTGTTCGAGCCCCACGACATCGTGATCGTCGTCGGGCAGGACGGACTCGTGGCCAACGTGGCGAAATACCTTGTCGCACAGCCGGTCATCGGCATCGACCCGTTGCCTGGCACCAACGCTGGGGTCCTCGTCTCGCATGTGGCGTCGGCTACCGGCGATCTGGTGCGGGACGTGCTCGGTGGGCGGGCGGCATACCTGGAACGGACCATGGTGCGCGCGGTGGCGGACGATGGGCAGGAGCTGACGGCGCTCAACGAGCTCTACGTCGGACAGGAGGGGCACCAGTCGGCGCGATATGTGCTCGGGTGGCGCGGCATGTCCGAGCGACAGTCCTCGTCGGGCGTCATCGTCGGCACCGGCACCGGGGCGAGCGGGTGGTGTGCGTCGATCCAGCGCGCGTCGGCGCCGAGTGTCGTGCTGCCGGGGCCCGCCGAGCCCGGGCTGGCGTGGTTCGTGCGGGAGCCGTGGCCGTCGGCGGTCACCGGGACGGAACTGGACGCTGGGTTGCTGGGTGACGACGAGCTCAGCGTGAAGGTTGAGTCGGAGTCGTTGGTGACTTTCGGCGACGGCATTGAGGCCGACCGGCTGGTGCTGGGGTGGGGACAGCGGGTCGTGGTTGGACGGTCGCCCCGAGTCCTGCGGACGGTGGTCTGACGTGCCTTTCGGGCAGTCCCGTCCGCCAACCCCATCACGAAAGGTGGGAATCTGCCGGTTCGGAGGGCCTGGAAACCACCGAATCCCACCTCTCGCGGACACACGCGAACGTGACCACGTGAGCACCGGCGCAGCACCCGGGGAGGTGGGCACGCGGCATACTGTGGAGCTGTCCTCGACGAGAGAAAGTCAGCCATGACCACCGCCCCTCACTCCAGCGCCGACTACATCGACCTGGAGCACCGCTACGCGGCCCACAACTACTCCCCGCTGGACGTCGTCATCGCGCGCGGCGAAGGCGCCTGGGTCGAGGACGTCGAAGGCAAGCGGTATTTCGACGCGCTGGCCGGCTACTCGGCACTCAACTTCGGGCACTCGAACCCGCGCCTGGTCGCAGTCGCCGAGCGCCAGTTGCGCACCCTCACCCTCACCAGTCGAGCGTTCCACTCGGACCAGCTCGGGCCGTTCGCCCGCGACCTGGCCGCCCTCACCGGCAAGGACATGATCCTGCCGATGAACTCAGGCGCCGAGGCCGTGGAGACCGCGATCAAGGTGACCCGGCGCTGGGGCAAACGGGCCAAGGGCCTCCCCGAGGACTGGGGAACCATCATCGTCATGGGCGGCAACTTCCACGGCCGCACCACGACCATCGTGTCGTTCTCGACCGACAAGACCGCTCGCGAGGACTACGGCCCCTACACCCCGGGCTTCCTCGTCGTCCCTTACGGCGACATCCATGCTCTGCGCGCTGCGGTCAACGACGAGACGATCGGCGTCCTGCTTGAGCCGATCCAAGGCGAGGGCGGCGTCGTCATCCCCCCGGCTGGCTTCCTGCGCGAGGTCCGCGCCCTGTGCACCGAGCGCAACATCCTCATGATCGCCGACGAGATCCAGTCCGGCCTGGCACGCACCGGGCGCACGTTCGCTTGCGACCACGAGGACGTCGTCCCCGACATCTACATCATGGGCAAGGCCCTCGGCGGCGGCATCGTGCCTCTCTCAGCCATCGCCGCGGACACTAAAGTCCTGGACGTCATCACCCCCGGCTCGCACGGCTCGACCTTCGGTGGCAATCCTTTCGCCACCGCGATCGGCCGCGAGGTCGTCGCCATGCTTGCCACAGGGGAGTTCCAAGAACGGGCGCTCATGCTTGGCGAGATCCTCGCCGACGGTCTGGCCGCGCTCAACCACCCCGGGATCGTCGAGGTTCGCCAACGCGGGCTCTGGGCCGGCATCGACGTCGACCCGGGCCTGATGTCGGGCAAGGAGCTCTGCCACCGGATGGCTGATCGCGGGGTCCTGGCCAAAGACACCCACGGCTCGACGATCCGACTCGCGCCACCGCTGGTGGCGTCCGAGGACGACATCCGCTCCCTCGTCGCGGTGATCGCAGACTCGCTCAACGCCTAACCCGTCCCGCGCGGCGACGCCGAGCCGGTATGCCGCGCGGCATACCCCTTCGGTCTAGGCGTATTCCCACCGCAGGCCGGCGACCCCGCGGCGGGTGCGCTCGCGGACAATAGCGACCCGATGGTCGGGTGACAGGACCCGTTCGCGGACGTACAGGTCGGGACCATTGTCCACAGCCCGCTCGAACTCCTCGATCCGGACCGGGAGTCGGTCCCGATGGAAACCGAAGTCCAGGACCCGCATCGCCCGGGGGTCCGTGACGAGCTGGTAGTAGAACAGGCTTTCCTGATCGTTGTTGTCGACGCTGAGATAGTGCAGGAGGTGGAAATCGCCACGGTGGATCACCCGGTCGAAGACGATCTCGCTGACGACGACGTTGGCCTCGTTGTCTCGACGGACCCGACCGATCCGCCCTCCGCTGATTGCTTCGTGCCGAATCAGGTTCGCGTCGCCGCCCGGCTCACCGCCGTAGATGATCGGGAGTCGATCGGTGTCGACCAACGCCCGATGGATCTCGATGTTACGGATGATGCGCAACCCGCCACGGGGTCCGAACTCGATGATCGCCACCGTGTTGACCTGTTCCATCAACGAAAGACCTCCGGGGCAACCCACTCCTTCCATCAGGGCGGCGATGCGTGCGGCGGCAGTTGCCATCTCGAGGTCGGACTTGCCCGGCAGCGAGCCGGGACTGCGGAGGGCATCGGTGAACCGCCCGGTGGGCACTTTGAGGATGTCCTCAAGTGCCGCCACGGCGAGCAACGACTTGGGCTCAGTCGGCAAGCGCCGACCGTTCTGCCAGTAGCTGAGCGTGCTGCGACCGACGGGAAAGCCACGCTCGGTCAGCCGCCGTTGGACCGCTTCAAGGGTCAGGCCACTGGCATGCAATGCCACACGTAACTCGCCAGGGAAGTGGTTTGCGCCGACGTTAGCCACCACCGAGTTTCACAGCCCTTCCGTGAACGTTCACACCTAGGGTGATCGTGACACGGGGCATGCGCGTTCACAAGGCTGGCTGTTCACATGTCACCGAATATGGCCTTTGACTGCCTTGTCCGGCTCGCCGTCACGTCGCAGACTCACTTCACTGTTGGGAAGCAGTGACGTTGATCGGAGCGGGCCTAGGGCTGCACCGAAAGACATCCACCGCGCATGCTGGGCCGATGCGGGACCGCAGCGCGGATGATGGCCGGACCTCTCCTGGTGTCAGAGGTCCGGCCATCAACCCACCATGACGGCTCGTCCCCGGGGTCTGCAGCTCTATGACGGTTCAGCGCTGCAGTGTGCGTTCCCAGAACGCCGGAAGGACAGCGATGTGATCGGCCAGGTCCTGAGCCGCCGCCACCTCCGCCCCAACGTCAACCAGGGGCGCCGTCATGCCCTTGAGCCTGGCGAGTTCGACCAGTCGGCTCCACGTGGCCAAGTCATTGAGGGCACCGAGACGGTCCTGGAGCGCTCCCAATTGCCGCTCCATCGCAGTGACCTCAGCTGCGTTAGCCGGCCACATCGAGCCGAAGAACTGACAACCGTAGCGGACCTTCTTGGCCTCGATCCGAACCAGATGGCGCTCGTGGTCGGATAGCTTGGCCAGTTTGCGGCCCATCGTCCGGATCCGCTTTCGGCGCCGTTCCATGGCACCCGCCGTCCAGACCCGCCCGCTCCACGTGCCGGTGCCAAGCAGGTCGCGATAGCTCCCCTCGTCCAGCCACGCATCGAGATCGGCTCGCGTCTGCTGCCACCTCGCCGAGTGCAGGAACTCCAGAGCGTCCCGGTATGCCGTGACCCTCGCCTTCTCCAGCCGCTGGGTGTTGGCCGCGCTGAGGTCGGAGTGACCCTCTCGGAAGACGTCCAGATCTCGGGCCGGACCGAAGGCGACCGTCAGCTCTCGCAGGATGGCCTTGATCCGTGCCGCCTCAGGGTCGGTCTGGCTCACTTCGCGGGCCAACGAGAACAGCGAACGCAACCGCCGATATCCCACCCGGAACTGGTGCAGCGCTTCGTGATCCCCATGCACATCCAGGAGGGGCTCGTTCGCGTCAGCGTGCTCCAGACACCGTCGGGCCACCACCTCAAACGCCCGACCCCCTCCGACCCGCGGAGAAAGCAGGATCGCCGGCGCCTTCGTCGGTTGCGTCATGGCGGACATCCTGTCAGGTGCCACGCTGACGACGGCACCCCGATCTCATCGGGCGAGGCGCTCCAAACGCTATCGCTCAGAGCGCAGTTGCCACGGTGACCAACTGCTCGCCTCCCGCGCCCAGGAGCGAGAGGGTCACCTCGACTGGCGAGACCAGTGGGACGAACACGGCATACCTTGCCTCTCCCGGCCACATCGGGGTTCGCAGCGGTCGGACCACGTGGATCCGCCCGTCGGCTGGGAAGGTCAGCTTCCCGGTGCCGATGGTGGCAAGGGGGAACTGGCCAGTCACCGTGCTGGGACGTGGCCGGGGTCGCGGCCGTGGCCACGGCAAAGGAAGATCCAGTCGACGGGAAACCCCTTGTACCGCAAGGACGATCCCTGCCGCTGCGCTGGCGGGCGCGTCACAGCCGACGGCCAGTAGCACGCCCGTCGGGGTGGTCGACGTGCGGACCACCGTCAGGGTGTATGCCGGTGTCGGCACGAACCCGGGCACCGTCACCGTCCGCTCGACGGCCCGACCCAACGGGTCCAGCAGGCGCAGCGTGACCGTGGCCGGGGCGGTGGCGTCCGCGGTGCGCAGCCAGACGCGCACGGGCGTCCGGTGGGCGACGCGAGGCCCGCGCTCCAGCACCGGTGCGCCGGGCGCACCAGTCGGCGGGGTGGAACCGGGGGTCTCCGGCAGGGCCGGCAGGTCGGTGAGGGCGAGCGTGGTCCCGTCGGCGAGGCCGCCGAGGCGGAACACACCGGAGGCGGTCACCCGCGCCACCCCAGCGGTTGCCGAGGTGACGAGGATGCCGCGGTTGTCCGCGCCCCAACGGGCGCCGACGAGCGGGTCCAGGTCCGGCCCGGCGGTCGGAGGGACGAGCACCGAGACCACCTCGGAGGCGGCCGAGGGCTGACCACGGACCGCCTGGACCGGCACGCTGTCGACCGGCTTGGCCACGACCCGAAGCAGCCAGGGATCCCACGAGCCGGGCAGGGTGCCCGTCCAGGTCGCCTCGTAGACCGGTGCACCGGTGACCGGGTCGGGGCCCCCAGCCGGGAGCACCACGGGGATGTCGGCCACCGGGGGTCCCATGCTCTCGTGGTCGCGGGCCGCGCTCTCCGACCGGGTGGCGTAGAGCAGGAACCGAGCCACGGGCACGCGGCTGGCCGAGAACAGCCGTGCGGTGACCGTGCCGTCCGTGGTGACGCTGACCCGAGCCAGCGGCGGAGTCGGCCGACGCAGGCGGGGGGCGGTGGCAGCCTGCAGGTGGATGTGCCCGGTCGCGGCCGGGCCGGGCCATGGCGACTCGATCCCCGTCTCGGACTGGGTGGTCACCGTGAACAGGTGAATGTCGGTCGAGCCCTTCGGGAGCGTGACGTCGGCATCCCGCGCGGCCCCGGGCAGGGTGAGCAGGCGTCGGAACGCTGCCCGCTGCTTGGTCGGGGTCAGCCCGTCGTATGCCGCCCACAGCGCCGCCAACCGCACGCCCGGAGAGTCGGTCTCGGGCGCCCTGGCGGGCAACCCGGCGTGCTGCCGTAGTGCCGTCTCGGAGCACTCCCACACAATGCAACTGCGCACGCCCGCGCCCCCGGCCGGCAGCGACCAACGCACCCGCACGTGCGAACATCCTTGCGCGTCAGGCGTACTGCCCATCGGAACCCCCGGTGGGGCGGGCGGCGGCAATGGCACGATCGGCACCGGGCTGGCCGCCGTCGCCATCGCGGGATGGGCCGCATCGGGCGCGTATGCCGTGGGGCTGGCCCCCACCGCCAGGGTGCTGCGCAGCCAGACCTGGACACCCCACCGTTGGGTGGCGGTGAAGTCGAGGGTGGGCAGGTCGCCGACAAGTCGATACCGGCGCCCGCCGTCGCCTTGGCCGGGGCCGGGTGCCATCGGCGTCGATCCATCCGGGCCTAGGCACACGACCGACGCGCCGACGCCGGAGGGCACGTCGCCGGCGAAGGCCATCCCGAGGTCGCGCCGGAAGCATCCGGCCGGCGTGGGGAGGCCGGGGCCCAGCCCAGCCGGGGGCGCCGAGCTGGCGGAGGCCATGGGGAAGAACAGCGCGACGACCTGCAGCGCCGTCGGCCGCCGTTCGGTCCAGTCCAGCGCTGTCTCCAGGGTGAGGGTCGCCGGGCAGGCGGGGCTGCCGGCATACCGGGACGTGAGATCCAGCGCGATGAGGCGAGGGGGCAGCGGGCCGGGCTCGGTTCCGGTGTAGGCGACGTCCCGCCACGCCGACCAGAGGCCGTGGATGTCGACGAGGGACACGGCATACCCGACCTGACGGCCGCCGCTGAGGATGGGGATGTCCGCGGCGCCGTCGACGAAGGCGACCCGACCCGCGCCGGGCGTCCCGGCCGGGCCGTCCGGGCTGAGGGTGAGTGGGCGGATGCCACCGGCGTCGCGTTCCGGCGCGAGGCTGGTGGCCTGGGTGTCCGCGACGTCGTAGCGCGCCAGCGTGCCCGCGCCCACTCGGCCCATGGCGGCCGTGTTCGGCAGCCGAGCCCAGGAGATCCGGATGCTCTCACGCCACGGCGTGTCAGCCGGGTTGGGCGGGACCAAGCCGCTGCGCTCGGCCGTGAGGCCCGCGGCTGGCGGCGTGATCTCGTGCGGTCCGACCTGCGGCGCGTATGCCGCGACCGTCACCTTGTCCGGCAACGGCGCCGGGGTGCGCTCGTAGTCGGCGGTGACCAGGAAGTCGCGGCCGCCGACGGGGACGCGCTCCGGGTCGCCTTCACGCGTATAGGTGGAGCCGAACCCGGTGGCGAGGTTGAGCAGCGGGTCGGTCTGCGCCGGCAGGGTGAGCATCGACCACGGGCGGATCTCTGCCGAGCTCTCCAAGGCCGAGGTGCGCCCGTCCTGCGTGGGACCGGGGACCTTCCGGCTCTCCGACAGCGTGTACTGCAGCCGCTCGGGCGTTCCCCCGTCGTAGAGCTTCTCCAGCTCCGGCAGCAGGGTGGTCGCGACCTCCTTGACGACCATGCCCGGGTCGGCGTCGACCCACGGCGGAGCGGTGCGGCCGGTCTGGGTGATCGGGGCCCAGCCGATGGGCGGCATACCCCTGCGGAGCCGCTCGACCGCCGCGTCGAAAGGCGGCATCGGCGCGGTGACGAGTCCCTGGTCGGAGGAGTCGTATGCCGTTGCGCCCCAAGGCTGTTCGCACGGCAACCCGACGAGCTCGAGCCGCTCCCAGGTGTCGTCGTTGACGACGTCGGCAAGGGTCCGGATCCGGACGACAGCGTTGTCGCCGTTGACGAGGACGACCGACGTGGCCCCAGAACACTTGATGAACAGCTGGATCCGGTTGGCGCCCGGCGCCGTGCGGACGTCCGCCGCGACGACATCGTCCATCGACGCGGCCGTCCGGTGGGCGAACACGGCCACCGACGCGGTCGGGTCGATCGGGTCGCACTCGACCATGATGTGGGCCGCTTCGGCCCCTCCCCAGGTCATGGCGAGCCCGGCTGCGTGCGGCACCGTCGTGACCGGGACTTCCTTCACCCGCTTCGTCGACGGGTTGCCAACCCATACGGTGAAGGGGCCCCGGGGCACGCCGAGGGTAGCCGCGCACGCCCACCAGACGTGGACGTCCTGGTCGCGTCCGGCCGTGCGTCGCTTCATCTCGTCGGCCCACGTGACGTCGACGTGCTGATCCGTGCGCAGCGCCCGATATCCGATCTGGGCCCACGGCAACCGAGTTGCCTCAGCACGGAACAGCAGCGAGGCGCTCACCCTGGCCATCAGTCCTCCACCTCCCACGGCGCGCGCTGGAGCGACACTCGCACGACGGTCCGTCGTCGTTCGGCGACTGCCGCGAGGGGGTCGGCCGCGAGCACGAGATCCAAGCGAGCCTCGGTGCCGCGAGCCCCGGGAGCAAGCAGGACGACAGCCCTGGTGCGCCCTGGGCAGGCGATGATCCGGTTGACGGTCGCGCGGGGCAGGTCGCCTGCGGCGACCGGCGCCGTGCTCGTCGCCAGCGACAGCCAGTCACCGGCCACTCCCGCCCACCAGTGGTGCAGTGGATCGGCCGCGTCGACCGGACCGGAGACCTGCTTGGGCATGACCCGTGAGCGCCAGAGCGGTTCGCTGCTCTCGACGACAATCGCGATCGGTTGCGGGACCACGTCACCGGACCAGAGCACCTCGACCGCCGGGAAGGCCGGGGTGGTCGGGACTCCCAGTCCGGCACCCTGGTATGCCGCGTCCACCTGGTCGCCGGTCGGCTGACTCGGCAGGGCGGTCAGGGCTGCGGGCGCCGGGATGAGCCGGGACCGCACCGAAGCCGGTGCGATATAGCTGACCAGGTGATCGAGCGACTCGAACCTGGACGTCGTGAACGAGATCCGGTGGACGAGTCCAGTCGCGCTGGCTGGTGCCCCGGTCGGGACCGCGTGGACGTCGATGAGGTAGTCGGTCAGCGGCTCGAATGTATACGGCAAGGTCACGGTCACGGTGTGGTCCGAGCTGCCGGAGGTGTCGATGCACGGCAGATCGAGTTCGCTGAGCATGGTGTCAATGGCCTCCGACCACGGGGTCTTGATGGCGAGTCCTGTGCTGAGCAGGGCGCTCGGTCCGACCGGGATGGTCACGGGCGCGCCGGGCGCGCCGCCGCCGGGCGGTTCGGGGTGTTTGCCCGACGCCGACCGCACGACGACCCGCAGTTCCTTGCCGTATGCCGCGAACAGGTCGGTGACTTGCTGGTGCGTGAGCGCGATCCGCACCGGCTCGGTGCAGAAGACGCCGACGTCACCCATTCCCGGGGAGCTGGCCAGCACCCACGGGCCCAGGTCGGTCGGGAATGCGGTCGCTGCCTCGGTGCCGAACTCGAAGGACTGGGTCTGGTTCGGTTGCCAGGTCGGGGTGGCGGTTGCGGAAGGCTGAGCGTCCTGCTTGAGCCACGCGGCTCGCCAGGTCACCGACACGGTGTAGGTCGTCCCAGGACTGAGCAGGGCATGGTCGTCCGGGTCCTGAGTGAGAGCGGACTGCAGGGCCGCACGGTCCTCATCGATGCTCGTGGTGTCCCACGACTCGCGCCAGGCCTCGGTGGCGAGCACGCCGGTCACAGCGACGACGTAGAACGGTGGGCGGCCCTTGCCAAACCCGCCTTGTCCTTCATCACGCCACCCGATGACGACCGAGCCGATCTCCTTGTCGAGCTTGGACAGCGGAACCCACACCACGGCATACCCGCGTCCTCGGCCGGCCATGAGGGCGGCGATCCGGGCCGCACGCAGCACGGGGTCTACCCATGGTCCACTGGGGTCGGTGAGCTGGTCGGGCAGGGGGTTGGTCGTGCCGACCCGGTCGGCGCCGGTGATGGGGCGCTCGAGGAAGAGGTCACCGTCAGGGGTCTCGGCCCGCATGATGAGGCCGCGCTCCAGGGCGTGCTCTGGGACCACCATGAGCACCGACAGCTCCAGCGCGGGCTCCGACGGTGTGAGCCGCACCGCGTCGCGCAGCTTGTCGGGCGTGAATCCCGCTGCGTCCCAAGCCTTCTTGACCAGTTCTTGGTCGGTCGCGTCTCCCTGCGGGGCGGGCGCGGGGAGATCGTTGACGGGCGAGCGCAGGATCGCGCCGCGGCATTGCGAGCCGGTCGTCTCCGGGGACCAGGCCGTGCTGACGTGGTGGCCGGCGAGGTCACCGAGCGACACGCCCGCGGTCATCGCCTCGACTGCACTGAGGTATGCCGCCTCGCCGAACGCAGACCCGGCTGCGCTGGGACCGGTCGTCAGGTCTTTGGCCAGGCTGGTCGTCATCCGGCGCAGGGCCGACCGGGTCGGGGAGTCCAGGTCGCGTTTAGAGCACGGGACGTGGTCGCCGACGACGCGAGCCGGCTCGGTGCCTTGCCGCAGGTCGGCGTCGGGATGCGTGGGCACCCGCCAGGGTTCGGTGACCTCCAGTTGTCCCTGCGCCGGCTCGGACCGCACGGTGTCTGCCGGGTCGGGCCACGGTATGCCGTCCAGCAGCCATCCGGGGATGCTCGGCCCCCAGGGCGAGTCGGCGAAGGTCCACAACAGCGGGGCCGACGGCGCGGCTGGGTGACAGACGGTGCCCCACCGCTCGTGCACTGAACGGATGAGCTCTTCGCCGTAGGGGATGGCCCGGGAGAACGGAGTCGGCAGCCAGTTGAGCAGCGCGAGGGCCGTCGTCGGGACCGGCTGGCCGGGCGGGCGCCCGGTCCACCACGAGCTGGGCGTCTTGCCGCCGGTGGCCGGGATGAGTGCCCCCGTGAGGGTGACGCTCAGCACCTCATAGCGCCACCAGCGCTCGCCGATCCGGGTCCACGGGTTGGCGCCTGCTCCGGTCTGACCGAGTGCGTCGGCGCCCATGACCGCGTTCGGCGCGACCGTGGGTGCCGCGTCGAAGGTGATGACGGGGATCGCGTCAAGCGGGACCCGAAGCAGCGGGGCGGCCGCGCCACTGGTGTCGCGGGCGTCGCCCAGCTTGCCGTCGATGGCCCGTCCGGTGCCCGAGCCTTCGACGAGGGCGGGGCTGCGCGACACCAGGCTGACCCCGGCAACGAGCGGCTTGGCCGCCGGGTCGTCGTCCGGCTCCGAGCCGATGGTCAACGAGACGCAGCCCTTGATCTCGAAGAAGAACAGGTCGATCGAGCCGCAGACCTCGCCATGGACATAGGGCTGGTCCTGGACGACGCCGCCCACCACGCGCTTGCCCACCATGACAGTGAGCTCGGCCGAGGCCCCGATTGAGATGATGAACAACCGCAGCTCGCCCCGGGCGTAGATCTTCCCGGCGATGAAGAACGGGTCGAAGCCGACGATGGCGTCGAAGCCGGCCGCCACCTCAAGGTAGAGCCCGATCGCCTTGCTGCCCATGAGGACGGCCGAGATGTGGAAGCCGGTTGCGATCCCCAGGCCGCTGGCCACGGCCGGCAGCCCTGGGATGGCCACCCCGTTGCCGTGCATCATGAGGTAGCCGCTACCGGTGAGGACGTCGAGCACCGAGACGGTGACCCGGTCGGTGTAGGTCCCCAGGTCGACGAACCAGTTCTGCACCTGCTGGGTGGAGAAGAACGCGGTCACCGGCACCCGCACGGTGAGGATCGACTCGATCTCGTATGCCGCGACCACCCCGATGGTGATCGTTCCTCGCCCGAAGTCCAGGTCGAGGACCGCAAGGAATGTCGCGCTCTGGTTGGACTTCAGGGCCGGCGGGGCCTTGATGAGGTCGGCCTTGAGGACGAACAGCAGCCGTGGGCCGGGCACCTCGATGAGGACGATGCCCTTGAGGTGGACGATGTAGCCGCCCTCGAGGGTGCCAAGCAACACACCGGCCGCGAAGGCATAGTGCCCGGGCTGCAGCGACCAGCCGGCCGGGTCCATGACGCCGCCGGGCCGGGCGAACTGGTCCTGCAACCATTTGAGCGCCGGCACGGGAGCACTGGCGTCCTCGACCCGGCCGTGGTTGATCCCGACCCCGGCGAGGATCCCGAACAGGCCCAGGCCCGAGCTGCCGAGCACGAGGGGCACCGGGAACTCGACCTCGACCCCGAGCAGCACTCCGGTGACGCCACCGGCCTGCCGGACGGCGAGGCTGGCGCTGGCGCGCAGCTTGAGCGGGATGACCTGCAGGTCGAACGACCCGGAGAAGCCGCCGGTCTCGAACGACAAGTAGCCGCGCCCGGTGAGGACGTTGGGGATGTCGACGCTGGCGCCGAACTTGGTGAGCTGCAGGTCCAGCGGTGGACCGTCGACGCGCGCCCGGACCCGGACCGTTTCGATGGTGATGACGCCCAGGTCCAGCCCCATCCCGACCTCGACCTCGAGGTAGGTCGGGTTGTCGCGGCTGACCCGCACGCCGAGGATGCGCAGGATGTTGTCCAGCGGCGGGCTGGCGGTGAGACTGCCAGCGGGAATGTCTAGTGTGTAACCCCGGTCCGGGAAGAACACCGGGAGTGGGATGTAGTCGACCCCACCGCCGCTCGCGGTAGCGGTGTCCCACGACGACCGCAGCCCGATCGCCTTGTAGCGCGTGACGATCGGATGTGCCGGGTCGACCCGAACCAGGGTGAGGTCGAAGGAGAAGGCGGCCTCGATGTCGACGAGGACAGTGACTTGGGTACCCCGCTGGGAGACCGTGGTGATGCCGTCGGCGCCGAGGATGCCCTGGGACACGATGATCTCGGCACCGCGCAGGGTGAGCCGGTGGGTGTGTAACAGGTCGGATGCCCCGAGCGCCACCGACCCGAGGGCCACGACTGCGCCAGCCGCCGGAGACAACTCGGTCGCACTTGCGGTGAGCGGCGCGAGGATCGACAGCGCCCCGAGGACGTCGAGCGCGACCTGGTTGGCGTTGCTGTCCTTCATCTCGGCCAGACCGTCGAGGTCGCCTTCCTTGGCCCGGAACTCGCCGCTGACCTCCCACGCACCCTGGTCCTCGGCGATCCGCAGCCGGACGAGGAACGTGCAGATCCCGTCCGCCGGGTTGCGTGGACCGTTGCGCAGCGCCGGTTGCCCGCGGCGACGCAGGGACGCCTCGGTGGCCGTCTCGATGTCGAACTCGCCGTAGATCTCGCACCGCACGAAGGTGCTACGCACCAGCTCGACCCGGACCCCGATCTTGTGGAAGCAGTCCGGCGGTGCGGCGCGCGTCGGCGTCGGGTCGGTCGTCACCGGGGTGGGCGGTCCCGACCGGCTCAGCTCGCCGGTCACGGTGATCGAGGCCGGCGGGTCGGCGCTCACGGCCCGCGCGCGCCACCACGATCCGGACCCTGCTGCCGGAGCGGGCTGCCCGTCGATCGAGGTCCCTGCTCGCGCGGCCGCCGTCCCGTCGGCGCTGCCGGCGACAACGTTGGTGTAGCCCACCGAGCGCAAGGCGGCGATCATCCCGTCGCGCCGCCGAGCGGACAAGGCGCGGTTGCGTTCCTCCTGCGCGGTGCTCGCATCGCCCTCGTACGACGCATAACCGCTCACCGTCAGCTGGGTCCCCGCGCCGATGATCGGCAGGCGGGCCCGGGCGTGGTCGACGAACAGGGCGGTGGCCGAGTGATGGGTCCGGTCGGTGGCCGGGCCGACGTGCGTGTTGGCCGGGTTGACGGCATACGCATCGCCGTCGGCGACCCTGGGCCGGTCGAACAGGTAGTAGGCGTCGAGGGTCTGGACCTGCCCGGCCGTCGTCACCGCGGTGACGGCGACGGTCGCGCCTTGCGCGACGGGCACCTCCGCCTCGGTGCCGGTGTGGGTGCCGCCCGTCCAGGTCCAGGTGGCGGCGGCACCGTTCGAGAGGCGCACCCGTGCGCTCGTCGGGGTGCTCGGCTCGACGAGCACGAGGTATGCCGCCTCGCTGGAGGTTGTCCGCACCCGCACCGGCGTGCCACTCGCCCCCGCCGTGACCGGGGTGGCGGCGCGGCTGACCGTGATGGTGCGGCTGGTGACGACTGGTCCGCCGCCGCCGACGGCGGTGAGCTCGACGACGACGTTGATCGAGCCGGTCGCCGGCGTCGTGACGGTCGCTCGGTCGTCGGCGGTCCGCACGCCGTTGACGGTGATTGCCACGTCGTAGGCGCCTAGGCCGCCGGAGGACTCGGCATACACCGTCGTCGTCTCCGGCAGGGACGCAGAGTCTCCAGTGAAAGCGATCTGGCGGCCGGCATCGGTGACGAACCGAACGATGATCGATGGCGCGTGGCCGCGGTTGACCACCTCGGCCTCGAACAGCCCGGTGACGCCCTCGTGGACGCCGAAACCGATCCACAGGTTCTCGACGCCGGCCATGACCGACAAGCCGTCGAGCCCCTCAGGGGCAACGAACAGGCGAGCGTCGGGGAGGTAGAAACCCTGCCAGTTGGCCGGCATCGCCCGGGCGCCGGCAGGGACACCGCTGGGTCCGGCCGTCCCAGACAGATCCAATACGGCTGTGCGGAAAGCGAATCCGACGGTGTCGGACGGCCCGACGAGGGCGTAGGGCGGTTCCATCCGGATGAACTCGTAGATCTGGTCGACCCCCGGACCGGCCGTGGCCGCCGACAACAGGTCGACCCCCACGGCGCCGCCGGACAGCTGCTGCACCCGCACTCGCAGGGCAGGCAGGGTGAAGCCGACGACCGGGTTCGCCGGGTCGAAGCGTAGGTGTCCGAAGGTGTCGAGCATCGCGCCGCGCAGGAACGGCATCCGGATTCGCAAGGAAGGGGCATGCAGGATGACCCGCCACCCGCCGTCCTGAGTGCCGCCTGGACCGGTGAGGTGCAGGCCAAGCTCGACCGTGACGTGAGGGTCCGGGAACTCGATGGGCGTCCCCGATGACCCGCTCGAGGAGCTGAAACCGCCCGTGCGCGGGTCGAGAGCCAGCGGGCCGGTGAGGTCCTCAGTCGCCGTATAGGTCGACCAGGTGCCGTCCGACTCCGTCGTCTCGACCGGCCCGGTGGCGGTCAAGCCGTCCAGCAGTGGGCGCAATCCGTCGAGTTCACCAGAGTCGCGCAGCCCAGCGGGCAGCTCGTCCCACAACGCCATGGCACTTCCTCAGGGGAGAGTCGGAAGTCGAGCCTGGTCGACGCGGGGGGCGTCGTGGCCTCTAGTTGAGCACACCCGCGGCGTCCGCGGGACGGAATGCCGGAATTCGGCTCTGCTCGTTGGTGGCTCGGGCCGCCCCGGTCAATTGGGGCTGGGGGTCCGATGCTGGGTCGTGTCGGGGAGCGACGGGAGGTGGTCGAGCAGGGTGAGCTCGCGCCGGACCAGCCCGGCGACGAACCGCAGTCGCGCGGTGACCGTCGGCGCGGCGAGCACCTGCTGACGCTCGTCGGCGGCCAGGACGATGCCGTCGGCGGCGGCATACGAGAGGGGCAACGACTCGTCCGGCAAGGTGAGTGGCTGGACGCGCAGGCGGCTTCGGTATGCCGTCACGGCTCGCCGCACCCGCTCGGCCCACCGCAGCGGATCTTCCCCTTCCGGTTCGTCAAGCCACTCGACGTCGCCGGTGTGGAACGGGGTCCCTGCGTCGGCGTCGAGCCAGTGGAGCCGGAAACGGGCGGTCCCGACGGTCTCGATGGCGATGCCGCGGCTGGCCGGGACGGCCCGCTCGACGTGGGTGACCCGCGCCGCGCAGCCGATGTCGTGCAGGTCGAGGGCCGCGGTGGGGCCGGCCTCGTTCCCGCGGCGCAGCGCGATCACGCCGAAGACGCGGTCGGCAGCCGGCTGATCGAGCAGCCGTCGCAACAGCTCCAGGTAGCGGGGCTCGAACAGCGTCAGCGGCAGGTCACCGCCTGGCAACAGAACGGTGCCGAGCGGAAACAGCGGGAGTGCCACCACCCCTGGATCGTATGCCGCCCCACCCCCGCACCCAGCCCCGGCAATCCGAAAGGTCATCGACCTATGGTTGTCGCGGCGAAGTTTCGAGGCGGTGGTCAAAGGTCGTCGACCTTTCGGAAGTCCCGGCCCACCGGAACCGGACCGACTGGCCCGGTCGGCACTGGGCCGCCCGGTCGATGTCCCGGTCCCGCACGACGGCGACGACCGGATAGCCCCCGGTGACGGGATGGTCGGCCAGGAAGACGATCGGTTGCCCATCGGCCGGCACTTGGAGCCCGCCCAGCACGACGCCCTCGCTGGGCAACTCGACCGCGACCCGCGTGCTGGCGCGGGCGAGGCCTGGCCCGGTCACCCGCATCCCGACCCGATCGCTGCGCTCCGACACGGCCCACGTCGCGGCGGTCAGTTCCGACGGGGTGGCGAGCCAGTTCAGCCGCGGCCCTGGGAGCAGCCCGAGTTCGACGACTCCTGCGTCAGGGGTCGCGACGGGCGCGACGTCTACAGTCGGGCCACCACAGCCCGGCTCGCCAATCGGCAAGAGTTGCCCAGCGGTGACGACGGCCGGTCCGATCCCGGAAAGGGTGTCGGTCGACCTCGACCCCAGCACCGGCGGCACGTCGATGCCCCCGCGGACGGCAACGTAGCTGCGTAGGCCGGTGGGCGGCATACCGAGCGCGAGAATCGACCCGTCGGGAAGGTGCGCCGGAGCGGCGTGACCGACCGGCCGCCCGTCGATGGTGGCCGGAGCGGCGGCTCCCGTGACGACGACGGTGAATGACCCGTGGGCGCGCACGACCAGTCCGCCGAGGGTGATTTCCAAGGCGGCGCGCCCCTCCGGCTCCCCGAGCAGCCGCTCGGCCAGCCGGTATGCCGCCCGGTCAGCTGCTCCCGAACGTCCTACTCCGACAGCGGCATACCCTGGACGGCCAAGGTCCTCGACGAGAGTGAGGGGACCGGTGGCGAGGACCTCAAGACCGCGGATCACGACGGGGCTCCACGTCGACAAACCGCACCCGCAGGCCAGGGCGCAGCAGCGCAGGGGGGTCGCGGCGTAGGTCCCAGAGGACCGCATCGGTGTGCCCGACGATCTGCCAGCCTCCGGGGGACTCGGTCGGGTAGATCCCGCTGTAGGGACCGGCGAGCGCCACCGACCCTGCCGCGACCCGAGGGCGTGGCTCGGCCCGGCGCGGCACGGCGAGCCGCGGATCGCCGCCGACGAGGTAGCCGAAGCCGGGCGCGAACCCGGTGAAGCCGACGACCCAGTCGGAGCCGGTGTGAGCCGCGACGACTTCCTCGCGGGTCATCCCCGTGTGGGCGGCGACCAGGTCAAGGTCGGGTCCGGCATAGACCACGGGGATCTCGACCGGCGGATGTGCTGCGGCACCCGGCTGAGGGCCGGACGGGTTGGGGAGCGCTGGCGTCTCAAGCATGGTGCGGACCGCGCGGCGTAGGTCTGGCAGCGCCTCTGGTCCGGTCGCGGTGACCAGGACGCTTCGTTCTCCGGTGACGATGTCATGCACGATGGGTCCCGCTGAGCCGGGTCGATTTCGCAGCACGTCGAACCGACCAGCGAGGTCGAGGGCCGAGGCCGTGTCCGACGTCTCCACGAGGAGTGCGGCATCGCCGCACGGCAGCAGACGTGCCCTCGCGGGATGGGGGTGGGTCGTCATGAGCGGAAGGCGCGAACGCTCACCCCGGCCTGCTCCAATTCGTCGCGCACGGCGCGGGCGATCACCACCGCGCCGGGGGTGTCGCCGTGGACGCACACCGAGTCGGCCGCCACGCCGATCATGGCGCCGTCGACCGCCGGCACCTGCCCGTCTTTGGCTAGGCCGACGACCCGTGCGGCGATCTCGGACGGGTCGTGCAGTAGGTCGCCCGGCTCGCCTCGCGGCACGAGCGTCCCGTCCCCTCGATAGCCCCGGTCCGCGAACGCCTCGGTCGCCGTCGGCAGTCCCGCTCCCGCTGCCAGGACGAGGACGCGCGCCCGCGGCATACCGAGGATCGCCAAGGAGGTGTCGTATGCCGCGACCGCTGCGACCACGGCCCGCGCATGCGGCTCATGGTGGGCAGCCGCGTGGTAGAGGGCGCCGTGCGGTTTGACGTAGCCGATCCGGCCGCCGGCGGCACGGCATACCCCGTCGAGGGCGGCGACCTGGACGAGAACGTCCGCTCGCACCTCTTCCTCGCTCGCGTCGATGAAGCGCCGCCCGAAACCGGCGAGGTCGCGGTAGGAGACGTGCGCGCCGACGACCACCCCGCGGTCCAGGGCCGCAGCGACGGTTCTGGTCATCGTCAGCGGGTCTCCGGCGTGGAAGCCGCAGGCGATGTTGGCGCTTGTGACGATGTCGAGCAGGGCCAGGTCGTCGCCCATCTGCCAGGCCCCGAAGGACTCGCCGAGGTCGGCGTTGAGGTCGATCCGCACGGTCACCATTGTCAGCCCTGCTGACGCTGCCGCTGGCGGTGGTCGACGAGCGCGCTCTCGCGTCCGCGCGGCCCAAGGCGCGCAGTGTGGCGATAGGCGGGCAGCAAGCGGCTAGTCCAGCAGGACCGATGCGATCGACACGCCCGGACGATAGGCCAGGTGGACGTGGCTTGGCGCATCGAGCACGGTGAGCTCGGCCGGCTCACCAACGGCGATGCGCCCCCGCGCCCCGAGGGTCGCCGCGGAGCCGGCGGTCGCGGCATACAGGGCCTCGGCCGGGGTCATCCGCAGCTCCCGGACGGCCAGAGCGATGACGAACGGCATTGAGGACGTGAAGCACGTCCCCGGGTTGCAGTCGGTCGCCAAGGCGACTCGCGCCCCGGCGTCGATCAGTCGCCGCGCGTCGGGATAGGGGTGCCGCGTCGAGAACTCCACGCCGGGCAATAACGTTGCCACCGTGCCGGATTCGGCTAAGGCCTCGACGTCGGCGTCATCGAGATACGTGCAGTGGTCGACGCTCGCCGCACCAAGCTCGCAGGCCAACCGGACCCCCGGGCCGGGCCCGAGTTGGTTGCCGTGCACCCGGAGCCCCAGCCCCGCCGCCCGCCCGGCGAGCAGGATCGCCCACGCCTCCTCCTCGGTGAACGCGTGCGCCGAGCGCGGCTCGCAGAACACGTCGAGGTAGGCCGCGGCCCCCTGCTCGACAACCGCCGCGAGCATCGGGCCGGTGACGAGGTCGACGTATGCCGCGCGGTCGGCGGCATACTCGGCGGGCACGACGTGCGCCCCGAGGAAGGTGACGTGCGGGCTCACCTCACGGGCCAGCCGCAGCAGCCGCAGCTCGTGCTCGATCGACAGGCCATAGCCGCTCTTGATCTCAACCGTCGTCGTCCCTTGGCGGCGCAACTCGGCCATCCGGGCGGACAGCAGCGCCCGGAGCTCCTCGTCGGAGGCGCTGCGGGTCGCCGCCACGGTGGTCGCGATCCCACCCCCGTCGTATGCCGTGCCCGCCATCCGCGCTGCGAACTCCCCCGCCCGGTCGCCGGCGAAGACGAGATGGGTATGCGAATCGACAAACCCGGGGATGACGGTCCGACCGGCCACGCTGCGCTGCGAATCTGCTTGTGGCGCATGGTCAGCCGAGCCGATCCAGGCAATCTGGCCAGCCTCGACGATCACTGCCGCATCCCGAACGATGCCCAGGCGGGCGACGTCGGCGGGCTGCCCGGCAGCGGACCGTTGCGGGTCGTTGGTGACCAACTCGCCGATGTCGGTGACGAGCAGGCTCGTCACCGGGTCACCCCGATGCCTGAGCAGGGTCAGGTCCAGGGCTGGCGGCACCGGGTCCGGCTGCTGCCCGCAGCGGGGTGACGGTGAGCGCGCCAGCCTCGTAGACCAGCCGCTGAGTCTTCTGCCACGCGGCGTCGGCCCGGTCGAGCATCTGGGCCCGCGCCACGTCGTCGGCCAAGCCCGGGAGATTGATGCAGACGTTCTGGTAAGCGCCGGACGCGGCGGCCAGGGCCAGCGCCGCACCCGTGCCAGCGTCCGAGAGGGAGGACGGCATACCGGACCTGGCAGCCTCGATGCACAACCGGGCGATCCGCGGCGCCGCCTCCAGGGTGATCATCGGGACCTCGATCGTGCCGATCGTCGCCGCAGTGACGGCTCTGTGCCGGGCGGCTGCCTGCTCGGGTGAGCCGGACGGCATCCGGAGCGCAGCCAGGTAGGCGTCGAAGGCGGCGGTGTCGGCATCGACGGCCGCGAGCAACTGGTCCTTGAGCTGCTGGCCCTCAACGGCGAGGCGGTCGAGGGACTCGCGGTGGTCTTCGAAGCCACGCTTGGGGTGCGCGAGGTTGGCGACCATCGCGGCGAGCCCGGCGGCTAGGGCCCCGGCGAGCGCGGCCACCGAGCCCCCGCCAGGTGCCGGCGAGTCGCTGGACAGTTCGTCGGCGAACGCGGTCAGCGTGCTCGCAGCGAGCGGTCCCGGTGGGGTGAGCCGATATTCGATGACCCGCTGGGCCGGGTCGAACGCCTTGACCTCCGACAGGCCTAACGTGCGGCAGGCGACATGGACGAGGTAGCTCTCGGGGACTCCGGTCGACCGCCCCATCCGCGTGAGGTAATGCCGACCCGCCGCGAGCAGCACGGCGCGCGGAACCATTCCGACCAGCTCGGAGCCGGTCACCCGCAGCCCGTGCACGGTGGCTCGCTCGACGCAGGTGTCGAAAACGACGTGCAAGGGCGTCGCCTGCAGGTCGGTGACGTTGATCGACACCTGGGCGCAGCCGAACTCGGGAATGGTCCAGCCGACGGCCTTGATGCCGGGGAGCAGACCCGGGTCCCAGATCTCCGCGCCGTTCTCGTCGTGGACGGGCTTGCCCGCGGCGTCGAGGCGCTTGCGGCCCTTCTCGCGGATGTCGGCCGCGATCCGGGCGGCCAGGCGCTTGTCGGTCGTATTGAGGTTGACGTTGTAGGCCACGAGGAACGGTCGCGCGCCGATGGCGGTGGCGCCGGCGCGCGGCTGGAAGTCGGTCGGGCCGAAGTCGGGCGCCCAGGACGGGTCGGCGAGTTTCGTTGGCAGGCCTTCGTATTCGCCGGACCGCACGTCTGCCAGGTTGCGCCGCTGGGGGCTGGCGGCCGCGTGCTCGTAGAGGTAGACCGGCAGGCCCAGCTCACGACCGGCCCGCTCCCCGAGCCGGCGCGCCAGGTCGGCACACTCGGCCATCGTCACGCCGGCCACGGGCACGAACGGCACGACATCGACCGCCCCCATCCGCGGGTGCGCGCCGGAGTGACCGGTCATGTCGATCAGGTCGAGCGCAGCCGCCACGAGCGCGAAGGCTCCTTCGAGCACGGCCTCCGGCTCGCCGACGAAGGTGATGACGGTCCGGTTGGTCTCTACCCCCGGGTCGACGTCCAGGACGCTTACCCCCGGCACCGACGCCGCTGCTGCAGCGACCGCCTGGTAGACCTCGGGCCGACGCCCTTCGGAGATGTTGGGGACGCATTCGACGAGTTGCACGGGGTGCCCTTTCATGGCGTGGCTGGCGTTCGGAGGTTTGCCGGGCTGTCAGGGATCGCTTGGATGAGGTTGGTGACGCCTGGATCAGGCTGCAGCCTCATCCAGGCGTGGTCAACCTCATCCAAGCGCGACGGCGAGGGACCGCGGCAGGGTGGGCGGACGGCATACCGAGGCATCTCAGTGCTCGCGCATGGGGATGCGTATGCCGCGCGCCTCCGCCACCGCGTCCGCCGCCGGGTAGCCCGCGTCCACATGGCGGATGATGCCCATCCCGGGGTCGTTGGAGAGCACCCGCGCGAGCTTCTCGGCCGCTAGTGCGGTCCCGTCGGCGACCGACACCTGACCAGCGTGGATCGACCGGCCGATGCCGACGCCGCCGCCGTGGTGGATCGACACCCAGGTCGCCCCGGAGGAGGTTGCGGTCAGTGCGTTGAGCAGCGGCCAGTCGGCGATGGCGTCCGACCCGTCGAGCATCGCCTCGGTCTCCCGGTATGGGCTCGCGACCGAGCCGCAGTCCAGGTGGTCGCGCCCGATGACGATCGGTGCGCTCACCCCACCGCTGGCGACCAGGTCGTTGAACGCCAACCCGGCCTGCTCGCGCTCGCCATAACCGAGCCAGCAGATCCGAGCCGGCAGTCCCTGGAAGGCAATGCGCTCCTTGGCGCCGCGCATCCAGCGGTGCAGCCGGTCGTTGTCCGGGAAGAGCCGAAGCACGGCCTCGTCGGTCGCGGCAATGTCCCGCGGGTCACCGGAGAGGGCGGCCCAGCGGAACGGCCCCTTCCCTTCGCAGAACAACGGCCGGATGTATGCCGGCACGAAGCCGGGGAAGTCGAACGCGCGGTCACAGCCGCCTTGGCGCGCTTCGTCTCGGATCGAGTTGCCATAGTCGAAGACCTCGGCCCCACCGTCGAGGAAGCCGACCATCGCCTCCACGTGGTGGGCCATCGACTCGCGGGCTCGGTCGGTGAACTCCTCCGGCTTGCGTTCGGCGTAGTCGTGCCAGTCCTCCAGCGGAATCCCTTCGGGGAGGTAACTCAACGGGTCATGGGCCGAGGTCTGGTCGGTGACGATGTCGATGGGCACGCCTCGGCGCAGCAACTCGGGGAAGACCTCGGCCGCGTTGCCGACGACGCCCACCGACCAGGCGCGCCGGTCCCGCTTGGCCGCCAGCGCGATCTCGACGGCCTCGTCCAACGACCCGGCGACCTCGTCGAGGTAGCGGTGCGCCACCCGGCGCTCCAGCCGGGTCGGGTCCACGTCGACGATGAGGCAAACGCCCCCGTTGAGGGTCACCGCCAGCGGTTGCGCGCCGCCCATCCCGCCACACCCGCCGGTGAGGGTGAGGGTCCCGGCGAGGGTGCCGGCATACCTCTTGTCGGCGATCGCCGCGAAGGTCTCGTAAGTGCCTTGGACGATCCCTTGGGTGCCGATATAGATCCACGAACCAGCGGTCATCTGGCCATACATGGTCAGGCCGAGGTGCTCCAGGCGACGGAACTCCGGCCAGGTCGCCCAGTCTCCGACGAGGTTGGAGTTGGCGATAAGCACCCGAGGCGCCCACTCGTGGGTGCGGAAAACGCCCACAGGACGGCCGGATTGGACGAGCATCGTCTCATCGGGTGCCAACGTCGTCAGGGTGCGGACCATCGCGTCGAACGAACGCCAATCCCGCGCCGCCCGCCCGGTGCCGCCGTAGACGACCAGGTCGTCGGGCCGCTCGGCGACCTGCGGGTCCAGGTTGTTCATCAGCATCCGCAGCGGAGCCTCGGTCTGCCACGACCGCGCAGTGAGGGTGGTGCCGCGGGCTGCGCGGACCATGCGAGCGCCGTCCATGACGGTCTCCTTCAGGGTAGAATGGTAGAAAGAAAAGGTATAAAGGTGTAAGCCGCGCAGCACGCCGGACGAGGGAGGGGTCGAGTGAGCCTCAACATCAAGAACGAGCGGGTATGCCGTCTGGCCAAGGAAGCCGCGGCCCTCACCGGGCAGTCCCAGGTGAGTGTCCTCGAACAGGCCCTGGAGGCGTTCATCGAAGAGCGAAGCCGTCCTGCGCGGGAGGGCGTCGCTGGCGCGGATGACCTGGACCGACTGATCGAGCGGATGCGCGGCGCCATTCGGCAGGCCGGCGTGATCCGCACCGTTGAGGACCTGTACGACGAGGCGACGGGATTGCCACGATGATCGTGGACTCCTCCGCGATCATGGCCATTCTCAACGAGGAGCCAGAGGCCGAAGCCTGCCTGGCCGCCATCCGCGCCCGCCGCCAGGCGAAGATGTCGGCCGCCAACTTCCTTGAGTGCGCACTGGTTGTCGATGGCTACGGCCGGGTAGACCTGAGCGCCGATCTTGAGCCGATGGTGGAGCGCCTCGGCATCACGGTCGTTCCGGTCTCGGTCGAGCACGTGCGACTCGGTCGAATTGCCCACCAACGATTCGGTCGTGGGTCCGGGCACCCCGCCAGACTCAACTTCGGCGACTGCTTCGCCTATGCCCTGGCCAAAGACACCGGCGAACCCCTGCTCTACAAGGGCGACGACTTCGTCCACACCGACGTGCGCGCGGTCTTCCCGCGCGGCTATGTCGAGGGCGGGTCCGACGCGCAGTGATCGTCGCGGTCGGATGGTCCCGTTCATGCCAGCGGACCCGTGACGGACTCGGCCGCCGCGAGGGCGCGGCCTGAGGAGACGAGCTGCACGGCATACTCGATCTCGGGGGCGAGGAAGCGGTCGGGACCCGCCCCAGGGACGCCTTCGCGCAGGGCTGCGACTACAGCGCTGGTGGCCGGGCTGGGCAGCAAGGGCGCGCGCAACCCCAATCCCCTTGCCGCGGTGAGCAGCTCGATGGCGAGCACGCGGGTGAGCCCGTCGACCGACCGGCGCAGTTTGCGTCCCGCCGACCAGCCCATCGACACGTGGTCCTCCTGCATCGCCGACGAGGGGATCGAGTCGACACTCGCCGGCGCGGCCAGCCGCTTGAGCTCTGAGACGATGGCCGCCTGCGTGTATTGCGCGATCATGTGCCCACTATCGACACCCGGGTCGCCGGCGAGGAAGGCCGGCAGCCCGTTGCTGCGGGTCCGGTCCAGGAACCGGTCGGTGCGTCGCTCGCTCATGCTCGCCACGTCGGCGGTGACGATCGCGAGGAAGTCCAGCACATAGGCCACCGGCGCCCCGTGGAAGTTGCCGTTGCTCTCCACCCGCCCGTCAAGGGTCACCACGGGATTGTCGATGGCCGAAGCCAATTCGTATGCCGCCACCCGCGCCGCATGCTCGACCGTGTCCCGGGCCGCTCCGGTGACCTGGGGGGCGCACCGCAACGAGTAGGCGTCCTGGACTCGGGGGCAATCCTCGGTGTCGTGGGAGTGCCGGATCGGGCTGTCGGCCATGAGCCGAACGATGTTGGCGGCCGACCGGGCCTGGCCCGGTTGGGGGCGCAAGGCGTGCAGGTCGGCGGCAAAGACGTGGTCCGTGCCGAGCAGCCCCTCGACGCTCATCGCCGTCGTCAGGTCCGCGACCCGCAGGAGGTGGCGGAGGTCGGCGATGGCCAGGCACAGCATCCCGAGCATCCCGTCGGTGCCGTTGATGAGGGCCAGGCCCTCCTTCTCGCGCAGCATGACGGGCTCGATCCCGTTGTCCTGCAACGCTGTTGCCGCCTCAGTGAGCGTCCCGTCTGCGAGTCGCACCGGACCCTCACCCATGGCAGCCAAGGCGCAGTGCGCCAGCGGTGCCAGGTCCCCGGAGCACCCGAGCGACCCATACTCGTGGACGACCGGGGTGATCCCGGCGGTGAGCATCGCGGCATACGTCTGCGCCACCTCGGGACGGATTCCGGTCCGTCCGGTGGAGAGCGTGGCCAGGCGCAGCAGCATGAGCGCGCGGACCACTTCGCGCTCGACCTCGGGGCCACTGCCGGCAGCGTGCGAGCGCACCAGCGACCGCTGCAGCTGGGCGCGGAGGTCCACCGGGATGTGCCGCGTGGCCAACGCCCCGAAACCGGTCGACACCCCGTAGTGCGGCTCCGTGTCGTCGGCGAGTGCGTCGATGACCGCCCGGGTCGCCGCCATCCGGTCCCGCGCTTCGTCGGCCACCACGACGGGCGCGTCGTGGCGGGCGACCGCGACGACCTCGTCGATCGTCAGCGGGCCGAGTCCCACGGTGATCGCGACGGCCGAAGCGGTGTGGGCAGAGCTCATGAGCCCATTGCAGCGCGCCGCAGGTCGGATTGGGATGGGTCGTCTTCACTAGGTGTCCCAGATCTGAGACACCGTCTGTGGTTGCGTGAGAACCTGACCCGGTGGATCAGATCCCGGCCGTCGGGCACGCTCTGGACGTTCTGCAGCTGCTCGCACGGCATACCGAGCCGATGCCGGCCGCCGCGATCGCTCGTGACCTGCGCCTGCCCCGGTCGAGCACCTACCGGCTGCTGACCACGTTGGCGGAGCGGGGGTTCGTCAGCCACCTGCGCGAGTCCGGTCGCTTCGGGTTGGGGGCCGCGGCATACGAGTTGGGGTCGGCGTATCGACGGCAGGCGCCCTTGCAGCGGATCGCCGCGCCGCTGCTCGCCCGCCTTGTCGACGCGACGACGCACAACGCCCACCTGGCGGTCATGCACGGTCGCGACGTGCTTTACGTCGTCGAGGAGCGTGCGGCCGGCCGCCCGCGCCTGGTCACCGACGTCGGGGTGCGACTGCCCGCTGAACTCACCGCGAGCGGTCTGGCCATGCTCGCCCAGCTCCCCGCAACGCAGCTGAGGGCGCTGTATCCCGCTGCGGCGCAGCTGGTTCGGCGTGAGGAGGTCGGCCCACGGTCGCTCGCGGACCTGCGCCGTACGCTGGCCCAGACGCGCGCCAGAGGGTATGCCGTGGAGTCCGGCACGGTGACCGTCGGCCTCGCGTCGGTCGCCGTCGCGGTCGTGGACCACACCGGCCATCCCGTCGCTGCCGTCGCGGTGACCTATCCCGCCAGCGCGGTAGACGCCGTGGCCCGGGACCGATTGGTCGAACAGGTCCGACGTGTGGCGGCCGCGCTCACGGCGCGGCTACGAGGCTGACAGGTCGGCGGTTGCCTGCGCCCGCGCCGGGGCGTCCGCGATGTCCGCCGCGATCTCGCGCCAGAGCAACCCCGCGGTGTATGCCGCCCCCAGCGCGGTCACGAGCGCGATGACCAGGAAGATCGCGCGGTAGGAGATGAGCGCGACCAACAGAGCGCCCACAGCGAGCGAGATTGCTTGCGGGGTGCCCATGAGCACCTCGAGAGCCATCGACACCCGGCCCATGATTGATTGCGGGGTCCGGCGCTGCACGAGAGTCATCACGGCGACGAACAGCCACGGCAGGGACACCCCGATGACGATTAAGGCCGCGAGCATGACCGTGAGGTCGCTCGTCCAGGCGATGACCCCGATGGGCAATGACAGCAGGATCATCCCAAGGACAGTCGTGCCGACTTCTCCGATTCGGCGCACGATGGCGTTGGACGTGAGCCCACCGATCACCGCGCCAACGCCTTGCAGCGTGACGAGCACCCCCGCGAAGGTGGCTGGCCGCTCGAAGGCATCGAGGATCGCATAGACCGACGACTCGGTGAAGCCGATGACCAGCAGCATGAGCCCGAAGCCCACCAGGGTATGCCGCAGCACCCGGTCCGTGCCCAGGTGCCGGACCCCGATGGTCAGAGATGACCAGACCCGTTCGGACTGCTGGTCGGGGATGGTCTCGTCGATCCGGATGCCCGCGATGACCACGGCAGCGATGAGGAACGAGACCGCATCGATGAGGGCGACCAGCCATCCGCCGGTCCAGGCGAACAGCCCTGCCCCCACGAGGGGTCCGAACAGACGAAAGCCCTCCTTAGTCGTCTGCAGGACGGCGTTCGCGTCCACGAGCATGTCATCGGGGACGAGCTCCTTGAGCAGTCCGTTGACTCCTGCGGGGAGCACCGTGAACGACACGCCGTAGAGGAAGGCGACCACCCAGACGATCCAGAGATCGGCTGCCGAACGCACCAGCACCAACGGCAGCACCGCGAGCGCCGACAGCACATTGCCCCAGACGAGCAGCGGCTTGCGACGGACCCGGTCGACCCACACACCGAAGACCGGCGCGATGAGCGAGGGCAACATCATGAACAAGAACGTCAGCCCGGCGAGCGCGTTGGACCCCGTGATCGTCTTGACCCACATCGACAGAGCGAGCAGCAGGATCGAGTCCCCGAGCGCGGAGGTGCTGAGCGCGGCATACAGGCGCGGGAAGCCGGTACAGGCGAAGGCGCGTTTCATGAGGGCTCCTCATCGCGTGGGAGACGCGATATGTCGCGTCCCCGGGGAGTCACGATATATCGTGTCTCCCCGGGGACGCAAGAGCGCTTGATCGCCTACGCGGGCGTTGCGGGGGCCACCAGCGTCGCCGGGGCCTCGCTCGAGGCAGGGGTCTTGTCGGCGGAGGCGTACCGCTTAACGATCGCTTCGAGATCGACGCCGGTGGTGTTCTTGAGCATGGCCATGGTCTGGACGAGGTTGTCGGTGACCTGCTTGGGCAGTGCACCCGCCCCGTCGGTGGAGATGACGGTGAGCTGGTCGATCGCGGCCATCGGTGAGGCGAGCTCGCGGGCCACCTTGGGGAGCACCTCGACGAGCATCTGCAACACGGCCGCCTCGTTATAGCGGGCGTAGGCGTCGGCTCGCTTGTTCATCGCCTCGGCCTCGGCCTCTCCGGTGGCGAGGATCGCCGCGGCCTGGGCCCCACCTTCGGCCCGAAGTGCGTCGGCCTCGGCAGTCCGTCGCGCCTTCTCCGCTTCACCACGCTTGAGACCTTCGATGGCTTCGGCCTCAGCGAGGGCGGTGCGGCGAGCCTTCTCAGCCTCACCGGTGAGCTTGGCCTTCTCGGCATCGGCCTGAGCAGCTGCGATGGCCGCCGCTTTGCGGGCCTCGGCCTCGGCAATAGCCGCGATTCGGCGGCCTTCTGCCTCCTGTTCGACCCGGTAGCGCGCCGCGTCGGCCGGTCGGCGGACCTCGGTGTCGAGCTGACGCTCGGTGAGCGCGGCCTGCCGCACGGCGACCTTTTCCTTCTCAGTGAGGATCGCCTGGTCACGGTCGGCCTGGGCGAGGGGGCCCGCCGCGTTTGCCTGAGCGGCCGCCGCATCGGTCTGTGCCTTGATCTCGGCCTGCTTGAGCGCGAGTTGCCGGTGGGCGACGGCGATCTCTTGCTCGGCGGCCAAGCGGGCCTGCTCCGCGGCCTGACGGGCGTTGGCCTCGGCGATCGCTGCGGTCTGTCCCACCCGGGCCGCTTCGGGTCGCCCCAGGTCCAAGAGGTAGGTCCCGTCGTCAGTGATGTCCTGGATCTGGAACGTGTCCAGCACCAAGCCTTGGCCGGTGAGCGAGGTCTCCGACTCGTCCGCGACTCGCTGCGCGAAGGCTGCCCGGTCCCGGATGATCTGCTCGACGGTGAGCGAACCGACGATCGAGCGGAGCGACCCGGCCAGGGTTTCCTGGGTGAAGGTTTCGATCTCCCGCTGCTGGGTGAGGAAGCGCTGGGCGGCGGCCCGGATCGAGTCTTCGTTGCCACCGACCTTGACCAGCGCCACGCCGTCGAGGTTGAGCTTGACGCCTTGACCGGAGACCGCTCCGCGGATCTGGACCATGATCCGACGGCTGGACAGATCCAATACATGCAGCCGTTGCACGAACGGCACGACGAAGATGCCGCCACCCATCACTACCTTCTGGCCGGACAGGTCCGTGGAGACCGCACCGGTCTCGGCGTTGCGGATCTCCTTGCCCTTGCGGCCGGTGACGATGAAGGCCTCGTTGGGGCCGGCCACCTTGTATCGCGAGGCGATGAGCACGCCGACGACCACGAGGAGGACGACCAGCCCGACGACGGCTACGAGCACGACGGGAACTTGACTGAACATGGACTGCGCCTTTCGGGCGGACATGCGAGCTCAGGGGAGCACGCGGTCTTGAGGGCTAATCACGAGCGGTCGAACGACGACCGCGGTCGGCGAGAGGACAGCGGTGACCTCGATACCGGTTCCGGTGGGCAACGGCTGATCGGATCGAGCGTTGAGCCGGGTGAGATGCCCGGCCGCCCGCACGGTGACCATGCCCATACCGTCGAAGGGGATCGCCTCGACGACGTGGCCCTGACGGCCGACAAGGTCGTCGGAGCGCACCGTGGTGTCTCCTTCGCCCGACTGCAGCGATCGGGTGAGGGCGCGAGCGGCATACCCCATGCCGATCCCGGCACCAGCTCCGGTGAGGGTGGCGACAGTGGTGTTGCCGGAGGTGCCTTCGACAAGTGCTCCGACGAAGCCGAGCGCGGAGAGGAAGGCCGCGACTACTGCGCCGGAGAAGAGGTCATTGTCGATCCAGTCGAACAATGCGCCGTGGACCTCGCCCACGATGAGCGAGAGCACCAGCAGCGCCAGACCGACGCCGCCGATGACGAGGAATACGGTCAGCATGGCCCTCCTGTCCCGACCGTTTCTTGGACGGATGATATGCGGATTCGGTTCCGGTCGGTGGTCGGGGCCGGAGCTGGCCGTTGGCGAAGGTCAGGGCAGCCTGACGGCCTAGGGCCGGGCGACCGCGGTGCTGTCCAACGTCCCCGCCGCCTCGGCGGCGGCTGCGCGGCGCACGAGCGGCATCACGGTCAGTCCCTGCACGGCGATGGTGAAGAGCACGACGACGTAGGTCGCGGTGACGAGGGTCGTGCGATAAGGGCTCGGGGGCAGACCCAGACTGAGGCTGATGGCGATGCCGCCGCGCAGCCCGCCCCAGGTGAGGACACGGACGGTCCACGGTCCGTAACCGTCCTTGCGACGAACCAGGGCCATCGGCGCGGCCACGCTGAGGAACCGCGCGACGAGGGCGACGACGATCATCAGCACGCCGGCCAGGACATTGGCCCCGACAATCGGGGTGAGCAGGACGTCGAGTCCGATGAAGGCGAACAGCAGGATGTTGAGCACTTCGTCGAGGGTTTCCCAGAAGCCCTCGATGCGCTCGCGGGTGCCGTAGGCGAAGGCCCGTTCCTTCCCGGCGGACATCACTAAACCGGCCACGACCATGGCGAGCGGACCGCTAAGGCCGAGCTGGGCAGCGAGCACGTAGCCGCCGATCACCGCCGCGAGAGTCAGCAGGATCTCCACGGAGACCGCGTCGATCGAGCGGCAGAGCCAATAGGTCACATACCCCAGGACGGCGCCGAAGGCGATCCCGCCGAGGGCCTCTTGGACGAAGACGATCAAGGCGCCGGAGAGGCTGGGCTCCGTGTGCCCGCCGCCGACCCCGGCTGCGGCGGCGATGACGATGAAGAAGACGACACCTACGCCGTCGTTGAACAGGCTCTCCCCGGCGATGAGGGTCTCGATCTTCTTGGGCACCTTGGCACGTTTGAGCATGTCGAGGACCGCGACGGGGTCGGTTGGCGAAAGCAGCGCCCCGAATAACAGCGCCCAGATGAGCGGCACGTCCAGCCCGACGAGATGGAACACTCCCCAGGACGCGAAACCGATGAAGACCGTGCTGATCGCGGTGCTTACGCCGGCAAAGGTGAGGATGCCGACCTTGAGCCGAACCATGAACTCGGCGTCCAGGCTCATCGCACCGGCGAAGAGCAGGAGGCTGAGGATGCCGTTGAGGACGAACGCGGTGAAGTCGAGCGTCTGCCATAACTGGGCGGCCTGCTGTTTGACCCCAAACGTCCACCCCGCCGTGTCCAGCACGATGAGCAGGATCGAGGCAGCAGCACCGGCCAGCGTGACCGCGACGGTGCTGGGCATCTTGACCCATCGCTCGTTGGCCCAGGCGAGGAGCGCGGACAGTGTCAAGAGCACGGCGAACGCGGTGAGCACCGGTCAACTCTACGAGGGTTGGCCTCGCTCGGCTCCCCGCGGGTCGATGAACCTTCAGCCGCGGCGGCGTTCGGCCAGCCCGCGCAGATAGGCCACCTGCCCGACGTGCTGGGTGATGTCGTTGACGACCGACACGAGCCGGACGGCCGCCGTCACCGGCGGATCCCAGCGCCGGTCGACGATCCGGGCGAAGTCGGCCGGCGTGAGTCCCTCCACAATGCGCACCGTCTCGATGTGGACCGCCGCATGGTATGCCGCCAGCAGACTCCCGTCCGTCACCGAGAAGGCCCCGACCTCCCGACTGGACTGGCCGTAGCCGATCGAGCGGGCGGCATACGGGAGGTTGAATCGGTGGGCGAATCCACCTGTGCCCCAGACTTGTTCATTCTCCGCGACGCCGGCGAGGTGGTCGTCCTGGACTCTCGTGAGGTGCCAAATGAGCCAGCCGATCGAGTTGGCGTCGGGGTCCGGGCGCCACAGGAGCTCGTCAGAGGTGAGCCCGTCGAGCAGGGCGGGGATCGCCTCGGCCACTCGTCCGAACGCGTCGACGAGCAATGTCTGCGCGAGGGTCAAATCACCGTCGGTTGGGCCCACGCCTGAAGAGCTGTCGGTCATGGGCCCAGCCTGCCACGGCGGCTTCGCTGCGGCGCAACGCTTCCTCGAGTGCCTACTGCGCTGCCCGCGACAGCTCGCGTTGGTAGCCTGCCCGGGCCAGCACTCCGAATCCAACGAACCCGGCGAGCACCCAGACGATGTGCACCCACGTGCTGCCTTGCGGGTGCGCGCCGAAGGCGAGGACGTCCTGCGCCGGAGCGATGGCACCCCAGACGAGTTGGCCGAAGTGGTAAGTCGGCAGATAGGGCGCGACCTTGGCGAGCACCTCGGGCAACTGCTCGAGCGGGAAGAAGAAGCCAGAGAGGAAGGACAGCGGCAGGAACACCAGGTTGCCGATTGCTGACGCGGCCTTGGGCCGGAACCAGTAGGCCAACGCGAAGCCCATCGTCGAGAACGCCACCGTGCCGGCCAGCAGCACGCCGATGGTCTGAGCGAGGCGCCCCGCGTCGAAGGCCACTTTGCCCGCGAACGCGGCGACGGCCCAGGTTCCGACCAGGATGAGCGCACAAAAGGCCAGCGAGCCAACGACTTTGGCGACGAAGTAGGCCCAGAACGGCATCGGTGTCGCTCGCATTCGGCGCAACCACCCTTTGCCCCGCTCCTCGGCGACCCCGACTCCGAAGGTGAAGATCGCCAGGCTGACGACGCCGTAGGCCGACATCGAGGCAAACATCATCGCGCCCACATCGGTCCCGCCCGGCAGCAGTGTCCCCGCGTTGGGCAGCCCGAACATCGTGTAGAGGATGATCGGCACGGCGACGACGCCGACGACGTATTCGGGCACCCGGGCGCTTGAGCGCAGCTCCGCGCGGAGTTGCGCCGCCAGTGTGCCAAGCGCACCCGGCATACGGGCGGCTTCGGGGGACAGCCGACGGGAGGCGAGGTCACCGTGGTCTGCGGCAACATCGTGGATCGGGTATGCCGTCTGGCTGGCGCTGCTCATGATGCGTGCTCCGTCTGTGCGCTGGGGTCGGCAACGGCGCCGACGAGGTGGATAAAGGCGGTCTCTAGGTCAGTGTGGGAGACGGTGAGTTCCTCGATCCGGTGGCCCGCGCCGAAGAGGCGGGCGAGCAGGGCTTCGGGTGTCGAGGTCTGGACGAGCACCATCGGGTGGGCGTCATCGAGGGACTCGCCAGCGGCGAGCTCGACGTGCCTGACCTCGGGTAGCGCAGCGAGCGCGGCCACACTGAGGTCGGTGACGAGGCGGACCGTGCGAGCCGCGACGGTCGCCTTGATCTGGGCGGGAGTGCCGTCGGCGATCACCCGGCCGTGGTTGATCACGACGACCCGGTCGGCGAGTGCGTCGGCTTCGGCGAGGTTGTGGGTCGAAAAGATGATGGTCTTGCCCTGGGCGGCCAGCCCGCGGACCTGCTCCCAGAACAGGTGCCGGGCTGCGACATCGAGGGCGGCCGTGGGCTCGTCGAGGAACAGCAGATCAGGGTCACCGGCGATGGCGAGCGCGAAGTTGAGCCGCTGCTGCTGGCCGCCGGAGAGCTGACCGACCCGGTTGTCGCGCTTCTCCAGCAGGTCGGCGCGGCGCAGGATGTCCTCGACGCCGAGCGCGTAGGGGTAGTAGTGGCGGACCAGGTCGATGGCCTCGGCAACGGTGAGGGTCTCGGGGGCGTGGCTCTCCTGGAGCATCGCCCCGACCCGGGCCCGGCTGGCCTTGGCGTTGGGGTCGGCGCCGAAGACCCGGACGCTGCCCTGGGTCGGCGTGCGCAGGCCGAGCAGCATCTCGATGGTCGTCGACTTGCCGGCGCCGTTGGGGCCGAGGATGGCGACGATGTCGCCCTGCCCGATGGTCAGGTCGAGGTCGTCGACGGCGACGAGATCTCCATAGCACTTGGTCAGCCCGGTGGCGTGGATAACGGGGGTCGTGGTCACGTCGTCGACGGTAGGTCGGGGCCGGCAGCTGGGGTCAGTGCCGGTCGTCATGACCTGCACCCATGACGAGTGGCACGGGTGCCCGACGCTGCTGCGCCCTACGCTCGCAGTCATGAAGGAGCGACAGCTCGAGCCGTTGGGCGTGGCCAGTGCTGCGCTTGCCTGGCTCGCGATCGGGGTCGTCGAGGTGATCGGCCTGTCGGACGGGGCGGGCACCTGGTGGTGGGCGGCATACCTGGCCTACGGAGCGGCCTATCTCTGGGTGGTGCTGGTGGCACCCGGTGAGCGGTGGCCACGCGCGGAACGCGCGGTCGCGATCGGGCTGGTGCTGCCGCTCGGTGTCGCGGTCGTTGTTCTCTCCCGGTCGCAAGGCTTCACGGCGATCGCGCTGGTGATGACGGCGATCCTCGTCGGACAGTTGCTCTCGGGCCGGGTCGCCGTGGCGGTGATCGTCGTGCAGACCGTTGCCGTCGTGCTGTTGCTGTGGGCGACGATCGCCGAGAACGGCGCCAGCTATGCGGTGTCGACGGGCGTGGCCTTCCTTGCCTTCCAGGCGTTCGCGCTTCTTCTGGTCGTGTCGATGCGGGCGACCGACGAGGCGCGCAAGGAGGCCGATCGCGCCCGAGCCGAGACCGAGGCGGCCAACGCGGCGTTGCGGGCGGCTCAGGCCGAGCTCGCCGCGACGAGTCGCGCGCAGGAGCGGCTGCGGATCGCCCGCGATTTGCACGACGTCGTCGGCCATCAGCTGACCGCCTTGTCGGTCAACCTGCAGGTGGCGTCTCACACCGCCACCGGGGCGGGCAGGGACCAGATCGAGGTATGCCGTTCGGTCGCCTCCGACCTGCTGCGTGACGTCCGCGAAGTGGTGAGTCAACTGCGCGAAACTCCGCGTGCTGGAAGCGATTTCGCTGCGGAGTTGCGGGGGATCGGATCGTCGGTGCCGGCGCCGGTGGTGCATGTCGATGTGGCCGAGGATCTGCCTGAGCTGGCCGCCGCTGAGGCTGAAGCAGTTAGCCGGTGTGTCCAGGAGATCGTCACCAATGCGGTGCGGCACAGCGGCGCGGGGTCGGTGTGGATCGCGGTCGAGGAGTTGGGCGGCGTGGTCAGCGTGACCGCCCGCGACGACGGCCGGGGCGGGTCCGTGAGAGCCGGGGAAGGTGACGGGATCGTGGCCGGGCATGGGCTGACCGGGATGGTTGAGCGATTCGAGGCGATGGGTGGCTCAGTGGCGTGGTCGGCTCGGCCTGGGCAAGGGTTCACCCTCCAGGCGTCCCTGCCGATCAGCGCGGCCGGGGTGGGCGCGACAGGGGTGGGCGCGTCAGGGGTGGGCGCGACAGAAGAGACTCACGGGTGAGCGTCCGGGTGGTTGTCGTCGACGACCAGACCTTGGTTCGGCAGGGGATCGTCGGGCTGCTCGGCCTGTCGGGTGAGGTCGAGGTGGTCGGCCAGGCCAGCGATGGGGCCGAGGGTCTGGAGATCATCGAACGGCTGGCGCCCGAGGTGGTCCTGCTCGACCTGCGGATGCCGGTGCTGGACGGTCTCGGCGTGTTGCAGAGGTTGGCCGTCTCGGCAAACCGGACGCCGGTGCTCGTCCTGACGACTTTCCCCGACGACGACGCGCTGATCGCGGCAATGCGGGCCGGAGCGCGGGGCTATCTCCTCAAGGACGTCAGCCTCGATCAGCTGGTCGATGCCATCTCGACTCTGGCTGCCGGCGGCACTCTCATCCAGCCGTCGGTGACCGAGGCCCTGGTCCGACACCTGGCCGGTGCGTCGGCGGACGTCGACCCGTCGGGTCTGGCGCCCGAACCGCTCACCCCCCGCGAGACCGAGGTGCTGCGGCTGCTGTCCGGGGGCTACTCCAACCGCGAGATCGCCGAAGCGATGTTCCTGGCCGAAGGCACGGTCAAGAACCATGTGTCGGCGGTGCTGCTCAAGTTGGGTGTTCGTGACCGGACCCGCGCCGTGCTGCGCGGCCTGGAACTGGGCCTCATCCAGCGCTGAGCGGCTGTCCTTTCGCCGGCGCCGAGGTGCCACGACCACCTTCGTGGAGTGTTGGCCACAGCAGGGTGTGGCTAGCACTCCACGGATGCTGCCACGCAGGCGGGGCGACGGCATACGCGTGGCTGACCGGGCCACCCGCGGACTGTCATGACCGCCGCCAGCTCCCCGGCGAGCCGACAGCTCGTCCCTGCCACATCTCGCCAGGTAGCCCGAATGGCCAGCCATCCGCGGCCACTCGCGCGTCGATCCCGCCTGGCATCGGTATGCCGCCCATCGGCACCCTCGTGGCCGAGTTGGCCGTCGAGCTCGACGATCAACCGAAGATCAGGGAACGCCACGTCATGCCGGTGAGCGGTCCCCATCGCGTGCTGTGCAACTCCGGGCGGCAGTCCATGCGCGGCCAGAACGTCCCGGGCGAACCTGACCTCCAGCGGGCTCTCCCGGCCGGCTTCAACCTCGGCCAAGATCTCCCACAGGTCCCGCGCGTGGCGTTGGCGAGGTCGGGTGGCCAACGTCGTGCGCAGCGCCCTCGGCGTGGTCAGCCAGCGCGAACACGCGCGCGCGATGATGGCGATGGCGCCATCGAGGTCGTCCATCTGCGCGAGGTCGAACGCGGTGTGCTCGACCGTCGTTCGCCATGGCCACAGCAGCTCGTGGGTCCTCTCGCGCACGTGGGCGCTGCGACGCACCCGTACTGCGGCAGGGTCGGCGATGCGGCGATCGGCGGGGATGAGGACGTCGATGCGGCGCGGCTCCGCGTTCAGCAGCCCGTGGAGGTATGCCGCCGCCTCATGTGACAGGGCCGCATCGGTGCCGCAGGCCAGTAGCGCAGCCGTCGCTCGGGTGAGGAAGCTCTCCCGTCCTGGCACCGTGAGGTAGACCCCCCGATGGGGCCGGCTCCATCGGCCCGTCGCGATCCGATGGGCGAGCTGTCGCTCGCTCAACTGGCCGTCTCGGCACTGGGCGAGGGTGAGTATGCCGTGTTGTTCCGCTGCGAGCCGGGCCAGTTGGTTTCGGTCGAGCGGTGCGCCGGGGATCCATAGCGGCGCCCCGGCGAGCGGCGCGAGATCCGGTGCCAACTCAGGTGTCATGCGCCCGGACCGGCTTGGGTTGGGACGAGTTCGAGCGTCGGTATGGGCTGGCGAGGAGGCTGCGTTCATGCCCTCAGGTTGGCGCAGGTGGGCGGCAACTCGCAGAAGTTATCCACAGGAGCCTGATGGGGTTCGGCTGGGAGGCGGGCGGCATACCGGCGGCGCGGTGCGGGTTCGTGGAGCGTTGGCCACAGCAGATGGTGGCTAGCACTCCACTGATCCAGCGACGGAGCGTCGACGGACGCGCACCCGGCGGGAGGGCGGCATACGGATGCCGCCGGTTCACCCTGCGGGAGACGACGGGTCAGGCGACGGGGCGTTTGACGTGCAGGTCGCCGCGCTCGGCGAGCTCCCCGACAATCCGGGCGTGCAGGGCCTCGTTGATGATGAACTTCCGACGCCACACGGCATACCCGAGCGCCACGAGCACAGCCGGGATGATGAGCATCGCCACCTTGAGGGTCCACAACCCGGCGGGGGTGACGTCGGCAGCCGACTTCGCGCTGTTGATCCCGGCGATGATGACCGTCGCCGAGACGATGGCGGTGTTCATAGCGGCGGAGACCTTGTTGATGAATGGCTGCAACGCGAACGTCACCGCACCGTTGCGCTGCCCGAGCTTCCACTGGCCGTATTCGATGGTGTCGGCCTGGAAGACCAGCATGAGCAACATGATGAACGCGGCCAGGAAGAAGAGCATGAAGGCGATGACGCCTAGGAGGACGAGGTTCATTGGCGCCAACGCGAAGGCGACGTAGACGACGCACATCGACGCGGTCGCCCAGCCGTAGATGGTGCGGCGCGGCCACCGCCTGGCAAACCATGGGAAGCTGATCAGCCCGGCTATCTGCCCGACCCCGACACACAGCGCGAACACCGGGAAGACCGACTCGTCGCCATAGGCGTACTTGAAGAAGTAGAGCCCGAACGCCCCGGTCGTGCCGTAACCCAGCATGAAAAGCAGGAAAGCCGTGGCGGTCCAGATGAGTTGGTCGTTACCGAAGATGGCTCGACCCAATTCGCGGATGCCGGTGCGTTGCCCGTCCAAGTCGATGTCGGTGCGCTCGCGGACGAACAGGATCGTCACCCACATGAAGACGACCATGAGGACCGACACCACGATCGCCACCGTCTGCCACGCCCCCGGCGTTCCGCTCTCCTTGCCTGAGATGGCCGAAACGACCGGAGGCACGGCCGCCACCACTGCGAACTGCCCCACGTTGGCGAAGGCTTTGGCGGTCGACGCGAGCGACTCGCGGTCAGCGGGCTTGAGCGACAAGGCCGGGAGCATTCCCCAATAGGAGATGTCGTGACTGGACCACGCGATGCCCCACAACAGGTTGACCAGCGCAAAGACGACGACGAACGAGGTGCCAGTCAGTTGCGTGTCGGTGAAGAGCAACACCGTGAACACGCCAGAGATCAAGCCACCGAGTGCCAGCCACGGCCGGAACTGACCCCACCGGGATCGGGTGCTGTCGACCAGAGCACCGACGATCGGGTCGAGGATGGCGTCGAGAATGCGGATGACGAGTAACACGACAGTGACGGCCCACATCGTCGAGTCGGGGACGTCGAGCACGTCAGTGAGATAGAAGACCAAGTAAAACGCCACGAGCGTGTAGGCCATGTCTCGCCCGAGGGTTCCGACGCCGAAGATCCACCGGTTGCGCCGCATTTCTGGGCCCGCCGCGTCACCAGTGTCGGCGATGTCAACCCGGCTGCTCATTCGATGACCCCGATCAGGCGTCGGCGACGGAGGGTGCCGTGGGGTCCACGCCGCCGGCGTTGGCCTGCTCACGGGCGATGTAAGCCTCTAGATCGGCGATCGAGTCGGCGTTTCGCTTGGCGACAGTCAACAGCGCTGACATGGTCGCCACCTCTTCGACCTGCTCCTTGATGAACCACTGCATGAACTGCTCTGCCCCGAAGTCGTTGTCCTCGCGCGCGATTCGGGTCAACCCGTAGATCTGGTCAGTCACCGTGCGTTCCTGGGCGAGGGCCAGCTCGATCGGCTCGACGACCCCGTCGAACCGTGACCGGGGCGCTTCGATCCCGGGGATGGTCACCTCGGCTTCGGTGTCGAGCAGGTAACGCACCATCATCATCGCGTGGTCGCGCTCTTCGCGGGCCTGCTGAAAGAAGAACGAGGCCATCTGGGGCATTGTCAGCGCGTCGAAGTGCACCGCAACAGCGATGTATTGCAGGTGGGCGGCAAACTCGCTGCCGATCTGGGCGTTGAGGGCGGCGGCAAAGCGAGGTGTGGTCACGCCGCCACTGTACTGGCGAGCCCCACTTCCGCCCTGCGTTCCGCCCGCCCCTAGAGTGGCACCATGACGGCTGGCGAGGTCATCGCAGGGGATGGCGAGGGGACCGTGGACGGGGCGGACACGGCATACGAAGACCGCGAAGAGGAGTATGCCGCGGGCCTTCGCGCCTCGGACGGCCTCCCCGGAATCCCGGCCTCAGCCGGTGCCCTCATTCGGGACTCGGAAGGGCGGATCCTGCTGGTCAAGCCGACCTATAAGGGCGGGTGGACCATCCCGGGCGGGGTGATGGAGGCCGATGGTGAGACGCCGTGGCAGGCCTGTCAGCGTGAACTCCGCGAGGAGACCGGCCTGACGGTGACGGCTGGGCGACTCGCCGCCGTCGACACCCGCCCGGCCAAGTCCCGCAAGGCGATGGGCCTGCGGTTCCTCTTCGACTGCGGGGTGGTCACCGAGGCTCAGATCGCGACGATCACCCTGCAGCGGGAAGAGTTGAGCACCTACGCTTTCGTCGCCCCGGCCGAGGCGTTGACGATGCTGCGACCCGCCGTGAGCCGACGGGTCGCCGCGGTCCTGGACAGCGACGACTGCCGCTACCTCGAGGACGGGATGCCGCTTCCCGAGGTGCCGACTGGATGACGACCCCGACCACCCGGTGGACAGCGACCTGACTGAGCTCGCCGAGCGAGCCCGCAGCCCGCTCAGCTGACTGGACCCCACCACGGCTGCTGACGAGTCCGGCACCATCGCCGAGCGAACTTTCGCGGATTCCTGAGATCGGCCCGTATCCAGCGCCGGCTATCGTGCCTTTCCCCCCAGTGCAACCCGTTCGCGGGTCGGGAGCGGGTTCAGCGACGTCGCTTGCGGCCAGCGGCTATTGGAGCAGTTCGATGCCGTCGACCCGCCAGACCGACCCATCGCGCACCAGCGCGACGACGTAGATCCCCCGGGTGTCCGGAACGGTCCCGACAGCGGCACCGCCCGCATCGACGATCTTCACCGGGAGCATCTTGAACAGCACGTCGACCACCGTCTGATCGGCTCGGTGCGGTTCCTTGCTCGGGTTCGACCCGCGCAACTGCACCGGTCCGGACACCGTGCGCCGCCCCTGGGCGGCCAGCGCCGCCAGATCCGCCTCGAATGTGACGCAGCGGGCACAACGGGTGGTCGTCAGCGGGCTCAGCAGCCCCGCCTGACCGGTCGTGTATGCCGTGTTCATCCGCCCGAAGAAGTAGTTGGCGAAGGCGACCGCTCCCGCCGGGGTGTTCGCCTGGGCGTCCGCAGGGACATCGGTCGGGTATGCCGCCCGCGTGGGCGTCGCGGTCTTGGAAGGCATTGATGGGGCTGCGGAAGCAGTCACCGCGCGGGTGCCGGAAGGACCGGCGGTGCTGGCCCTCGCTCCAACCGGTCCGGCGGATCCTCCGGGAGCCCCCGAGCACCCCATGAGGCTCCCGACGAGCAGGGCGGCACCGACGGTGGACGCCAGCCGAACGGCATACCCTCTGGGTCGTGACGGTATCGGCTCGTGTGGTGACGGCATCGGCATCCTCCCGGCGAACGGCGTCCCGATCCCGCGCGGCGTCTCGCGCGTGACTAGCGTGAGGCACGCTATCCGACGTGACGAAAGGCGAGCCAGCCATGCCCGCGGACTCCAGCCCCGCGCTCTACCCGCAAGTCCTGCTGCGCAACGTCCGGATCGTCTCGGTCGGCGGGGTCCCGGCCTCGGACGTCCCGGTGGACGTCCGGATGCGGGGCGGGCGGATCGTCGGACTGGCACCGTCGCTGGCCGCTGACGCATCGGACCAGGATGTCCACGACGGTGAGGGGCGCTGGGCGATCCCCGGGTTGTGGGACCACCACGTCCACCTCGCGCAATGGGCCGACACGCTGGCCCGGGTCGACATGACCGGCACGCGGTCGGCGGACGAAGTCCTCACCCGGCTGCGCGCCCACCTCGACGAGCTGCCGGGCTCGGACCGCGACAGCGTCGTCATCGGGTTCGGGCACCGATCGGCCACCTGGCCGCGGCAGCCCACGGTCGCGGAGCTCGATGCTGTGTCCGGCCAGCACCTAGTCGTCCTCGTCAGCGGCGACGGACATAACGGCTGGCTCAACTCCGCGGCGCTGACGATGCTCGGTGCGCCGGCCACGGAGGGCGCGCTCGCGGAGAACGACTGGTTCCCCGTGTGGGGACGACTCGCGGACCTGCCCGGGTCGCGGGAGGCGCGGGACACGGCATACCGGCTGGCGGTGTCCCGGGCTGCGGCAATGGGCATCGTCGGCGTCGGGGACATGGAGTTCGGCGCCGGATTCCGCGACTGGCCACCCCGATTCGCGGGTGGCATCCGGGACCTGAAGGTCCGGGTAGCGACCTACCCCGACGGGTTGGACGCCGTCCTTGCGGCGGGGCTGCGCAGTGGCGACATCCTCGGGGACTCGGGTGGGCTGGTGCGGATGGGGCCGCTGAAGATCATCTCGGACGGCTCGCTCAACACTCGCACGGCCTACTGCGATGAGCCGTATGCCGGTGGGTCCGGTCTCGCGCACCCCTGCGGCCTCGCGAACTACCCGGCGAGCGAGCTCACTGAGCTGGCGGCGCGGGCGACCAAGGCCGGGCTGCGCCTGGCGATCCATGCCATCGGTGATGCCGCCGTAGCTCAGGCCTTGGACGTGTTCGAGGCGACGGGCGCGACGGGCACGATCGAGCACGCCCAGCTCATGCGCCGGGCCGACATCACGCGGATGGCGCAGCTCGGGGTGGGTGCGAGCGTGCAACCCGCCCACCTGCTCGACGACCGCGACGTCACGGCCCAGTGCTGGCCGGATCGAACCGATCGGTGCTTTCCGTTGCGGTCGATGGTCGATGCAGGCGTTGCGGTGCTGCTGGGGTCCGATGCCCCGGTGTCGGTGCTCGATCCGTGGCTGGCGATGGCGGCCGCAGTCCATCGCAGCGCCGACGAACGCGAACCGTGGAACGACGCCGAGGCGCTCACGGTCGAGCAGGCGCTCGCAGCAAGCACCGATCGACAGCCGACGCTCGGTGTCGGCAGTCGAGCCGATGTGGTGCTGCTCGACGCGGACCCGTTGGTGCCGCCCCACCCAGTGGGCTCGGTCCACCTGGCGGGCTCGGTCAACCCGGCGGGTTCGGCGGCCGATTCGGCGCCGAGTGCTGCTGCGGCGCAACGACTTCGGGCCATGCCGGTAGGGGCGACCTACGTCGGGGGGCGGCGCACCCACCGGGCCTGACGGCACGGCATACGGCGCGTGGCGGGCGCGTGCGAGCACCCAGGCGAGGGGAACGGCATACCGGCTGCGGTCAGCCGATCACGACGACAGGTGCCGCGCGGCGATCTCGGCGGTCACCCCGCCGGCCGAGATGACGTCGGCGTAGAAACGTCCGCTCGGTTTGACGGTGCGCTCCTGGGTCGCGTAATCCAACGCGACGATCCCGAACCTCGGGACCTCTCCCTCGGCCCACTCCCAGTTGTCGACGAAGCACCAGTGGTAGAACCGCTCGAACGGCAGCCCGGTGGCGCGCGCCGCCGACACGATCTCCAGATGGTCGTGGAGGAACTGGGTGCGGAAGCGCTCGGTGTTGTCGGCGGTGCCGTTCTCGGTGACCCAGATGGGCGCCGGCCACCGGTCGTGTGCCCACTTGGCCACGCGCTCCAGGCCCTCGGGGTAGATCTCCCAGCCGAGGTCGTTGAGCTCGGCCCCCGGCCGGACGGCGTCGCCGACCTTGCTCACCCACGACCGCGAGTAGTAGTTGATCCCCAGCGCGTCGTAGTAGCGGCCTTCGCGGATGCCTTCGGGGCGGCGCAGCGGCATCCGGAACCGGCCCGTGCACATCGCCTCGGTGACCGCCCCCTGAAAGAGGAACTCCTGCGCGCGGGCGAGCGCCCGGTGCACCGGGTTGCGGGGGTTGGCCGGGTCGAAGACCCGCAAGTGGATGGCGAAGGTGACCCGCGTCGGCTTCCCGGCGCGCAGGGCGTGGATGAGCTCGTATGCCGTGATGTGCGCGTGCGCGAGGTTGGTCATCACTCGCAGGGTGCGCGGCAGCGACTTCGCGCCGGGCGGGAACATGCCGTAGAGATAGCCGAACGTGGCATAGACGTTGGGTTCGTTGATCGTGCACCAGTCCTCGACGAGGTCGCCGAGCTCACTGACCACCCGCTCGACGAAGCGCAGGAAGATCGGCACACAGTCGGGGTGCTCGAAGGCCCCCATCGCCTCGAACCAGCGCGGGTTGTTGAAGTGGTGCAAGGTGAGCAGGGGGTGAATGCCCTTGTCCAGCAACAAGGTGATTTCGTCGCGGTAATGGGCGAACGCCTCGTCGGAGAAGACACCGGGCTGCGGCTCAAGCCGGGCCCACTCGACCCCGAACCGGTAGCTCTGGATGCCGAGCGAGGCCATGAGCTCGGTGTCCTCGCGCCAGCGTTCCCAGTGTCCGGTGGCCCGGACCGGGGTGGACCCGTCGGCGATGTGGCCGGGCGTCTTGGCCCAGTCAGCCCAGTTGGTCGTGTCACAGCCGCCCTCGATCTGGGTGGCCGCAGTGGCCACCCCGAGCAGCACCCCGTCGAGCCGGAACTCGGTCACGTCGCCTCAACCCTCTCAGTGGTCGTGGATGTCCTTGCGGCACTGGCCTGTTCGGCGCCCCGAACGCGGTCCGCCAGGGCCGGTGGCACGACCGTGTCGGGGTCGCGCAGGGCGCCGAGGGCCGCGCGCACGCCGACGAGACCGGCATACAGGGCGGGGCAGGTGGGGCACGAACCGAGGTGAGCTTCCAGGGCGGATCGAGCGCCGGCGTCCAACTCATCGTCGAGGTAGTCACTGACCCGTGAGCGAGCATCCCAGCAGCGCAACGGTATTCCGTCCAACGCTGCCCTCCGTTCGGTCCCTCGGGCGAGGTGGGTGACGAGCATGGCCCGGGCGCGGCTGATCCGTTGCTTGGCCGCCGCCGGGCTGACCTCCTGAACCTCGGCCACCGCGGCGGCGGTCAGACCCTGAACGTCGTGGAGAACGACCGCCGAGCGGTAGCTCGCCGGCAGGTGGATGATCGCGTCGCGCAGGTCCTCGGCCGTCTCAACCCGCAGGACGACCGACTCGGCATCGACGGTGTAGGAGTCGTCGCGCCAGTCCGCTTCGACCCGCTCGGCCAACTCGTCCGCGTCGACCGGCTCGGTACGGGTGGCCCGGACCACGTCGATGAACCGATGATGCAGGATCCGGTGTAGCCAGGTAGCCGGGGAGGAGTCGCCGCGGAAGTCGCCGGCCCGCTCCAACGCTCGGACCACGGTGTCCTGGACCAGGTCTTCGGCAGCGACCGGGTCGCGGGTGAGGATTCGCGCATACCGCAGCAGCCCAGGAACGGCGCCGGTGATCTCGTCGTGGGTGATCCCCATGCGACAACCGTATGCCGTCCGGTCCCGGTGCTGGACGCGGATCGGGAGCGGACGGCATACGGATGGGGGCGACCGCCCGGAAGGTCAGGAGTTCTTGTTGGTGCTGATCTTGAACGGCAGGTAAAGCGGGCAGACCCGGACCACACCGGTGACCAGCATGATCGCGGCGACGATCCATAGGACGATGGCCAGGGCACCCTTGGCGACCGTCAGCGCGAGGATCGCGGCGATGACGGCGATGACGATGCGGATCATCCGGTCGGTGCTGCCGACGTTGAGCTTCATGGTGCGTCTTTCCTTCGGTAAGGGGAGGGTCGAACGCCGCATGGACGGCGCCCGACCCCCGATGGTGACAGCAACCGGGTGTGATCTGGACCACATCGCGCTGATCGTCAGCGGGGTCGCCGTTACCCCTGGGCTCCGTCAGGTGCCAGTTGCGTCCGGGTCGCCTCCGCGGGCCAGGTATGCCGCCAGCTCCCGCCGACCCTCCTCACTGAGATCCGGTCCTACGTGCAGGAGCCGGGGCAACAGGTGGCGCTCGGTCGTCAGGGCGCGAAACATCAGCGGGACGGTGATGTCGTGGTCGGGCCGGCTCTCGACGACGATCGGATCGCCCGCCTGGACGGGGCCGGGGGTGAGGACCCGCAGATAGGCGCCGGTGCGACCGCGCTCGGTGAACCGCTTGACCCACCGCGGTTCACCCATAGCCCGGGCGAACGTGCTGCAGGGGATCCGCGGACCGGTCACCTGCAGGCGAACCGTGTCACCGACCCGCCAGATCTCACCGACGAGGGCGTCGTCGACCGCGAGGCCGCTCGTGGTGAGGTTCTCCCCGAAGCTGCCCGGCGGGAGCTCCCGGCCCACCTCGGCAGCCCAGTGGGCGAGCTCTTCGTGCGCGACGGCATACACGGCCTGGTCGGTGCCCCCGTGATGGCGGCCGTCGCCGACGAAGTCGCCGGCCACGCCGCTGCCCAGACCCGTTCGCTTGTCCCCGGGGTCACGCACCTGCACGGGACCGGACGCAGGCGCCTTGTGTATGCCGGTCGGCGGGCCGCCGCTGTCGCCGTCCGGTCGGGGAGCTCCGACGTTGGCGGAGATTAGGTGGGCCATGAGCTGGCCTCCTCGTCTGCGCTGGAGTCGGAAGCCTTGCCGCCGTTCGGGACGGGCCAGACGGCGGGGAAGTCGGTGTCGCCCCAGTCCGTCCCGAACTGTGTGTGGTAGGCCTTGCCGGCCACGTTGAGGGTGGGGAAGTAGAGGATTTTGTCGGTTGCCTCCTGCAGCTCGTAAGCCTCGAGCTTGCCCTTGACGACACTCTTGAGCTCGGCGAAGGCCAAGGTGGTGCCGCGGTCCGCTAGGTCGGTGACGAGGTCGGCGAGCATGTCGGCCGCGGTGGTGTCGATGTCCGAGATCGGCTCGGCGGCCACGAGGATCCACTTGGGGGCCGGTTCGGTCGAGGCCAATCGCGTCACCTGCTCGGCGAAGGTCCGGGCGTTGGCGAAGAATAGCGGCGCGTCGAACCTGAAGATGATGAGGCCAGGCATCGACGTGAGCCGGGGCCGGTGGGTGATGTCGTGGTAGCCGGGATTGCCCTTCTCGCGGCCGAGCACCGCTTGATAGGGCCACCAGGCGCGTCGGAAGACGTTGAGGATCGACAACCCGACGGCCACCCCGATGCCGGGGAGCACCCCGAGGACGGCGACCGCCAACGTCGCCGCGATGGACAGCCAGAACTCCATCCGCCGCTGCGACCACAATTTGCGCGCAGCCGGGATCTCCGCGAGCGAGAAAGCGGCGATGACGACGATCGCACCGAGGACCGAGATCGGCAGTGCCGAGAGCAGGTTCGGGGCGACGACGAGCAGGATGAGGATCGCGAGCGCCCCCATGAGGCCGGTCACCTGGCTGCGCGCCCCCGCCTTGAACGCCACCGCCGTCCGCGAGCCGCTCGTGCTCACCGCGAAGCCCTGGAAGAAGCCCGCCAACACGTTCGCCGCCCCGATGCCGACCATCTCCTGGTTGCCGTCGATCGGTTGTCCGGTCCGCCGGGCGTATGCCGTCGCCGTCGAGATCGTGTCCGCGAGGGCGACCAGGGTGATGCCGAGGGCACCGGCCACCAGGAGCCCGATGTCCCCGACGGACACGAGCGGGATGGTCAGCGGGGGGAAGCCTTGGGGCAGGTTGCCGACCACCTTGACGCCCTTGCTCGGCAGGTCGAGGTAGAGCGAGGCGCCAATGCCGACGATCACGGCCACGAGGACGGCCGGCAGCCGCGGCAGCGTCTTCTGCAGGACCTTCATGATCACGAGCGCGACGACGCCGATGCCCAGGGCCCAGAGGTTGGTGGCACCGGCGAGGATCTTCTCGACGGTGGCCACGATCTCGCCGAGCAGCCCGTCAGCCTCGATGGAGAAGCCGCACAGTTTGCGGATCTGGCCGATGAGGATGGTCAGCGCCAAGCCGTTCATGTAGCCGACCATCGTCGGCTTGGACAACAGGTCGGCGACGAAACCCAGCTTGGCCGCACCGGCGGCGATCATGAAGACCCCGACGAGGATCGACTGGACCGAGGCCAGTACGACCGCCCGGACCGGGTCGCCGCCGGAGGCGAGCAGGGGCAGGATCGAGGCCGCGATCATCGGGCCGAGTGACGAGTCGGGGCCGAGGACCAAAACGCGGGAGGGGCCGAACACGGCATACGCGACGAGGCACATGATCGACGTGTAGAGGCCGGTGATGGGCGGCAACCCTGCGAGCTGCGCGTAGGCCATCCCTTGGGGCACGAGCAGAGCGGTGAGGCCCAACCCGGCCATGAGGTCGTCCTTGAGCCAGCCCCGCTCGTAAGTGGGCAGCCAGGTGAGGATCGGGAGCCAGCGGCGCAGGCCTGAGCGCGGCGATGCGGGGGCTTGCATCGGGGAGCCGGGGGCGGTGGGGGCGACGGTCACGTCCATGAGTGTGCCGCGCCGGAGGCCGGACGGCCAACAGGCTATGTATGGGCGGGAACTTGCGCGTGAATATTGGGGGAGCGATGACGCGCGGTCCGAGTTCCTCCTGGCGTCCGATCGTCGAGCCTGACTCGAGGCTCCGGTGAGCGGACGACGGTCGCCAGGAGGGGAGTTCGGTCAGCCCTCGGCGGCGGCGTCGAGCCGGGTAAGCGCCTCGGACCACCGGATCTTGAGCGCCTCGAGGTCTCCGTCCACGTGCTCGTGTCGGATCGAGACGAACGTGTGCTCGCCCTGTTCAGCCAGATGCAGGTCGACGAGCGAGCGGGGTGCGTCGTCGGAGGCATGCCACGACAGCCGCACCTGCTCCATTGGGTGGTAGCTCCGCCAGACACCGTGGGTGCCGTCGGAGGCCCTCCAGTGCTCGCCTTTGTTACCGAGTTTGGCGCCCTCGCCGAGGAATGCGGCAACACCGTCGTTGGTGCTCAACACCTGCCACACGTGCTTGAGATCGTGGGACAAGAGCGCGCTCACCTCAATAGTGTCGGGCGCGATCGCTCCCTCGTCGACCACCTCGGCCTGCTGCGTGTCGGACATCATCTGCCTCCTTCTCGAGCGGCCGCCCGCTTGCGGCGGGGCCGCGGATTCCTGCTGGGTCCATCCGACTCCAAACGCCGCAGGAACGCAACCTCGGGTTAGTCGGTGCCCCGGCCCGCCGCCCCGGATTTCCTCACACCGGCCGGTGTTGTCGGGTGGAGGTGGCGGTTGAGGGGCTGAATTCCATACAGCGGCGAGGGTTCTCGGCCAGCGGCCACATGGCCCGCTCCCGTTCGGACCCGAGACGCCAGGGTGTGCGCCAAGGCGAGACGGTTGCGGAGGGGGCTAACCGGCATACCCCTGCAGGAATGCGGCCACGAGCGGCCCGGCGGTCTTCGAGCCGGAGACCCCCTCCTCGACGTAGACGGCAACGGCGAGGTCGCCGCGGAAGGCGATCATCCAGGCGTGCGCCTTCGTGGTGCCGGCTGCGTCGAACTCGGCTGTCCCCGTCTTGGCGCCGTCCGCAATCCCGATGAGGGCGCGGGCGCTCCCTTCGGCGACGACGCCTCGCAGCATGGTCTGCAGCGACTCGGCCTCGGCGGCCGTGAGCGGCCTGGCTGGTGTGGGTGGTGCGGTCGGCGCAGGAGTACTCGCCGTCGCACTCGCTGTTGCTGGTGTGGTCGCGGTCGCGGCGTTGGTGACCCCGCCCGTAGCCGCCGGGTTGGCACTAGCGCCGCTGGACGCCACGCTCGGTCGATCCACCAGCCGCGGCAGCACCGTGGACCCGCGAACGATCGTTGCCATGACGATCGCCATGCTCAGCGCCGACGCCGTCACCTTGCCCTGACCGATCATCGAGGCGCCATGCTCGGTCTGGGTGGCATCCCTCGGGATCGACCCGACGAACCCGCTGTAGCCCGTGTCGTAGGCAACCCCCGCTCCCAACGCGGCCGCCGCATCGGCCAGGTCGCCCTGGGAGACTTTGTCGCGTTGCGAGATAAAGGCGGTGTTGCACGAGTTGGCCAACGCCGTGCGCATGGGGATCTCGCCCAGGCCCGACGCCGGGTAGTTGTCGTAGTTCTTGAAGACCCGCCCGTCGACCGAGATCGTGTCGGTGCACGGCAAGGGTGAGTCAGGGGTGAGCCCGGCCCGCAACAGCGCCAAGGACGTCACGATCTTGAAGGTCGACCCGGGTGCCGCCTGGCCCGTGGTGGCCAGCGGCAGGCCGTTGGTCGCCGGGGAGTTCGCGGCCGCGACGATCTCACCCGTGGACGGCCGGATCGCCACCAGGCTGGCCGATCCCGGCAGGCCAGCCAGGGTGGCCTCGGCCGTGTCCTGCGCCTCCCGGTCGAGTGTGGTCGTGAGGTTGACGCCGGGCACCGGTGCGCGGCTGAACAACACCCGCGACGTCGGCTGTCCACCTGCGTCAGTCCCCTTGGCGACGACGATGACCCCTGGCTGACCGGACAACGCCTCGTCGTAGCGCAGTTGCAGACCTGAGAGCCCCACGGTGTCGGTCGCCGCCATCCGTCCGGCGGATTTCGCCACCAGCTCGGCGGTGGCCGGGCCGACGGTCCCCAGCAGCGCCCGTGCGAACGTCGCGGTCGGCGCGAGCATCGCCTGCCCCGGCATCGCAGCCCCTCCCGGGATCGCCTGGACGGCCGCCGTGCGCCCCGCGATGCGTGAATCGTCCACCCGCAACGTGATGGCGACGACGAATTGTTGCGCTCCGGACGCGGCCACGGTCTTCGCGTATGCCGCCCCGTCGATCCCCATGAGCGTCGCCAACGCGACGGCGGACGCCTGCGCCTGCTCCGCCGACACCCGGCCTTTGTCGATGCCGACGCGGTAGACGTCCTTGGGCCCGACCAGGACCTCGCCGTTGGCGCCCAGGATCGACCCCCGGGGTGCCTGTTTGCGGTCGAGCACGAGGCGTTCGGTCGCCGTCAGCTTCGGCTCCACGAGCGTCGGCGACCACTGGATGTGCCAGCTCTGATCAGCTGCCCGGACCAGCTTGGCCTCGGTGAGATAGGTCCAGTTCCCGTCCGCGCCGGCCAGATCCCAGCTCCACCTCAGTGTGGCGCTCGCCTGGGTGGGGTCCTCCGATTTGGGGGTGACCGACTCGACGGTGACCGTCCGTCCGATGCTCGACAAGCCCCCGACAGCGTTACGGACCGACTCGGCGGCCGAGGTGGGAGTAGCACCGTCGAACGCAACCGACCCCAGCTCCCCCGAGGTGAGTCCGCCAGCCAGCGCGGCCGCCGTGGTCTCTGGCTTGGGTGGCTCGGGGGCGCTCGTGCATGCGGCCAAGGGCCCGCCCAGGGCCAACAGCCCGACCGTCACCATCGCCGAACGCCGACGCAACCCAACTCGCATAGGGGACATCCTCTCCCGAATGTGCACCGAGTCAGCCGTGACGGGTCAGCGCGCGCTCGATCCGGCCCAGGCCCTCATCCAGCAACCTTCGGGTCGTGGCGAAGTTCAGCCTCGCAAACCGTCGCGGTTCGCCCCCGAACGGCACCCCGGCGTTGACCGCCACCCGCGCCTCCTCCAGGAGCCAATCGGCCGGCTCGACCTCCAGCCCCAGCTCGCCGAAATCGAGCCACTGCAGATAGGTCCCCTCGTTGGCCACCGTCGACACCCCCGGCCACCGCGCGACGGCCGCCGTCACCACGTCGCGGCAGACCGACAGTTCGCCCCTCACCTCATCGAGCCACTCCTCGCCGTCCCGGTATGCCGCGATGCTCGCCTCCATCCCGAGCGTGGACACCCCGAGGGTCTCCCACATGGGGATCGCCCGCCAGGCTGCCGTGTCGGCGTTGGACGTGATGACCTGGGCGCACTTGAGCCCGGGCAGGTTCCACGCCTTGGACGCCGACACCACGGTGATGGCGTGGGCCGCGGCGGCAGGCGAGCACGCGGCATACGGGATGTGCGGGCGTTCGAAGACCAACGGGGCGTGGATCTCGTCGGACACGACGCGCGCGCCGTGCCGGTGGACGACCTCCGCCAACCCGGCGAGCTCATTCGCGTCGAAGACCCGGCCGAGCGGGTTGTGCGGGCTCGAGATGAGCACCGTCCGTCCGCCGCCGGCGAGCGCTGCGTCGATCCCATCCAGGTCGAAGGTCCAGCGCGCGCCGTCCCACGCCATCGGCACGTGGATCTGCGGCCGTCCGGTCAGCCGAACGACGTCGAAGAACGGCATGTATACCGGCGTCGGGATGACCACCGGATCGTCCGGCCCGCTGAAGTAGCGGATCGCCAACGACACCCCGTGCATGACGTCACCGACCGGATGCACGGCCTCCGGGTCGATCGTCCACCCGTGTCGCCGCCCCTGCCAGGCCACCAGCGCCTCGGCCAGCTCGCCGCGCACCACCCCCGACGGGTAGCCGAAGCTCTCGGCCGCGACGGCGCGGGTCAGCGCGGAGGTGACGGCGCGGCATACGGGGAAGTCCATCTCGGCCACCCACATGGGCAGCACGTCCGGCGGGTATGCCGTCCACTTGAGCGTGCGCCGCGCGCGCAACTGTTCGGGCGTGCGACGCTGCAGGTCGATCCGCACGAGGTCAGTGGTGCTCGTCGGCCTCGGCATCGGCCAAGGTGTGGTGGACGGTGCCGTCCGGGTGCTCCGGCGGGGCATAGATGGAATAGAGCTTGAGCGGGCCCTTGCCGCAGTTGATGACGTTGTGCCAGGTCCCCGACGGGATGACGCAGGCCCAGTCCTCGCCGAGCGCCACGGTCTGCTCGATGACCTCGTCGTCCGGCCCGAGGGTCACCATGGCAGCGCCCTCCTCGACCCGCAGGAACTGGTCACCGTGCTCGTGGACCTCCAGGCCGATCTCTTCCCCGGGCGCAAGGCGCATCACCACCAACTGCAGCTGGGTGCCGGTCGCCAACACGGTGCGGAAGTTGTCGTTGTCCACGGTTGCGCGCTCGATGTTTCCCGACCATCCGCTCATGACTGCTCCTCCGTATGCCGTGTGGTCACCTTCGGCCCGACTTCCCCGGCGGGCGCCCTGGGGGCGACCGCTGTGGCGTCGACCGAGGCGATAACTCGACCTTAACCCCGGGGCTGGGCGGACGGCATACTCGGATGCCCTAGCCTTCCCGTATGCCGCGCCCGCACGCCTCGGCCGTCGTCGAGGACGCCTGGAACTCCCAACGGGAGCGTGTGCTGCGTCGCCGTGGGTGGGGGACCCGGGTCATCAGCCACACGGGCTACGGCTCGACCGAGTTCGTCCGGGTCTTCGCCCGGGTCGTGCTCGGACGCGACCACAACGACGACGACGAGCCACGCCAGGACGCGACCTACGGCGGACTGCGATCCCCCTACCTGCGCCGGCGTGGTTGGCGGGCCTTCTTCACGGCACCGGCGATGAACGTGCCGGTCGAGGTGCGGGTCGGGCACCATGTGGCGCACGGCCGCAGCGACCGCAGTGGGCACATCGACCTCACCTTCCGAGGGCACGGGCTACCGCCGGGGTGGCATGAGGTGTCCGTGAGCGCCCAGGGGTGCGACCCGGTGCAGGCGAGCGTCTACATCGTGGCGCCGCAGGCCAGGTTCGGGCTGATCAGCGACATCGACGACACCGTGATCACGACGTCGCTGCCGCGTCCGATGATCGCGGCCTGGAACACCTTCGTCCGGCACGAGAACGCCCGCAAGGTGGTCCCAGGAATGGGGCCGCTCTATCGGACGATCATGGCCGAACACCCGGGGGCGCCGATCATCTTCGTCTCGACCGGAGCGTGGAACACGGCGCCGACGCTGACCCGCTTCCTCAAGCGCAACGGTTTCCCGATCGGGCCGCTGCTGCTCACCGATTGGGGCCCGACCAACACAGGCTGGTTCCGCAGTGGCCAGGACCACAAACGGGCTTGTCTGGATCGGTTGGCCAAGGACTTCCCCAAGATCAAGTGGCTCCTCATCGGCGATGACGGCCAGCACGATCCGAAGATCTACCAGGACTTCCTCGACGCGCGCCCGAAGCGGGTGGCGGCGGTGGCGATCCGGCAGCTGTCGCCCGCCGAGCAGGTGCTGTCCCACGGTCTGCCGGTGTCGACCGAGGAGCTCACCGGCAAACCGGCGCGGGCGTCGAAGCAGGCGCCGGTCGTCTATGCACCCGACGGCTATGGGTTGGTGCGGTTGCTGCGCGCGGCTGGGGTGATCGCTGCGGCGCCACCCGGGTCGCTGGTCGGTGCTGCTGATCCGGCCGAATTCGGTGGTCCGGCCGAGCTCGGTGGTCCGGCCGAGTTCGGAAAGCCCGCCGATCGTGGCGGTCCTAATCCCGGCGCTGGCCCGGACTGACCTCGACGACTCAGGAGGTCCTACCGTGCCCGAACTGCCCGAAGTGCAGGCGCTCGTCGACTTCTTGGCGCAGCGGGTGGTCGGGCTGGCCGTCGTCGGAGTCGAGCTCGGGTCGATCTCGGTGCTCAAGACCTACGACCCGCCGCCGTCTGCCCTTGCGGGCGGACCTGTCGACGGAGTCCGGCGGCACGGCAAGTTCCTCGATGTCGACGTGGACGGCATACATCTGGTGTTCCATCTGGCCCGAGCCGGGTGGTTGCGCTGGTCGGACGCGATCCCCGCGACGGTGATCCGGCCGGGCAAGTCCCCGATCGCGCTGCGGGTGCGGTTGTCCGATGGGTCGGGTTTCGACCTCACCGAAGCCGGGACGAAGAAGTCGCTCGCGGCATACCTCGTCCGCGACGTGCGCGACGTCCCGGGGATCGCGCGGCTGGGACCCGACCCGCTGGCTACCGAGCTCACCGAGGAGGCGTTCGCGGGGATGCTCGCCGGGCGGCGCACGCAGATCAAAGGGCTGCTGCGCGACCAGGAGTTCCTCGCCGGGGTGGGCAACGCGTATTCCGATGAGATCCTGCACGTCGCGCGCCTCTCGCCGTTTGCGATCGCGAGTTCCCTTCCGCCCGAGTCAGTTTCGCGCCTGTATGCCGCGTTGCGCGAGACTCTGGTCGGCGCGGTGGGGGCCGCCTCCGGGAAGCCGGCGGCCGAGCTCAAAGACGCCAAGCGCGCCGGGATGCGCGTCCACGGCCGCACCGGTATGCCGTGCCCCGAGTGCGGCGATGTCGTGCGCGAGGTGTCGTTCGCCGACACGTCGCTGCAGTACTGCGCCACCTGTCAGACCGGCGGCAAGCCGCTGGCCGACCGCCGGATGTCCCGCCTGCTCAAGTAGCGGATCAGCGGTGGGAGGATTGATAGATGGACTCCATCCCCGACGGACTGCAAGAGGGTATGCCGCACGTCGAGGTGGGCGCGCTCCCGGACGACGCGCTCATCCTCGACGTCCGAGACGCCAGCGACTGGGGCGCGGCACACGCTCCGGGAGCGGTGAACATCCCACTGGCGGAATTGGTTTCGCGCGCGACGGACCTTCCGATCCCGCCGACCGGGCCGCTTGTGGTCTCGTGCGGCGGTGGCACCAAGCAGACCCGCGCCGTCGCATACCTGAGAGGCAACGGGATCGACGCCGTGGTCCTCAAGGGCGGGATGCGCGGCTGGAAGTCCGCCGGTCGTCCCATGGTCTCCGGCGCCGACGACCTCTGAGCCCGGCTCGAAAATACCTATGGCAGAACGGCATACGAAATGAAGATCCTGTCGATTCAGTCCCACGTGGCCTACGGGCACGCGGGCAACTCGGCCGCGGTGTTCCCGCTGCAGCGGCTCGGCCACGACGTCTACCCCGTGTTGACGGTGACCTTCTCCAATCACACGGGCTACGGCGCGACCCGCGGGCCACTCATCGCGCCCGCCGATGTCGCCGAAGTCATCACTGGCGTGCAGGAGCGCGGGGCGTTCCCCGAGCTCGACGCGGTGCTGTCCGGCTACCTGGGCGCCGAGACGATGGGCGCGGTCGTCCTCGACGCGGTGGCCCGGGTGCGGGCTGCGCGCGCGGCGGCCGGGAGGCCCGCTCCGATCTACTGCTGTGACCCGGTCATGGGCGACGTCGGGCGCGGGTTCTTCGTCCGCGAGGGCATTCCCGAGTTCCTGCGCGACGAGGTTGTGCCGCAGGCGGACATCGTCACCCCGAACCAGTTCGAGTTGGAGTTCCTTGCCGGACAGGCGATCTCGACCGAGGCTGACCTGCTGGCCGCCGTCGCCACCGTGCGGGCGACCGGGCCGTCGACAGTCCTGGTCACCAGCGTGCTGACCTCGCAGACGCCAGCGGGATCGATCCAAATGGCGTGTGTGTGCGACGAGGGTGCATGGATCGTCACGACGCCATTCCTCGACCTGACGGTGCGCGGCGGCGGCGACACGACGGCCGCGATCTTCCTCGCGCACACCCTGACCGACGGGCCGCGAGTTGCCTTGTCCCGCACCGCCGCCAGCATGTATGCCGTGCTCAAAGCCACTCACGACGGCGGCTTCGCCGAGATGCGCCTCGTCGCCGAGCAGGAGTCGATCGCTCACCCGGACGAGGTCTTCGAGGTCCGCTCTTTGGCCTGACCAGCGGTCGACCCGGAGCCCCGCCGATGCGAGGTACGGGCCGAAGGTGAGCGGACGGCATACGGTGGGGAGTGAGCCGGGCACACGGAAAGGCGAGGAATGCCAGTCGTTTTCGTCCACGGCGTCGCGGTGCGCGAGCCCGACGCCCCGCAGTATGCCGCGGCGCAGCGGCTGACCCGCGGTGCGGACTGGTCGGTGGTCGAGGCGATGCTGCGCGAGCATGTCGCGCCGGCGGTGCGACCGTCTGCGCCGGAGCGAGTGGCGCTCGTACGTGTCTATTGGGGCGATCTCGGAGCGCAACTGGGGGAGGTCGCGGACGCGGGTCCGACGGCGCTGAGCGAGGTGGACACGCCTGCTGCCCTGACGCCGTCCGAGCTGGGAGAAGCGTTGCAGCACAGCCTCTTCCAGACGCTCCCGCCCGCTCAGTGGCCCGCAGTGGTCGACGCGGTATGGTCGACGGTGTCCGAGCCGGCGCTGCGCGCGCAGTTGGCCGCCCGCTCGCCGAAACGCCAGGCGCGGTGGCTCGATCAACAGGTGCGCGGGCGCCTCAAGGAGGTTGCGCCGGAGCTATCGCGAGGGTTCGGGCAGGTCGCGGCGGACCTCGCGGCGTCTAATCGCCGCAACGTTCGGTGGGCGATGAGCGAGGTACGTCGCCCCTTCCACGAGGTCGTGCCGGTCTTCGTGGGCGACGTGCTGCGCTATCTCGACGGTCGGGGAGCGCCGGGGGCGCCGGGCCCGATCGTCGAGCGGGTGCTGGCGGGGTTGGCCGAGGCGCGCGACGCCGAACGCTGGGCGGGCGAGCCGCTCGTCGTGCTCAGCCACAGCATGGGTGGGCAGCTGGTCTATGACGCGCTCACCGCGTTCGCGGGAGACGTCCCCGGGGGTATGCCGCGCGTCGACTTCTGGTGTGCCAGTGGCGGGCAGATCGGGCTGTTCGCCGAGCTTGGGATGTTTGCGGGCGGGGCGCCTGAGGAGCCGGCCGAGGGCGTCACGGAGGAGCGGCTGGGCTACCTGTGGAACGCGTGGAGTTCCTCCGACGTCCTGAGCTTCCCTGCCGAAGGGCGGATCGCGGGCGCGCACGACTCGGACTTCGCGTTCCCGGGCGGACCAGGGGCTAACCACATGGCCTACCTCGTCGAGCCCGACTTCTATCGGACGCTGGCAGCGAAGGTCCGAGCGCACTGCCCGCAGCCGGGGCGGTCGGTGCGACACGACCTAGCGAAGTATGGGGAAATCTCGGACTGACGCTAGAGAGCGGCATACAGTCCGATCGTGGACCCTATCCGCAATCCCTACGCACCCGGCGCGGGGCAGCGGCCCCCTGAGCTGGCCGGTCGCGACGAACAGCTGCACGCGTTCGACGTGACCTTGGAACGGGTGGCGCGCGGGCGCCCGGAGCGGTCCGTGGTGCTCACCGGGCTTCGCGGTGTGGGAAAGACCGTGCTACTCAACGCGCTTCGGTCGGCGGCGGTCCGAGCCCATTGGGGGACAGGGAAACTCGAAGCCCGCCCGGATCAGCCGTTGCGCCGCCCGTTGTCGGCCGCGCTGCACATGGCGGTTCGCGAGCTGGGCCATCCGCAGCCCGACGAGGTTGCTCAGGTGCTTGGGGTGGTCAAGGCGTTCGCCCAGCGGGAGTCCGGTGCGGCCGGCGGGCCGGCGGGCAGCGGGGGGGCGGCCGGGCGGGGAAGTTCGGCGGGTGGCGCCGGTCGGCTGCGTGATCGGTGGAGTGTCGGGATCGACGTGCCCGCAGTGACCGGGCGGGCCGACTCGGGCGACATCGAGATTGACCTGGTCGAGTTGCTCAGTGACGTCGGCGGACTCGCGGCCGATCGGGGCGTGGGGGTCGCGATCTTCATCGACGAGATGCAAGACCTCGGCGCTGACGACGTGTCGGCCTTGTGTGCTGCGGCCCACGAGATCTCCCAATCCGGGCTGCCGGTCGTCATCGTCGGAGCTGGCCTGCCGCACCTGCCGGCCGTCTTGTCGGCGTCAAAATCTTACTCGGAGAGGCTGTTTCGCTACTCGCGGATCGACCGCCTTGACGTCGAAGCCGCTTCGATCGCCCTCACGGCTCCCGCCGCAGAGGAAGGCGCCTCCTGGGCGCCGGATGCCTTGGGGGAGATGTATGCCGTGACCGCCGGCTACCCCTACTTCGTTCAGGCCTATGGCAAGGCCGTCTGGGACGTCGCGGTCGGGCCAGAGATCTCGGCCGACGATGTGCGGATGTCCGCGCCCGAGGCCGAGGCCGAGCTGGCAGTCGGCTTCTTCGGGTCGAGGTATGAAAGGGCGACGCCAGCTGAGCGGGAATACCTGCGGGCGATAGCGGAGGCGGCATACGTCGAGGGGGAGGGGAGCGACACGGGAAGCGCCGCCTATTCGCCGAAGCTCTCGATCGAACTCGACGCGGTGCCGACCTCAGCTGTGGCGTCGGTGGTGGGCAAGAAACCCCAGTCGCTTTCTCCTGCAAGGGACTCGCTGATGAAGAAGGGCCTGGTCTATTCGAGCGAGCGTGGCCAGATCGCCTTCACCGTCCCCCACTTCGGCCGCTACCTCCGCACCCACCCGGACTGACATCGTCGAGTCCGAGCATGCGCCCGTCGCGAGCAACGCCATGCCGAGGTACGTGCTGGGCCGATCCGCCCGACACGGTGTCCAACCGTGCACCACCGAGCCGTCCAAATGTTAGTTAGAAAACCGTCTGGCTCACGGCATACTGAGCGGCGACGGCCACAGACGCGGCATACGCGGCATACGCGACGATCCTCGACGCGGCGACGGCCGGCGAGCGGGACAAGCCGGCGCGCCAGACCGTGGCCGGGTATCGCGAGCACCTGGAGCGGATCTTCGTGCTCGACCCGCTCCCCGCATGGACGCCGACGTTCGCCCCGCTGAAGCGCCTGACCAGCTCCCCCAAGCACCACCTCGTCGATCCGGCCCTGGCGGCTCGCCTCATGGCAAGCGGCCGGGACGCTCTACTTCGCGGCGAAGGGGAGCGCGTCACCACCCGCCCAGAGACCGAGACTTGGCTGGGCGCGCTCTTCGAGTCGCTGGCCGTTCAGTCGGTGCGCGTCTATGCCGCGGCAGCCGGCGCGACGGTGGGTCACCTGCGGACCAGGGACAAGGCCAACGTCGACATCACCTGGCTGCGCGACGAATCCCTCGAGGTTTGAACTGCTCGCCACCGCGTTGAAGGAAGCTCCGGCCCACCTGCGTGAGTGACAGGAAATGCATAGGAATCCGAAAGGTCGGGCCTATGGGACCGGCCTACTTTCCTCGTCGAGAGGACGTCCCGACCGTGGGCGACATTGCGATGAACACCAGCCGTAGGTCCGTTTTGCAGGGTATGGCCGCCACTGCCGTCCTGGGTGTGTTGAGTGCCTGTACCTCCGACTCCTCGTCCTCGCCCTCCGGCTCGGCGACTACGGGGTCCGGCTCGGGGGCACCGTCCGGGTCGCTCGCCTGGGACGCCAAGGGATGGAGCTACGACACCGCGAACGACGTGTACTACCAGATCGGCCGCTCGTATGCCGCGACGCCGCAAGCCCCCGACTATCAAACCCTGGGCGTCTTCGTCCCCGCCAAGTACCTCACCGCGACGAAGAACGCAGACGGCGTCACCTACACCGCGACGGTTAACCCGGCCGGATCGGTCGGCGGCTTCACCGCGGCCACCGCGCCGATCGTGCTGCCCGTCGACACCCCTGGGTATGCCGCGCAGAAGCCGCCGACAAGCTACTCCTATAACGCGGTTTCCGCTTACCTCAAGGCGGGCTTCGTCTACGTGTGGGCGGGGATGCGCGGCAAGGACAGCAACTCGACGTCCTACACGGGAAACGCCCCGTGGGGCGTGACCGACCTCAAGGCGGCCGTGCGGTTCTTGCGCTACAACGCCTCGCAGATACCCGGGAGCAAGGACCGGATGTTCGTCTTCGGGATGAGTGGTGGTGGTGCGCAGACCACCATCATGGGAGCCTCCGGGGACAGCGCGCTCTACACCCCCTATCTGCAGGCCATCGGCGCAGCCACCACGGGCCCCGCTGGCGAGACACTGTCCGATGCCGTTGCCGGAGCGATGGCCTGGTGCCCCATCACGACCATGGACTCCGCTGACGCGGCATACGAGTGGAACATGGGTCAGTTCTCCACCTCCGGCACGCGCGCTGCCGGCACCTGGACCGCGGCATACTCCGCCGACCTGGCCAAGGAATTCCCCACCTACCTCAACGCTTTGGGTCTCAAGGATTCCTCCGGCAAGAAGCTGGCGCTCGAGTCGTCGGCCATCGGCATCGCGTTGTCCGGCAGCTACTACGACCACATGGTGGGGGTGATCGAGGAGTCGCTGAACAACTTCATCGCCGACACGACCTTCCCCTACACGCCGTCCTCGGGCGGGATGGGTGGCCCGGGCGGTGGCATGCCGGGAGGCGGTATGCCCGGAGGAGGAGCGCCTCCGTCCGGGATGACCGGGCCTGCTCAGGGTGGGTCCACCACCTCGAGCACCTACGCGACGATCGAGGACTACCTCAGCTATCTCAACGCCTCCGGGCCATGGGTGACATACGACGCTGCGACCAAGAAGGCAAAGGTCACCAGCCTGCAGGGCTTCGTCACAAGCCAGAAGAGCCCCAGCAAGAGTGTGGGGGCCTTCGACGGCCCGTCCCGCGGGGTCGGTGAGAACGTCGTCTTCGGGCTGGGCACCAGTGGCCTGCACTTCGACGCGATCGCCGCCAAGGTCATCACGGCGAACGCCGCGCAATACGCCGGCCTCACCGGCTGGCAATCCTCCTACGCTGCAACGGAGTACACGAGCGACCTCGCCAAGAAGGATGCCATCGGCGTCGATGTCCCCACCCGGGTGAACATGTACAACCCCATGTACTACCTCTGCGACCAGTACGCCGGGTATCAGAAGTCCAAGGTCGCTCCGTATTGGCGGATCAGGACCGGGATCAAGCAGGGCGACACGGCCAACACGGTCGAGGTCAACCTCGCGCTGGCGTTGGCGAGTTACGGCGTCAAGGCGGTCGATTTCGCGACGGTGTGGGGTCAGGCTCACGTCAAGGCCGAGCGCACCGGCGACGCGACGACCAACTTCGTCAATTGGGTCATCAAGACCCTCGCTTGAGGCCCGGGAGGCCGCCCCAAGCCGCCCTGGCGTGCGCCATCAGGTGGTGCGGATCACCGTCAAGAACTCAGCAGCTGACTGAACGGTAGTGCGCCGCACCGACTTCCTGACCCGTATACATAGTGCATACAACCGCACCTATGCTGTGACCATGCCGGTTCTCGTTCAGGTCCCTGACGTCGACGCCGCAGTGCGCGACGAGCTCAAGGCCCGGGCGAGCCGCGACGGGGTATCGCTCAACTCCTATCTGCGCGACCTGCTGACCCAGGCGGCCACAACGCCTACCCGCGACGAGGTTGTCGCGAGGATCCTTGCCCGCAGCGAGAGATCGCGTGTGTCTGCCGCCGAGATCCTCCGAGCCGAGCGCGATGACCGCAGCGCCCACGCATGACCTCGTCCTCGATGCGTCCATCGTGGTGGACCTCCTCGTCGGGGACGAGACCGAGGCCATCGCGGCAGCCCTCGCCCCGTTCCGCTGGCACGCGCCAGCCCATGTCGACGTCGAGGTCACGTCAGCGCTGCGCTGCCTCGTCCTGGGCGGGCACCTCAGCCCCGCCCGCGCCGTCGACGCGTTGATCGACTTCCACGATCTCGCCATCACTCGGTGGGCACCCGACCTGCCGACCAGCAGGCGGATCCTGGCGCTGCGTGCTGGGCTCACGGCATACGACGCCGCCTATGTCGTGTGCGCGGAAGGCGTGCTTGCCCCCTTGGCGACCCGCGACGAGCGGCTGGCGCGGGCTGCGGCACCTTACGTCGAGGTGATGAGTGCCTAGGCCGCGAATCGGGACAGGAAGCCCTGCACTCGCGCATGGAACAACTCCGTGGCGACCGAGTCGTGCTCGTCCGGCAACCCGGCGTCCATGAAGAGGTGCGCCCTGCCCGGATAGACGTAGTCGGAGACGTCCGACCCCGCCCGGGCGGCCTCCGCGACCAGGCGCGCGGCTGGCTCCGCGTCGACCCACTCGTCATCGATCATCCGATGCAAAGCCAGCGGTATGCCGCCCCGCCACCTCCCGTCGTCACCGAACTCCGCGCCGTAGCGGCCGCCGCCGGCCACCAGCAGCGCTCCGACCACTCCGGGCTCATGCTCGGCCAAACGCTGGACCGCCATGGCGCCCATCGAGAAGCCGATGACGACCACGGGAGCCGAGCAGGCGGCATACGCCTCCCGCAGCGCAGCCTCAGCGGAGGGGCGGGCGGTGTCCAGGTGAGCCATGGCGGCGGCATACCCCTCGGGGCCGCCCTCGAAGACGGCCCCGCCGAAGAGGTCAGGCGCAACGACCCGAAAGCCGAGCGCGCGCACCCGGTCGGCGAGGTCGAGGATGGCTGGGCGCAGGCCGAGGGCCGAGTGCGCGATGAGGACGGTGGTCATGGCCGCGACGCTAGCGGCCCCGACTGACACCGGCCCTATCCGCGACCCCGGCGCCACCCCAACCACCGACGACCCGCCATGGCCGCGAGGCGTCGCCATCGAAGGGCCACCTCCGATGGCACGGCCGTCTGCCCGCCCATAGGGTGACAACCAATGAATGCCGGAATTGGTGACCCCAGGGTGGCGGCAGAGCAGCGGGCTCGCCTGCTCATTGATCGCCAGCTTGCCGATGCCGGCTGGGTCGTCCAGGACAAGAAGGACCTCAACCTGTTCTTCGGCCAGGGAATCGCCTGCCGCGAGGTTGTCATGAAGCCCGGTCACGGCCGCGTCGACTATCTCCTCTATGTCGATCGCCGGGTCGTCGGGGTGATCGAGGCCAAGCCTGAGGGCACGACCCTGTCGGGGGTCGAGTGGCAATCCGCGGTCTATGCCACGGGGCTTCCCCCGGAGGCGGAACGGCGGGCGACGACCATCGACGGCCGGCTTCCCTTCGTCTTCGAGGCCAGCGGGTCGGAAACCCACTTCACCAACGGCTACGACCCCAACCCGCGGGCCCGGCGAATCTTCGCGGTCCCCCGTCCGTCGACCCTCGCCACCATCATCCGGGACGCCGAAGCCGATCCCGCGAACCCGACCTGGCGGGCCAAGGTCCGGCACCTCCCGACCCTGGATTCGGCGCCACTGCGCGACGCCCAAGTCAAGGCCCTCATCGGCATCGAGCGAAGCCTCGCCGAGCAACACCACGACCGCTCGCTCGTGCAGATGGCGACGGGGGCGGGCAAGACCTACACGGCGGTCACCACGGCATACCGGCTGTTGAAGTTCGGCGGATTCCGGCGGATTCTCTTCCTCGTCGACCGCAACACCCTGGCCAAACAGACCAAGGGCGAGTTCGAGAACTTCCGCATTCCAGGTGACGGACGGCGCTTCACCGAGCTCTACCCCGTCGACCGGCTAACCGGCGTAGGCAGCCTCGACTCGTCCAACGTGGTCATCTCGACCATCCAACGGGTCTACTCGGTGCTCTCGGGGCGCGCCGTCCCGCCGGACGACGATCCCAACCTCGACGACTTCGTCCCCGACGCTCCGGTGACCGTCACCTACAGCCCCGGTATGCCGCCCGAAGCCTTCGATCTCGTCATCGTCGACGAGGCGCACCGCTCGATCTACGGCGTCTGGCGCGGCGTGCTCGAATACTTTGACGCCCACGTCATCGGCCTCACCGCCACCCCCGGCAAGCAGACCTTCGCCTTCTTCCGGCAAAACCTCGTCTCCGAATACACCTATCCGCAATCGGTTGCCGACCGGGTCAACGTCGACTTCGACATCTACCGGATTCGCACCCAGATCAGCGAGCAGGGCGGGGCCATCGAGGCCGGCACCATCGTCCCCAAGGTCGACCGCCGGACCCGCCAGCAGCGGCTCGAAGCCATCGAGGAAGACCTCGAATACACCCAGAAGCAGCTCGATCGCGCCGTCACCGCCACCTCGCAGATCCGACTCATCCTGGAGACGTTCCGTGACCGGCTCTCCACCGAGATCTTCCCGGGCCGCACCACCGTCCCCAAGACGCTGATCTTCGCCAAGGACGATGCCCACGCGGAGGAAATCGTCACCACCGTGCGCGAAGTCTTCGGCAAGGGCAACGACTTCGCCGCCAAGATCACGTATGCCGCGCGTGACCCGGAGGGGCAGCTCAAGGCCTTCCGCACGTCCCCGTCGCTGCGGATCGCCGTGACCGTTGACATGATCGCCACCGGCACAGACGTCAAGCCGCTCGAGTGTGTCTTCTTCATGCGCGACGTGCGCTCGGCCCAATACTTCGAGCAGATGAAGGGTCGCGGCGCCCGCACCATCGCCCCGGCCGACTTCCAAGCGGTCACCCCCGACGCGAGCGCCAAGACCCGGTTCGTCATCGTCGACGCAGTCGGGGTCACCGAGCACGACTTCGTCGAACCGCCGCTCAACCGGGACCCTGGCGTCTCGCTTAAGAAGCTCCTCGACAAGGCGGCCGCCCTCACCATCTCCGAGGCCGAAACCGCCACTCTCGCCTCCCGATTGGCCAAGCTGGAGCTGCAGCTTTCACCGTCCGAGCGCGCCGAGCTCGACACCGTCGCTGGTATGCCGGTGCGAGACCTCGTCCGCGGCCTCGTCGACGCGGTGGACCCGGATCTGCAGGCGCAAGCCCTGGCGGGAGCGCCTGATCCGGCCGCCGCCCTCGATGCGTTGCTCGAACATGCAGTTGGGCCGCTCGCCGCCAACCCGCCCCTTCGCGCCCGCATTCTCGAGCTTCGGGCGGTGCACGACCGGATCATCGACGAGGTCAACAAGGACGTCCTGCTTGATGCGCATGGTGTCCTCGACCCCGGGAAGGCGAAGTCGGTGGTGGATTCGTGGGCGGCATACCTCGTGGAGCACCGCGACGAGATCACGGCGATCCAGCTCGCGAGCGAGGCGAAGGTGCGGCGCATCCGATTCACCGACATCAAGGAGCTCGCCGATCGGATCGCCCGCCCGCCGCACAACTGGACGCCCGAAGTCATTTGGGCGGCATACGAGGCGGTGGATGCGGGTCGCGTGCGACACAGCGAGCGGCATACGCTCACTGATCTGGTGTCGTTGCTGCGCTTCACGATTGGGCTCGACGGGGAGCTCGTCCCCTACGCGGCGCGCGTGCAGGAGCGGTATGCCGCGTGGCTGGCTCAGCAGGCCCAGGCGGGGACCGAGTTCTCGCCGATGGAGCGGTGGTGGCTGGACCGAATGGTCGAGGTGATCGCGGCGTCGGCAGGGATCACGGCAGAGGATCTGGACCGGTCGCCCTTCACCGAGCGAGGAGGCGTCGACGGGGCACTTCACGAATTCGGGGACGCCCGAGTCGAGTTCTTGCTCGCCGACCTGAACTCGGAGCTGACCGCGTGACCTGGAAGCAAGTCCCCTTCCGAGAACTCGGAAAGTGGTATGGAGGCGGAACGCCGTCGAAGGGCAACTCCGGGTTCTGGAACGGGGGGGAGATCCCATGGCTGAGTCCGAAAGACATGGGAGAGCCGGTGCTCTCCGGCACAAGGGACCACATCACTCCAGCTGCGGTCGCGGGCTCCAGTGTTCGCTGGGTTCCAGCTGACTCCGTGGCAGTGGTCGTACGCTCCGGAATTCTTGAACGGACACTCCCCGTCGCTTTGGTTCCGTTCGCGACCACTCTAAACCAGGACATGAAAGCCGTCGTCGCGTACGCCGGTGTCGATCCTCGTTGGATTGCTTGGGGACTTAGGGCGCAGGAAGCGCGCCTACTCCGGACCACTCGAAAGGCCGGCACGACGGTGGCATCGATCGAGATGCAACGATTCTACGGTTCGACCTTGCCTGTTCCCACATTGGCCGAGCAGCGGCGGATCGTCGAGATCCTCGAAGACCACCTCTCCCGTCTCGACGCCGCGCAATCCACATTGTCTGTGAGCTGGCGCCGTCTTCAAGGTCTGCGGGAATCGTTGATTGAAACAGCGGTCACTGGACGCGATCGCCCCATCGGGGCTCATCTGATCCCGTTGGCAGATGCGATGGCGAGTGACGGTGACCTGCCCAACCTCCCCGAGGGCTGGAGATGGGCCCGCCTCGCAGACGTCGCTGATGTAGTCGGCGGCGTTACCAAAGATGCCAATAAGCAGGCGGATCCCCGATTCGTCAAGGTTCCCTATCTACGAGTGGCGAACGTGCAGCGCGGGCACCTGCGCCTTGAGGACGTCACCTCCATCCGAGTTGCTCCCGAGAAGGCGGATGCCCTACAACTGCTTCCCGGCGACGTCCTGCTCAACGAGGGCGGTGATCGCGACAAGCTGGCCCGAGGTTGGGTGTGGGAAGGGGAGATTCCACGCTGCATTCATCAGAACCACGTGTTTCGTGCGCGCATCCGGGGGAGTCTGGATCCCTACTTCCTTTCCTGGACGGCGAACACGGTCGGGGGTCGTTGGGCTGAGCGGAATGGCAAACAGAGCGTGAACCTCGCGTCAATCAGTCTCACCATGATCAAGAAGATGCCCGTCGTGGTCCCGCCCGGCCAGGAGTCGACGGCAATTGCGGCCCGCCTGGGTTCGCAGCTTGATGCCTTGGCTCTCCTCGACCGGTCGATCGAGCGGGCAAGGGCGCGCGGGGCGGCCCTGAGGCGGGCGGTGCTCTCTGCAGCGTTCGAGGGGAAGTTGACCGGACGGCATACCGACGCCGAAGTGATCGAGGAGATGGCGAGTGTCTGACCTCAAATTGTTCCGCATTGCCGAGGGCGTGGCGACCGAGGTGACGAGTTCCTCGGTGGCCCTGGAGCGGTCTCTCCAGAAGCTGATCGAGGCGAACATGGAGACGCTCTTCGGTGTCCGTCTGCTCGCTTCTGAGTTCTCGACCGGGGTGCGCCATGGCGGCCGGATGGACTCGCTGGGCATCGATGAGAACGGGAGCCCGGTTATCTTCGAGTACAAACGAGCGATCAACGAGAGCGTCATCAACCAGGGCCTCTTCTACCTCGATTGGCTCCTCGACCACCGCGGCGACTTCGAGTTGTTGGTGCTCAAGAGACTCGGAGGCGACGCGACGAAGAAGATCGACTGGTCTAACCCACGACTCATCTGCGTGGCCAACGGCTTCACGCGATACGACGAGCACGCGGTCAACCAGATGAACCGCAGCATCGACCTCGTGCGCTATCGAGACTTCGGTGGATCACTGCTGGCGCTGGAGTTGGTGCACTCATCCACCCGGGTCGATGTCCCGCCCAACGCAGGTGGGTCTGAAGAGCCGGCGACGTCGGATGACTCACCCAAGCCACAAACCTATAAGACGGTGACCGAGTATCTCGCTCAGGCGTCGACCGAGCTCAAGGACCTCTATGGCGAGCTTGATGCCTTCGCGATGGCTCTCGGGGACGACATCACCCAGAAGACCCTGAAGTACTACATCGCCTACCGACGACTGAAGAACTTCCTCTGCGTCGAGGTGTCGCCGCAGCGGGGGCATCTGAGCCTCTTCCTCAAGGTTGACCCCGCAACGGTGGATCTGGAGAAGGGCTTCTCAAGGGACGTTCGGCACATCGGCCACTTCGGGACTGGCGATCTTGAGGTGCGGGTCAAGGACGCGGAGTCACTCGCTTGTGCTCTGCCGCTCGTCCAGCGCTCCTACGAGGAAAGTTGAGCGGAATCGCGGGCGTGGCGAACCGAGACGTGATCATGGAGGCCGTCCGGCTGAGTGGTCGGCCGCTCGACGACGACGAGCTGTCGCGGCTGACCGGCATACGGCCTCGACAGACGGTCAACCGAATCTGCAGGGACCTTGAGTCGAGAGGGTGGCTGAGGCGTGTCTCAGGGCCCCACGGCAAGGTCGTCAACATCGTGACCTCGGCTGGGAGCCATTCGACCCCACCCGCGCGCGAACGCGCCGAACGCAGGGGAGTCGGCGATCCTGTCCCCACCGGAACCGCCGTAGGGTCGGCGGCGCACCAGGGGGATTCCGCAGCGCAGCGGGCCGCCGAGCGCGTCCTGCTCGACCTGCTTGGTGAGCGCTTGGGGCTGCATCTGGAGCCTCGACGGCTGACCCACCCGAGTGGTGCTCGCGTCGAGATAGATGGTGTCGACCCCAACCTCACCGTCCTCGTGGAGTGCTGGGCGCATCAGGGCCCGGCCAAGGTGGCGCAGAAGTACAAGCTGGTCAACGACGCGACCAAGCTGAGCTGGATCGCCAGGAGCCTGAGACCGAGACCTGAGCGCCTGATCCTTTGCGTCTCCGATGAAGCAGCAGTCCACCACCTACGTGGCACGTCCTGGCAGGGACGCGCCATTGAGGAGATGGACGTCCGCATCGAGGTCGTCGAGCTTCCCTCCAGCGTGAAAGCGGCGATCTCGGCCGCGCAAGCCCGCCAGTCCCGCTGACCCTCATCCAACCGAGAACACCGCAGTCGCATCCGCAGACCTGCTTGATCGCTGATCCTCAGCCGGGCGGCTGGCGCAACCGGGGGTCTTCCTTTGCCCACCATCGATGAATCTGTTCGTTTTGTTCGTTTGCCTGTAGGGTGGGAGGCGAAGGAGACGCCATGAGCCGCACTGCCGCTGCGCCAACCGCCCACACGTATGTCCCCGAAGTCGAGGATGCGTTGATCCTCGACTTCGCCGCGGCGCTCGAAGCTGCGGGTCGTCGCGCACCCGAGGCCAAGCCGTCCCTGGTTGACGCAGACGGTCGCCGTCTCGAGTTGCCTGACGCCATGTACGACGTCTTGCGCCAGGTCGCTGAGGCGCTCGCGAGCGGGATGGGTGTCACCGTCGCCCCGATGAACGCCCTGCTGACGACGCAAGAGGCGGCCGACTATCTCGGTGTGTCGCGACCGACTTTGGTCCGCATCCTCGAGCGTGGCGATCTCCCGATGGAGCGCCCCGGTCGGCACCGGTTCGTTCGCCTCAGCGACCTCGTCGCCTTCCAGGCGGCACAGCGAAAGGAGCGCCGCGGCATACTCAAGAGGATGCAGCAGGAGGGCCATGAGGACGGTCTCTACGCAGCCACCGACGGCGCCGTTCCCCCCGCCCGCTGACCAGTGACGTTTCCGGTCTTCTTCGACTCATGTGCCCTCTTCGGAGGCACGCTGAACGACACGTTGCTACGTCTCGGCGAGCTAGGCGCGTATCGACTCATGTGGTCTGAGGACATCCTCCAGGAGCTTGAACGCAACCTCGCTGAGCGTGTCTCAGAGCCGGCTGCTGCGAGGCGAGTCGGCGGGATGCGCGCGGCTTTCCCTGACGCTGCCGTGGTGGACTACAGCGACCTTGTCGACAGCATGAACTGCCACCCGAAGGATCGGCATGTGCTCGCAGCCGCCGTCCGTGGTCGCGCGGAGGTGCTGGTCACGTTCAACCTCAAGGACTTTCCCCCTGCCGCCATTCGTGGGCATGCCATCACCGTCCTTCACCCGGACGACTTTCTCTTGGACCAACTCGACCTACACCCTGCGCTCGTGCGGACAGCCCTCTCCAGTCAAGTCGCTGACGCACAGCGCCCGCCGCTCACGGTGCCGCGGCTGCTCGGCATACTGAGCCGTTCGGGTGTGCCACGGTTCGCCGCCGAGGCCCAGCGCCACGACTTCCTCGTCCCAGGAGCGATTGATGACTGACTCGCGTCGACTCGTCGACAAGCTGTGGTCCTACTGCGACGTGTTGCGCGACGACGGCGTCGGCGTCATCGAATACACCGAGCAGCTCACCTATCTGCTCTTCCTCAAGATGGCCCACGAGCGCGCGACCCGGAAGCTCCATCCACAGCAGATCCTCCCGCCGGCCTACTCCTGGCAGCGCCTCCTCGATGCCCAGGGCGACCAGCTCGAACGGGAATACACGCGGATGCTCGTCGGCCTGGCCCGCGAGCCCGGCGTCATCGGGACCATCTTCCGCAAGGCCCAGAACCGCATCCAGGACGCGGCCAAACTCCGGCGCCTGGTCATCGACCTCATCGACAAGGAGAACTGGAGCGGCACCGGCACCGACATCAAGGGCGACGCCTACGAGGAGCTGCTTAGCAAGGGCGCGTCGGACAAGGGGTCCGGCGCTGGCCAGTACTTCACTCCGCGCGCGCTCATCCAGGCGATCGTCGACGTCGTCCGGCCCACGATCGCAGACACTGTCGTCGACCCCGCCTGCGGCACGGGGGGCTTCCTCCTCGTCGCACACGAGTATGCCGCCCGCCGGGCTGAGTCGATGACCCCGACCCAGCGCGCCAAGTTGCAGGACGACTTCGTTCGGGGCTACGAACTCGTCGATGGCACAGCCCGATTGGCGGCGATGAACCTCCTCCTGCACGGCATGGGAACAGCCGATGGCGACTCACTCATCGAGGTCCGCGACTCGCTCGTCTCCGACCCAGGCCACCGCTGGTCGGTGGTCCTGTCCAACCCGCCGTTCGGCCGGAAGTCATCGCTCACCATGGTCGGCGCCTACGGTCGCGAGGTCCGCGAGGATCGCGAGATCGAGCGCCAGGACTTCGTCGCGACGACGAGCAACAAGCAGCTCAACTTCGTCCAGCACATCATGACCATCCTCGACAGCAACGGCCGTGCCGCGGTCGTCCTCCCCGACAACGTCCTTTTCGAGGGGGGCGCCGGCGAGACGATCCGGCGCAAGCTGCTCACCGACTTCGACCTGCACACCATGCTGCGACTGCCGACCGGCATCTTCTATGCCCAAGGCGTCAAGGCCAACGTCCTCTTCTTCGACAAGAAGGTCGCCCGACCGGGCATGCCGTGGACCCAGCGGCTCTGGGTCTACGACCTGCGCACCAACCAGCACTTCACCCTCAAGCAGAACCCACTCCGCCGAGGGCACCTCGATGAGTTCGTGGCGGCATACCTTCCGGGTATGCCGCGTGACTCGCGAGTCGAGGGGGAGCGCTGGAAGTCGTTCTCCTACAACGAGATCATTGCCCGCGACAAAGCCAACCTCGACATCACCTGGCTGCGCGACGAGTCGCTGGAAGACCTCGATAACCTCCCGTCCCCGGACGTGCTCGCGCGCGAGATCGTGGAAGACCTCACCGCGGCGTTGGCCGAGTTCGAGGCGGTCGCCGCCGCGCTGGAGGAGCAACTCGGCTGAGCAGTATGGCGCCCGCGCCCACCATCGGGCGTCGGTTGGGCGGCATACTGGCTCGACCTCGGGCGGCCGGCGGCCGGGTGACAACGGATGACGAGCGAAGGAGCAAACGCATGCCCAGGTATCTGCTGGCCGTCTACGGCCCGGCCGAGCGGACGGCGTTCGGCAACTACCCCAGCAAGGATGCGATGCTCCAGGCCTTCGCCGACACGGGCGAGTTCAACGCCAAGCTTGAGCGCGACGGACACTTCGTCTTTGCCGATGGGCTGCAGGCCGCGTCCAGCGCAACGACGGTCGACGGGCGAGGCGAAGCGCCGGTGTTCACGCCAGGGCCAATCATCCAGTCCGAGAAGCATATTGACGGCTTCTGGGTCATCGAGGCGGCCAATCTCGACGAAGCCCTCGCGCTCGCGGCAGAAGGGTCCAAGGCGTGCCGCGGCACGATCGAGGTGCGACCCTTCCAGACCGAAGAGTCGATCACCGCGCTGCTTGACTCCTGACCTGCGGCCACTGCCCCGATCCGCACCGCACCACCCTGTCAGGGGGCGGCGGCATACTGGCGCGATGGCGACGGACGACGACCTGGCGCGCATCGCGATGGCCCTGCCCGAGGTG
>WBZS01000304.1_pt1 | contig 76259 bp, 60 predicted proteins | sample 5204201 | NCBI WGS metagenome assembly WBZS01 (sample SAMN12344357, study PRJNA552823) | activated sludge metagenome | biome: Activated sludge suspended growth; feature: Nitrification reactor; material: Wastewater; isolation source: activated sludge from nitrification reactor of wastewater...
ATGGCTCGAACAGCCTTGTTCACATAGCGATGCTATGCTTTTCGAATACAAGTTGCTGCTTTATTGCAGTTTAATCTCTCATTACGATGTTCTAATACACATTACGAGATTTATATTTGTTTCAGTACTCATTTTTTTTATCTCGTAACAAAGTCAAATGCGTAATTTGGGATTATCTTTACCTAAAAAATTATCGACCTCATATGGAAAAAAGAAAATGTCTTGAATGTGGTGATCCTTTTGACGGAAGGCAAGATAAAAAATTTTGCAGTGATCAATGCCGTACCACACATTTTAACAGGCAAAATACGGATCAGAATAAATTTATGCGTAATATCAATAACATCCTGCGAAAAAACCGGCGGATCCTGGAGGCGCTGAATCCCAGTGGTAAAACGACCGTAACCAAAACGGATTTGCTCGATGAAGGATTTAAATTTTCCTATTTCACCAATGAATACAGGACAAAAACCGGCAAAGTGTACCGATTTTGTTATGAGCACGGGTATCTGCAACTGGAAAACAATATGTATGCCCTGGTGTTCCGCAAAGAATATGTAGAATGACCGAATACAAACTTAAACAGGTTATTTTTGATACAGAGTTCAACACTTCAGTTGGGAACCACATTAAAATCCAGTATGTGGGATCAGCGAAATAAACAAGGATCGGGTGAGTTGCTGATTTATTGTATTTTTGTTTGCGAATTCAAAGTTGGTTTGGATAAACACGATTAAATAAATAAAATCATGAATACACGATATTTTTATCTGCTGTCCCCAATACTGGTACTTGTATGCTTTTTGGTCTTCCAGCAAGCAGGTGCCTGCCAATCTAAAAACACCTGGAACGTGGGTATGGAGGTGGATGTTTTGCCTTATGTTACAGGTGGTTATTTTGGTGCGGTGTGGGCCGGAAAAGGTAAATGGCGTGTCCGATCGCTCCTTGCCCATGTCCACAAACCTGATTTCACCACCAAACGCGGATTTCACAATCATACCATACGCGCCTATGCGCTTGTCGCAGACCGATTTTTGACTACCGGCTGGAGCGGCTGGTGGGTTGGCGGCGGTCCTGTATACTGGCAAAGCACCATAGAAGGAGATACCCCAGGAACAAAGGAGACCTTCCATAATTATTTGCTCAACGGAAGTTTAGGATATCATTTTATGGTATATAAAAACGTGTATCTGAGTCCGTGGGCCGGTATCAGTCTGAAAATAGCAGGAGACCACAATATCGCCGTAGGTGATCAAATCTATAATCTTCCATTGCTCAACCCCGAGATGTCGCTCAAAGGAGGCATCTATTTTTAAAAAAGTAACCGGAAAAAAGAAGTTATGTCCATGTTCAGAAAGATCAATATTAAAATAAAGCCGGATGAAGCTACCGGCTTTGGCGCCAACAGTAAAGATACTTCCGGAAGGTTTTATTTAAAAACGGGTACGCCCAATGTTAAAAAAAGGGGGTTAAGCCTCTTCGAACGCGTAAGCTGGTATCATGCCATGATCAATATGTCAGCGGGACATTTTCTACTTTTGATTTTTACAGGGTATATCAGTATCAACCTGTTGTTTACGGGTGTTTATGCTTTGATCGGCATCGATCACCTTGCGGGCATACAACGAGGGACAGGTTTTGAAAATTTTATGGAAATGTTCTTTTTTTCCACGCAGACCTTCACCACAGTCGGGTATGGAAGGATCAGTCCTGTAGGTATGCTGGCCAGCAGTATGGCCACTTTTGAAGCATTTATAGGTTTGCTGAGTTTTGCTATAGCCACAGGGTTGTTTTACGGTCGTTTTTCGAGACCCAAAGCGCATCTGCGATTTAGTAAAAATGCTTTGATATCGCCTTTCAACGATGGGAAGGCCCTGATGTTCCGGTTGGCGCCGTATAAAAATAATTATTTGACCGATGTAGAGGTAAAACTGACTTTAGCTGTCAAGGAAGAAGAAAACGGGCAGTTGAAAAACAAGTTTTATACGCTAGAAACCCAAATCAGCAGAATCAATATGCTCATTGTCAGCTGGACTGTGGTTCACCCAATCAATGAAAACAGTCCTTTTTATGGGATGAGTACTGCAGATATTCAGGATATGCAACTGGAATTAATGGTATTTATCAAAGGATTTGACGAAGCCTATTCCAATGCAGTGGTCAGCCGTACGTCGTATCTTCAGCATGAGATCATTCCGGACGCCAAATTCAGAATTATGTACCACCCTGACCCTGCAGGCAGTTCTACGCTTCTGGACTTTAATCTACTGGACACCTGGGACCCTATTTCAAAGTGAGAATTCGTTGGTAAAGGTGCAATAAAATAAACTTAACAGCGCCTGTGCGGTTATATTTAAACATAATCCAAGGCTGTGCATGCAGAAAATTACGATATCGTTATCATTGGTGCGGGTCCGATCGGGCTGGCATGCGGCATAGAAGCCCAAAAGGCCGGGCTCACGTATATTATCCTTGACAAAGGGTGTCTGGTCCATTCGATTTACCGGTATCCGCTTCATATGACTTTTTTTTCCAGTTCGGAAAAGCTGGAGATAGGTGGTGTGCCCTTTATTTCGCACCAAGCCAAGCCCAACCGACAGGAGGCCCTGGAATATTATCGACGCGTGTGTACGAGCTGGGGGTTGCATGTACAACTATACACTAAAGTAACGGGTATTGCTCCAGTTGGTACCGGGCATTTGGTTACGACGGAGCGTGGAAATTACATGGCCAAATCCGTCATTCTTGCACTGGGTTTTTATGATCTGCCTTACCTGCTGAACATTCCGGGAGAAAAGCTTCCCAAAGTCAGGCACTATTACGACGAACCACATCCATATTTTGGTCAGGATATTGTGGTGGTCGGGGCGGCGAACTCGGCGGTGGATGTGGCATTGGAAACCTGGCGCAAAGGAGCCAGGGTAACCATGGTTATCCGGGAAGCAGAAATCAGGTCCAGTGTCAAGTACTGGTCGCGGCCCGATATAATCAATCGCATTGAGGATGGTTCGATCCGGGCATATTTTCATTCGCAACTCACCCGAATAACGCCTAAGTCTGTTGAAATCAGTACGCCGGAAGGGTTGGTAAAATTAAAAAATGATTTTGTGCTGGCCATGACCGGTTATCAACCTCCTTTTGACTTTTTGATGTCGGCGGGAATAAAATTTAATGATGATCCGGACAGGACTCCCATCTATAATGAAAACACCATGGAGAGCAATGTAAAAAATCTGTATCTGGCCGGTGTACTCTGCGGGGGATTAAAAACCAACAAATGGTTTATTGAAAACTCGCGTGTTCATGCTGCGCTTATTATACAGCATATCATTCAAAAGGAAGAGCTTAATCCAAAAATACGATTTTGAAATCCAGTAATCAAAAGTGTGATCGTATACGGAATTTTATTTGTTTCCTCAATTGTTTTTTATTGCAGTAATGCTGTATTTTCGGGTAAAATAAATGCGTGATCCGCTGGATTTAATTTGATTTCTTTGTTTACAAAGTACAAAATGCCAATAGGGGCGATATGCTCTTAGCTTAAATTTTGATCATTTTTCCGGTAACTTTTGAATGATCGTCGTATGTAATTTCTACCACAAACAAACCTTTTACCCAATCACTGGTTATGATCTCCTTTACAAATTCATTGGATGTAAACACTGTCTGACCCAAAACGTCGACTACAGTCATTTTCGTTACTTTGCGGTCGAACTTATTTATACATCCAATTTTATCCACAAAGGGATTGGGAAACAAGGTGATGCTGTTTTTCTCCGACTTATCCTCCAAGGTGTTGTCCGGATTGTTGAGCCACCCTACTTTCAGGCCATTGCCAAAGCTCGTTACCCACATTTCATTCCGGTTATACGGGTTAAAATAAACTCTTTCCGGTTGTCTGAAATTATAACTTTCTACCCTACTCCAAACAGGCACAGTTGCGTCCATATTCCGGCTCATCCAGAGGCCCTGGGTTTCCGTGGTCAGGTATGCTTCTGCATCGTTTGCGGGATTGAAGGTCAGTGAAGTGACTCTGTCAAATTGTGACCCGGTCAGTTTGCTCCATGTATCGCCCCGATTCGTTGTTTTGTACAAACCGCCAAGACCGTTAGGAGGCCCACCCCAACCGCTGAACACACCCACGTACCAAGTATTCTGTAAGGAATCTGCCTGATCAATGACCAGATCTTTTGTCCAGTAAAACATAGCCGGGTCGCTTTTATCTGTCCATGTTTTTGTTTGCGGATCGTATAAATATACACCACTACTTTTAGTAAAGGCACCGGCGGTATTTCTTCTTCCTGAAAAAGTACATACCATTTTACCGTCATTCAGCACGGAGATGGATGCCGGATGTCCTTCAGTGCGCGGCGGGTTGGGAAGTTTTGTCCAAAGCGAGGATGAGCCGGCAGACAAATTATCTGTTACGTAGATGCCTCCCAGTTGCGCGCCCGGTGTCCCTCCATAATGAATAACGGCTGCATACATTCTTTCGTCATTGCGCGGATCTATGGCTAACCAAAAAACAGGATGTCCAAAAGCATGTAAGGTCGTCCAGGTGGAAGCGCCATCTTTGGATACCACTATCTTTCCGCTGTTGTCTGCCGCATCCAACCGGGCATCTGCCAGGCGTGTGCTCTGATACATATCGTGGATGCCGGAACATGCTCCATACAAATTACCGTTTTTAGCCAGGGCCAAACGGTATAAAGAGTTGACTGAAAACCCCGAATAATCAAAACTCCATTTATTGCCATTATCTATGCTTCGTATAGCGCCGATATCACTAAAGCAAGCCATCATTTTATCCGGAGCTGTCCAAAGTACCTGCCAGCATGTGGTATTTTCCAGGCCAATGCTGCCGTAGGACTTTTTTTGGGGTGTAGGGGCACCAGCAGGGTGTTGATCCTGCTTATTAACGTACGCCTGTTTCCAGGAGGCACCGCCATCTTCCGAAGCCTGAACGTTGCTGTAACCGGTAAATAGTACCCGATCCGCGTTGGCCGGTGCTGTGGTGATACCAAAAACCGTTTCGCTCCAGCTCCAGGCTTTATCACCGCCGTATCCTTCCCAAGCCGTTATGATATTGGCGTTGCCGGTGGTATTAAATACTTTTTTCCAGGAAGAGCCACCATCTATGGATTTAAAAACCAGGGGTGCCGACAAGTTACTATCGTGCCCGCCGAGATAAATGGTATTGATATTATTTTGTGCCATTGCAGCGTACATCACAAAATCGGTCTCAAAATTGATCGCTGCCGATTTTGATACCCATTTACCGTCGACATTATCCATCGTGTATACCCCTTTTGCGAAATTATAATATTCCCAGGGCATCAGACCGTTATATGTATCATTTTTATCGGATGATATGCAGACAAATCTAATGGTATTTTCAGATTTCGCTCCAACAAAACTCCAGATTACCTGATCGGAAGGTAAGCCGGTAGTGGGTAACAAAAAAAATGTGTCACCACCATTTTCAGAAACCATCAACCCTTCATTCGTCGCTATATAAATATTTTTACCTTCCCAAAATACGCCAGCCATAATGAGGCCTGCCCCATTGTTGACCGTGTGTTTTACCAGAAAAAAAGTTTTACCACCGTCCTTAGAAAACAGAATATCGCCATATGATCCAATCAGGAGCTGATCCGGATTGTTGTAATTCGCGAACATTTTATATACAAAACCAAAACTATCAAAATCATATCCCGGCAATTTATTCCAAGTTAGTCCGCCATCTGTCGTTTTTACAGGGTAGCCCTCGTTCCCGTCGTTAAAATTGCTGTAGGCAACTGCCGGCTTTGCCGTAAACTCGTAAGTCGAGGTATTGAACACCTGCAACGAAACGTGGGGTAGTTGTGTATATGAGTTGCCAAAATCTGTGCTATGAAACAACTGACTCATATCGCAACTCACATAAAATTCATCTGCATTGGCAGGATTGATCTTTGGGAAAAACAAAGCCCCTCCACCGCCGATACCTTTTGGTGTGAATAATTCCGGTTGAGTGCGGGCATTGGAGGCCCAAAGTACCATTGCTAAACCTACAAGAATTTTGATGGGCGTATTCATTTTATTTATTTTAAGCGGCTTGCAGAAATCGATTAATATAAAAATGTCAACAAACGATGTTTCAATATATATGAATTAAAAAACGAAGGTAACGCTCCTTCAGATCCATCTCCGGGTAAATATTTACTATGGTAGCCTGTTTTTGTTGTGTATATCCCAAAAGAGGCGGTATAAAACTACAAAAAAAAAATACATCCGCCACTCATTGGGGTGCAGCATATCTGTTCCGGGCTTAAGATATTTCAAATCAGAAGCTTTGCAAAATTTATAGTAGACTTTCATTCGGACATTTTGTAGGGCTACGCCGGGAGAAGCGCAGCCTGAACGACAAAAATTTGGGGTATACAGCTATTAAAATCCATGTCTCAGGATTTGAGGTCGTGTAATAAAATTGGGAAAATGGTTTTTAAAATATATTTTATACAAAATTTTGGTAAAAAAATACACTCTTTAAAATAATTTTATTTAATTGATTTACAACACATTACATTTATATAAATTATTTGTATTCATATACATACGTTTACAAACGTATGTACACGTTAAAAAAACGAATCAAAAATACCGTTGCCTCCATCTTTGCATTGTCAATCGGTCGGAAGATCAAATTATTGTTTAACCCGTCCGCCGTACTATCAAAATAAATACGTATTGCGGGCACAACTATTTAACATTATGATGAATACCATCAAAAACTCAGTACAACTCACAGGAAACATTGGAAAAGATGTGCAGCTCCTTTCATTTGACAATGGCAATAAAAAAGCCATACTACTCCTGGCTACCAATGAATCGTACACGAATGCCAAAGGAGAAAAAATAAAAACAACTACCTGGCATAATCTGATCGCATGGGGAAAGACAGCGGAAGATATGGCTCAAACCTTGCAAAAAGGAAATGAGATATCGGTAGAAGGCAAGATAACCAACCGGTCCTATGAAGACAAAGAAGGCAACACCAAGTACATCACAGAGATTATCGTCCGCGAATTTAGCAAAAATGCCAAAGAGGCTGAATCTGCAGCCGAAGCGGCTCCGTTTTAACTGACCCTCTAACTACAACTATTCATTAACCTTTCAATCCGTATTATGCATCAGTAAATCTATTACAAGGCTATTTTACAATAAACCCAAATTACGTTTTACTAATTTTAATGTATATTTCGGGATTGGCCATGATGCTGCACTGCTTTATCAAAACTGGCAGGATATGTATGGCAATTTTGTCTCTCATTTCGAAGTTGTAATGCCTCATTCGGGTAAGCTACTGACCTCTTGTATTTTAGATTATTGTGATAAAAATCAATGTATCATACGGATAAAAACCTTTTAAAAATATGACAAATACTCTAAATAAATCCATTCAGTTAACCGGGACCACCGGCAAAGATGTCATTCTGACCACATTTGCCAATGGCAACACCAAGGCGGTCCTAATTCTTGCCGTACCAGAACAACTGGTCAACGATAGTGGTGAAAAAATAAAAAAGATGGTCTGGCACAAAGTAGTTGCCTGGGGTCGTATGGCCAAAGATATTGCCGTTGTTGCCAAAAAAGGCTGTTTATTAAAAATCTCCGGAAGATATAACTATAAAAGCATCGTCACTGCTTCCGGAAAAACCACAGATATGGCGGAACTGGTGATGACTGATTTTATTAAGATCAGTAAAAAGCCCAAAAACGAAACCGGTTCCCTTTTTTCCAACGGCTAAATTTAAGCCGGGATATGCCAAAAAATTTACGACGATACAAACAGCCTTTATTCTGAATTAGGTTTCAGAAAATACAGACCGGACCAAAACTACTTCAAATCAGATGCTTTTCTGCCAGGGAAACTTTTACCTCAAAATACCTAACCGGTATTTAGATGGAAAAATCCAAACGTAATTTTGGTTTTGCGGAGAGCAATAATAAAACCCGGAGGAGTGTAATCCGGATTTGACTGAAAGTAAAAAGCCCTGGCTGCACAGATGCAAGCCGGGGCTTTATTATATTAGGTTAGTGCAGGATCAATGTTCATTGCTGCAAAGTCCCTGGATCACATGAAACGTATCGTGTAATTTTGTTAAACTCTGTATAATTTTTTCATCTTTTGATTTTTTACTGACCAGTTTTTCCAGTTTCACCGAACCGTCCACCAGATCATTTATAGCTTTTGTTATTTCAGCGGACTGAAAAGACATTGGAACTTTTGAAGAAGCCAGCAGCTTTGCCTTAGAGACCATTTCGCCTGCTCTTTCCCGGATCGGTTTCAGATTTCCCTCTTCCATAGGGTGGAATGTCTGTGCCATAACCATGTGGAAATCTTTTAAAGCCTGCCATGCGTCTTTTTCTATGACTTTAAGCAATGGTGAAGCCAATGCCTTTTCATAATTCATTGCCACTTTACTCCAATCAATTACATTCCAGATCGCGCCCAGGTAATCGCCTCTCTTATTCTGATATTTCAGGTAATAGGCATGTTCCCACACATCAATACCCAGGATTGGAATACCTCTGTTTTCTTTGGAAACGTCCATAATTGGATTATCCTGATTTGGGGAAGAGCAAACGGCAAGTTTTTTTTCGGGTGTGACATATAACCATACCCAACCAGAACCGAATCTGGTCATGGCTCCATTGTTCAGCAGTTTTTTAAGACTATCCACTGAAGTGAATGTATTTTTTATTTCTTCTGCTAAGGCACCGGTTGGTGATTTAACCGGCTCAGGAGACATAATGGCCCAAAACAGCGAGTGATTATAGTGGCCGCCCCCGTTGTTTCTGACCGGAGCCCCTCTGCGTTCTGCCGCAACCAGCAGTTCATCCAGGGGTATTGTTTCGGCTTTGGTGCCTGCTACTGCTTTATTGAGGTTATTCACATAAGCCTGATGGTGTTTTGAATAATGAATCTCCATAGTTTGGGCATCGATGTATGGTTCGAGGGCGCTGTAGCTGTATTCCAGTTTGGGCATGGTATGTTGTGCATTCAGTGTGTTAAAGCCCGCTAAAACACAAAAAGCCAATAAGGCAAACAAATTTAAAAATGGTTTCATAATGAATAGATATTTAAGTTATTATAACAAAATAAAACATATATAGTTATCAGAACGGGTAATTTACAGCCACCTGCACGTTACCCAAGCCTTGTTGTCTGATTTCTTTAAAAGAATACCACTGGGTTGACTTGTAGGGGTCTTCAAACGGACTTCGGATCTTATATCCGCAATCGAACCTGATGATAAAAAAATTAAAGTTAAACCGAATGCCATAACCTGCACCGATGGCGATCTGGTTTAAAAATCTATTTGATATCACAGAGCCCGTCCGGTTCGGGTCGTTGCGCAATGTCCAAACATTACCAGCATCAACAAAAAAAGCGCCATCGATCAGTAAAAATATTTTAAACCGATATTCGGCATTCAATTCCAGTTTGATATCGCCCTGGTTGACAAAAATTACCGGTCTTTCCTTAATTTTAGATAAAGGATCGCGGTATCCTCCCGGGCCAGGTTCTTTAATATTCCATGCCCGCAGGCTATTTGGACCACCTACACCAAACTGTCTGATGAAGGGGGAGGAGGGATTATTGCCGAAAGGCACGATAATACCAAAATTTACTCTGGAAGCAAAACTGCTTGTTTTTGAAAATTCCTTACTATAACGGCCATCAAATTCATACCTAAAATACTTGGCAAATGAGATGGAATCAGTTTTGCTCCGCTTAATAGACCAAATGTCATCCGATCCACTAATTTTATTGTAGAGGCTATTGGCGAGGTACACTTCCCATCCAGAGGCTTCAAAATTATTGATGGCCAGGAATGAATTGCCCTTTCTGTCTTTCGCTTTATTGAATATATAGGAAAAATCTCTAAAAATAAACCCTGTACCGAGGATATCCTTGAAGGACAAGAGAATGAGGGGATTTTGGGCAAACCTCGTGGTGTCTTTAATTTCGTATAAGTCGAGGTTAAAGCCCAGTGGTTTGAATACATACCTGTTATTTTTTGGTGAGGTATAATCAAAACCGAAGGAAGCATTAAATGAACTGAGCGAATAAAAATTTATAATATTAAGGGAACTGAAGCCAAGGCCTATATTCGTACTGGCTTCTTCCACAAAATTTTTATAAAACTTGTCTTTAATTATGCCGATTCTATTTGCAAATTTTCCCAAGCCTACAAAATCCTGAAAGGAAGGTAAATTCAGGTTGTTTTGAAGCAGGACATTGGTTGTTCTCCTGACAAAGCCGGTAGAGCCGGAATACCCTATTTCTGTGCCCGCCTCTGCCCTCAGCGTGTATTTTTCAGAGCCACCCAGCAGATTTCGGTTTACAAACTGGGATGAAAGCGAAAAACCAAATAATCTGGCGGCTCCCAGTGTGCTGAAATAGCCTTCCAAACCTCCGTCGTATATCCATTTTTTTTGAAAAGGTGTCAGGAGAATTTCAAAGTTCATGATGCTATCATTACTTTTATCCGTAAAAGTATTGATCGTCACAAAGCGGTAGGTGCCCAAACTGTTCAATTTTCTGAATGTTTTTTGCCTTTCTTCGCGGCTGACCAAAAGTCCCTGTTTAAAAAAAATAGAATTGGAAAGTAAAGATGGTTTTACCAGATAAGAAGACGACTGTCGGTAAAACTGTACAGTATTTATGGTGTCGACCGACAAATTGCTATTCACCTGGTCTTTAAAATAATCGGTATATACCTTTACTTCCCCTGTTACAAACCTTTTGTGCAGTGTATCGGGTAGTGGAATCCTGATATTAAAACTAATATCCACCTCTTTGGAAATCCTGCTGCTATCGCCGGTGATCTCAATATAATTATTTGAAAAATTCGCATAACCATGGTTCTGCAATTCAACGGTAAGTCTGCTTTTTTCCAATTCAAACTGGGCAAAATCAATAAAATCATTCTTTTTGACAAAGGCGTCTTCAGCCATAGAATTTACAAAATCCAGCAGTTTTAAATCCCGGCATTCGTATGTCACACTTTTGACTTTATACCTTTCTCCCGGCGAAATAATATACGTCACGACGCTGGTGTTGCTTTCCCAGACATCCTGCCGGTATGAATTTGTCCATCCCCGGATAGATCTTTTTTCGTCTACAATAAAGTCAACCTTAGCCTCATAAAAACCTTTTTTAAATTTCAGGTGGTTTTCCATGTTTAAGGCTATTTTTTTAGATACTTCTTCCTTATACAAAACGGGCGGATCCCCCAGTCCTTTGAGGCCTTTGTTGTACCACTTATCATCGTCTGCCTGGTTATTTGACAGGTAAAGCCATTCTTTAGGAATAAAAAATAGTAGTTTTTCATTCGGTTTCTGCTCAATGAAAGTCAGCAATTCTGCTTCCAGTGATTTTTTATCGGCGATGAATTTTTCGTTTTTAAAAATTATCTTTGTCTTTTTTAAGAGACTTTGATCCTTTTCAAGGTAACGGGTTGTATTGCATGAGGACAATATCATTGATAATGCCAGTAAAACAAATCCGTAAAATAGCAGGTTAAGAGTTCTCAACTATAATTCAATTAAAAAATATTGGTTTGATTTCAAAGAGCCGTATCAAAGATATTAAAGCGCTTCATCTTCCAAAATTCAGGCAAATTTATAACAAATTCATCGCCGAAGGTGATAAAGTATGTATTGAATTTATAAAAACTAATAAATATCATATTGACCACATTTATATTAGTGAAGGGTATGAAAATAAATATAAATTACCGGGATTCAGAGAAAACGCTGATGTCACTGTTGTTTCCTCCGGAGAGATGAAACAGATTTCACTACTTAAAACGCCTTCTGATATCTTAATGTTGCTGGACAAAAAAGAAGATGATGTCAATGAGCTGTTAAACTCAGGTGGAGGTGTATTGTATCTGGACGGGGTACAAGACCCCGGAAATGTTGGTACAATAATACGGATTGCAGACTGGTTCGGCATAGCGGGTGTCATCCGGTCGGAACAAAGTGTCGATTTCTTCAACCCCAAAGTTGTGCAATCCAGTATGGGTAGTATGGTCAACGTGCTGCTCACTACATGTGATATAGAAAAGATAATTCCTTACGGTCGAAATTTGTTCGGTACTTTTATGGAGGGCAGTTTATTAAGTGATATTCAGTTACCCCAAGACGCAGTGCTCGTATTCGGAAGTGAAGGAAGTGGTATTTCTCCGCGAGTAGCTGCCGCTATAAAAAATAAGATAACTATTGGTGGTGCCGAACATAAAATTGCCGAATCGCTCAATGTATCTGTAGCTGCCGGAATTATATGTTCGCAATGGAAAAGTCAGTGTTAACAGGAATTATTCATTTTCAATTCGATTTTCACTGATATAAAAAGCAGAAATTTCGCGGATGCCCGGGTTTCCATCGCTGTGTAGGATTTCAAAAGTTATAGTGGAAACCTCCATTGCCGGGAAAGTTACCATTCTTTTATGCCCTACTGAAGTCAGGTGGATTTCATTTAAAACTTTTCCATCCATATCGATGCAGTTCAATTTTCCTTCTCTTATTTGCTGGCCCATGGTTAAATTTTCCTGAATAACCACACAGTTTATTCCGGCACTTTTGTTCAGGTCTATTTTGATCTTGCGTTTTCCGTCGGGGCCAAAAAAGCTTTTACTTAGTGCGTCCAATTCGGGCATCGTAACAGGCAACGTTTTTCCTAAGTCATTGACCAATGAGACGGAGGCCGATGATAAAATATTGTTTTTAAAATTATTATCCAGGAGTTTTTTAAAATTCACTAAGTTGGTCGAATCTATTTTATGGAAGCGGCCATTTCTGTCGGGAGGTACATTCAGCAATAAATTTGCTCCTCTGCCCACGCTTTTCAGGTACAAATCAAATAATTCGGCCGGGGATTTCACTTTTGTGTCTTCGCTGCTGTGGTAAAACCATCCCGGCCTGATGCTGACATCACATTCAGCAGGTATATAATAGCTGCCGTATCTATTTCCAATATTTAACGTGTCCGATGGCGGTGCGCCAAGTCCGGGTGTAAACCCATCTGTATGCAAAGTATACCAATGTGTTTTCCCGGCAATACCCTTTTCATTGCCTACCCATCTGATGTCGGGTCCCACATCGCTAAAAATCAGGGTTTCGGGTGATTTTTTCCGCACAAACGCTTTAAATCTGTCCCAATCATACACCTGCATTTTTCCATCCGGGCCCTCGCCATTTGCTCCATCCCACCAAAGCTCCCAAATGGGGCCGTAGTTATCAAAGAGTTCATTCATCATTGCAATAAAGATATCGTTGTATCCGGGGGATCCATAGTCCGGATGATTTCTATCCCATGGAGAAATGTACACTCCAAATTTTAATCCGTGCTTTTTACAAGCATCCGAGAGTTCTTTTAAGACATCGCCCCTGCCGTTATTCCACTTAGAAAAAGCCACAGTGTGTGATGAATATTTACTGGGCCAGAGGCAAAATCCGTCATGATGTTTTGCGGTGATAATTATCCCTTTAGCTCCTGCCGCGACAGCGGTCCGACACCATTGATTGCAATCCAACTGAGCCGGGTAAAATATGTTTGTATCCTCATGACCATGCCCCCACTCCACATCGGAAAAGGTGTTGGGTCCAAAATGCACAAAAAGATAAAACTCCATATTGTGCCAGTTTAACTGCTGCGAAGTTGGCATTGGATTCTGGCTTTGTAAAACTGAACCACACCAAAAAAGAAGCCATAAAATGTTTAATCTGACGTACATAAAATATGCCCTTAAAATCTTCAAAAAAACCAATTGTAAAATTAATATTTATTTACTACACACTAAAATAAAGTGATTAGCCGGGTGTTCGCCGGTGGTAAACATAAAAATATTTATAATTCACGGATTTAAAAAACCGGTTTGGGCAAACTAAAAACAGGAATTAGAAATTTTTAAAACAAATCGCAGTTTTTCGCTTAGAACTACTGAGGGTCGTCCGGACGGCAAGTTCAACGTCTTCCGGTCAATAATTTGTTCACATATGCCATTTTGAATCAATTCCTTTACAGAAAGGGGTAAAGATCATTTGGGAAGATTTTCCTGTATGTCTCATAAAAAAATATAGATATCCGATCGGGGAATGGCGATTTTTTTTACATTCCGGGATAAAAGGAAATCCAATTATCCTTGTTAAAAAATCTATTCCGTAGTAAAGCTTTTACATAAACTGACCGATAATTCCACCGGTAACAGGACGAAAATAAGCTATACTAAAAAGCACCAAATCTGATTCTTAACAGTACTTTAACAGCGGCCTTAAAACTTTTTTTTTGCAGGATGCATTTATAGCATTATATTTGTATTGTAAACATTAAATTAAATATAAACATCATGAAGCAAATTTTATTTTCATTATTAGTTTTAGTATCATTTTCTTTGAATGCACAGAAGATGGACAAGGCTCCTATACCTTTAAAAACTGAAGGAGACATTAAAAAAGAAGCTGCTGCCAAACAAGCACAAACTCAGGCTGTGGCGGATGTTGCTGTAGAAAGAACAAATGCAAAAATGACCTTTGAATCACTTACAGTTGATTATGGTACAATTGAAAATGGTGCAGAACCACTAAGAATAATTAAATTCACCAATACCGGAACAGATCCATTAGTCATTAAAAATGCCAGAGGATCATGTGGATGTACTGTACCTACCTGGCCTAAAGAGCCAATTGCACCTGGTCAAAGCAGCACCATGGAAGTAAGATATGATACAAAAAGAACCGGAGCGATCAACAAATCTATTACCATTACAACCAATGAAGGACCTGACAATCATGTACTTCAGGTGATTGGAACTGTATTGGCTCCAAAAGAAGAAAAAGCGGTTCCAGCAGCAGAACCTAACATCATCAAAGGAAATTAATAAAAGCCTTTTTAATAAAAATAAAGCCCCGAAAAGCAAACCAGCTTTTCGGGGCTTTATTTTTTTAATTTCAAACTTTTTGGATTAAAAGCAGTTAAGAGATTTAAATTTGCAATATGGTTTGTATACTATCTCCCTCAAAAACTGTGGATGACAGTACGGTGCACCTGCACCGGCATACCCGTTATATTTTTCAGGAAGAAGTACAATCCCTGATTACAATTCTGAAAAAAATTGATACAGACGGATTGATGAAATTAATGAAAATCAGCAGAAATCTGGCTGAACAAAACTATCACAGATATCAGGAATTTACCTTTGAATTTAACACGGAAAACAGCAAAGCAGCCCTTTTAACGTTTAAAGGTGAAGCCTATGCCGGCTTAAATGCTAAAAGTTTTTCGATTTCCGACCTTGAGTATGCACAAGATCACTTACGAATCCTATCGGGTTTATATGGATGTCTGAAGCCGCTGGACCTTATAAAAGCATACCGTCTTGAAATGGGTACTACACTTAAAACCAGTTCAGGTCACAATCTATACCAGTTTTGGGGTAAAAAAATTGCTGATTCGATACATGATGCAGTTAGGCAATCGGAAAGCAATTTTCTTGTCAATCTGGCCTCGGAAGAATATTTTAAGTCGATAAATAAGGCAGCACTTAATACAAATGTTATCCACATTCAATTTTATGAAATGAAAGGCAACATAAAAAGTTTTGTATCTTTCAATGCAAAAAAAGCACGTGGATTAATGGCCAATTTTGTTATCAGAAACCAAATTCAACTTCCTGAACAGCTGCGGGAATTTAATTCGGAAGGGTATACATTTGAAAAGTCAATGTCAGAAAACAATGTATACACATTTGTCAGATCTGCAGGAGCGTCCTTATAACAAAACAGGGAATAAAGGGTGGAAATAATTTCTGTAGGGCAGGCCGCATAAAACACCTGATGATTCCAGGACTTCAATATATGACTTAAATATCTTGTGCTTTAAATCAATCAATTTAGCCGCTGTTTCCAGTTCTGACTTTTTAAAATCCAATAATTTCAGGGGCTCTACTCTGCCTGAAGCTTTAATTTTTTCTTTTAATTTTATCATATCCGGATCATCGCGGAGCAAAAGAAACATTTTATAATTCTCAAAAGTGCTAAATAAGTCAGTTCTTGCTTTGCCGAATTTTTCTTCGAGTTTCAGCTTCTCCACAACCCTGTCTGCATTCCGAGTTTGTTGTTTGATGATAACATCCTGTTGTTTTAGTCTGGAAGATCCCTTCCATGGAATGGCGAAACCCATACCTACAGAAAATCGGTTTTGTAAAAGAAGGTCGTCCCTGACGGTATATTTCATCTGAAAAAAATCAACAATTTTAGCGCTTTCCGCTTTTTCTTTAGCGAGCACTGCGCTCAGATATTCATTTTCAAAATTATATTCCTGTAATATCCAATGGTTGTTAAAATCAGGAACCAAACTGCTTACAAAAGATATAATCTGATCAATACCAATGATGCTATCAAATCCAGGCACCATACTTTTAAATACCTCTCTTTTTGAAAGTAGTGTTTTCAATTCATTTGTTTGCTCCTGAATCCTGATTTTCTCCTGAACTATATCTTCTTTTACTTTGACCAGATCCATTAAGTCCGCCGAGTTGCCCCTGATCAGGATCAATTCCGTCATTTTTTCTTTTTCCGCAAAAAAATCCAAAAATCTATTTGAAAGGGCAATCTTTTCGGAAACAAATACGATGTCTAAAATGTCAGAATAGCAATCACTTAACAGGGAATTTCTAAATTTAACCAGGTCGTATGATTTCCAGGAAATAAGTGCCTTAAATTTCAGGTTTTCTTTTTTTCTTTGATCCAATCCATTGAAGCTTGACCGAAATAAAAATTCCTGTCTTGAAGTTAATAATCTTTCAGTTTCTGTCCTCAATTCAATTTTTTCCACGAAAGGAAGATTATAATTCAAGGAAGATATATTGCTGAGGTGCTGGTTAAAAGATTCAATATTGCGGTTATTCAAGGACTCGGTAAGCAGTTGATGTATGATTAATTTTTGACCTACGGATTGGCAGGACAAAGTCAGAAAAAACAATAAAAGAATTGATTCAGGAATAAACAATACATTTAACTTCATGTGAAATACGCCTATTTATTTAAAGAAATGCTTAGCATTTCTTTTTGCAGGAATAAATTATTATGTGGAATAGTGATAAATATTTCGATACCGTAAATTTTAACGTCCGGTATTTTTCTGAATTTTTCCGGTATTTCAACAATTCTATTTCCTTTTGAAGTAATAAGGCCTGTTACTTTTTTGTTGGGATTATATACTGAATTAATCAGCACATCATCTCCGATATTGAGAATGACGTTATATTTTTCCGGAACATACGCTAAAACCATCGGCGGACTGGCCTCATAATACGAAATAAGGCTTGAAAACGCTTTAATATGTTCCCCTTCTTTTACATTCACACTACCCACAACGCCATCATAGGGAGCCAAAATATCAAATTTTGATATTTGCTCCATTACTGCCGTCTTTTTATTTTCCCATTGTTTATACAGTGTCCGGCTTTCTTTTGGATCTTTCAGCAGATTTGAATAGTGATTCATCAGGGAAGAATAGCCATTCTTTATGTTTTCTATTTCCTCTTTCAGGCTACTGATCTTTGCGTTTAAGGGATTAGACGAAGCGATTGTTGAATCGCTATTCACTTTTTGTGAGTTGTCCACCAGTTGCAGATAAAAATCTGCTTCTTCCTTCAATATTTTGAGTTCCGTCTGTAATGCGGCAATTTTATTATTTTTTTCTTTGTCCAAAGCTAAAATTTCAGCCTTGATTTCTTTGTCATTCAGGTTATCTTTAATTTTAATACCCTCCATAGAAGTATTAAGTTGGTTTATTTCTTCCATCACCAGGGGGTTAAACACTTTCATTAATAACTGGCCCTTTTTAATTTTATCACCGCTTTTAACGACAATCTGATTTACGACCACATCGTTATCCAAATTAATTTCTGTTTGTTTATTTTCGGCAAAACCGTAAAAATTATTACTTGTCAAACTTAAAGACAAGTTCAGTTCATATAATAAATAAATACACAGGGGGATTAAGACCCAGTAGAAATAATTGATTCTAAACATCAGCTAAGTTGGATCATTTAATAGTTATTGGTTGTAAATACGTGGTCTTCAAATATAATTCTTGTGATTTTAAGTCCTTCTATTTCCTGGAGCTGTTGTTTAAGTGCCTGGCCGGATTTTATGTCTTTTACCATAAAGCTGTATTCATATTCGTTGGTATCTTTACTGTCGGGCAAGTTCCCGACCTGCATGCGGAATCTTGATAAATTGATATGTAGTGTATACATAGATAAAACAGCTTCTATCTGCAGGAGTAATTGAGGGTTTTCGATAATTTCAAGCCGAAGATTTCCTTTTATGTTGTGTTTAGGATCGAAGGGGCTAATTTTTAATAAAAAGATAATAATACAAAAAGTAACTGTGCCAATAACTGCATTTTGAAAAGAATGTACACCACAAGCAATACCCACGGCCATTGTTGCAAAAATAAATGCGATATCTCTCAGATCATAAATATTTGACCTGAATCTTATAATCGCCAGCGCGCCAAAAATCCCAAAACTCAAAGCCAGGCTATCACCAATAGACTGCATAATAGTAGCTGTCACTACGGACATCAGCAACAGGGATTGAATAAAACTGAAGGAACGACCGGCAGGGGAAGTGGTTACATCATAAGTAAAAACTAAAAGCAAGGACAGCAGAATGGTCAATACGGTAGTAAACAATATTAAATAAATTGAATGTTCGTTGTACGGACCCCCCAGGTCACTAATATCAAACATGGTATTTTTTATTTTGATGATGTAGTAAAGGTAAAAATATTACCTTATTAATAAGATAAAGTCGATCTAAATGTACTGAATACCGCATAAAATAATCCATAAAAAAAGGATAATTTGTCGTTTAATAATCATCGTTTGTCTTTTCTTTTCGTCAAAATGTAACTTTATCGCAAAATATTGCGTTATAGTTTTATATTTTATTTCGATAATTGCAGATAATTAAAATATTATTCTAAAAATTATAGTTATAATATAAACATTCAAAATATTATTAAATAATAAATTAAAAAAATGACAACATTATTAAGTTTAAACGGCCCTTTTGAAATGGGTTTAAAGCCAAAGAGTTACTTTGAAGCCACTAAAGAAATGACCCGAGCAAAACTTATCAGGTCTTCAGCAATTGTGAAAGGTAAAAATTCGGAAGATATAAGAGTTACCTTTTCTCCAACGGTAAACCCCTTTAAGAAGGAGCTCATGGTTGTACTGCCCTGGGTGATTACCGGTACGGTGATATTGGTCAACATGATTTTTTAATTGCGTTCGGTGTAAAACATTCCTGTAAAAAGGAAAAACTTTCGCATAAAACAGGAATACGGGTTTTGCAATAAAAAATCTGTAAAATTATATCCGTAGGATTTTTTTGTTAAAAATAATTTTGCAGGTAAAAAGTGTTTTTTTTCACTTCACCTCAAATTAAGGTTGATATAACCGGAAAATCAAAGTACAATAAAAAAAGGGGTATGTACCCCTTTTTTTTATTTCTTCTTCTGGCCTCTTGTTTTAGGCTTGCCGTATTTGGCAAACATTTTATCTTTATGTCTGACCTTGGTGTTGATTTTTTTATTTTTTGCCTTTTTTTCCTGAAAGGCGCTTTTTTCTACTTCAATTTTTGGCAGCTTACCCAAAATATTTTTCATATTTATTTTTGGCAACTCTGCTTCTGTCAGTACATCTGATATTTCCACTTGCGGTGGAAGCGGAATTAAAGGAATTTTATATTTCATAAATTCCTCCACTTCCAGTACGATGTCCGTTTCCAGATCACTTACCAAAGATATTGCTTCTCCTTTTTTATCGGCCCTGCCGGTACGACCGATACGGTGAATATAATTCTGGGCTTCATCGGGCATATCAAAATTGATCACATGGGAAACACCTTCAATATCCAATCCCCGAGCAATAATATCTGTTCCAATAAGCATTCGGAAGGTACCATCCTGGAATTTTTTTACGGCGTTAAACCGGAAATTCTGATCCTTATTCGAATGGATGACACCGATGTGTTCCGGATATTTTTTACTGATCAGTTCGAATAATTCGTCTGCCAGTGCCTTGGTTGAAACAAAAAGTAAAACTTTTGTCATGGTCAGGTTCGTATCCAGCAAATATTCCAAAACATTAACTTTAGTGTTAAAGTTTGGCACTCTGTACAGATATTGGTTTATATTGGAAAGCGGAGAACCTGATGGAGCGGCTTCAATTTTTTCTGGTGCGTTGAAATACGATTCGATGAGCAATTCCACATCTTCAGTAATCGTGGCTGAAAACAAAAGATTTTGTCTTTTTGCCGGAAGCAGATCCATTATGTGTTGTAATTGAGCGCGAAAACCCAATGCCAGCATTTCATCCACTTCATCCACCACCAGCTTTTTAACGGCTTTGAGGTTCAGTGAACCGTGATATCCGAGATCGAGTAATCTGCCGGGTGTTCCGACCAGGATGTCCACCCCTTCGGCTACTTCAAATGCCTGGGTTTTCAGGTTTGTGCCTCCATATACTCCTCTAACAACCACATTCATAAATTGAGACAATCTATTTGCCTCTTCCACGACCTGAACCACCAGTTCCCTTGTCGGAACAATAATCAAGATCTGAGCGTGTCTGTTTTTATTGAATGCCCACATTTTCAACAAAGGCAGTAAATAAGCTACTGTTTTACCTGTGCCTGTTTGTGCTATACCCTGTACATCTCTTCCCGACATAATTACAGAAAAAGCTTTGGCCTGAATCGTAGTAGGTATTGTATAACCAGCAACTTCCAGGGCATTCCAAAGGGCATTGGTTAAGTTTAGATCTCTGAATGTCATTGTATTGGATATTCAATAAATGCCAAAGGTAGTTAAAAGCAATTTAAATTCCTATTGGCAGCAGATGAGATGGTTTCAACTGCAGTGAAAACATGGCTTATTTTAAAGTAAGGATGATAAATTATTTACCTTTAATTCAATTTGTACCCAATTAAGCAATAGAAAAAGTAATCCTGGCCTGACCCTTTAGAATCAAGCTGTTCACTAATTAGCAGTTATTGTTCTCAGAACAATAATTCAGATCATCGTTTAGTAACAGCCCGTCGCAATATGTTCATAACACTTAGTCTATGAATAAAAGCTTGCAATTATTATTTTAAGGTAACTGCAACTTTATTGGTCGTATCTGAATCAAATCCTACAAAAACATCAAATTTCCCGGGTTCGGTAGTGCGCTTTAAGGTTTGGTTTAAAAAAGAAAATTCCTTTTTAGTCAGGACGAACTCCACTCTTTTTGTTTGTCCTTTTCTGATCATTAATTTTTTAAACGCCTTCAGTTCTTTTACCGGTCTTGTTACAGATGCCACCAGGTCTCTGATGTATAGCTGCACGACTTGTTCACCGTCATATTTCCCAGAATTCGTTACATCCACACTGATGGTTATGGATTCGTTTTCTGTAAAAACTGACTGGCTTACTTCGGGTCGGGAACAATCAAACGTGGAATAACTCAAGCCATATCCAAAAGGATACAATGGGGAATTTGGCATATCAATATACTTTGTATTCCATTTGGAATTCGGGTCGAATGGCCTGCCGGTGCTTTTGTAATTGTAATACACCGGAATCTGACCTTCATGCCGGGGAAAGCTCATCGCTAATTTTGCGGAAGGGTTATAATCGCCATAAATTATGTCGGCGAGTGCATTACCGGCCTGTGTACCTAACCACCAGGCTTCCAGCACAGCGCTGGAATTATTGTCCACCTCTGTCAATACCAACGGCCGACCATTCATCACCACTGTAATTATTGGTTTTCCAGTAGCTTTAAGTGCTTTTAATAAGTTTTCCTGAACACCCGGAATTCTGATCATAGCTCTGGCTGCTGCCTCGCCGCTCATATCTTTATGTTCGCCAATGGCCAGAATGATCACGTCACATTCTTTTGCCTTTTGTACCACGGCTGAAAACTGGGACATATCCGTTCCTTCAATTTCAGCTCCTTTCAATTGTTCAAAAGAAATATTGGCGGACCTGACATGCTGTCTTAAACCTTCGTACAAACTAATACAGTGTCTTCCTTCACCAGAACCGGACCATGCTCCTATCAGGTTATTTTTATCATCGGCCAAAGGGCCTGTCACCAGTATTTTTTTAACACTTGGGCTTAATGGCAAGACGCCATCATTTTTCAGTAGTACTACCGATTTGCGCGCTATATCTCTTGATGCCATCAAATGTTCCGGAGTCATAATTGTGGATGCCTCTCGTGCTTTATCAGAAAACCGATATGGATTTTCGAAAAGTCCCAACTCTTTTTTAATTTTAAGAATACTCCGAACGCTTTCATCTATCTGTTCAAGCCTGATTCTTCCATCTTTTAATCCCACCTTTATCTTTTCCTGATAAATGCCACCCTGCATATCCATGTCCACTCCGGCATTCAGCGCCAAGATACCTGCATCGGTTTCATTTTCAACCACACCATGATTGACCATTTCATTGATAGAGGTATAATCTGTGACCACAAATCCATTAAAGCCAAATTCCTTACGCAAAATATCTGTTAGGAGATATCTGTTTCCAGATGCCGGGACACCATTATAGTCATTAAATGAGGTCATCACGGTTTTTGCACCGGCTTTAACAGCTGCTTCATACGTCGGCAGATAGGTTTCGCGAAATACCCTTTCACTAATATCTACAGAATTATAATCCCGTCCGGCAGTGGGTGCTCCATAGGCTGCAAAATGTTTGACGCAAGCGACCAAACGATCTGCATTTTCAAATCCTTTTCCCTGGATCCCTTTAACTCTGGCTTCTGCAATTCGACTGCCTAAATATGTATCTTCACCTGCACCTTCCATCACTCTTCCCCATCTAGGCTCTCTGCTTATATCCACCATTGGAGCAAATGTCCAGTGGAGACCGGAAGCTGCAGCTTCTTTAGACATGATGTAAGCTGATTTTTCAATAGCTTCCAAATCCCAGCTGCAAGCTTCAGCCAAAGGAATTGGAAACATTGTTTTATAGCCGTGAATAACATCGTATCCGAACAATAATGGTATTTTAAGCCGGCTCTCTTCGACTGCAATACGCTGCAATCTGGTTGTAAAATCTACCGTATGGCTATTAAACAATGCCCCGCAACGGCCTGACCTGATATCATTTTCGAAACCACTTCTAATGGTCGGACCAGTTGATTCCCAATCCGTAGTAAACAAAGTCATCTGGCCCAATTTTTCATCCAGGGTCATGCCGGAAATTAATTTTTCAATCATAGGGTCTTTTTTGGCCCCACTGGTAATTACTTCTCCTGTTTTTCTGCCACAAGCAATGAATAAGGTGACAGTCAATAAAGCGTAAAATAAATTTAATTTCATTAAGATATATTTAAAGTACTTTAATATGTTATTATAAAAATCATCATGGTTTAATCAAACCATGATGATTTTATTACAAACCTTTCGTTTAAAATTATTATTTTTCATTGATCCATCCTCCGCTAAAGCCCGCCTTTTTCAGACCTGCTATGATGTAAGGGTTTTTTTTCATGGTATTCCAAAGGAAGCCATTTTCATGATTCTGAATCTGAAGCAGGATGGGTCCCTGATCAATTCCAAGATAATCCGGATCATACCAACCATCCGGGTTATCCTTATTTCTGAATGTCAGGTTAAATGCGTCTCTAAAACCGAACTCGCCTACTATTTTACTGCCATAGGTATTCCAAATATGTTCCAGGCATTGTTCCGATTCTACCGGAGTAAATGGGAATGAGCCTCCGGCTGCCGTAGGTGCAATCGTCCCATCATCGATAATCTGAAGGCTGGAGGCACCACGGGCTCTGTAGTCAAAAAATTGTCTTTCTTTACCATCCAAAGTCAATTTAACATTTGCCGGACCATCGCAGGCCGTCAAACCCCAGCAATTTTGACCATAACCCTGAAAATTTCCCGGATTTGCCATACAGTATGCCCTATTTGACAACGTAGCTTTTTTTGAATTCTCAAAATAATCTTCATTAATACTGCGCATAAAACTGTCCCTAATACCTCTGAAATCTATCCAAACATGGCTATACTGATGTCCAAAAAGCGGATCAAACTGAATATTTTTATAACCAAAAAATGTATCTACAGGGTATGTCTGGCACCACTTACTCCAGGATTGATCCGGGATAGCATGCGTAGGAGATCCAAGCGCCATAATTAATAAAACCATTGCTTCATTATATCCCGCCCATTCACTTTCGATAAATCCTTTTTCGGGATGCCAGCCCATGGACATCACTCCATTGGGTTTCATCATCCAATTCCAATCCACCCGCCTGTAGAGGCTATCCGAAAGTGCCCGGATTTCGGCTTCTATTTTATCTTCAGGGTCGTCAAAATAGGACATACAGCTCAAGATGCCTGCCATCAGGAGACCCGTATCAATTGAGGAAAGTTCGACGTTTTTAAATCTTTTAGCATCCTGCAACGTAAGAAAATGGTAAAAAAAGCCTTTATAACCGCTTTTGCCATTTTCTTCAGGGCCCTGTGGCAGTTCCCATAATGTTTTCAGTGTTTTATTAATCCTCTCAGCAGCCTGTCTGCGTGTTATATACCCATTTTCGACGCCCGTGAGGTATGCACTGAGTCCAAAACCTGTCGCTGCTATACTGGAAAAAGTTAAGGTTGGGTATCTATCAGGAATCTGGTAATTAACTGTATCTGCTGTTGACCAGAAATATTGAAATGTTCTTTTTTTTAATTCCTGCCTGCTATACGGTGCTTCCTCTTTAGTAAGGGTACAGCCAGTCAGCGAGTTTATGACGATCAGGCATAAAAAGAAACAACCTCTAAGCATATCTTTCGGTTTTAATAAACAAATCCTAATTTATCCAATCCTTTTTTAATATCTTCATTTTTCATAGTCAAATTCCAGATTAATCCTGAACGGTAATTTTCTGTCATAACTACAATCGGTCCCTGATCGATGGCTAAAAATGAATCAGCAAACCAAATATTGTGCAGGTTAAATGCATCGGTAAAGCCAAACTGTTTAAAAATTTTGTCTCCCAGTTTATAATAGAAAAACCGAAGTGCAGCCAAAGATTCGTTTGGTGTATATGGCAAAGAAGACAAAGCAGCCGTGGGAGAGACTACTCCTTTATCGTTAGTCGGACTGTGCGCATCATAGCCATTATTCGTGTCACTTGCAGTAAGACCCCAGCATTCTGCGCTATACCCTGAAAAAGATCTTGGATTTGCCTTGCAATAATTATAATTTATCAATGTATGATTCACTACCTGTTCCCAGTAATCGGCATAACTATCTTTTAATTTTCGGGGATCAATTCCCAAAAAAGAATAATGGGCAAAAAATAGTGGTCCTCCCAATTCAGGGCCCAACGGAAGTTTGATTCCATAATACGACCTTCCATTTTTAATGTTACCTTTAATTGCCCAGCCATCGTCATATACATCCTTTGATATGGGGTAGGTTGGTGAGGATGCTGCCAAAATATAGGTAATCAATGCTTCGTTCCAACCTCTTAACTGGTGGTTCATTTCCCAGTTGTACTTTGGTGACCAATGCCAATACAGCACCTTTTCATTTGCCTTAGTATGCCAGTTCCATTCCACAGTTTCCCATATCTCCCTGATCATTTGCCGCAAGTTTACTTCAGAAGGATCATTTTGGTTAAAGTAGGTCGATACACAAAGAAGACCGGCAATCAGGTATGAAGTTTCCACAATATCCCCTCCATCATCCTTTTGACTAAAGGGAATCACTTTACCGGTAGCACCATTCAGCCAATGGGGGTACATGCCATGAAACCGCTCGGTTTTATTTTTCAGAAAATCAACAATTTTAAGCAGCCTGTCCAGTCCTTCCTGACGGGAAATCCACGCCCTTTCGACGCCAATTACAATACTCATGACCCCAAAACCAGACCCTCCTGAAGTAACAAGGTCACCTGAGGTGTTCCTTTCTCTGGAAAGTCCAGACACAGGGTGTCCGAAGTCCCAAAAATATTTAAATGTTTGTTTTTGAACCAGTTCGAGCAAAGCATCATCAGCAATGCGGGGGAATTTATCTGACATATCCAAAGTAGTAGTAAAGCTGCTTTGGATAGCAGAAAATAATTTTGATCCGTTTTTTGCCGTTAGTTGATTATTAATAATCAAGTCGTATTTGGTCAGATAACTCAGTGGTTTTTGGGGGACGATAACCAGGGTACTATCATTGTTATCTGTAGATATGTCGATCGCTACACTGCCCGTATTATCAAATAAGGCCACTGCACCGGAAATATAATCAGCGTGAAGCTGAGCGGAAAAAGACACCCTGATTTCAGGAGAAACAGAAGCGTTTTTAAGATTAAAGTTATTTTGACCATCAATCGTATATTCTACAAAAGACAATGGATTAACCACAACATTTTCATCGTGGCATGACAGTCCAATGGTTAATAATAAAAGTAAAATATATGGTTTCATGGGCAATTAATAAAAAGCAGGGGAACAAAAAGTTCCCCTGCAATACTTTTTAATACAAGTCAATTCTTATCTGCCAGCCAATTCAAGCTGGTATAAGGCAGAAATTTCAGCATCTGTTAATGCTTTTTTGAAAACTCTTAACTCATCCACAGATCCAGTAAGTGGTTTTTGCCAAACTTCAGCAGTACCTCCGCCAGGCAAATTAGTTGCCCATGCACCAATGATTGCTTTAGTAGGAAGGAAGAAGTTAAGCGGACCAGTGGTTCCTCTTGGTTCCCATTCCGGATTGCTGATTTTTACGCCATCCACATAAATTTTGAAATTGGAGGTAGCGCCATCCCAAGTCATCACCAGGTGATGCCATTTATTTGGTCCTTTAACCGCCTGGACACCACCTTTAGAAGGTTCATTTCTGGAATCCTGCCATGATGCATTACCATCTTTGTTAGTAACAACCAAACCTTTAACAACCAGGGTGTCATTACCCGCTTTTTTCCAACCTGTTTCAGACATCAGATTGATGTTACCTGCCCATTCATTTGCTCTGGACATCGAGAAAAATACGGAAGGACTAGTTCCATTGTTGTCAAAATTAGCCCATAAAGTCACTGACATATCAGGTAAACTATTTAAGGCAGCTATCTCATTATAAGCCATATAACCAGCATCAAATTTAACAGCTTTACCTTTAGCACCGGTAACAAAAGATGCATTTACCGTACTCGCAGGTGCAGCGCCTGATTTGTGTTCTTTGCCATCGCCTTCAAAAGCCCAGTGAGCAACCAGGTTTGTGGCAGCAACTTCATCTGCAGAATTAAAACCTCCAATCGCAGGTAGTTTTTCTTCATCATCACCACATGATGTGAAGCCAAATACAAGACTGCCTGTAATACCGGCAGCTAATAAAAAAGAAGAAATTTTTGATTTCATTTTAAAAAATTTAAAGTTAAACGAATAATGATTTAAAAACTATGATTATTAAAAAAATTAATACCCCGGATTCTGAGTAAGTCTTCCACCGCTTAGCTCAATCTGAAGTGCAGGAACCGGTAATAATTCATGTTTACCTGAAACAAAGTTTTTACCAGCTGCGGTCATCAACTCTCCTGCCTTTCCTTGTCTTACTATGTCAAAAAAACGATCGTGTTCCAACGCCAATTCATATCTTCTTTCTTTCCAAATCGCTTCTCGTAAAGCCTGACCACCGGATGCCTGGGAGTCGGGAAGGCCTGCCCTGGACCGGAGTCTGTTTAGATTAGAAATGGCTATACCCGGATTTCCCAATTCATTTGAAGCTTCGGCCTGCATAAGCAGTACGTCTGCAAATCTCAAGATGTGAATATTTTTTTGTTTGTTGTCTCTGTTGCCCAAAAAGGGTTCTATGGTTTTAAGCTCGCTATGATACGCTTTATAGTTATAAAAATAATTTTCAATGGAATCTTTGCTTGGAATTCTGTATCCGTCAAAAAGAATGGTTCCTTTATGAGCTCCGGTATCATCAATAGTGATAACTGTGGCATCTTTTCGTTTATCACCCGGTTCATAAGAATTAACAAACTGTCTTGACGGGGTACAAAAACCAAATCCAAGGTCAGTCCACCCTCCCTTTCCGCCGACTCTTGGGCCTTGCCAAACACAATATCCCCTGACACCAAAATCAGTGTTGTTAAACGTCCCGGTCTGAATTTCAAAAATCGACTCTGTGCTGTTGTTACCTTCAAAGCGCCAAATTTTTTCGTAACTATCCAACAGCGAATACTGCCCGCTGTTAACTACTTCTGAAGTCAGGTCAAATACTTTCTGCCAGTTTTTACGATACAAATAGACTTTTGCCAGCATAGCCTGAGCAGTGCCTTTATTTACTCTTCCTTTTCCGGTAGCGTTTCGAAGGGGTGTATTATCGACGGCAAACTGCAAATCATCTATAATTATATTATAAATTTCATCCACTGTTGCCCGAGTTTGAAAAGTGTCGTCTTTATTGGCATCTTCTGCACTTTCGGGTACTCTAAGCACGGCGGGTACACCTCCAAAGTATCTGACCAAATTAAAATAGTAATACCCTCTCAGGAATCTGACTTCACCGATCCATCTATTTTTTATTTGCTCATCCACGACGGCACTTTGCAGTGCTTTTAAAGCCTGATTACACTTTGCAATAGCGGAGTAATGACCACTCCAAATTGAACCTACAAAAATATTTGTCGGTGTATGCGTAAAATTATCCAATTCACCAATTATTCCAACCTGATCATTGGGGGTGCTGCCTTTGTCCGCATCATCAGAAATGATGTTTGTGGTAGAAATAAAAGCAATACCATGTGTATCGCCACTTCCAAAGGCATCACCTGATATCAGGCTATTATATGCACCCGTTACCAGGTTTTCAGCCAGGGCAGGATCCGTTGCTGCCGTGCCGGCACCCTGAACAGGCACATTTAGAAAATCGGAACTACAACTGCTCAGTGTAAAAATAATTATTATCAAGACGCTATTTAAAATTACTTTATTTTTCATAATAACCTAGGTTTAAAAAGATACGTTAATACCACCGGCGATAGTTCTTGTTGTTGGATATGCGTTGGTTTCTATCCCTGCCCTTGTAGGTGTGTCGTCCGACAATTCCGGTGTAAATCCTGTAAATTTCTTTAATGTAAATATGTTCTGAGCTGTAATAAAACATTTCGCGTTATTGATATTAATTTTTTCCAACAAGCCGGAAGGAAGATTATAGGACAATGTAACATTATTCAGACGAATAAAACTACCAGATTCAACATAATATGTCGATGCAGGTAAATAACCGCTATTCGCGGATGGTTCGTTCTGAATTCCTGAACCGGGTGTCCAGCGGTCATAAGCTAAGGAGGCTTCTACATTATCAAAGGCACTTAATCTCAATGCTTTTTTACCATTATATACATAATTCCCAACATTTCCATAGATATCAAAACTTAAGTCAAATGCTTTGTACGTAAATTCACCATTGATTCCAAAATAAGCTTTTGGCTGATAGGACCCTACAAAAACCCGGTCTTTGTCATCTATTCTGCCATCGTCATTGCTATCCTGGTATTTAAAATCGCCCGGTGATGCACTTGGTTGAATCACTTTTCCACCAGAAGAAACGTAGCTGTCAATCTCCTGCGCATTCTGAAATACACCCAGGACCTGCAGCACATAAAAACTTCCTACAGGCTGTCCGTTGTCGGTTTTGGTAGTATAAATCTGGCCTGCCCCAATGCCTCCATCTAAAATGGGTTGTCCTCCATTTAAGCCAATAACATTATTTTTATTCAGGGTAACATTGGCGCCGATTTTGTAAGAAATTTTTTCACTGATCTTGTCCCGGTAGTTAGCTGCAAATTCAAAGCCCGTATTTCGGATAGAAGCGGCATTTGTAAGGACAACTCCGTCGGCATCACCAATAACAGCAGGTACTTTCACATTTATTAATAAGTCTTTTGATTTTTTGTCATAAAACCCTATTTCTCCGTAAAGTTTACCATTCAGCATTGAAAAATCCAAGCCGAGGTCTATTTCTTCTGTCGTCTCCCATTTTAAATTTGGATCTTTAATTTGCGTAATGGCGCTGCCCGGTGTTGCTACACCTCCTCCGAACGGATAAGCCAGATTTGGGGTAACCGTCACTGTAAAAGCATCTGAAGGAACTCTGTCATTACCCACTTTGCCCCATGAAGTTCGGAACTTCAGTGATTCAAATAGGGAGTTGCCCTGCATAAATGGTTCTTTAGTAATGACCCAGCCCAAGCCTACAGAAGGGAAAACACCCCACCGATTATCCGGTGCTATTCTGGAGCTTCCGTCTGCGCGCAAAGTACCAGTAAAAATATATTTGTCTTCAAAATTATAATTAACTCTTCCCAGATATGAATTTCGTGCCCATTTGTCGCCTGAACCGTCGTTGGTGGACGTATTGGCATTTCCTGTTGTAATGTACCACAAATCCTTATTTGCAGGAACATCCAGTCTTGTGGCAGAGGCCCAAGCCATGGTATATGCTTCTGCTGTTGTACCTGCCATAACAGTTAAAAAATGCTTTCCAAAATCTTTCGAATAGGTGGCTATATTATCCCAAACCCATCTAAAGCTGTTTTCATTTCTAACAAAAAGAGAACTATTTGGATTCCGTTGATTTCCACCCGGAGCAATAAAAGTAATTTCATCGTTATTAAATTTGTAATTGTACCTCCTTTCGCTAATATTCCCTATATCTGTTCCAAAAGAGGATCTCAAACTTAAACCAGGAACAGGTTTTACTTCAAGATAACCAGAGGCCTGAATTCTCTTTTGAACCAATTTATTGTCATTGTTACTGAGGTCTAAAATTGCATTTCCTACATTCTGATAAACAGAAGTATTGCCATACCTTCCATCAATCTTCCCGGGAATAGTTGGTGCTGCCCTATATGCGTTATTGTATGCAGCGCCCAGGTTAACGTCCTTGTTATCGGAATTTGTAAACGAAGCATTAATGCCTAAATTTACTTTATCATTAACTTTATAATCCGAATTTGCTCTTACATTCAACCTTTTAAATTTATTATTCAGCACGATGCCTTCATCATCCAGATACCCAAATCCTAAAAAATGTGTTGTTTTTTCCGATCCACCTGAGATGCTCAAATTATGATTGTGGGTCCAGGCATTTCTTAAAATTTCAGAATACCAGTCTGTATCCGTATTTCCAGTTGGTACCAAAGTACCTGACGCGGATGAGGCATAATTCGCATATTCCTCAGCGTTTGCCATTCTGATCAGATTTGAAGCACTGCGCATGCCGACAAAATTATTGTAGTTAAAGCGTGTAGCGCCTGAAACACCTTTTTTCGTGGTGATAATCACTACGCCATTTGCCCCTCTGGCGCCATATATTGCCGTAGATGAAGCATCTTTTAGTACATCCATAGTAACAATTTCGGATGTATTAATATTGCTGATATCATCGGTTAATACACCATCGACAACAAATAAAGCAGAAGTACCGGCAATTGCTGTCCCAGTACCCCTCACTCTGACGTTTGGAGAGGAACCGGGTCTGCCACTTGAAATAATCTGAACCCCTGCCACCTTTCCCTGAAGTGCCTGTGTAGCTGTCATTACAGGTTGTTTGGCCAATTCTTCGCCTTTAACACTCACTGTTGCTCCGGTGACATCGACCTTTCGTTGGGAGCCATAACCGACAATTACTACCTGTTCAAGAAGAATGTCTTCTGTATTCAATTCCACGACAATAGTTTTCTGGTCACCCACGACTACCTCTTTGCTTGAATAACCAATGTAGGAAAATACAAGTGTATTTCCAGGGTCGGCCGAAATTTCAAACTTTCCTTCGACATCCGTTATGGTTCCGGTTTTTGAGTTTTTAATCTGAATCGTAGCACCTATTACGGGTTCTTTGTTAGATGCATCCATTACACTACCGTTTATAATACGGTTTTGAGCCATTATGGTGCCGGTGAGTAAAAATAAAAACAGAAGTGTGTTAAGTTTTGCTGGCTTCATAAATATAACCGATTAAATAATTAAATTAAAAAATCAGTATAAACCACACCACCTATCAACTATCAACTTATTTCAAATGAAGTATAACCTCCAGTTTCATTTTTGATCTAAACGTTTGCAGTAATGTGGCAATAATGCTGATATTCCTAATAGAAATACACTGCAATTGTAAAAATAATAATCAATTTATTCAAATTTTTAGATACGCCAATACTACGCCAAACCAAATTTTTTCATTAAAACTGGGGTAGTGCGGAGCTTGTTTAATTGTATTTATTAAAAAAGTCGAAGAGATTTGAATCGTTTGGCAAAGATAATTTTTTCCGAAGGCGGTAACGTTTATTTTCAAGTCCTCTCAAACTTATATTAAACAAAGGTGCAATTTCTTTTGAAGACAGGTTCATTTTAATCAAGGCAGCCAGCCTCAAATCTGCTGATGAGAGTTCGGGAAAGTCTGATTTTACTTTTTTCAGAAATTGCTCATGAACTTCATTAAAATTGGATTCAAACAGGTTTTTATCATCATCAACGGTCATGTTTTGATTAATTAAATTCATCAGATTCTGGAAATCTCTGGTAGTCAGGGTATGGTCTCCGGTTTTGCGTACATCGATCAATTCTTCCTTTATTTCCTGCAACAATTCATTTTTTTGAACCAAATGCATGGTTACATTGGCAAGTTCTTTTGCTTTAATCATATTGTCGTGCATCAGTCTTTCATTTTCAAGCTGAACTTTATGCTCCCGCAGCAATCTACTATTTTCTGATTCCAGCTTCTTTTTTTCTTCATCCAATTTTTTATTAAAATACTTTCTTAAGGATAACAAACCCAATGCTAAAATAAGTACGTAAAAACTCATCGCCCAGGGAGACTGATACCATGGAGGCAATAATTTCAATTTCAGTTTTGTACTATTCAGGCTACCTACGCTTCTAATTTCGATCAGATGTTGACCCGGGTTCAGGTTACTAAATTCAAGCCAGGCATTATCTGTTATGGATATCCACCCTGAACTTCCGGGATTGATTCTGTATTGATACGTTTTACCATTTTCGAACCTATAGTCAAAAAAACGTATACCGAACCGCTTATCCTTATAATTGATTTTGTATTTGGTTTGTTCGTCCGCAGAGATACATGTTCCCGAATTCGAAAAATATAATTCCATTCTGATCGGGTTGGTCTCCGACGGTTGTACCCTATCAAAGATATTATTACATACTGCCAGCCCTTCATTTAAAGAAAAAACGAATTGATGTAGATCCAGACCAGTAATACAGTGGTAATCCTGATTTAAGCCCAAATTAAAGGAATTAACGGAAAGGCTATCGTGCATTACAATGACGCTGTCTTTATAGACCCTAAACCATATATGATCATCTATTGATCGAATAAAATAACCCGGTGCAAAACTATTTAAATACGGGTCTTCTACAAATTCTTTCTTGACCCCATCATAATAATAATGTTTACCACTGTCATTAATCAAAATTTTGCCCTGTAATGCATTTAGGTCCAGATTTGTTTCCCCTAACATATTATCAGGCAGAACCAGTTTTTCTTTGCTGATAATTTGTCGGTATTGTTCATCTGTTCGCAATTTTGTAATTCCAGTATTTGGACCTGTAACCCAAAAATCCCCATTGGTGGAAAGGATAATTTTTTTCACCGGTTCATTAAAGCCCAAAATTCTATGTGAAAATTGCCAACCGCCTGTCTGATATTTAAAAATACACAATCCGGTATAAACACCCTGAATGAGATTCTTTTGATTATTGCCAATTAAGAATTCGACATACCAACCGCCAGTGACATCTGAAATTTTAGTTGCCTTATCCTTTTTAATTAAAAATGTACCTTCATTATGTCCACAAAGTACAGAAGTTTCCAAATTTTTCAATTGCCAGACCTGCCCTTGTGTGCCCTTTACCAAACTAAAATTCTGATCTTTACCAGGAACATTTTTTTCTTTGAGGTCTAAATAATACACCCCCTGGTTTGTCCCCACGTATAGGATAGAATCATTTACCGCGCTGGTATACACAGAGCCTAAAATGCCGGAATAGTCATTATAAAACAATAAGTTTCCATTCATCCGGATTAGGGCTATACCTTTATCCAATCCCAACCAGATGTTATGATCTTTATCTTCGAAAACAGACAGAATCGTATTATTCTGGAGACCATTCGACGATTTTACATGAAATAATAATTCACCCGTTCTGTTAAATATTAAGACCCCATCTCTGATAGACCCCAGAATGATATAACCCTTAGTATTCACAATCATTTTATTGATCTGAATTTCGGCAAAATAACCTTCAGAAGTCTGATTCCATTTTTTTATCCCTTTATCATTAAAAGTAAATAATCCATGCGAATTGGTTGAAATAATCAACTGGTCCTTTGAGTCTCCGCCAAAATGACTGATTCCGGTAACTATTTTACCTTTGAAAAATGATGACCCATTTAGGAAGGTGGTACTATAATCTTCATTTACTTCATACAAACCAAAATCGAGCGCCTGTACGATTAATTTGTTTTGCACTTTATGCAAATACATAATACTTCCTGGTAATTTTATCCGATGAATTGATTTTCCGTCGTACACCATAAGTACGGAAAAGGACTGAAAATAGACCTTATTGCCGTAAGTGATAATATTCCAAATTTCTTCTTTATCAATTGCATTATTGCCAATCAGAGGTACTAATGATTCATACTCCATTTCGTTGCAACCATTTTGTATCCAATAGCCAAATTCGCCATAAGCACCAGAATAAATCCTATCGCCTACTGCACAAACAGATCTGATGATTTTATTTGTTTTTAACTTTTTCAGATTCCAGGTGTTTCCGTCAAAAGTTAACAAGCCATCCGAATTTGCAAAATACATACGTCGGTCTTTATCCTGCGTCACTGACCAGTTTTGTGTATGCGCCTTATATACTCCAACTTTATAATTTACAATGGCAGGCGTTAGCTGACCACGCAAGGCTGATGGCAGGATAATTAATAATAAGCACCAAAAAAATCTACTATTTGCCAAAATAAAATGACTGTTAAATCAAAGATAAATCATTTTTAAAAAAGAAGATAACTTTAATGATTCAAAGGCAAAATCAAAAGCAATTGCTTACCTTTATACTTTGAATCATCCGGACATGTATCGCTATTTCATTAAACCTCTTATGTTTTGCCTGGACCCCGAAAGGGCTCATCATATCACCCTGTCACTTCTGCATTTTGTTCTAAAAATACCAGGGGGGAAATGGCTTTTTCACCGGCTTTTCACCATAAAGCATGCACGTCTCCACAGAAAAGTATGGGGCCTTGATTTTCCCAATCCTGTAGGATTAGCAGCCGGTTTTGATAAAGATGGCAAGTATTATGAAGATATGACACATCTTGGTTTTGGTTTTATTGAAATAGGGACCGTAACGCCTCTTCCCCAATCCGGAAATGAAAAACCAAGACTATTCCGATTGCCTAAAAATCGAGCATTAATCAATCGAATGGGTTTTAACAACGATGGTGTAGATTCTATGGTTCTCCGATTAAAAAGTAAAAACAGTAATCATGTTATCATTGGAGGGAACATTGGAAAAAATAAAAATACCCCAAATGAAAATGCATCGAAGGATTATACGGTGTGTTTTAATGCCCTGTATCCATATGTCGACTATTTTGTAGTTAATGTGAGTTCTCCGAATACTCCAGGATTGCGCGAACTTCAGGAAAAAGAACCTTTAAGCCATCTACTGACAACATTAATGCATGAAAATATTTCAAGGCCTGCTGTTAAACCCATTTTACTTAAAATATCACCAGACCTAAGTCCTGAACAACTGGATGATGTCATTCAAATTGTTCAGGATACAGGCATTCATGGTATCATTGCCACCAATACCACCTTAGACCGAAGCGGGATTGTATTAAAAGATACTGAAATAGGCGCAGGAGGGTTAAGCGGACACCCGTTGCAAGATAAATCTACTGAAGTTATCCGCTATATTCATCAAAAGTCAGGTGGATTGATAAAAATTATCGGTGTAGGAGGAATTTCAAGTCCTAAAGACGCGCTGGAAAAAATAATGGCGGGTGCTTCCCTGGTACAGGTCTATTCCGGATTAGTATTTGAAGGTCCGGGATTAATAAAAAAAATTAACCAACACATATTAGAAAATACCAGTATATAAAATTAAATAAGTTGATGTTTCTGTTTAGGAAGAAATAAAAATTGGAAAATCAGGTATTATTATTTTTTTGAAAATAGGAATACGTTTCCTTCTGGATAGGTCTGTTAGCAGGTATTGATCGAAGCGGTTCTGTGACGCGCCACATTGCTGCACATTCTTCAGGTAGCTTTTGGTACAGGTTTGTACCTTCTGTTTTCCAATGTATCATATCATCGCTTACCTCTCTCACTATTTTAGCAGGATTGCCAACAATCAAACTTCTTTTTGGAAAGTATGAGCCTGCTTTTACAAAGGTAAGTGCCCCCACAATACATTCCTCTTCGATCACTGCTTCATCCATAATCACGCTGTTCATACCCACCATGGCATTTCGGCCTATTGAAGCACCATGAATAATTGCCCCGTGGCCAATATGGGCCATAGGGTGGAGAATTACTGATTTACCCGGAAACATGTGTAGTGTGCAATTTTCCTGAACGTTACAACCATCCATTACCACTATTTCTCCCCAATCGCCCCTTAATGCAGCACCCGGGCCGATATATACATTTTTCCCAATGATGACGTTGCCAGTAACGCTTGCCAATGGGTGGACAAAAGAAGATTCGTGTACGACCGGTATAAATCCGTTAAATTCATAAATCATGGGGAAGGAATTGCGTTTTTTAATTTTATAAGAACTAAGTATGCTGCGGGACAAATAATTGTATTCGCTGTATTTAATGCGGGTCTTTTAGTATATTCTTTTTCATCGGTATGGGGATACCTCCTGCAGGCTTCCGGTCGTACTTCATAAATAGAACATGAATTGTCCTGATTTAAAAACCGACAAGGCACTTCATTGAACATAAGTTCACCGTTATGGTCCTGTATAGTATATTTATTCACGAACATTTTTACGCTAAGTCCCAGGAATCTGGCCATTTTGATCACATCTGCATTCGATATCAGTGGGGGTGTGGTTTTGCAGCAATTTGCACAATTCAGGCAGTTTACATTACTAAACACTTCGTCATGCGCATTCTTTAATACCGGAAAAAATACGTCACCTTGCATATTACGAATACTTTTCAGGTATTGTTCGTTTTCACTTTTTTCCTTTTTTGCTCTTTCCAGCACTTCAGACAAATTAATTTCCATGTATTTACAATAGTAAATTTTTTAATAATAAGTGAAGTACACAATTAACCCGGAAGAAAAACTTTCATAATATCCCTTCATCCTTTCATATGCCATTGATTCAGGGTAAACTACCGGCTTCCATCGCAACATCCTCCGGTAAATTTTATTCAGCAAGTGGTCTCCCTTTTTAATTTTCCCCTAAAATCCTGAGCCATAAAGCTTCAAATGCTTCCCTAAAATTGGCATCACGAGGACGGGCACCCTGGTCTTTAAGTATATATTCACCGTTTGCATCCTGGATTAAATTAAATTTAAAAACAAACTGATCCGGGTCAGATTTTTTCATTTTAAAGGTACCGAACCTCAAATCATAATATTCCAGCGAATCATTTGGCTTTCTTTTTATCAGAAAATAATCGTCACTAAACCACCGTAGTTTTTTTAATGTAGCGTCGGTTTCCAATGCCGAAGTAAATTCATCAGACGATTTATCCAATTTTTTCAAAGAAAAATGTTTTTCCTGATCCAAAAAAGAATACATGCCGTAATAATATGCACTATCCGTTTCTGCAATGCCGCTCCAAAGCACGTTGTTTAAAATTGTTGGCGTGGTCATGTATCGGATACAGGAAATATTCTCCTGGCTTAATGAGTTTTCAAATATTGTATTAATTCTGGTTTTGTTAAAAATGGTCAGGGCCATATAAAGGCTACTGAATATGAGACCTCTGTTATTCCATAAGGTTCGTCTGTAATTGTCCTTAGAATAAACCATTGCAGTCAGCAGGCAAGCCAAAAAGGGAACGGTATATAATGGATCTGCCACAGAAATATTATTAAATGCGATACGCTGATCCGAAAATGGTAAAAGAAATTGTGTACCATATGTCGTAAAACAGTCCAGAATGGGGTGGGTAATCAGCGCTAAAAAAAACATCCATATCCAAGCGGTTAAACCAGCTTCGGGGGAGGAATAACTTTTTCTATTGTACCGCTTATATGTTACAAAGAGCATGATGCCAGTCATACCTATTCCCAGAAAAACTCTTGAAGCAGTAAGTGTCCCGGAAAACAGGACCAGGGCTCCAATTGCCGCTGATAGCAAGGTCCATCCAATTAAGCCAAACCATTTATGATATGGCAACTTATACATCTGATGCACCATGTAGCCTAGTAAAACAGCCATAATCATACTAAACGGAAAAGAATGTGTTGGGCCACGGTGGAATGATAGTGCATTGATCGGGGACATAAATACATTAGCGAGGACATCCAAATCCGGAATAGTACCTGCAATTGCCCCCCAAACCATTGCCCTGTTGCCCACTTTTTTGCCCAGAGCAGCTTCAGCTACTGACGCTCCCAAAATGATTTGTGTCAATGAATCCATAGAAAATTATACTAAGGAATTCTGAATATTCAATTTTGAAATGGCCCTGTTGGCCGCTGTCTGCTCTGCTGATTTTTTATTAAAATCTTCGGCAGTGGAAACCTCTATTCCATCAATTACAACCGCTACTTTAAAACAGTCTCTTTTATCAAGTTTAAATTTAGCTAAGGTTGTAAAATTTATCTCTTTACCATTTTTCTGACACCATTCCAGCAACTGAGACTTATGGTTATCGTCTCTGGTTTCAAGATCATTCATATCCAGGTATCTCATCAGGATATTTCTGATGACATAATTTTTAGTCTTTTCATATCCAAATTCGATGTAAATAGCGCCAACCAGCGCTTCCAGTGCATTGCCCAACATCGATGAACTCATTTTGCCCAGGCTGTATTCAGAAAGGATAACATCCAAGCCCATATGTTCGGCAATTTCATTAAGAGTATGCCTTTTGACGATTTTAGATCGCATTTTTGTCAAAAAACCTTCATCTTCCTTTGGATATTTTTTAAACAGGTATTCAGCGACGATGGTTGAAAGTATGGCGTCTCCCAGGTATTCCAGTCTTTCATTAGTAGGCTTACCGGGTGTTTCATTGGTCATTGATTTATGATAAAACGCAGTTTTAAATAAACTGAGTCGTGCAGGAGTAAAACCTAAAATTGGTTTTAACCTGACTGTCAGTTCTTTGTCGTCTGACAAATATAGATTATAAAAACGGCGAATTATATCCAATGTTATTCGATAAATCTTTTTACTATTACAGAAGCGTTGTGTCCTCCAAAACCGAAAGTATTACTTAATGCTATGTCTATTTTCTTCTCTTGCGCTTCATTAAAAGTAAAATTGAGTTTTGCATCAAATTCAGGGTCATCGGTAAAGTGGTTTATTGTAGGCGGGATAAAGCCCTCATTGATTGCTGCAACGCAAGCAATGGCCTCAATAGCCCCTGCCCCACCCAGCAAATGCCCTGTCATGGATTTTGTACTGCTGATATTCATATCATAGGCTGCATCTCCAAATACTGCCTGGATCGCTTTTGTTTCAGCGATATCACCCAAAGGTGTAGATGTGCCATGGACATTGACATACTGGATCTGGTCCGGATTTAAACCGGCATCTTTGATAGCCAGAGTCATTACATTTTTCGCACCAAGTCCTTCAGGATGCGGTGCTGTCATGTGGTACGCATCTGCTGTCATTCCCGCCCCCAGTATTTCTCCATAAATCACGGCACCCCGTTTTCGGGCATGTTCCAGTTCTTCCAGTACCAATGCACCCGCGCCTTCGCCTAAAACAAAACCATCTCTGTCTCTATCAAAAGGCCTGCTTGCTGTTTCGGGGCTGTCATTGCGCTCTGACATTGCTTTCATTGCAGAAAAGCCGCCAACACTGGCTTTCGTTATAGCCGCCTCGGAGCCACCTGTAATCATAATATCTGCCCTGCCCATCCGAATATAATCAAAAGATGAAATGATGGAATGCGTGGATGATGCACAGGCTGAGACTGTACCGTAATTGATCCCTCTAAAACCATATTTTATAGAAATATGTCCGGGTGCAATGTCACCGATTAATTTTGGTATTAAAAAAGGGCTATATCTGGGTTCTCCAGACCACAAAGCAGCTTCCGAAATATCATGTTCTATAGTTTCAAATCCTCCGATTCCGGTCCCCCAGATTACACCTGCCCTGTCCAGATCTATTTTTTCAAGATCCAAACCAGACATTTTAATGGCTTCATCGGATACTACCATCGCATACTGAGCAAATGGGTCCAGGCGTCTTGCGTCTTTTCTTGGAATAAACTGCTCCACATCAAAGTTTTTCAGTTCACATGCAAATCTTACTTTAAACAATGAAGCATCAAATCTTGAAATGGGGCCGGCACCACTACGTCCATTTTTCAAGCCAGATACATAATCTGAATATGTATTGCCAATGGGTGTTAACGCTCCTATTCCAGTAATAACAACTCGTCTCATATTTTAGGCTTAAAGATTAAGGCAAAATTCAATATTTTTATTCATATTATACCCATAAAACGCAATTAAGTTTTTATGCTTCCTGTTGAATTGATTTTTTTTCAAAAAAAAATCCACAAAAACCTTAGTTTTTGTGGATTTCTATTTTTCCTGAAATAACTTTTATGCTTTTGCAGCTTCTAAAAACTCGATAGCCTGACCAACAGTTTGTATTTTTTCAGCCTGATCATCAGGTATGGATACGTCAAATTCTTTTTCAAATTCCATGATCAATTCAACTGTATCCAGTGAGTCTGCTCCAAGATCATTTGTGAAGCTGGCTTCGTGAGTTACTTCTGATTCATCAACACCTAATTTGTCAATGATAATTTTTTTTACTTTTTCTGCGATTTGTGACATTTCAAATAATGTTTTCTAATTATGCCGCAAATTAAGTTAAAAATGGCATCATAAACAAATATTTAAATGAATATTTTAATATTAAACAATTCAATAATATATTACAATTAGCTAATATTCAATAATTTATAAATATAAAGCCATAAATTTAATCTATTCAGCCTTGTATATATGATGTCCTTTCAAATATTATTGTGTCAGATGAGGTTATCTGATGGCTTGAATTATTGTTGCGTGGCTACTTTTAAATTATAAAAATGAAGGTAATATTTAGAAAGTGCTTGACAAGTTCAATTTATTATCGTAATATTGCAATATGTTTAAAGAAAAATGCCATGGGTGCCAGTAAAAGTAACCATTTCACAGCAGCACAAAATGATTTGGCCAATATTGCCAAATCGCTGGGTCATCCTGCAAGAATCGCCATCATTGAGTTTCTTCTTCAATCCAGGGACTGCATTTGCAACGATATTGTTCAAATACTACCACTATCCCAGGCTACCATTTCGCAGCACCTGAAAGCGCTGAAAGAAGCAGGACTTATCCAGGGTAATGTAAGTGGTAAAGCCATCTGTTACTGCATCAATCAAAAAAATTTTGATAAATTATCAGTTTATCTTCAGCATATTATTCAAAGTTCGAGATGTTGTTAACGCTATTTATTAATCAAATAAAAAAGTATTGAGATCAGGAAAACTGGATTTAATTCCGATTATTACTTTAAATATATAGTCGGATTCAATCTATTTACAGATATAGATAATTATTAGAATCATCTTTAAATCATGCCACCAAAAGTGCTTCAATTAAACCAAACCATCATGAAAACAAATGAAGAAATAAAAGACATTGTAAAACAAAAATACAGTGAAATCGCCCAACAGGGTAAATCCCAAAACATATCTTCCTGTTGTGGGTCCGGACCCTGTTCCACAGAAGTATATCAAATCATGAGCGAAAATTATGAAGATATGCCCGGATACCATCTGGATGCAGACCTTGGGCTGGGTTGTGGCTTGCCCACCGAATTTTCAGATATTAAAGCAGGAGATACGGTTCTCGACCTTGGTAGCGGTGCAGGAAATGATGTTTTTATAGCCCGGAGTCTGACAGGAGCTTCCGGAAAGGTGATTGGAGTAGACTTTACTGAAGCTATGATATTAAAAGCCAGACAAAATGCCGAAACCCTTAAATATAACAATGTTGAATTCAGGCTTGGTGATATTGAAAACCTCCCTGTGTCGGACAATAGTGTGGATGTTATTGTCAGCAATTGTGTCCTCAATCTGGTGCCTGATAAAAAACAAGCCATCAGTGAGATATACCGTGTCCTTAAACCTGGTGGGCATTTCAGTATTTCCGATATTGTATTAACCGGCGTTTTGCCGGAAGCGCTGCAAAATGCTGCTGAAATGTATGCCGGATGTGTTTCAGGAGCCATTCAAAAAGATGAATATCTTGAAATCATCCGATCTTATGGATTTAAGAACATACGAATTCAGAAAGAAAAAGCGATTGTCATTCCGACTGCCATATTAATTAACTACCTAAGCGCAGAACAGGCAGAAAGTTATACACAAAATGCCAATAAGCTATTCAGTATCACGGTTTATGCTGAAAAGGATGGGCTTTGTTGTACAGGTCAGGGATGTTGTTAAACTAAAAGGGCTGTCCTGCGTCGAATTGGTTTTTTCACTTAAGTACATGCTGGAAGTTTAGAAGCCAAAACCTGACTCTATATTTGATCAAAATGACCAGCCGCGATCTGTAGGTCATGGTTCCCTTTATTTTAAACCCAAAATACGCATTAGAAATTTACTGCGATAAAATGTGACTTCATATTTTATCTCGTAACAAAGTCCAATGCGTAATTTGGGTTAAAGCTCGTTCATGTAGTTTAAATTGCATCCCGGGGTAAAAAAAACATGCCTGACCATTGTTTTATCCAACTTTATATCGGAACATGTTCAACAGGTAATTTGGGTACTATTTTTATTGGGGAAACGATATTTTACCCATGCATACACCGGGAATATTGGATTTAGATCCGAATTGTAATGGAGAGCCGGCCAGTGTTTCATTAGCAAGAACTGCAAACAGTACGGCTTCTTTTGCATCAGCGGGCAAGCCCAGGGCGTCACTTTCAAAAAGGCCTGCCTCCGGCAATAAATCGGAAAGGTTGCTCAGGAGCAAGGGGTTATGAACTCCGCCTCCGCTCATAAAAACTTCAAAGTTATTTGCAGGTGCGACACTTCGGATGGCTTTTACAATTGTTTCAGCTGTGAGCCTATTCAGAGTGGCCAATATATCCTGAATGGTTAAAAGCGGGTCGTTCACTTTTAAAATGCTTGATTCCAGGTAATCGAGATTAAATTCTTCGGGGCCTGTTGTTTTTGGAAACTCCAGCTTAAAAAAATAGTTATCCAAAAGAGCAGATAGCAACTTTTCATGAATCCGGCCTGTTAAAGCTAATGCAGCTCCTTCATCATAGGGTTTGTTACCGTGTTTTCTCATATAAGCATCCAAAAGCGTATTTCCAGGACCTGTATCCGTGACAAAAATCTTTTCTGTATTACCGGAAGCAGGCAAATATGTAAAGTTTGCTATACCCCCCAAATTGAGCATAATTCTGTCTATACCACTCTGCCCAAACATGAGGTAATCGCCGTAGACAGCCAGTGGAGCGCCTTCCCCGCCTGCAGCGAGATGTTTCTGGCGAAAATCGCTTATTGTAATGATACCGGTTGTTACCGCTATATGGTCACCGTCCCCGATTTGTAAAGTTGCGTTGGGAAATTCAGGATGTAAAAACCGATGTTTTGGGGCATGCATCACAGTTTGGCCATGACTTGCTATGGCATCAATATCTGTGATATTTAGCCCCTTTTGTTTAATAAAAGTATTCACCATTCCGCCATGCAATGTACCCAGCCATTCATTCAGCATGGTCAGATATGGGAAATTAATAACTGGAAGTGCAAATACTTCTCTGATTTTTTCCTTCACAGCAGCTGCATATTCCACTGTTTCAAACTCAAGCAGGGACACTTTGGTGTGCAGGCCTGATGCATCTATCCGGCAATAGGCTATATCCAGTCCATCCAGGGACGTACCGGACATGAGTCCGATGATATTCCGATGATCTCTGCCAGCCATCTGGTGCAGTAAAAAAATATGTTTATTCATAAAATGTTTTTACCATTCACAAATGTAAGGAGGTATATGGTCTTCTTTGCCATTTCATATAAATATCTGTAGTGATCAGCCTTGCTTTGGTTTCAAGGTGTTCTTAATTCTGATCATCGCCAAATGTTACCTTTACAAAATAACACTTTATAAGTAAGGACATCAATCTTAATGGATTATAAAACCTTTACCTGATTCGGGTGTTTCTCCCAAAAATATTAAAAATGATGACAGGGAAAAACTTTGTAGTGATCGGTGGAAGCAAGGGAATAGGACTTCAGATTGTGCTACAACTTATAACGCAGCATGCACATGTCACGGTAGTGGCGCGTCAAACTGATGAGCTGCCCGAAGATGATCTAATCCATTTTATTCAAAAGGATATATTACATGATGATCTTGCTGCTGACTTCCTTCCGGATGTCATTGACGGCTTGTGCTATTGTCCGGGAAGTATACAGCTCAAACCATTTAAATCATTAAGCGAAGCCCAATTCACTGAAGATTTTAATATTCATGTGCTTGGTGCCGTCAAATCAGTGAAAGCGGCCTTGTCCGGGTTAAAAAAATCCGAATATACTCCTGCAATTTTATTATTCAGTACAGTAGCCGTAGCACAAGGTATGCCTTTTCATGCCTCGGTGGCGGCATCCAAAGGGGCTGTGGAAGGTCTGACTTTGTCGCTGGCAGCTGAATTTGCACCAAATATCAGGTCTAACTGCATTGCTCCTTCGCTAACAGATACAGAACTTGCTGCCCGAATATTGTCCACTCCTGAAAAAAGAAGTGCTGCCGAAAACCGGCATCCGTTAAAACGAGTTGGTCAGGCTAAAGACATTGCCTCGATGGCTACGTTTTTACTTTCAGATGCTGCCAGCTGGATCACCGGTCAGGTCATTCATGTTGACGGTGGCTTATCAACTATCCGGGTTTGATGTCTTTTGGCATATTCCACCTGTTATATCTTTTATTATGGGTCAAAGTGAATGCGCTACCAGCGAAATAATGCCAGTTGATTTGTTTAAGTCCGGATTGTACCTCAAATATACGTGCTTAAAAAAATGACAAGTTGTTTTTGCTACGCTATATTTTGATGCTATAAAAGCGATTTCAGTCTATGTTATTTATAGTGGAATGCGCGTAATAAAAATCTCCTTTTACGTTTAGTTCCAAATGTGATTTTTAGGTCTCTAATTTTGAAGCTTTACTGCAAATAAGGATTAATTAAATTACCAAAAGAAAGGTGAAACAATAAGTTGTGCCCAAAAAATACAGTTTACAGCACGATGACTTTTGCGCAAAATGATTCATCACCATATTGCAGGGAGAGCAAATATATACCACCCGGTAAGGTGCCGGTCGGCAAAAAATCACAAGACGAACAATAATTCAACATTTTACCGTCAGCGGATTTGAGGCAGGCCCGGGTTGCCAAGTCAAACTGCACCACTTCTTCGGCCGGATTTGGGAAGACCACAGGTCTTGATTTTTCTACATTTATCGTATTTGTCAGAACCTGGCGGCATTGTTTTGAATTGGCTTCTGTTTTCATCAAAACGCCGTGATTTACCTGCCAATGTTCGTATTTTACGTTATTTAATGCCTCCCAAAGCGTCAAGTCAAAAGAATACTCGGTCCTGTTTGTTGCGCTGACTTTTTGGACAGTAACGGCATTATCAAATTCCGACAACCAATGCAGGGGGATTCCCGGTTCCACGATCTGAGGTTGCCAATTCGTTTCACAGTTCACTTCTACAAAATAGGCAAAATCTTCATAGTCCGGATAAGCGCCAAAGGCTTTTGCCATATTGTTTGAATCGATACCCAGGGCTGTGGATTCATTTAAGGCAATAGCCCGGGCTCTGATATTCTTATCTTTTGCAATGCGTGCTAAAAAAGCTATGAGGCGACCGGACCGACCTCTTTCATCGAAGTGGGTCTCAAATAAAACATCTTTAAATACCGGTGCGTCAAACAGTGCGTTATAGGCCAGGCTGTCCATATGCGGATGATAAGGATCGGCCAATGCCTCACCGCTAATGACGCTAACCCCGGATGGCGTATATATGACCGACCCTAAAATCATCATACCCGCACTGGTTCCACCTATTATTTTTGTTTTCTGTTTATACCCCTCTGATAAAAGTGATGCTACCGGGGTATTATGCCAAAAATCATAATACCTTGACTGATCGCCTCCTGCAATAAAAACAATCTCTGCTGTCCTTATTTTTTCAAGCACTTCCAGATCGAAAGAAGCATTTCTATTCAGGAATAAGAGGGTTTCCACCGAATTAACAGGAACACCCAATTCACTATAAAAATACTGATTATACCCTTCTCCGCCTGAAGCCCTCAAAACGACAATATCGCCGCCTTGGGCGTGTTGAAGCATCCACCGCATGGCTTCATCATTATCCGGGCCACCACCTGCAAGTACCAGGCATGGTGAGGTGGGTACCGAAACATCGGCATTATCTCCAATCAGGGTACTGGTGAAATCCTGACTCCAAATATTTACCTCCGGCCTGGTAACCAGAAATAAAACTAAATAAAACGGAAGGAATTTCATAAGGAAAGAAAGATACTGATAAGTGCCCGGAGCGGGACTTGAACCCGCACGTCCTAACGAACACATGCCCCTCAAACATGCCTGTCTACCAATTTCAGCACCCGGGCTTTGAAACCAGGTCACAAAAATACTTGCTTTTTTAAATTTTCCTAAAAAGATTCCATTTTATTTTTTGAAGATTTTCAGCAAGCTTAAAATTCCTTACCCGACACAGTATGTCAGTACAGGGCACTGACCTACCAGGCAAGCAAAACACATTTCCTCCCTTTTTTCTGAGAATTTACCACTAAATTTATAATTTTTACGGTAAATGTTTTATTTTCCACCTTCATTAGAACCACACTATGATTTACTCCTTCTTCAATACACTTGTTAAAGGTTACCTAAAATACCGCAGGAGCAGGATTCAGCGCATGTATGACGATCCCTACAGTTTGCAAGAGGAGATTGGAAGCAGTTTAATAGAAAAATTAAATCAAACCACTTACGGTAAAAACCTTGGTGGTGGTAAAATCAAAACGCCCGGTGAATTCCGCCATCAAATACCTGTAGTTTCCTATGAATCCCTTTTCCCTTACATTGAAAAAATGATGCAAGGGGAAACGGATATACTCTGGCCCGGAAAAGTGACTTGGTTTGCCAAATCATCCGGCACTACCAATGATAAAAGCAAATATATTCCCATATCTGATGATAATCTTTTTGAAAATCACGTAGCTGCATCCTGGGATGCTATGTCGATCTTATATGGAAACCGGCCGGATGCCCGAAATTTTGAAGGTAAAAACCTGATGATGGGCGGCTCGCTGAAACACATCACCGACACGCTTGTTACCGGCGATGTCTCGGCTATATTACTGAACAGGATGCCTATGGTAGGCAGGCCTTTTTATACGCCTGATTTTGAAACCGCCTTGCTGTCTGACTGGGAGGAAAAAATAGAAAAAATGGCCCGTCAGTGCAGTAAAGAGGATGTGGTCATGTTTGCCGGAGTACCTACGTGGACCATCGTGTTATTCAAAAGAATTCTTGAAATTACGGGTAAAGAACATATCAGGGAAGTGTGGCCAAATGTAAAAACTTATTTTCATGGCGGAGTCGGATTTGATCCCTATGTTGATCAATTCAACAAGTTTTTACCGGGGGATGACATGGAGTATTATGAAGTTTACAATGCATCTGAAGGTTATTTTGGTGTACAGGACAGGGTAAATCAAAAAGGAATGCTTTTGCTGCTGGATAATGCCATTTATTATGAATTTATTCCAATAGAGCAAATGCATTATGAGAATCCTGAAACACTAACGCTCAGGGAGGTAGAAGCCGGTAAGGATTATTGTATTGTGATTTCGACCACTTCCGGGTTGTGGCGATATAAGCCGGGTGATGTGGTTCGTTTTGTGACTGTTTCGCCTTTCAGAATCATGGTTACCGGACGAACAAAACACTATATCAATGTGTTTGGTGAAGAGGTGATGGTACATAATACAGATATGGCATTAAAAGAAACCTGTGCAGTGGCGGGTGTGGGTATCTGTGATTATACTGTAGCTCCCATGTATATGTCAGATCAGAACAAAGGAGGTCATGAGTGGCTCATCGAATTCGATAAAGAGCCGGCTGATCTGGCCACCTTTGAAAAAAAACTGGATCAACAGTTAAGGATGGTCAATTCAGATTATGATGCAAAACGGCATAAAGATATTGCCCTGCAGAATTTAAAAGTACACGTTGCGCCGAAAGATACATTCAGTGCCTGGTTAAAATCAAAAGGTAAGCTTGGGGGCCAATCCAAAATTCCCCGATTATCGAATGAAAGAAAATACATGGATGAATTACTGCATTTTATTAAAAGTCAAAATGAAATGTCATGAATGATAGCTTTGCTCTGATATATAACGACCTCAATATTGAAAATAAGTCGGAGCTCAATGAAGCTGAACTGTTAGAAATGATTACAGATCGGGTATCATGGCTTCTTGAAAATGATAAAGATCTATTGCTCAGTTATTTGTACCGGCTCGACATTGAAGAAGAAAAAATAAATCAGACGCTTGTTCCTTTTGGCGATGATCCTCCGGCCGTAGCGCTGGCTAAACTCATCCTTGATCGCCAGAAACAAAGGATGGCCTCCAAGCTTAAATACAAAGTCCAACCCATTGATGGTTGGGAATTTTAGATCGGTCTATGAAAATTTACACCTCTGAAGGCATCATTTTCAGAACAATAAAATATTCGGAAACCAGTATTATCTGCGACATTTATACGCGGGAAAAAGGGTTACGGTCCTTTATCGCATCCGGTGTAAGAAGTGCCAAATCGGGCTCGAAAGCGGCAATTTACAGGCCATTAAACATCGTTGAACTTATTTCCTTTGACAAGGACAGTGACCTCCTGAGCAGGATAAAGGAAATTTGTTTACATCATCATTACCAGCATGTTACTATTGATGTTATCCTGTCCTCCATTGCTATATTTATACTGGAAGTGAGCAGAAATTCCATCCGAGAAAAAGAAGCCAATACGGCATTATACGATTTCCTGAAGGACTGGTTGTTGTTTCTTGATGATAAAAGCAACTATCACGCCTGTCTTCCACTCAAATTTATGGCAGAGCTTTCAAATTACCTTGGTTTTGGGCCTATGGACAATTATAGTCAGGAATATCAACGATTTGATATGCTGGAAGGCATGTTCTGTTCCTATGATTCCAGTAGTGAGTATATCATGGATGCCGATGAAAGCAAAGTGCTTTTTGAACTGATGAATACGGGCAGAGAACAATTAAATTTGCTGGAGGTACCCAAAAAAACGAGGGTGGTCCTGACCGAAGATATGATCCGTTATTACAAGGTACATATAGCGGGGTTTCGGGATTTGCAATCGCTGGAAGTCCTTAAAAGTGTCCTTTAAGACAGACTTTACATCAGCCAGGTATACCTTAAATCTGTCAAACCTAAAAAACCAGTAACAGCTAAAACTAAAAATAAACATTCGAATTTTACCTCGATACAATGTAGTTTTATGCCGGATTATACTCAAGTACTTCCAGTTTGAACTCATGGGAATATGCACCAAAAGCCCGGGTCTAATACAACTTCGCACTTAATTTGTGTATTACTGCTGAGCGATAAACGCAGAGGTAAAATTAATTAAAACAGAATAGCTCTGCCTAATTCAGGTTACACCATTTTTAACAGGTACACATTTTCCATTTCCCGCATGCGTAGCTGGTCTTCCTCCGTTTTGTCTTTATATCCCAATAAGTGAAGTAAGCCGTGCACCATCACCCTTTGCAATTCATTTTCAAAAGAAACCTGAAAGTCGGCGGCATTTTCTCTGACTCTATCCAGGCTGATGTACAAATCGCTGACTATGTCATTGTCTTCAGTGTAGGGAAAAGTAATGATATCGGTGTAGTAGTCGTGTCCTAAATACTTAATATTGATATCCAATAAAAAATCATCGGAACAAAAAATATAGGTCAGGGTATCGATCGTTTTATTTTCGGCAGAGGCGACAGACTCCAGCCAGGCTCTGTACACCTGTTCTTTACCCGGGAATGGGTGTTTAATCTGCTCGGTGGTATGAAAGGTAATATTAGCCAAGTGGTGTAATAATTCAGGCCATCTCGCTTTTAAGTTTAAAATACATTTCTACGGTTCTTCCGTTATTTTCAAAAGAAATGTTATCGGAAAGGGCTTTCATAATGAAGACCCCTCTACCGCCGCAGCATTCTATATTTTCGGCACACGTGGGGTCAGGAACGCGGTTTGGGTTAAAGCCGCCGCCTTCATCCGTCACACAAAATGCGAGACCACTGTCCTTTTCTCTTACATTGATATGAACCAACTTGGATTCATCACTTTTATTGCCGTGGATGATGGCGTTATTGACCGCTTCTGTAAGACTGATTAAAATATCTGCGTATTTGTCTGTGTTTAATTCAAAATCAAAATCCAGCCTTTTGAGATAAGATTCTACTTCCAGTATATTGTTGGGATTGGATGATATTGTTAACATGTGATATTTCATTTTATTTACAGCCATTTAAATGTGAACCAAATATTATGCCGACCTTTAAGTTTCAAAATCAATATTAGATATTTAATCAATATTTCCTACTTTACTGTTTTCAGCGACCTGTAATAATCATCCACCAAAGATTTGTAATAGGGTCTCAGTGAAGGAGAAACAGATTTATACATATCTATCTCTGCCTGTCTCTTTTTCAGGTACTCCTGTAATGCCGGCGGAATCTCCCTTCGTTTTTCCTGTGCTGTTTCCGATTTTCTTTTATTATCCAGTTCTCTTTGTCTCTCTGCTTTTTCCGCTTCCAGCAACCTGGTTTCGATATCTTTCATTCTTCTGAGGGTTTCGCTGTTGAGTCTTTTATTGACCAACTCCGTTTCCATCCTGTCCATGTTGTTTATGATTTCCTCCAATTCGGGTGAGCCCTGTCCCTGTTCCTTTTTATCTTTCTGCAACTGCTCCAGAGCTTTACGCATGGCTGCCTGACGCGCTGCTGCCTCGGCAAAGTCTTTTGCTGATAAACCTTCTTTTCCCTCTTTGCCTTCTTTGCCCGGTTTCTTTTCCTTTCCCTGCTTGTCCATTTTTTCTTTCATCTCTTTCAACTTATCGGAAAGCCCCTGTTGCCCTTCGGTGATTTTATCCAGCGGCACTTTGCCGTTTTTGCCATTTCCTTTGCCTCCCGGCTTATTGCACGAGCCACTGCCCGGAGCACCGGACGCCTTTTGCTGCGCCTTATCTAAAGATTCATTCATCATCAGTGCCAGGTCATTGATATTTTTCATTGTCCTGCGCTGGTTTTCCTGTCCCTGAGGTACCTGACGTTCTTCGAGTTCTTTTAAAGTTTCCTTCATATTGAACTTAATTTCTGCCACTTTATCCATCACGTAGGACTCGATGTCTGCATTTCTATTGCTTAGTGCTACGAGGGTGTCTTCAATTACTTTAAAGTCCCCTTCCAGTTTAAATTGTTTTCTGATCGCGGCCGGGTACGCCGGTGTATTGACCAAGTATGGGGTCACTTCTTTATAGAGTGCTTCCTGTTCGAAAGATACTGTCACTAAATTTTCAAGCAGTTGCCTGATGGTTTTTACATCTTCTCCAGCCTGATCTGATGCACCGCCTTCCATCGAAGATTCCATATCCTTCGCTTGCTGCTTCATTTTTTTAGCTGCCTTTTTCTGGGATTTGGATGCGCCTGCGTTGTCCTTTTTATCGAGCTGCTCTTTTCCTTTCTCCATATCGTCTTTGGCATCTTCCATCTTCTCTTCATTTTTTTCGCCCATATCTTTTGGCGGCGTCAATGCCTTGTTCTTTTTCTCGAGTTCTTCCTGCTTTTTGATCAGCTCTTCCATTTTTTTATTGAGCTCTTCCTGTTGTTTTTTCAATTCTTCCGGTGTGGCTTCTTTTTTCTCTGTTTTTTCCGCCAGTTTTTCCTGATCGTCGGCCAATTTATCCAACTCTTTGATCTGGTCTTTCACCTCTTTTTCCATTTCCAATTGCTTAAACAGTTCAAGCATGCGATTGAGCTCCTTTTCTTTGGTTTCGCTGTTCATCTCGAATTGTTCGAGCATTTGCACGGCATCTTCCTTCTCCAGTTCCTGGAGTAGCTCTTTAATTTTGTCCATCAACTCTTTGGTTTCCGGATCCACTGCTTTTTCGAACAGCTCTTTCAGTTGTTCCTGTTTTTGCTGCATTTCCTCGGGCTGCGTCTTAAACTCCTCCTGATTCTTTATGTTTTCATCCAATTTTTCTTTGGCCTTTTCAATCTGCTCCTGGAGTTTTTTCTGTTCTTCCAGAATTTTTTCCATTTCCTTTTTATCCTGCCAGTTCAATTGTTTGTCCTGCAGCAGTTTTTCCTTCAGTTTTTTCATATTATCCTGAAGTTTATTCATGTCTCTGAGGGCGTCTTTCAGGTTATCTTTAATGGCGTCCTCGTTCAGTTCTTCCTTCAGTTTTATTTCTTCCAGGGTTGGTTTTTCGTACGTCATGATGGTGGTTCTGGCCGATTTACTTCCATTCACCCCATCGTTGTCCAAAACTTCAAAATAGAAAGAAATTTTATCTCCCGGATTCAGGTTTATCTTTTTTAAATCAAAGACGTGATCAAACTGTATTTCCCTGCCCTCCTGTTTTACCAATTTTTGAGTCTGCACGCCCGATTGCGCCCCACCCTCTTTGGTAATGTTATAATTAAACGACAGCGAATTCAATCCATAATCATCGGATGCGTTGCCGATAAAGTAAACCAATGTATGATCCAGGCTGTCCACAATTTTTTCTGCATTGATAGAAGGGTACTGGTCTTTGATGACAGAAATACTGTATACCAGGCTATCGGCCTGAGGTACATATTTATTGGACAGAAAAAGCTTGTACATTTCATCCAGTCTGGCCTTACGGCTGTGTCTGAATCGGGTGTCGTCTTTTTTTTCTGCAGCAATACCCTTATTGTCTGCCCCAAAATAGAGCATGATATTATCTGTTTGCAGGGCATCAAAAAGCCAGGTCATTTTTGTACCTTCCGGTACTACCAGGTCGCCGGTATTGAGAAATATCTCATTTTTACGATTGACGTAAGAGGGATAGGCCAGTTCCACAGAAAAATCAGTCAGATTTGGTTTCTCCAGTACTTCCAGGGTGTAGGGTACGGAACTGACTTTGCCGGACTGAAGCAGAAATTCCACATCCTTCTGGACATTTCTGAAAGTATAGGTAAATGTCGTATTGTCTTCCTTCAACATTTTGTATTGAAAATCGTCGATGATCACCGATACTTCATTGGGAAGAACGGCCCCTTCCACATTCACTTTGAGGGTATAATCGGAATATTGCACGACACGCAAATCGGTTTCGTTCAACAGGAAAGAAAAAGGCGCCGCTTTGGCAAATTTTTTATCGTTGTTAATGATCCGGTTTGTACTTTCTCTGATCATGCTTGGAGCGGCCAGTAAGATAAAAATCAGTAAAAAAAACGGTGGCAGTGCATATTTGAGGTACTGGCGGTTTTTATTGAGGTCGATGGCTGCTTTAAACGGAACCAGCCTGATGGCATTTGTTTTTTGTTCAATACCGGCGGTAATGAGTTCAATGTTGGTTTCGTGAGCTTCCTGTTTTTTAAGCTGGAGGATGTTGAGCAATTTATCTTTTACATCGCCGAAGTGATCGCCGATGATGAGGGCTGCATCTTCGTGGGAAATGGTTTGTCCCAATTTAAAATATCTGATCAGCGGATTGATGACCCAATAAGACAAACCCAGGAGTACGGTGGCTAAAAAGGAATAAAAAAATAATTTCCTGACACCGGTGCTGAAATAAAAATAATACTCCAGGACATTAAACAATATAAACAAAGCCAAAACAATGGCTATGCTGTATAATGTACCTTTAATGAGCTTATTGATGTAGTATTTCCTTATAAACTGATCCAGTTTATTGATCAACTGGCTATAATTCGTGCTGTGTACGCCCATATTTATTTTTGAATCCTGCTGCTCTGATTAATAAAATTTCAAAAGTACCCTAAGGTCAAAATTCCAACAAAACATAACAACAAGAAAGCTATAATCGTTCAAATCAGGATACTATGAAATTGACAAATTATTAAAAAGTATGTAAGTTATGGTATTTATTACAATAAGTCAATAGGCGAGGTCATTTTATGCCCTGATATTTTTCTATCAAAACCGGATCGGTTTCGCCGGCCACGACTGCGCTGATCAGGGATGCCACTTTATTCAGCAAGGTTTCATTGGCTTCTTCCCGGAATGCGTTGTTCCTTTCGGCAACATCCTCTGCTATTTTGAGCAGGGTGCTCATAGCCAGGTATTTCCGGTAGACATTGCCGTTTTTTGTGCCTGCCACTCCGGCCAAAAAAGTTGCTGAACGGTCCAACGCCGCGCTGCTTTTTCCTTTCAAATATTCCTGATACCGGGAATAAAACTCAAACATATAAGCGGGGCCGACTTTCCTGGCCTTTGATTCCAGGTACGTCAGGTTTTCTTCATTTTCATCTGACATGATTCCGGCCAGGGTGCCTGCGAGATAGTCGGACTCTTCATTTTTAAATCTGTTGATCAGTTCGTTTGCTTTTTCCGGCTCTAATGACCCTAATACTTCGAGGGCAATCTGAATGACCGGGTATGCCTTATCGCTATCCAGAATAAAGCGACAGATGGAGGCCGGTTCATACGATTCCTGACCTAGTAATTTCAATAGGGCATCTCGCCTTACTTCCGAATGCGGATCGGTGATTGCCAGGGTTTGCAACTGATCCATGTAGCCGGAAACCAGGCTATCGGCTATGGCATTGATTGCCATTGTCCGGAATACATAAAACTTTTCTTTTAAAGCGATATCGATCAAATCGGCGTTGCCATCGTTGGTGCTGGTAAACGCCACCATTTTATCCATAAAATTGGGAGACAATCTGAATTGTGCTTTGTATTCTTCTTTAGTTTTATTTTCATTGATCAAAGCCAGCAATACATTTTTGCCATCAAACACATAGGTTGCCGGTTTCATTTTAAGGTCTTCAATCAGGACACGCTGCTTTTTTTCCCCGATCATCACCGGATGGTATTGTACTGATCCGTCCGGGAAATACAAGGCAATATCTACCGGAAATTTAAATGGCGAATGAAATCCTGCCGGCGTTTTACTTTGATCCACTTCAACCAGCAATACCTTATTTTCGTCATTATAGGTATAGGTAATATCGAGGTGGGGATGGCCGGTACCGAGATACCACTGGTCAAAAAACCAGTGCAGGTCTTCTCCGGAGGTATCTTCAAAAGCCATACGCAGTTCATCCACTTCGACTGCGGTGTTTTCATTTTCTTTAAGATAGGTATTCAGTGCAGTAAAAAAGATGTCGTCACCCAGGTAATTTCGCAGCATATGCAAGACCAGACCGCCTTTGTTGTAGCTGTGGGCATCAAACATCTGCTCTTTATCCTCATAATAATAATGGACCAGCGGGTGGGCCTCACCGCCGAAGACCTGGCTGTAGTAGCCGTTCATTTCATTCATGCGGTGGAATTCAGCCCGATCGCGGCCGTACTTGTACTCAAACCAAAGGTATTCGGCATAGTTGGCAAAACCTTCATTCAGGGTGAGGTTGGACCAGTTTTCGCAGGTCACCAGATCGCCAAACCAGTGGTGCATCATTTCGTGCGCTACGATATAGTCATTGTCGTTGTCCAAAAGTTCTCTATCTGTCTTTTGAACAAACTCACCAAAAACCACAGCTCCTGTATTTTCCATCGCGCCTGAAACAAAATCTCTGACTACAATCTGGCTGTATTTTTCCCAGGGGTAGGGAAAATTTAAGGTGCGCGAAAAAAAGTCCAGCATTTCGGGCGTGTGGTTAAATATTTTTTTGGCGTGGCGAGCAAATGGTTTTTCTACCATATACTGCAGCGGCAGTCCATTCCATGTTTCTGTTTCTTCGTGAAATTCGCCTACAGCAATCATGGCGAGATAGGGCGCGTGTGCTTTGTCCTGTTTCCAGTGGTCAGTACGGGTACCGTCCGCGTTTTTTATGGATTTAATTTTCCGTCCGTTGGACAGCGTCTGGTATTTGTCTTCCACTGTCAACAGGATTTCCTGGGTAAACCTTTCGTTGGGTTTATCAAATGTCGGAAACCACCTGCTGTTGTTTTCGGTCTCGCCCTGGGACCAAATCTGTGCGGGGACTTCGGGGTCCAAATCCAGCGGATCGATAAAAAACAAGCCTTTGTCCGAAGTGATGGCCTCGCTTGCGGAGACCACATTTTCATTTGGTTTGGCCGTATAGCTGATCGTTACACTGGCATTTTCTCCTTTTTTATATTCGCGGTCGAGGTTAATTGTCAGTTCTCTGCCGGTATAAGTGAACTGCAATTGCTGCCCTGATGCCAGTGCTACCTGGTGGATATCAAAACCGATGGCATCGAGGGTCATCTTATTTATCGGGCGGAAATACGGGCTTACAATAATATTCGCTTTTCCCAGCACGTGTTGCTGCTGCCAGTCAAATTTCAGGTCAAGGATGGTATGCAAAATATCGTAGGTGCGTGTTGCTGACGGTTGGTACTCTTTAGGCAAGGAATCCTGCGCGCCTGCTACATCGGAAATCACCAGGGTGTCGAGTATTTCCTCGCGCATCAAATCGTTGTCCCCTGTATAGATCTCCTCCTTTTTTGTAGCGCAAGCCATAAAAAGTAGTCCAAATAAAAAACCTAAAAACGGATATTTTCGTGCCCCTGCTGTCATTATCATTGCGTTGTTGTAAAAAGTGCGCAAAAGTAGTAAAAAGCCGTGTATTCGTGTATGACCAGCATTGAATAAAACCAAAATTGTTAAAAAAACAGACGCCTATACAGCGGTTTTATGAAATTTAGTGGGATTGCGGCCGGTAAATTAAAATCCGGGATTGGACCCTGGCTTCTGCGGAATAATCAAAGCGGTATATCCGACAGGTGTACCGTTGGTTTGTTTCGGGAATGTGCGATACAAAATCCCAAAGCCGGCTTTGCCTTTGCGCACTAAAAACCAAAGTGCACCGGAGTAAAAATAAATACTTCCATCCGGGTTTTAACTCTAAGTATGTTTAATACCTGATTTGGATTAAAGTGCCGTAAGCGACTTCGTCGACAAATTGTTGTTGCGCCGCCTTTTGGGGACGTTGGACCGGGGTGTGGCGTTGCCTATAAGCTTTTGTTTTGTTGTTTGGGCGGCTTTTATCTTTATTCCCACGGGTTTGGTTCTGTGGAAGGTTAAACGCCTTTTGGTTTCCTGTACTTCTTCATACTCCAAGGTGTTGTCGACCACATCCAGGACAGACATAAAAAGCAGGCGGGCGGGCTCATATACGTCGCTTTCGCGCCATACCTGCACTATGATCATAGTCCATGGTGTGGGTGCTGCATTGGACATGGGCAGGGTGTGGGTGGTGAACTGCTCCTTGTCGGACCGGCTGCAGGAAATGGATAAGGCTGGTTCGTAATGGGCTATCTGGGCGTCGAAATCGAGGTGGAGGTAGCCGATGGAGACGGTCTTTTTATCGCCGCTTTTGGCTTTTTCCCAGAGGATGTTGCGGTTTAGTTTGAAGGCATTCGGGGCGGCAGCATGCTGAATGAGGGTTTCTTTATAGTGTTTTGTTTTTTTGGAAAATATATTTAGTCTTCGGAATGCCATTTGGGATTCCGGGTTTTTGAGTCCGTTGTTGAGCTGTTTGAGGCCTTTGGGTTGGGTGTCGTCCGCGCGCAGGGTGGAGAGCATGGCGGACATGACTTCGGGTGGATATTTGTGATTAGTAAAACCTTTGGTGAGGGGCATCAAGGCCTGGCGGAACAGCTGGCCGGCGCGGGATGCCACTGCAAATTCGGATTGGTTTTTACGGGTTTCTTCGTACTGGGGTGCAGTGCGCATTTTGTGGAGGTCGACTGCTCCTATTGAGCGTATCACCCATTTACCTTTTAATTTGTAACTGACTTTACCACCCAGTTTTCCGTGAAATTTTATAATGCTTTTATTCTTGGCCATGATTTTATAGTTTTTTAATATTCGAATAACGAAGGGGGGGATAAAATGCGTGTGTTTTTAGGGAATTTTAACATTTTAAAAATGGATAATATTGGTTTATCTGATGAAATTGTTTGTTAAATGGGTGTAAATGGGATGTAAATTGTTGTGAAATGAAATTTATGGGATATAAACGTTGTTCTTTGATGAGTTCGAAATCATTTTGTCACGATTTTTGCAATTTTGGGCAAAAATCCCGCCAAAATGGAGTTCAAATTGTCTAAAAACCCAGGGTTGAAACCCTGGGCTATAAATATTATACCCCTTCAGGGTATTTATTTCCATACCTAAGAAATTGTTTGCTGTATTTATATCAAATTCCAGTACATTGAATATTACAAATAAATAAGCTACATCGGACTGGTGCATTTAAGTTGGAATATTCGTAAATTGGAGTGGGATTATTCATAAGGTGTCCATTTGGTATCTATGGCTTATCTATGACTTATCCATAAGGATGGGTCGGCACAACGTCGGGACAACCTCGGGACAACCCCCTGCTTGCCTTGGCTTTGATGGGGAGAAAAAAGGTCGTTTAAGGGGCGGTTTGGGGAGCTGGGGGGTGTGGGTTTCCTCTTTGAATTATTAAGGGTTGGTCATTTTTTTAAAAACCGGAACAAGTTTAAATCGGTCAATTTTAATCCAACAATTCCCGAATCGATTGATTATTGTATTTTTTTGCACACTCCAGACACATTGTATTTACCACTTCTGAAAAATGTATATCTACTAAGCCGTCCGGTTCTTCTTCTGTTTGAGAAAGTGATTCAATATTAAACACCAGGACACCGTATTTCTGACCGGGTAATATTGTCTTTCTGCATAAGTCACAAAATTGGGTTAATCCAATCATACAAATACCAGTTTATCTGAAGATAGTTGCGATTCTCCATCATACCGGTAGCTTACCAGATAACCTTGTTTTGCTACACTATAGTCTAAACAACAAATATTTTCTCTTTGTAATGACGGTAATCCATTCAACCAATAGTGACCATAAAAAACAGGTTTTTCTAATTCGTGATAGTATCCTGAATTTTTTAGCAGTGTCAAATCTACAGCACGCTCCGGCAATTGTTCCAAAGGTAGCACACTCATTTGTTTGTATGTAGCATTAGCAGGGTCTTCCCACCATTTGATTCTTATTTCTGAACGTTGCGTACCGTCTTTATCAAAAAAGGACAGCCCCTCCGGCATTTTTATCTCCTTGCCTTTCAGCGTTTCATCTACTATTTGATACAAAAAATTCTGTTTATCTGCCGATGCATAGATAATCTCCTCCGTAAACATGTCCTGATTTAAAATGGACCGCAAGTTTCTGATATTTTCATTATCCCAACAAGCATGTACGGCTCTGAAATGTTCTGTTTCAAGGTATAATGGAAGCGTCATAAACCAGTCTATGTAACTATTATACTCTTCTTGTTTATTTTGAAACTGTTTGAGTGTTTCCAAATGCTGTACTACATTTTTGATGTTATGCTTACGAAGATGGCCCCCGTTTTTAGCATGTAAGTGAAAACAAATCGCGTTGTATTCATGATTACCCATCAGTGCAATTGCTGCGCCTGCATCCACCATGCTTCTGACTAAGTGTAGTGTTTCTTTTATTTTGGGGCCACGATCAATGTAATCACCTACAAATACCACCTTCCGTTCCGGATGTCTATATGCACCTGATTTAAGGCTGTAGCCCAGTTTAATAAGTAGTTCTTCAAGTTTATCAGCGTGGCCGTGTATATCTCCAATAAAGTCGGTCATAGTATTTTGAAATTAGAAATAAAAATATAGTTACTGTTCCATATTTACCTGCGCCGGAGATATAATCACCTGTGCAGTTCATCATTTTAAATATTAACATCGCTTATCACCCATATGTTCTGACCTTAATATTGATCTTAAACCATCAAAAATAAATTGCTCAGGTTTTTATGCAATATCAATCATGTTGGTTTTAATTTAGGGTAAATGACTCCAAAGTTTAGGCAGGTGACTGGTTTATCTCCTTGGAGGACGAAGGTGCCTGCTTCTTTATTTCACTCTTTTACCTTCTTAACAATGTAGGAAGACACGCAGTCGATGGATATTTGTGTTGGTGCAGGCATTACATGTGGTAACAAAAATGGAGGCACAAAAAATATAAATCTGATCTTTTTACAAAATTGATCTCGACTGATTAAATTTAGTTTACTCACCTCTGTTTGGTTAATTTTTTCATTAGTTTGAACACTAATTAATTTTTCTCTTATGTATCCGGCATTGGGCACAGGCATTTTATCAAAGATAATATTATTCCATATCAAATCGCATTCTCCTTATTCCAAAAAAATTAATTTTTATCTTTACACTCAAATGATTTTACTATGGCATTAAACTGGAATGAACTTAAAGAAAGATCTGTTCGATTTTCCAAAGAATGGGAAAATACAACTAGTGAGGATGCTGAAGCCAAATCTTTTCTGGATGCTTTTTTTGAGGTATTCGGTATACCAAGAAAAAAAACTTTTCACATCTGAAGTTCAGGTGATGGAGTTTCTTTTTGGTTTGAATGAGAAGTATACAGCGGATTTATTTACGGTGGGGGGAAGAAAGGGAAGAGGAAGTAATGAGTATGGATAGAATTATTAAATAACTATTAAAATAAATATAGATGCCAGTAAAAGTATACTATCCAACCAACTATATAAAAACCCTGGGAACCGGAACCAATAAACCCATATTGGTACACGCGGTGGACAAAGATGGAAATAGGGATGAGATGGTAGTCAAACTTTTGGAGAGTGAAAGAATGGATAAACATGCCAATCTTAGAGAACTAGTAGCGACACTTATAGCCCAAAAATTGGATATAAATATTCCTGCAGCAGCTATAATTAGTATAAACAATGATTTTGTTCAAACTTTGTACGGGCAAAATGTACATGAGCGGGTACAAAAAAGTATGGGCATAAATTTTGGCTCCACATATTTGGAAGACCTGCAACAAATTAGCGTTTATGATGATTTAAAAAAGACACAAACTAAAGATGCTTTAAAAATATTTTACTTTGATATGATGATCCAAAATGCTGACAGAACCATTATTGGGGGTAAGCCAAATTTATTCTATAAAAACGATGCATTGTGGATATTAGATCATGAACTTGCTTTCACTTTTCTTTTTCCAATAATAGGAAGAGCATCCACTGAAGCATGGATAATCAATGAATCAGATAAAAATATGGTAGAAAACCACATTTTATATTCAAAACTTAAAAACAAAATTAGGGATTTTAGTAGTTTAGAAGATATTTTAGTTCCTTTGACTTCTGAATTTTGGCGAGAAACAGAATCAGATATTCCAGTTGAATGGATGAGCAAAGATTATTATAAAATTAAAGATCATATAAATGCAATTAATGATAACAGCCCTGCGTTTTTAAAACAAATCATCACCTTACTTTCATAATATATTTACCATGAAACAATACTCTTATCAAATACTAAGATATATTCCAGATCAGGTAACAGGCGAGTTTGTGAATGTTGGAATGGTGTTATTTTGCCCTGAAACAAAATACCTACATGCTCAGATGCTTGAGAAAAGCGGAAGAATAAAAGCGGTATTTCCGACCGTAAACAACAGGATGTTGATGGGGAGGCTTACTGCTTTTACCAAAGCAATAAAAAACATTTCATCGGACCAAAAAAGTTTAAATCTTATAAAAAATATTGAAGAAGTGACCAAATCTATTCTTGCCCCCGATGATAGTGCACTGCAATTTAGTATGGTCGAAACAGGAATTGATATTAATATTAAAAATGCTTTTGATTACTTATATAATCGATTAATCACAAAATACGAAACACCAGAACCTACCAAATATTTAACAGATAGTGATGTATGGAGAAATGAATACAAAACCTATTTCAAAGAATTTGAAGACAGGAAACTTCTTGTTCCGCACAAAGTTAAAACTAAAGGAAACGTTGAAATAAACTTTGACTACGCAATTAAGAATGGGAAATGGAATTATCTCGAACCTGTGACTTTTGACCTGAGCAACAAATCAAATATCACTGATAAAGTATTCAGATGGATGGGTAAACTGGAAGAATTAGGACAAAGTGATGAAAGTTTTAATTTATATTTATTATCTAAGATGCCCGAAGATAATGATTTGGCTTCTTTTATATATGAAAGATTGGGCAATAGATCAGATGAAAGGCATAAGATTAAAATCATAAATCCGAAAGATGCGAATATCCTTGCCAAGCAATTGATGGAAGACGTAAATCATTGATTTGCAAGGTATACTTAATATGAGTGATTTCAAGCTAATTTTAATTAGGATCAAAACAATCTTAATACATTCCAAACCTTTTTATAGCTACCAACACAACTATTTTTGGTTATTTGTCATTTATGTAAAATATTGACCTACTTTTGCAGGATGAAGTTTTTTTCATTTTTACTATCAATTTATATTTTTGCTCTGGCGATCATGCCCTGCAATGATATTCAGTTGGTATTGAATGAATCAGAACATTCCGTTACTTATCACGATGACCATGAATCGCATGGCCAAAGCCAAAATAAAGATAGCCATTGCAGTCCATTTTGTACCTGTACCTGTTGTCATACTCCTATGAATTTTCAATTTGGTCAAAAAGATGTTGTCACTTCCATACCACATACTCCGGTTAGTACAGATGATAATACCTTTTTATACTACGACAGCCCTTCTTCCACATATCTGAATACCATCTGGCAGCCGCCTAAGTTAAATGCTTAATGATTGGTGCCGGTAGTTTTTTTTTATTGGTGTTTTCAATTTAATTGAAACTCCCATTTTCTTAAAAAAATGCTATTGCCCACCACGTGTCCGAAATTAAAATAATTACGGACTTAGCGTATATTTAAAATTCCATCTTTTGTATTCAAACAGGAAATTTTAACTATTCCAAATCAATATTCATTCAGCTATAATCTTTCACAGATGCTAGATAAAATCATATATTTTTCTATAAAAAACAAATTTGTCATAGGGCTGTTTACTGCTGCCATGGTACTTTTTGGTATCTACAGCTTGTCACGACTACCTATAGATGCATTGCCTGACATTACAAATAATCAGGTTCAGATACTGACTTTGTCCCCTACCCTTGCGCCGCAGGAAGTAGAACAACTGATCACCTACCCCATAGAACAAGCGGTTAAATCTGTTCCCAAGGTGGTAGAATTGCGCAGTGTTTCTAAATTTGGCTTAAGCACGGTCACGGTTGTATTTGAAGAGCATGTGGATTTATACTGGGCGAGAGTACAGATCAACGAGCGGCTAAAAGAAGCAGAAGAAAATATCGGACCAGGATTGGGTACGCCGGAAATGGCACCCATCAGTACCGGATTGGGCGAAATATATCAATATACTGTATTTGCCAAGCCAGGATATGAAGAAAAATTTCATGCTACTGAATTAAGGTCTGTTCAGGACTGGATAATAAAGCCACAATTAATCGGTATCAGCGGCGTGGCTGAGGTCAATACACTCGGGGGCATGCTAAAAGAATATGAAATTGCCATCGAGCCCGATAAGCTGAAAAGCATGAATATCAATATCATTGAAATTTTTGAAGCTTTAAGTAAAAATAACGAAAATACTGGTGGTGCTTATATCGATAAAAAGCCCAATGCCTATTTTATACGGGGCATCGGTATGATAAGTTCATTGGAAGATATAGGAAAAATTGTCGTTAAAAATATGAATGGCATTCCTATTCTGATCCGTGATGTTGCACAAGTACAGCTTGGATCTGCGGTCAGGTATGGCGCTACAACCAAAGACGGAAAAGGAGAGGCCGTAGCCGGAATGGTCATGATGCTAAAGGGAGAAAACAGTGCAGATGTGGTCGAAGCCGTGAAGGAACGAATGCTTCAGATAGAAAAGACATTGCCGGAAGGTGTTGCCATCAATCCATATCTGGATAGGACAAAGATGGTAAATAATGCCATATCAACCGTCAGAACCAACTTGCTTGAAGGCGCATTAATCGTTTTATTTATCCTGGTTTTGCTTTTGGGGAACTGGCGTGCCGGGCTTATAGTCGCTTCGGTCATTCCACTGGCTTTATTATTTGCCGTCATCATGATGCACGCATTTGGGGTCAGTGGCAATCTGATGAGTCTTGGCGCCATTGATTTCGGATTGATCGTAGATGGGGCGGTGATCATTGTTGAAGCCATAGTACATCGGTTACAGTCTATCAATAAGGGAAAACTTACAGCTGAACAAATGGATACGGAAGTGTATGGTGCTGCATCAAAAATAAGAAGCAGCGCAGCATTTGGTGAAATCATCATTCTTATCGTATATCTTCCGATTTTAGCTCTAGTAGGTATAGAAGGTAAAATGTTCAAGCCGATGGCCCAGACCGTATCGTTTGCGATTTTGGGCGCTTTTATTCTGTCACTGACCTATGTACCCATGATGTCTGCATTATTTTTAAGCAAAAAAACTGAGCACAAAATCAATATCAGTGATAAGATTATTGACTTTTTCTATCGTATTTATCAACCAGTACTTGAGTTGGCTCTTAAGGCAAAGGCGATGCTCCTTTTATTTTCAGTAGTATTGCTTGTTATAGCATTATTTGTATTCAGTAAAATGGGAGGAGAATTTATTCCGACACTCGAAGAAGGCGATATTGCAACACATCTAATCACTCCATCAGGCACTTCCCTTGCACAAGAGATTGAAACGACAACAAAAGCTGAAGCTTTACTTATAAAAAATTTTCCTGAGATAGAACAGGTTGTATCAAAAATCGGAAGTGCTGAGATACCTACGGACCCTATGCCGATGGAAGTTGCTGATATGATGATTATTTTAAAACCAAAATCTGATTGGACCTCTGCTTCATCTACACAAGAAATGATGGCAAAAATGGATAAGGTGTTGAATGATTTACCAGGTGTCACTACAGAATTTACCCAACCTGTACAAATGAGATTTAATGAATTGATGACCGGGGTCAGGAGTGATGTCGCTATCAAGGTATTTGGCGAAGATAATGAGCTATTGTCGGGTTTGGCTGAGGAAATAGTACCCATTGTACAGCATGTAACAGGTGTGGAAGATGCCAGAGCGGAGCAAGTGTCAGGATTACCACAGATCACTATTCGATACAATAAGGATAAACTTGCCTTGTATGGGCTCCATGTAGGCGATCTCAATCAGGTGGTCAGGGCTGGTTTTGCAGGAGAGAAGGCCGGTGTAGTGTATGAAGGTGAGAAACGATTTAATCTGGTGGTAAGAATTAACAAAGATAACAGACAAAATATTGATCAACTAAAAAATCTGTTTATCCCCTTGCCTTCAGGTGATCAGGTGCCACTGGAACAAGTGGCTGATATTTCCTATGAAAGAGGGGCTGCGATGATCAGCAGAGAAAACGGAAAAAGAAGGATAGTAATTGGATTTAATGTGCGGGGCAGGGATGTAGAAAGTGTGGTGAAAGAAATACAGGGCTTGATGGAATCAAAAATTAAATTGCCTATAGGCTATTATACTACATATGGTGGCCAATTTCAAAATCTGGTAGAAGCGAGCAACAGATTGTCCATAGCTGTTCCTGCAGCACTTGCACTTATTTTTGTTTTACTATTTTTTACATTTCACAGTATAAAACAATCCATTCTCATTTTCTCTGCCATTCCTTTTTCGGCTATAGGCGGAATATTTGCCCTTTGGATGCGAGGTATGCCTTTCAGTATATCTGCCGGGATCGGGTTTATTGCCCTTTTCGGTGTAGCGGTACTGAATGGAATCGTATTGATCGGATATTTTAATCAGCTCAAAGCAGAAGGAATTTCTGACGTAATGGATCGGATACGAATAGGGACAAGGGTAAGATTGAGACCTGTGGTGATGACGGCTGCTGTAGCTTCATTTGGGTTTTTGCCCATGGCATTAAGCATGGGTGCAGGAGCGGAAGTTCAAAAACCATTAGCGACAGTGGTCATTGGAGGATTGATTACTGCTACCCTTTTGACATTAATTGTATTACCAATATTATATTTATATTTTGAGAAAGGTATGAACAGACCCAAAATAAATTTCCAACCAGTTGTTATTCTTTTTACCTTATTCCTGAGTGGTACGATGGTAAATGGGCAGAAAAAATTAACTCTTACACAGGCCATAGATATTGCCCTTCAAAACAATATACAGCTCCAGGCAAGTAATATCAATGTAGATATTCAAAACCAATTAAGAGGTACAAAATATGAATTGCCAAAAACTGAAATTGGGTCCATGGTAGGGCAGTATAATTCAAAAAACATTGACCAGTATTATAGTATCTCACAGTCTTTTAATCCTTTTGCATTTGGACCTAAAAGTAAGCTACTTAATGAAAATGTTAAAAGTGCTGAAATAAAAAGGAATTTTGCAAAGCAGGAATTGATCCAATTTGTTCGACACGCCTGGAATAATATACTGTATTATGAAAAACTGAATCAAATCATGGTGGAACAGGATAGTTTACTGGCAACCCAAGTGAAATCAGTGGCTTTAAAATATAAAACAGGAGAAGCCAATCAGCTGGAACAAATACTGAGTCTTACCCGGAAGGAAGAATTTCGGCAGAAGATACTTCAAAATCAAACAGCAATAGAAATTGAGAAAATGAATCTTGGCATGTTGCTTCAGATAAAAGAGGATATTTTTTTAGATCAGGTTGATTACAGGGCGTTGGAACTTATTGATGTAAGCGATGTAGCATCAGTTACTCAAAATCCTGTTGCAATGATGGTTTTGCAAGATGTAAAACTTGCTGAATTGCAGTTAAACCTTGAAAAAGCAGCAATGAAACCTGAGTTTAGTTTAGGGTATTTTATCCAATCTTTAACCGGAAAACAGGACGTAAATAACCAGATTATACCTTTTAATGGCGTACCCAGATTTCAAGGAGCCCTCATTGGTATTTCCATACCTATTTTTTCTTTGGGTAGTAACAAAGCCAAGATCAGTGCTTTAAAAAACAATGTATTGCTCCAGCAAAAAAATGCCGAACTAACAAATCAAAACATACTGGGCTCCTACAACAGACTTGCAGCGCAATTGACTTTAGCAAAAAGCAAATTGGAATATTTTGAGAAAACCGCCAATCCAAATGCAGAAATCATTATCAGGAATGCAAATACTTCTTATATCAATGGAGATATTTCCTATATCGAATACATACAAGGAATGCAAATAGCCAAAGATATAAAACTGGATTATTATACATCGTTAAAGGAGTATAATGAAATAGTTATTAACCTTCAATATTTAATGAATAAATAAACTTAAAAAAGTACAATGAATCACAATTTAAAAATAATTTTAATCCTGATCTTATTGCCAATACTGCTGATACAGGTCTCCTCGTGCAGATCCAAATCTAATGAAAAAACGGCAGAAGAACATGTTGAAGGCGATGGCCATAATCATGAAACAGAAGCGGATCATAGTGGTCACGACCATAGTGAGGGTTCACAAACTGGAAAAGAGACGCCTAACAAAACTGTCCACCTGAATATTGCCCAATATAAAAATGCAGGGATAGATACCGGCTGGTTTGAGATGAAAAATCTTAGTGATGCCATTAATGCTTCCGGTTACACCAAACTACCCCCCCAAAATCAGGCAGATGTCACATCGGTGATGGGTGGAATAGTAAAGACCATCAAAGTGATAGAAGGGCAATATGTGCACCGAGGGCAATCGCTGGCCACCATACAAAGTCTTGAATACAATAAGATAAGGCTTGAGAAATCAAAGCTGAAAGAATCACTCCAGTCAGCCCAAGCCAATAAACAATACCTGGATGCAGAATATAGTCGCCAAAAAGAGCTTTCAGAGGAAAACATCAATGCAAAAAAGACATTTCAGAAAGTAGCGTCGGAATTGGAATTAGAAACAAAAAAAATTGGCAATCTTAAAGAACAAATAGATATTATGGACCAAATGCTTGCATTGGGTGGTACTTCTACATCACCGGTCTTGTTTATCAATGCCCCTATCAGCGGCTATGTGTCAGATATTTATGTAAAAATAGGCAGTAATGCGGAAACAGGAAAACCTATGTTTACTATACTGGATAATTCTAAAATGCATGTAGATCTGCTCATATATGAAAAAGACCTTTTTAAAGTCAAAGTTGGTCAGAATGTGCGGTTTATACTTACCAATCAAAATAACAAAGAAATCAGGGGTAAAATAAAAAACATTGGTAAAAACTTTGAAAATGATACTAAATCAGTTGCAGTACACGCTGATATCATCGATGTAAATCATAGTCTGATACCCGGCATGTACGTCAATGCATTGGTTGAAATGGGCGAAAATAAAGTAAGCTCACTTCCTGCGGATGCTATCATCAAGGCTGAAGGCAGGGAGTTTATATTTATCATGGAAAATGAAAAACATGAAGCAAATGAAATCACTTTTGCCAGAATAGAAGTAAAAACAGGCGTATCCCAGCTTGGAAATGTTCAGGTCAATTTATTGGAAGCCATGCCTAAAGGAGTTAAAATTGTAACAAAAGGTGCCTTTTATCTGCAATCCCATCTGACCAAAGAATCGGGCGGTGGCGGCCATGTTCATTAGTTTGGAAATCAATAAATAATTATATTCAACTCACACAATAATCATTTTTTAACATGAAAACATTTCATTTTTATATTTTTCTAATTTTAGTTTGTACCGTTTGTGTTTCTTGTGAAGAAAAGAAAACATCTCCGGAAAACAGCCCAAAACAACAAGACACTATGGGTTCAAAGGAGATAGCACACATTGATTACGTTTGCCCGATGGATTGCGAAAAAGGTAAAGTTTATCACGAGATGGGTACTTGCCCAAAATGTAAAATGGATCTGATCAAAAAAGAACATTCCGATCACGATGGGCATGAGCATAAAAATGGTGATGGTCACGAACATTAGAAGGTATCAGCGTAGTGTGGTGTAAATTGGTCACCCAGTATTACAGCAGGTTTTAATTTTGGGTCGTAAACTTATTTTAAATCAGCATGGTACTAAAAATATATCTACCTATTTATTTGCTGTTATGCATGCCGGTAGCATTTGCCATTCAAACTTATAGAAGCTATAGAGAGGCTGGTTTCCATGCAATTACTTTTAGAAAAATAGATAATGCGTGTAATTATATCGGTTTTATCATGCAAACGCTGATCGTTCTCTTGTTTGTTGCCTGGCTTTCCTATACGATTTCACAAAGAACATATTTCTATTTAGTATCCATTTCTAACCTAAAAACTCAGACATTACCTGTAATAATTTTAATTCACATAACTTTGATATGGATAAGCACTAGGCAATTTCAAAAAAGTAATAGTTGGAGAACAGGCATTTAAAAAAATAAAACCAAATTAGATACATTAAGAATCTTTTCTTTGAGTAGGAATCTCATTTTTTAGGTATGGTCAGAAGTGTGTTTTGCCTATTTTTTTTCTTAATTCAATCACCATTCTACTTAACCTTAACCACTGATATAGTCATGCAAATCCAGTTACGATTTGAGAAAGAAATTTTGCAAAAGCAACACGCCAAGACTATGTAAATTATGACCTCAATACAAAAAAATTGTTTTAAAAATGGAACATAAACATATATTCGACGCAGAAGGTAATCAATTATGCTGCACACAACAAGAAAAAATATATGCCAATGCCGGTGCAGAAGACCTGTTAAATCAACGGCATGATAAAAAAGACGGACATTATCACGGCATCAATAACAAAGTTGAATTGGGCCATGATACCATAGCGGATCATGCCGATGACGATGGTCACGATCATACCGGTGGAAATGAGCGTACTTTCAAAATGTTTTATCTTCCCATCATTTCATTTGCTTTCTTATTTTTTGCAATCGCGATTGATCACTGGATTCCGCAAACCTGGTTTACAGGATGGGTTCGATTAGTTTGGTATTTGGGTGCTTATGCACCGGTTGGTTTTCCGGTCATTAAAGATGCTATTGGTGCTATTAACAAAGGTGAGGTATTTTCAGAGTTTTTATTGATGAGCATAGCCACAATTGGGGCTTTTGCCATTGGGGAATTTCCGGAAGGAGTAGCAGTTATGCTTTTTTACAGTATTGGAGAAGTATTTCAGACTTTGGCTGTAAAAAGAGCCAAAGCAAATATAAAATCTTTACTAGACCAACGACCCGATGAAGTTACCATTTTAGAAAATAATCAGTCGAGAAAGATCAAAGCAGAAAGTGCAAAAATAGGTGACATTATTCAATTAAAATCAGGAGAAAAGTTAGGTTTAGATGGTGCATTATTGTCTGATATAGCTTCATTCAATACAGCAGCATTGACCGGAGAAAGCAAGCCCGACACTAAAGTCAAAGGGGAAACAGTATTGGCAGGAATGATTAATCTAAATACAGTAACTCAAGTAAAAGTTACTGCTGAATACACCGATAGCAAGTTGAGCAAAATTTTAGAAATGGTACAAAATGCCACTGCTCAGAAAGCTCCGACCGAACTGTTCATTCGAAAGTTCGCTAAAATATACACACCCATTGTCGTAATTTTAGCCATATTGATCACTGCCCTTCCTTATTTTTTTGTCGATGCCTATTATTTTAGTCAATGGCTATACAGGGCATTGGTATTCCTGGTTATATCCTGTCCATGTGCCCTGGTCATAAGCATACCTTTAGGCTATTTTGGTGGAATTGGAGCTGCTTCAAAAAATGGTATTTTATTCAAAGGAAGCAATCTTTTGGACATCATTGCAGATATTAAAAACGTGGTAATGGATAAAACGGGCACCATGACTGAGGGTGTATTTAAGGTCCAGGATTTCGTTTTGGAATCAGCTTACAATAAAGATGAAATATTACAAATGGTGAATGCCCTTGAAAGTCAAAGCACTCATCCTGTAGCTACAGCCATTCACAATTATGTTGGCAAAGTAGATAGCAATATCAAACTTGAAAACGTGGAAGAGATTTCCGGACATGGACTTAAAGGATTGGTCAAGGGTAAAGAATTAATAGTAGGCAATTTCAAAATGATGGATAAATTTGCGATTGCCCATGATATTGACTCCGGAACTATTGTGTACACCATCATTGCTATAGCATATGATAAAAAATTTGTTGGTTATCTTACCATTGCAGATAGTATCAAAGAAGATGCACAGCTTGCTGTAGACAAATTACAAGCGCTTGGGGTAAAAATAACGATGCTAAGTGGCGATAAAAGTAACGTAGTTCAATTTGTGGCGAAGTCTCTTGGTATTGTACATGCTTATGGCGATTTATTACCGGAAGACAAAGTCATTATGGTAAAAGAAATCAAAGCCAAAGGCGAAACCGTTGCCTTTGTTGGAGATGGTGTCAATGATGCCCCTGTGGTGGCCCTGAGTGACGTTGGGATGGCTATGGGTGGATTGGGTAGTGATGCTACTATTGAAACTGCAGATGTCGTCATACAAGATGATATGCCCAGTAAAATACCTATGGCAATAAACATCGGAAAACAAACTAAAAAGATTGTTTGGCAAAATATTTCATTGGCCTTCGTTGTAAAAGTTATTGTACTATTACTTGGAGCGGGTGGTTTAGCTACCATGTGGGAAGCTGTTTTCGCAGATGTAGGTGTGGCATTGTTGGCTATACTAAATGCTGTGAGGATACAGAAAATACAGTTTTAAATTAATCGGAAATAAAGTCCATTTTTTATGTCGAAAGCCGCAATTTATTTAATAAATAAGGAAATATAATAAAGCAGTGTTTTTAGGGCATAATCAATAACAATTTAAATAAGCCATTTAATAACACCCAGATCATCAAAGCTTAAATAATTTGATGGATTGATATCAATCAAAATAGTTAAGTTTAGGGCATGTTATTTTAGGTAAAAATTACATTTAACATAATTTAAGTTACGTTGAGTCTAAACTAGTAAATGAGGTATTTTATAAAGGAATAGTATATATTCTGAATTTGCCATTTTGATCAAAATTGCAATAAATTGAAGGTAAAAACCCGTTCAGTTGGATTTGGGCATTAGCCAATTTCAACGCAGAGGTTTGCCTTTTCGAGTTGCACTCCGGGACCAGAAAGGCGAGTATGTTCCGGTTTATGGTGTGGAGGTTTTAAATTCGCCAATATGCCATAATATGCCGGACGGGTCGTGCAGGTAACATTCGCGGCCCCAGTCAAAGGTGCGGATGCCTGAAAGTCGTACCCCTTCAAATTTTGACACGAATTGCAGTTGGTTTAGTTCGTTCCAATACTGGTCCAGGTCCTTCACCTCCAAAAACAGCATGGTATTATCCACCCATTCCTGTACATACGCATTCTGCAGGTAAAAGCCTATATGGTCTGTTTGGTATAAATACATGTTTTTGTCAATGATGTGTTCTGTAAAACCCCAGTGCCGGTAAAACTGGGTGGACTCTTCAAAGTTTCGTGCGCCAATGAAGGGTCGGATGGAGGTTGTTTTGCTGTTCATTGATTTCCATTTAAAACTCAAAAATAGGCAGGAAAAAGGCATATAATATAATAATTGGGCTACAAATATTTCCCCTTACTGTTTTTTTCTGGTTGTGACCGGCGTTGGCAATACTTCCGGGGCTAATATCCCGTAGACTGCTTCCGTTATGGTATCATTTATCCTGTTACATAGTCGAAAACGTAATTTAGTTTAATAGGATAGCTTCACAGCAGATATTTATTAGGAACATTGGCCGGCTCGTATTTCACGCCGTACTTCTCCTCCATCAACAGGGATACCACTTCGTAGATATCTTTTTCTTTTCTTTGAAACTGACGCAGCAGTCCCATCATGGCATAGCTCACCGGATTGACGGAGGGAATATATGTCTCCCATTCATATCCCTTGCCCCATATCAAACCTTTTATGGTTATGTCCACGTCGGTATGGTGTGCCAATAAAAACCGAAGCATGTCCATACTTTTATTGGCGTCCTGATTGACCGTGTGGAAAATCGGGGTTTGACCACCAAAACCTATGTTATCGTAACCTGCCGTGCTATTGATGTCAATGCCTTTGTCCACTAATATTTTGGCACAGGCCAGATGGTTGTATTCGGCACATATGTGCAGTAATGAAGCTTCAAATAAAGGGGTAAAAGTACATTCAAATGTATATTTATTATTTAAAGCTTGCTGGTTCCGGCTTAATAAAGATTCCAGCCAGTCGGCATTATCCAATAGTACAGCGAGCAAAATATCATCGTTCCATTCCAGTCCGGCTTCGACAAAAAAACGAATACAATCTTTAAACTTTGGGCCTCTGGTGTACATATTTATGAATGTATGAATCAATGGTTTATTTTCATAAATCATGTTGGGATTTATTCCGTTTTCGAAACAGGATTTTATACCCAAAGCATCGTGTGTTTCAAAAGCGAACAACAATCTGCTTAAGTCTTCCTTCATCGTTCATTTAACTTTAGTGCGAAATACTATTTTTAATATTGTCCAAAGGCTTTAACCGGCTAACGGTATTGTATAAGGGGTCTTGTTTTTTGGGAGGCGGCGCATCAAAGCGGACTTCGTTGCCATCCCACCAGATAGATTGGGCTTTATCCGTGGTATTGTTGTCGTTCCACATCACCCTATTCATGGTTTTATCAAAGTCGGCGTGTATAATTTCCGGCGCATGTTTTATGTCTTCCAAACCTTTTCTTGAAGCAATGGCTATCCATGAAAACACGACATCGGAATTTCCATTGCCGTTTTCGTTTACATAAAAACCCTGCTGGTCCTGTTGGGAGATATACAATCCCATGGATTTACCCATTGGTGTCACCGTGATTACGATGTCATCCCGGTTTGCCATTTGAAGAAAGTTTTCGTCAAATGCCACGTAGTGCGCCCCTGCTTTCATGCTTGCCTTGCCTCTGGCATAGACTTCGGGTTGACTGGTCGTCAGGTGGTAAGCAGGCTTTCGGTTCCCGCTTTCTGTAGGTACTAATTCTGTCATAGGGTGGTTTATGTATGTCTTTCCGTCTACATAGAGGCTATACCGGTCGCCTTTCAGGTGGGTTCCATAGACTAAGCCCTGAATCCACCCACCCATGACACCGCCGTAAATACCCATACCGATATGTGTGTTGGGCTTGGGGTCAATGCCTTTACCGCCGCTCACGCCGGTCTGATAGGCACCACCAAAGCCGTAGACACTGTAATCATTCAATGAAGCGGAAAAATACGCCAGGGCACCTAAAGCAAGACCGAAATCATCTCCGATCACTCCGGCACAGCGAATGTCCGTACTGCCCATGCTGCCATGTAAGCCGAAGGTATATTGCCCATTGCTGGCTGAAGTGTTGCCAATTACTCCTACCCGCGGTCCGGTTCCCCCAATGGTCCTGAATCCCGTTCCTGCTGTCGTTGAATTATTGGAGCCACGCACACCCGCTGTATTGAATGTACCTCCAGCTGTTGACGCGTATTCACCCTGAATAGCTGCAAAACTTGTTGTACCTGCCTGAATTGTACCATAGACTCCTGAACCATTAAAACTGCTATAACCATTTACAGCAAAGGGAAACGTCGTATTGCTGATAGCTCCCATCAGATCGCCGGGAATTGTAGTATTGGTGGCGCCAATAAAAAATTCACCCAGATTTGTAAGCCTTCCTCTTGTTATGTTATTGGTTATTAAATCCATATGATTATTGGATTTTGTACCCAGGGAGCTGGTGGCCAAAAGGCTGTTTCCTCCCAAAGTCCAGGTATTGTTTGGAGTTCCGAGGGCCAGCCAGGAAGGGCTTCCGGAGCTGCCGTTGTTATAATAATAACCCGACTGTCCGTCAGTCTGGTAGATCAGCAGGCTGTTGGCAGGGCTTGTCAGGGCCAGCTTTTGTACTTCAGACATTCTGGGAATTAATAATCCCTTATCAGTAGCGGTAATATCCAGCAGTGCTGAATTATCAGGCATTAAAGTGTTGATTCCTACGGATTGAGCAGAAATAAAGGCTGTCATATAAAGGCAACAGAAAAATAGTAAAATTCGCATATATGTATTTTTTACCAAATATAGGCATTAGCAATTTAATGCGGTAAAATCTCACATTATATTTGATTCCGTTTTAATTTTTTAGGCTACTATGCAGCAAAGGCTTCAGCCCACACGCCCCTCTATATGCATTTTAAAGCAAGGTGTATCAAAATGGATAGTTATTAAAAAGTCCATTTAAATATCATTAAGACTGTGGTGTATCCGGCTTGTTTTTATTAATTAGACGCTGATGCCTGACCGCAAAGTAAGCCACAACCAGAAATGGCAGTGTGGAAACTAAAATTTTAATATTAAAGCTGATGATGCCGATAATAAACATAAATCCCAAAAGCAGGACCAGCCCTGCGATGCTGAACAGGGTAAGCCATTTCCCCGGAGTTTTCTGAAACAGAGTAAACAACAGCAATAACTGGCTGATCAATGGTAAAACAATAAACGGATGTGCCACCGAAGCCGGGTCACTCCATAGTTTTGTAAGAATTTCATATTCGCCCTGAAACAGAAATACATGATTATTTCCGCTCCACTCCAAATATCCAAACAGCGATGTCAGGATGAGCAGGAGGTTTAAAATTTTACTTTTATTATTCATGTTCACTTTTTTTTGAGTGATCCGATTCCACCAATTTTTTTATTCCGTCCAAAATATAGCCCCAATTGTTTAGAGAATGGTC